>Ga0335081_10000497_pt1 | contig 67437 bp, 63 predicted proteins | sample Lox_Sample_35_FD_206713 | JGI IMG/M metagenome (GOLD analysis project Ga0335081, IMG submission 206713) | Soil microbial communities from Loxahatchee National Wildlife Refuge, Florida, United States - Lox_Sample_3.5 | ecosystem: Environmental > Terrestrial > Soil > Wetlands | place: USA...
TCGGTAAATCTGTCGTTGTTTCCCGAGCCGCGGTTGCAGACGAATGATGCCGGCGAGATGAGCACCTTCTTGAATTCGGAGCAGGAGCTGCTGAATCCGCCGCAGCCGTTCGTCGGTCCCAACGGGGCGGTGCATATCCCAATCTCGCTGGCGATGCAATTGATCGAGCAGCGCGGCCTGCCCACGCGCCCGAGCGCGCCGCCGCCGGAGCTGAATGAACAAACCGAGGCGGGCAATCCGAAGCTGTTGAACGAAGTGCCGGGTCCGTTGCCGCCCGGCGGGGCAGGAACGAAGGCTGGTGTCGAGAAACATTAGTGTCGGCATCGTTCTTGGTCAATGTTGGGCCGTGGTCAAACGGGTGGGTGGCGATCGAACAGCTGATCGAACGATGGTAGGCAGCTATCGAACCTGGTTGGGCGGTGGCCGAACACGAGTGAGAAGCAGTACTGGCTCGGACGCAAGGCTGAGTCCCGCCTTGCGGGACGGAAGAAGATAGCCCAGCGCTTCAGCGCTGGGTGAGCGGTAAGAAGAAGACCGAGTCCCGTAGGGACGGCAGGGGGAGGGCAGGGCTTAAGCCTGCGCTGCGTGAGCATCCTGCTGGTTCCGGCAGACAGCAGGTCCCTCCACTCGGCGCTACGCGCCTCGGTCGGGATGACAAATTTTTCGGGAACGCACGGCCCATCTGAAGCTGCGCCCCTGCGCTCCTTCAAAACGAACTTGGATGTAACGCTGTGAAATCGTTATTTGTACAACTCGCACTGCTGCTCGCCGCGACCTTCGCCGTGGCGCAGGCGCCCTCTGCTTTCCTGGACAAATCCGCCGGTCCTGCCTCGCAGGTCTTGCCGCCTGAGCTCAAGGACATTGGCATCGACCAGCGGTTGAATCAGCCGGTGCCGCTCGATCTGCAATTCAAGGACGAAGCCGGCAACACGGTGAAGCTCGGCGACTACTTTCACTCCGGTCGCCCGGTCATCCTTAACCTGGTGTACTACACCTGCCCGATGCTGTGCGGCGAAGAACTGGCCGGCGAAGCCAGCGCGCTCAGCATGCTGCGGTTCACCCCAGGCAAGGAATACGAAATCGTCTCTGTGAGCTTCAATCCTAATGAGACGCCGCAGAATGCCGCTACGGCGAAAAAGACTTACATCGAGCGGATCAACGAGCATCTCGATCCCAAGACCGACGGCTCGGGCTGGCATTTCCTCACCGGCCAGCAGCCGCAGATCAAGCAACTCGCCCAGGCGGTCGGCTTCCGCTACCGTTACGACCCGGCGAGCAAGCAGTTCGTCCACGCCACCGGTCTGATGATCGTGACTCCGGCGGGCAAGATCGCGCAGTACTACTACGGGGTTGAGTTCTCGCCCAGAGACATTCGCCTGGGCCTGATCGAGGCTTCGCGCGGCAACATTGGCAACGTGGTGGACGCGGTACTGCTGTATTGCTGCCGCTACGATCCCAATACCGGGAAGTACGGTGCGGTCATCTCCAACATCATGCGTTTGGCGGGAGCGGCCACCATGCTGATTCTCGGCGGATTTCTTCTGGTGATGTACCGCCGCGACAAGCAGGGCAGCAACCACGCGACAGGACGGGCCTGAAGGTATGACAGAGAGCTTCCCACTTTTCCCTCCGCGCGCCTCGGCACTGGCCTGGCAGGTGGACGGACTATATTTCCTGCTGATCGCGGTCTCGGCGTTCTTTACGCTGCTGATCTTCGTGCTGATCTTCATCTTCGCGGTGAAATACCGGCGCGAGGTGCATCCGCACGCGGCGCAAATTGAAGGCTCGCTGCCGCTGGAGCTGGCCTGGACGCTGATCCCGCTGGGCATCTGCATGATCTTCTTCGCCTGGGGCTCGCTGATTTACTTCCAGGAGGCGCGGCCGCCAAAAGGCGCGATGGAGATTTACGTCGTCGGCAAGCAATGGATGTGGAAGATCGAGCACGAGACCGGACAGCGCGAGATCAACCAACTGCACGTACCTGTGGGTCGCGACGTAAAACTGATCATGAGCTCGCAGGACGTGATTCACGACTTTTCCGTACCCGCATTCCGCGTGAAGGCCGACGTGCTGCCCGGCCGTTACACCGCAACCTGGTTCCGGCCGACGAAGCCCGGCAGCTATTACTTGTTCTGCGCGCAATATTGCGGTACCCAGCATTCGGCCATGGTGGGCGAGGTCATCGTGATGGAGCCCACGGCTTTCCAGGCGTGGCTCAGCAGCGGCGCCGGAACCTCGGGATCGCTGGCGGCAAACGGACAGCAACTGTTCCAGCAGTTGGGTTGCGGGAGCTGTCATCGCGCGGAAACCCAGGGACTCGGCCCCAATCTGGCCGGCCTGTACGGCAAGCCGGTGCGGCTCGATGATGGCCGCACCGTGATGGCCGACGAGAATTACATTCGCGAGTCGATCCTGAACCCCGGAGCTAAGATCGTGGCCGGCTTCAGGCCCATTATGCCGAGCTTCCAGGGCCAGGTTTCGGAAGAGAACCTGGCGGCCCTGATCGCCTATATCAAGTCGTTGGGACAGCCGCAGGAAAAGGACAATAGGGCGGCGAGCGATACCTCGAATGTGCAGTGACCATTTGAAAGGGCACGGCTTCAGCCGTGCCGATAGGATGTAGCAACTTTTGGCCTTTAGGCCCTGCGGGGAATGTTCCTCAGCGGCTCAAAGCCGCGTGCTTTGATTCGCGGTAACGACACGCCTGAAGGCATAGAGCACTTGGCAATGGTTCAGAGATCCAAAGGGTGATGGAGATGGCAACCGCTTTGCAGACCGTCGAGACCGAAAATTACCTGAATTCGAACTACGGCATTAAGTCGTGGCTGCTGACGACCGATCACAAGCGGATCGCGATGCTGTACCTGATGTCGATCACGGTCATGTTTTGGATTGGCGGCTTCTTCGCCATGATGATCCGCCTGGAGTTGCTGACCCCGGCCGGCGACCTGGTCACCTCCGACACCTACAACAAGCTGTTCAGCATGCACGGAATCATCATGGTGTTCTTCTTCCTGATTCCGTCCGTGCCCGCGGTGATCGGCAACTTTGTCATCCCCATGATGGTCGGCGCCAAGGACCTGGCCTTTCCGCGCGTGAACCTGCTGAGCTGGTACATCTACATGCTGGGCGCCTGCACCGCTTTGTTCGCCATGGTGACCGGCGGCGTCGATACCGGATGGACCTTCTACACTCCCTTTAGCACCACTTATTCCAATACCCACGTGATTGGCGCGGCGATCGGGATCTTCATCACCGGCTTCTCGTCGATCCTCACCGGTCTGAATTTCATCGTCACCATCCACCGCATGCGAGCTCCGGGGCTCACCTGGCGGCGTCTGCCGCTGTTCTGCTGGTCGAATTATGCGGCCGCGCTCATCATGGTGCTGGGCACGCCCGTCATCGCCATCACCCTGCTGCTGGTGGCACTGGAGCGCGCCTTCAATATCGGCGTCTTCAACCCGCAGTTAGGCGGCGATCCGCTGCTCTTCCAGCACCTGTTCTGGTTCTACTCGCATCCTGCGGTGTACATCATGATCCTGCCCGGCATGGGCGTGATCAGTGAGATCGTCACCTGCTTCTCGCGCAAGCGCGTCTTCGGATACGAGTTCGTGGCGCTGGCGTCCATCGCCATCGCCGTGCTCGGCTTCGTAGTCTGGGCGCACCACATGTTTGTGGCCGGAATCTCCGTCTACGCGGCACTGGTGTTTTCGCTGCTCAGTTATCTGGTGGCGATCCCGTCCGCGGTAAAGGTCTTTAACTGGACGGCAACCATGTACAAAGGCTCGATCAGCTACAACACGCCCATGCTCTACGCCTTCGGCTTTATCGGGCTGTTTACCATCGGCGGGTTGACGGGCATCTTCCTGGCTTCGCTGGGCCTTGACGTGCATGTCCATGACACCTATTTTGTTGTGGCTCACTTCCATTACGTGATGGTCGGCGGCATGGTGATGGCCTACATGGCAGGCCTGCATTTCTGGTGGCCAAAGATGACCGGGCGAATGTATCCCGAGGCGTGGGCCAAGCTTTCCGCGCTGCTGGTCTTTGTCGGATTCAACACCACCTTCTTCCCGCAGTTCATTCTTGGTTACATGGGCATGCCGCGGCGCTACCATGCCTATCCGCCCGAGTTCCAGGTGCTGAACGTGCTGTCGACGGCCGGTGCCTCGATCCTGGCCGTCGGCTACGTTCTGCCCATGATTTACTTCCTGTGGTCGCTGCGTTACGGCGAGCAGGCCCCGCCCAATCCGTGGAACGCCGTGGGCCTGGAGTGGATGACGGCCTCGCCGCCGCCGACCCACAACTTTGATGAGACGCCGATTGTGACCTGGGAAGCGTACGACTACGAGCACCAGCCGCAGGAGGAGGTCACCGTTGGCCACTAGCGACGTGACGGTCGATAACGATCTTCGCAATGCCGAGCGTGCGCTGCAACATCATTTCGCCGACATGGAGCAGCAGCAGGAGACCTCCACCTTTGGCATGTGGATGTTCCTGTTGACGGAGATCATGTTCTTCGGCGGCCTCTTCACTGCCTACCTGGTGTACCGCTCGTCGTATTACCAGGCGTTTGTCGAGGGCAGCCAGAAGATGAACATCTGGCTGGGTGCGACCAATACTGCGGTGCTGATTTGCAGCTCGCTGACCATGGCGTTGGGCGTGCGCGCGGCACAGACCGGCCGGCGCAAGCTGATGGTTGTGCTGTTGCTGATCACCATTCTGTTTGGCCTGGGATTCCTGGGCATCAAAGGGATCGAGTACCACGAGCACTGGACACACCACGAATTTCCCGGACCCGATTTCCACTTCGAGACCATCGACAAGACGCCGCCGGTCGATCCTACGCACACCGAGATTTACTTCTCGCTTTACTGGGCAATGACCGGTCTGCACGCCCTGCATATGGTGATCGGGGTTGGCCTGGTCTCCTGGCTGGTGATTGCCGGCTGGATGGGGGCCTTTACTCCCTCCTATTTCACGCCGGTGGAGATCATCGGACTGTACTGGCACTTTGTCGACCTGGTCTGGATCTACTTATTCCCGCTGCTCTACTTGATCAGCAAGAAACACGGCGGTTAGGCATGAATCACGCGCAGGAACATATCGCTCCCGAATCCCACCTCTCGCCCGTGGGCCTGTACGTCGGCATCTGGGCCACGCTGATGGTGTGCACCGGTCTGACCGTGTTTGCGGCATCCATCGACCTTGGCATTTTCAATATCGTCGTCGCACTGCTGATCGCCACCATCAAGGGCACGCTCGTCGTGCTCTTCTTCATGCACCTGAAATACAGCTCCAGGCTGACTATGGTTACCGTCATTGCGGCGCTGTTCTGGCTGTTCCTCATGTTTTCGCTAACCCTGACGGATTACCTGACCCGGCACTGGGCCACGGGAGGTATATAAATCGCGTCTTGGTGCGCCTGGGGCGGCGCGCGCAACCGCTCCTGGCGGTGTTCAAGCGTTCAATACTCGACGACTCCCACAATGTAAGACTCTTCCGTCTGATATGTCACATTGTAGGACAAAAACCTGGTTTTCTTTGCCCCAACCCTGGGTTACTACTTGTTCTAGTTTCATCATCCTGTAACAAAGGTCGATGTAACCTTATTCCTGTGATACCCACATCCGACAGCTCCTCCCCAACCGTCGGCTACAATACAGCCGTGAAGCAAACCATCTTTGCCGTCGAGGATGACGCCGACATTTCGCGCCTGGTGCGCCATCATCTCGAGGCTGCCGGTTACGGCGTGCGCACCTTTGCCGCTACCGCCGGGGTTCTTGCCGAAGCCGAGAAACAAGCGCCGTCGCTTTTTCTTCTGGACATCATGGTTCCGGGCGGCGATGGCCTGGAGCTTTGCCGGCGCATTCGCCAGACTTCCTCGCTGGCCATGACGCCCGTCATCTTTCTCACCGCGAAAACCAGCGAATCCGACCGGGTCATCGGACTCGAACTGGGCGCCGACGATTACATCCCCAAGCCGTTCAGCCCGCGTGAACTGGTGGCGCGCGTCCGCGCCGTTCTGCGGCGCTTTGAACGTCCGCTTGCGCCCTCGGTCGTAAAGGCGGGCGACATCGAAATCGACAGCGGCGGCATGACCCTGATGGTGCGCGGTCAATTGACGCAAACCACCGCGACCGAGTTCCGCCTGCTGGAATACCTGGCGCGCCATCCTGGACGCGTCTTCACCCGCGACCAGCTTCTGGATGCGGTCTGGCGCGACACCCACTACGTGACGCCGCGCTCGGTCGATGTCTACGTGCGCCGCATTCGTGAGAAAATTGAGGAGAACCCTGACGAGCCGCGTTATCTGAAAACGGTGCGCGGGGCGGGCTACCGCTTCGAAATTCCCAAGTCCTAGGGCCAGCAGGCGCAACCTCGACGCCTCGCCCGGCCCCGGAAGAGCGGTAATTGTGAAGAGTCGCATCTTCGTCAAGCTGTTCCTTGCCGCGCTGGTGGTGATTGCAGCCTGCACCATCTCCCTTGATCTGCTGATCAGTCGCGCCTGGGAAAGCATGCTGCGCAGCCAGATTGAAACCTCGCTGCGGCAAAAGGCGATGATGTTGGCCACGCGGGTTGAGGCGGCTCCGTTTGATCGCCTGCCGGAAATTGCCCAACAGGCGGCGCACGCCGCAGGCGCCCGGGTCACCATCATCGACGCCGGCGGCAAAGTGCTGGCGGACTCCGAGGCCAATCCCGACGCGATGGAAAATCACGCCACCCGGCCTGAGTTCGCGGCCGCGCTCCACGGCCAGGAGGCCAGCGCAACCCGCGTTAGCAGGACCGTCGGCGCTGAGTTGCTTTACGTGGCCGTTCCTATTCGCGGCGGCGCAGTACGCATGGCCGAGCGGCTGGCCGCGATCCAGGCAGCCCAGTTCCAGATTCGACGCGACCTGATCAAAGGCTCCGCTGTCGCCGCCCTGCTGGCGCTGCTGCTGGCCTTTGTGGCCACACAGTCCATCGGACGCCGGCTGCTGCGCATCACCGCGTTCGCCGAGCGGGTTGCCGGAGGCGATCTCTCGGCGCGTATTCAAGAGGGCGCTACGGACGAGATTGCGCACGTGGCCGCGGCCCTCGACAAGACCGCGCGCAAGCTGGAAGAGGGCTTTCGTGCTCTGGAAAACAGCCGCCAGACGCTGGAGACGCTGCTCAATTCCATGCAGGAGGCCGTCATCGCCGTCTCCCAGGATGACCGCGTGCTATGGGCCAATCAGCGTATGGAGCGCCTGTTACCCAGCGGCGTGCGGCTGGGCGCTCCCTTGGTGCAATCGGTGCGCGATCCGGAAATCCTGGCCTCCATCCAGAACGCGCTCGAGACCCGCGACGTGACCATGGCGCGCGCGGCCAAGATCTTTTCTGGACGCATCTTCGATCTCACCGCCGCGCCCATGCCTGGTGGAGGCGTAGTTGCCGTTTTGCACGATCAGACGGAGATCGAACGCGTGGAAAAAACCCGCCGCGATTTTATCGCCAACGTCTCGCATGAGCTTCGCACCCCGCTGACTTCCATTCAGGGTTACGCCGAAACTTTGCTCGAGGGCAATGGCATGCCCGGGCATCAACGCGAGTTCCTGGAGATCATTCGCAAGAACGCCATGCGCATGGGCCGCCTGACCGAAGACCTGCTGGTTTTGGCGCGTGTGGAGTCCGGCGAACAGGCCTTCAATCTGCAATACACCATGCCGCAGGAGTTGCTGGACGATGCCCTGCAGACCTTCCAGGAACTGGCAGCCAGCCGCGGCGTGGAACTCTCCGTGATCAACACCAGTTCTTCCGCCGTGTTGGTCGACCGTTACGCCATCCATCAGGTTTTGTCCAACCTGATCGACAATGCGTTGAAGTATGGCGACCAGGGCGGCACAATCCTGTTGGGGGCCGGCGAAACCGAGGAGGGCGTCCAATTCTATGTGCGCGATTTTGGCGCGGGCATTCCCAGCGAGCACCTGCCGCGTCTGTTCGAGCGCTTTTATCGCGTGGACAAAGCGCGTTCGCGCGAGTCGGGAGGGACCGGGCTGGGGCTGGCCATCGCCAAGCACGTGGTGCGGGCGCACTCGGGCACCATTCGCGCGGAAAGCGAACTGAACCACGGCTCGACCTTTTATTTCACGCTGCCGCGACAGCCGGTGGCAGTTCCGGCGTGAGAGAAAACTGCGTGCGCAAGTGCGGTGAGGAACTGCCTCGAAGCTGCTTTTTTGCCGCTGATTTCAGTCGGGAACGGAAGTGGAACCGGAGTTCTCAGCCACCACCAGCTTGTCTTCCAATTCGGCGACGTGCTCCATGAGGTAATGGTCGTAGCCCTTGAAGTTGCGCAGCCGGTACAAGAACTCGCCTAACAGCAGCAGCCGGCAACACACCACCACGATAAAGACCAGCGCGAGCGAAGTGTCAATATTGGCGTGGAAACGGCTGTAGGCGTCCAGGTCGGCGGCGCGGTTGGCGGAGCGAATGGAGACGACCTCGAGGAAGATGCCGCCCAGAAACAGCCCCATCAGGATCAAAACAAACACGAAGGCGCGGGCCACATAGACGATTGTGACAAAGGCATTGTTATGACATTCGCAAAGATTGAAGAGCTTGGAGTTGACCGAAAGCAAGCGCGCCTTCAGCAACCACGTGCCCAGTCGTTGCGGCGGCAGCGACAGGAAGTGGCGCACGGTATCGGCGTAGAGCGCGACCAGCCCGCTCAGTATGACCAGCAGCACCTCCAACGGGAGGGCGTGGTTGTGCAGCCACCAAAGGACGGAGTAAAGCATTGCTGGCGCAAATATAACACGGTTGCGCCTGGCCCGGCAGCATAGCGCGGCAACCCATCCGCCTCGAGCTTATCCGTCAAACTGCCACCGACAAACGATTCTCAGGCTGTAACCGGGCTACCATTTGTTCCGCCGCACACGATTTCCGCTGCCGATTTCGGCCCGCCTTTGGTATTCTCCCGCAAGAACAACTTTCAGCCTGGCGTGGACCCTCAGCGATGAACATTCTTATACTTACTACCGATCAGGAGTTGGCCTTGCTGCGGCAACGAGTATTGGAGTCGGCAGGCCATCGAGTCACGGCGCTGAGCACCGAGAAGGAGGTGCTGGAAGCCGCAGAAACACAGGTGCCGTTCGACGTCGCCCTGTTGTGTCATCGGTTGCCTGCAGGCACCGCGCGTAAGGTCCTTCGTATTTTTCGGGACAGCAAACGGCCGGGCAAGGTGGTCTACATAGCGCATATTTACGGCGAGTGGCCCGAGGTTGAGGCCGATCGCTACATTGTGGGCGCCGACGGCCCGGATGCGCTGCTGCAGGTCATAGCCGAGAGCGGCCCGGCCGCAGCCTAGCGCGTTGGTGGATCCATGTCGATTAGTGCCGACCAACTGATAAACGAGGCCAGCCTGGCGAAGCGAGAAGGCCGGTTCGGACAGGCTCGAAACGCACTCCTGAAAGCAGTCTCGCTTCTCCGTCAGGAAGATACCAGCGCGGCGCTGGCTCGGGCCCTGCGTTCGCTTGGCGAGGCTGAGCGCAAGCTGCACGACACTTCTTCGGCCCAAGTGCACTACGAAGAATCCGTGGCCATCTATCGCCGGAGCGGAGATGCCCTGGCCCTGGCCCACACCGTTCGGCATCTCGGTGACATTCTGCATGAAGCCGGAGATGCCGCTTCGGCCAAGCCCTGTTACAACGAGGCGCTTGCCTTGTATCGCGCCCATCCCGAAGCCTCGCCGCTGGATGTGGCCAACGCCATCCGCAGCATGGCCGTGCTCAAAGCTGACGTAGGAAGCACCGAAGAGGCGCGGCAGCTCTGGGAGGAAGCCAGATCGCTGTACGCGATGCTGAACATCGCCGAGGGCGTGAGAGAGAGCTCGGCCCGGTTGGCTCGTTTGGGCCCGTGATTTTCGTCAGTATTTCCTTAGCACTCCAATCACCCGCCCCTGCACCTGCACCGAGCCGGCCGGCACGATGATCGGCGGCATGCTGGCATTCGACGGTTGCAGCCGGACTTTGCCGCCCTCAACGTATAATCGCTTCAAAGTCGCGTCGCTGCCGTCTACCAGCGCGACCACAATGTCGCCGTCGCGCGCCGCGTCCGCCTTTTCCACCAGTACGTAGTCGCCGTCCAGGATGGCTTCATCCTGCATGCTCTCGCCCTTCACCTGCAGCACGTAGACTTCTTTCGAGCGCGTGAAGTCGGCCAGCGAGATCGACTCGGGATTCTCCACGGCCTCCAGCGGGCGACCGGCGGCAATGCGCCCCAGCAGCGGCAGGCTCATGCTGCTTTCGGCGGCCACGGCCAGCGACTGCTTCATGCGCCCGCGCGGCTTCAGCAGATCGATGGAGCGGCTGCGATTGTAGTCGCGCCGCAGCAACTGCTTGTCCTCCAGATTGCTGATGTGTTTGTGCACCGTGGCAAGCGAGCTCAGGCCCAGTCCTTCGGCGATCTCCTCGTAAGAGGGCGAATAGCCGTTCCGGTCCACAAAATTCGAGATAAAGTCGTATACCTGCTTCTGGCGACGCGTGAGGGCCATGGTGGGCTGCACCTCCACTCTCATTGTCAGCGAATAAAAGGCGAATCGTCAATAACTAGCTGTATTCGCCGGTTCCTTCCTTCCAATTTCACGAGGCGTATCATATTGGGCTGGGCGCCGAATCGGCGACTCGGAAAGCAGTCCGCGCCTGGCAAACGCAAAGCGGACGTTAGAATTGAAGACGCATGACGATTGATGAACCCATCGAAGCCCTAACCCATACTGTCGGGCGGCTCGCGCAGATGCACCAGGACAACGAGCGCCGGTACGAAGAACGGTTCAAGCTGCACGAGGAACACTTGGCGCGGCTGGACTCACTCTCCGAAAGGGTAGTTCGCATCCTGGAGTACCATGACCAGCGCCTTCGTCGGCTGGAGGACTGGGGATAGTGCCTCCTGGTTCACATGACCTTCCGGATACCGCCAGGCGGGCAATGATCTCAACCATTTCATCGACGAGGACAGCCTTATCCCAATGCGTTTAAGAACGTTGCTTTTGGCGGTCGCTATTTACGCATGTTTGGCCGCACCGTTAGCGGCCGATGTCGCCGACCAGGCGCCCAACGGCTTCACGGTCCGGATCTCCACCATCATCCGGGCTGCTCCTCCAGAAGTGGTCTATGCCAAGCTCGTCCACAATGTGGGGGATTGGTGGAGCTCCGCCCACACGGTCTCGAACGACGCGCATAATTTGAGCATTGACGACCGGCCCATGGGCTGCTTTTGCGAGAAGCTGCCGTACGGCGGCGGCGTGCGCCATGCTGAGGTGATCATGGTCATGCCCAACAAGCTGCTGGTGATGTCGGGCGCGCTGGGGCCGCTGCAGAAGTTCGGCGCAACCGGAACCCTGACCATCGTGCTCGAACCGATGCACAAGGACACCCGAGTCGAAATGGTCTATGCCGTCGGCGGCTATTCGCCCGATGGGCTGAGCGTCTGGGCCGCGCCTGTGAACCAGGTATTGACCGAGCAGTTGGGCCGGTTGCGAAGCTATGTCGAGACCGGCAGCCCCGTCACGCCGGCTGCGGCCAACAAGCAGCCGTGATATTCCTTCGAAGATGGTGTGGTTCGGGGTAAATGGGACGATCGCGCTATGTTGCCGGCGGATCAACCGAGCTGAGTCTCCAGGTAACTCTCGGCCCACGAAACTTCTGATTGCGGGCCGGGTTGACTCAAGGTGTGAGTAGCGCATTCTATTTCCGCGGCGTTCGTCCGAGGCCTATTCCAATCGTGAGAAATACCATTTTAAGAACCTCCTGCTTCCTCGCTCTGATTCCCATGCTTCTAACCGCCGGCTGCGGCAGCGGCAACAACAACACCCCGACCAATAACGGCTTGTTCGGCGATTGGAACATTGCCATGTTCCCCACCGGCAGCGCTAGCGCCTCCTACGTCTTCGCTTTGGCGATTTCTCAGGAAGGCACCAACAACTATAGCGGCTCGCCGATCACCTACAACGGTTCGGTGCCCATTCCCAGCAATCTGTGCATCAATAGCAACGCGCTGCGCTCCACCGCGACCACCAACGGCAGCAACTTCACCATGACCGTCACCGACAGCACGAGTCAGACGGTGATCACGATGCAAGGCAGCCTGGCCACGTCGACCACCACCCTCTCCGGCACCTATACCAATCCTGCCAGCCAGACCTGCCCCGCCTCGAGCGGTACGTTTTCTATGACGCCCCAGTAGTAATGCGAGCTGCTGCACCGGAACTGCGCTGAGCTCCGTCCGGTATGCCTTCTTCGGCATCGCCTCAGGTGAGGCCGTATCGGATTCGGCGGCCATCGTCGGCATGAGCAGCGGCCCGCGGCTATGTGCTAAATCAACCGGACATATCATGTGCTAACCACATCCATCCACTTACCACTATCCACTGTCCACTTTATCTGCTACCTTGCTCAACCATGACCATCTCCCGCGCGCAGCCCGCCGCCGACCGTTGGCATGCTATGTCTGCGGGCTTTCTCGGCTGGACGCTGGATGCCTTCGACTTCTTCGTCGTCATCTTTCTGCTGGACACGCTGGCGGCGCACTTCCGCGTGCCCAAGCGCGATATCGTGCTGACGATTACCGCCACCCTGGCCATGCGCCCTGTAGGCGCGCTGCTGTTCGGCATGATGGCCGACCGCTATGGCCGCCGCCGTCCCTTGATGGCGAACGTAATTTTCTTCGCCACCATCGAGTTCCTGTGCGGCTTCGCGCCGAACTATACCGTCTTCTTGGTCCTGCGAATGCTGTTCGGCATCGGCATGGGCGGCGAATGGGGCGTCGGCGCATCACTGGCCATGGAGCATGCTCCGGTGCGCTGGCGCGGCGTGCTGTCGGGAATTCTGCAGAGCGGATATCCCATCGGCTATCTGCTGGCCGCGGTGGCCGCGCGTGTGGTGCTGCCCAATCTGGGCTGGCGCGCCATGTTCTGGATCGGCGGCATCCCCGCGTTGCTGGCGCTCTACATCCGCACCAAGGTCCCGGAATCGGAGGCGTGGCAGCAGCATCGCGTGGCCCGCACCATCGACGGGCCGCGCATCGCCTGGCAGCATAAATGGCTTTCGCTTTACCTGATCGGGCTGATGTTTCTGATGAATTGCCTGTCGCACGGCACCCAGGACCTCTATCCCGATTTTCTGAAGCACGGGCATGGCATCTCGGCCAATACGGTCGCGTACGTCACGATTTTCTACAACCTGGGCGCGGTCGTAGGGGCGGTGATTTTCGGCTTGCTCTCGGAACGAATCGGCCGACGCTACAGCATGTTGTGCGCGTTGGCGGTGGCGTTGGCCATTATGCCGGCGTGGGCCTTCGGCGGCACGCTCACCGTCTTGGCTATCGGCGCATTCGTCATGCAGATGGGCGTGCAAGGAGCGTGGGGCATTATCCCGGTGCACCTCAACGAGCTCGCACCCGACGCCGTGCGCGGATTGCTGCCGGGATTCACTTACCAGATCGGAATTCTCCTGGCCGCTTCGACTCCCACCGTGGAGTTCGCGTTGCGTGACCGCATCGGCTACTCCTGGGCGCTGACTGCGTTCGAATTGTGCATCATCGCGGCGCTGAGCGTGATGTTGGTGTTCGGCTCGGAGAAGCGCGGCCGCAGCTTCGTACGCGAATCCGCGCCGGTCGCCGCATAGTTCTCCAGTTTGGGCGACGACGACCGCGGCCAGATGTGCGGGCGGCTGTAGGCTTCGTGATCTCAAAGTGGGTTCGACAGTCGCATCGAAGTGCTACCTCCGCTGGCCGTGTTGTGTATGTGTGACGCCGCTTGATTCGTTACTGCACCATCGTGCAGCATCACAAAAAAAATTTTGCCGCATTAACTTTCTCGGAATCAACGTCTCACGCAGGAAATGAATTTTGCCGCGAAAAATTTGGCTGGCGCGCATTTTCTTTCGTGCTAGTATCCCTGCAGTCGAAAATAAGACAGGTTACAACGAATGCGGTACATGCTCTCTGATAACACTGGTCGGGTTTGCACAATGAATATTTCTGGTCCGGTTTGAGCCTCATTTTTTGGCCCGTTCCGCTTTCCTCTAACGATCCGCTGTACGAAGAGGCCTCCGCCTCGGGACTGCTATTTATGTCAACTTTTGGCGTTGCCGGCCCCAATCCGTGGGTGCGTGTTCTTGATGCATTGCAAAAGAAAATCAACCGGACCTCGTACGAAACGTGGCTGAAACCCACGCGTTTCGATCGCTCGGAGGGACCGAAACTGTTCGTGCGCGTGCCCAACCCGGACTTCTACCACATCGCTGACAAGTACGCCGACGTAATCAGCGAAGCCATCGAAAATCTCGGCATGGAGTTCCACGATGTCGAGTTCGTCACCGACCAGGCGCAACGCAATAGCGATCACCCCGCCGACGCCCCAGCGGAGAGCGGCGCGTTTGCCCCATCCAACGACAAAGCCTCAGGCGGTCCAATCACGCAGCAGCGCTTTGATTGGGATGGAGCGGCACAATTGAATCCCAAATATACGTTCGACGATTTCGTGACCGGCGCCGGCAACCAGTTCGCCAGTGCGGCCGCGCGCGCCGTGGCCGAGAAGCCGTCCAAGGCGTACAACCCGCTCTTCCTCTACGGCGGCGTTGGCATGGGCAAGACCCACCTGATGCAGGCCATCGGCCACGAAATCAAAAAGCGCTCCCCGGAGCGCTCCATCTGCTACGTCTCCAGCGAGCGCTTCACCAACGACATGATCAACGCGCTGCGCTACAGCAAGATGACCGGGTTCCGCGATAAATATCGCACCATGGATGTTCTGCTGGTCGACGATATCCAGTTCCTGGCCAACAAGGAGCGCACACAGGAGGAGTTCTTTCACACCTTCAATGCTTTGCACGAATGCATGCGCCAGATCGTGATTGCCAGCGACCGCCCGCCCAAGGAGCTGCCGGAGATCGAAGACCGGCTGCGCAGCCGCTTTGAATGGGGATTGATTGCCGACATTCAACCGCCTGACCTGGAAACCAAGGTCGCCATTCTCCAGAAGAAGGCAGAGTCGGACCAGGTGACGCTGCCCACCGACGTTGCCCTTTTTATGGCGTCGAACATCCGCAGTAACGTGCGCGAACTGGAAGGCGCGTTGATTCGCCTCATGGCGTACTCCTCGCTCACAGGCATCGAGATCAACCTGCAGACCGCCCAAGAAGTGCTGAAGAACGTGATCGATTCGCAGGTACGCAAGGTGACCATCGAAGCGATCCAGAAGGCGGTGTGCGAGCAATTTGGCCTGAAGATGATAGAACTGAAGGCGAAGAACAATTCGCACGTCATCGTTTTCCCGCGGCAGATCGCTATGTATCTCGCCAAGCACCTTACCGATTCGTCGCTGCCGGAGATCGGCCGGCAGTTTGGCGGCAAGCACCACACCACCGTCCTGCACTCGGTTGACAAGATCGAGCAACAAAGGAAAACCGATAAGGATTTGAACAGGGTGGTCAACAAGCTCACCGAGAGCTTGGGCCTGTGAACCTGCGCCCCAACAAGCGCCGCATTTCCCCTCAAGAACTTACAGCCACAGGTACTTGGCTGCTTCAGGCAGCAGCGCTTGTTGGGAACCCGCCGCGCATCAAGCGCGGTTTTTCAGTTTAGGGGCGGGTTTTCTCCGAGCTGTGGTGTGGATGATGTGTGCAGGGCGTGGAAGTCGCGGGTGAGACTCGGAACCGATCTTGGGAATACACATTTGCCCCCAGACAGGGGACCGCATCTTCGACAGGGACGCACGAGGTTCGCCCACTCTGCCAGCGGTTTTGCCAAAACTTTCCACTTTTCCTCAGCGCTTACTGTTACTACTGGTTTTATATGTTTTTGATTTGATATAAGTTGAAGCAGTAAAAAGAGGCGCGGGAACGCCTCGTCGAGGTGGGACTTATGGCTGCCGAAGCAACGGGAGCGATCCAAGGCACAGCACTGGAAATCAGCGTTAGCAAATTTGAGCTACTCAGGGAACTTACAGCCACTCAGGGAGTGGTCGAACGCAAGACCACGATCCCAATTCTCTCCAACTTCCTATTCGAAGCTGCGAACGATCGTCTCACCATCACAGCCACTGATCTCGACCTGAGCCTGCGCACCTCCTGCGCCGCCAAGGTAAAGCGCGAAGGCGCCTGCACCATTCCCGCGCGCAAGCTGTACGACTACGTGAAGCTGTTGCCCGATGGCGATATCTCCATCAAGTTGCTGGAAAACCACTGGGTCAACATTCGTTCCGGGCGCTCGAATACAAAAATGGTCGGCATGGCACGCGCCAACTTCCCGGGCCTGCCAACGTTCCCGTCAGCGGGAGTGGTGAAGATCCCGGCGCAGACGCTGCGCAGCATGATCGGGCGGACGATCTTTGCGATCTCGAGTGAGGAATCGCGCTATACGCTGAACGGCGGCCTGATGGTGCTGAAGCCGGAGTCGGTCACCATGGTCGCCACCGACGGCCATCGCTTGGCGCACATTGAGAAGCAGGGTGAGCAGTTCGAGGTCAGCGGCGAGAACCGTACCCTGGTTCCCAAGAAGGCGATGAGTGAGCTGTACTCGCTGCTGCAGAACAGTGATGTTAATTCCATCGAGTTCGCCAAAGACGAGTCGACGCTGTTCTTTCGCATTGGAGAGCGCCTGTTGACCTCGCGCCAGTTGACCGGGCAATTCCCGAATTACGAAGCCGTGCTGCCGCGCGATATTGGCAAGGCGGTGGTGGTGCACGGCGGCGACCTCAATACCGCGATCCAGCGCGTGGCGCAGTTTGCCGACGAGCGCTCGCGCGCCATCCGCATGAAGCTGGACAAGAACGAACTAAAGATTTCTTCTTCCTCCACCGACGCAGGCGAATCGGAAGACTCACTCGAAACCGCCTACTCCGCCGATCCGCTCACCATCGGCTTCAACTCGGAGTATCTGCTGGATTTCCTGAAGGCCTCCAACGGCGGCGACGTGCGTCTGGAGTTCAAGGACGCTCAATCCGCCGGCCAAATGCGCCCTGAAGACGCCGGTGACGACGGCTTCAAATACCGCTACGTCGTCATGCCCATGCGAATCTGACAGCGACGTAGAGGATGGTGAGTAGTTCAGTCTAGAATCGTCACGCGCTTCGAGCGTCCGTCGAAGGTGATGACCCAATTGCGCAAGATGTCTCTGCCTATCAGTATTGCGTAGTGTCGCTGCTGCATGAAAACTGCGGAAATTATGCGAATGGAATCGAACGACCGCAAACCTGTACCAGGGAAACTCACACACCCGGCGTGTTCTCCACACCGATGGCTAGCTCCTATCGCAGTGATCTCAGTACCCTCATTAGTCGGGAAGAGTTTGCAGTGGTTGGCATAAACCTTACTGATAACGGTCACAGAGGCCCCGGTGTCGAGCAACGCCCTCATCGGAATAGGGTTAGGGTACTCCAAACCGACGGCACGTCCTGCAGCGATAACGTCACTGGAATTTGTGATTGTCACATCGATGCAGGGCCCCGGGTCATCGGGGTCGAGCGGGTTCCAGTGCAGTTCGACACGCGCCATGCTAGGAAACGAGATACACAGGCTCAGTTGTCCATATTTGCTTTACGAGGAAAGGTCGCCGTACACCAAACCGCTGAAGTCCCGCGCGGAGCGCCTCAGCGTAGGTGCTGAAGAATCCTTCGAGTATTACACTGTCTTGGATCGCGACAAACCTACCCAGATTCGAACGGGACCACTCCTGACGGTGCTGCTCAAACAGATTTAGCTCGGCCGAGAAAAGTCCTTCATTCGGCATGTGCGTCCCTCCGAATTCTACGACGTGAAACAGTGCCTAGCGATGCTGCCCCTTGCATTTACGCGTAATAGCGTTATTACACTATAACGTAATAATGCAACAATGCGATAATGCAGTCAACAACAATCTTGTTATATGAGTCCCAGGCAGAAGCACATTCCGGACGATGCCCAGCGGACGTCCGTCTGTTTCACAGCAGAGGAAAGGGCGGCGATTCGCTGGATAAGCGAGGTCCGGCGGTCAAAAGGGGATCGGAGAACAACAATCAACGACATTCTCGTAGACGCACTGTGGTACTTCTTGGACAACACTGAGCACAAGACGAAAGCTGACATTCGAAGCACCATACCGACTCCTCCACTGAAAGAGCGTGTGCGGAATAAGGTCGCAGAAATGCCGAAACCCAAGACAAGGCAATGATCATTGCGGGGGTCATGAGCGGGACGTCTGCTGACGGAATTGACGTTGCGCTGGTGCGCATCGCGGGGCGCGGATTTCGTTCGCGGCTGGAGCTGCTATCGCACTCCCACACGCCATACCCTCCCGCAGTGCGGCGCTCGGTGCTGGCCACGATGAACTCGACTTCGGCCAGCGTCGCCGATCTCTCGCGGCTTAACTTCCTGTTGGGCGAGTTGTACGCTGATGCGGTCCTGAGGGCGCAGCGGAGTGCTGGCTTACAATGCGAGCTCATCGGCTGTCACGGACAGACGCTCTATCATCAGGGCAGCGCAGAGCGCTTTCTTGGGCACCACATCGCTTGCACCTGGCAGACGGGCGAGGCGGCGATCATTGCGGCGAAGCTCGGCGTTCCCGTTGTCTCCGATTTTCGTCCCGCCGACATGGCGGTTGGCGGCAAAGGCGCGCCGCTGGTTCCGTTCCTCGACTATGTGCTGTATCGTCATGCCGGCATCGGCCGCATTGCGCAGAATCTTGGCGGAATCGCGAATTTGACGGCGATCCCTGCAGGCGCCCAACCGGAGCAGGTGATTGCCTTCGATACCGGACCTGGCAACATGGTCATCGATGCGGTCACGGAACAACTCTTCCGCGAACCGTATGATCGCAACGGGCGGTTCGCGGCTCGCGGCAAGCCGATCGAGAATGTTCTCCAGCAGCTTCCGCGGCATCCGTTCTTCCGCCGCAAGCCGCCCAAGACCGCCGGCCGCGAACAGTTCGGCCGCGAGTTCGTGCGCGATTTCCTGCGACTCTGCGGGCGCGCTGACAAACACGACATGGTCGCGACCGCAACCGCGCTCACCGCAAAATCGATCGCGAGCGCGGTGCGCAGATTCGTCATACCGCTGCAAAGTGCTGACGAAAACGCGCGTTTCCGCGAGTTCATCGTCTCCGGTGGGGGAACGAGAAACGCCACGTTGATGAGAATGATTGCCGACGAACTCGCGCCCCTGAAGCTGCGTGTGCGCACTTCCGATGAGTTCGGCGTGCCATCGGTGGCGAAGGAAGCCGCCGCTTTCGCTCTGCTGGCCTACGAGACCTGGCACCGCCGGCCCTCGAACATACCCAGCGCCACCGGCGCCAAACGCCCTGCGATCCTGGGCAAGATCAGCTACGCTTGAAATCGTGTTTACCACAGAGACACAGAGACACAGAGAAACCTTGGATTGGCAGTCTGAGCCTTCTCGCCCAAACCGCAATTCCAAACACGCCGGTTTATTGTCCCGCTCGGGTGGGCGAGATGGAAACGCGATCGCTAGACTTCGGGATTTCTTCATTTCCAAATTTCCTCTGTGTCTCGGTGTCTGTGTGGTTATCGTTCTTTGCGGCTGCGCGAAGAAGCCCAGTCCCAACACGCTGGTGATGATCATCGAGAGCAGCCCCATCAATCTCGATCCGCGGGTTGGGGTTGACGCCCAGTCGCAGCGCATCGACGAGCTGCTGTTCGACCCGCTGGTGGAACGCGACGCTCACTTCAATCTGCAACCCGCGCTGGCGGAGCGTTGGGAAATTCCTGATCCGCTGACCTACATCTTCCATCTTCGCCGCGGAGTGCGCTTCGCCAACGGTCAGCCTCTCACCGCGCGCGATGTGAAGTGGACTTTCGATTCGCTGATCAATGGCAAAATTCGCAGCGCCAAGGCGGCCACGTTCGCCTCCGTCAGCCGCATCGATAGCACCGACGATTACACCATCATCTTTCATCTGAAGCAGCCGTTTGCCTCGCTGCTGTGGAACCTGTCGGGTGCTGCAGGAATTGTCCCTTACGGCAGCGGCGAGGATTTCAATCGCGATCCCATCGGCTCGGGACCGTTCCGCTTCGTCAGCGCGGCGCAGGATAAGAACCTGATCGTCGAACGCAATCCGGACTACTGGGCCACGCCGGCGAAGCTCGAGCGGGTGGAGTTCAAGGTCATCCCCGACGCAACCACGCGCGCCCTGGAGCTGCGCAAGCAGAGCGCCGACGTCGCCATCAATGCGCTGACCGCTGACACGGTGGTCACGCTCGAGCGCGACCACGATCTGACTGTGATGGAGGCGCCGGGCACGATCTACGCGTACATCGCGCTCAACCTGCGTGACCCAATTCTGAAGGATGTGCGCGTGCGCCGCGCCATCGCCTATGCGATCAACAGAGAGCCCATCATTCACTATCTGCTGCGCGACCAGGCGCGGCCCGCCTACAGCATTCTGCCGCCGCAGCATTGGGCGTATGACGGCGACGTCATGCGCTATCCGCATGATCCCGAGCGCGCGCGCGAACTGCTCGATGCCGCGGGATATCCGGCGAAAAATGGCGTGCGCTTCCACATCACCATGAAGACCTCGACGGAGGAATCGACGCGCCTGCTCGCAGCGGTTCTGCAGCAGCAACTGCGTGAGGTCGGCATCGCGCTCGACATCCGCTCCTTCGAATCGGCAACTTTTCTAGCGGACGTAACGAAAGGCGCCTACCAGATTCATTCGCTGCGCTGGATCGGCGGCAACCAGGACCCCGACATCTTTGAGAATCTGTTTGCGACCGCCAGCTTCGCACCGAGGCGCGCGAACCGCACCTTCTACTCGAATGCGCGAGTCGATGAGCTCATTCGCGAAGGCCGCAGCACACTCGATCAGCAAAAGCGCAAGGCGATTTACGATGAGATTCAGGTCATCGTGGCCGAAGATCTGCCGTACATCAACCTCTGGTATTTGGACAACGTGCTGGTGCACACCAATCGCGTGCACGGGATCGAGTTGCGGCCGGCGGGCAGTTACGATTTTCTGAAAACGGCGGAGCTGGCGAACTAGCTAAGCTGGCGAAAATTGTTCTACGTAGAACAATTTTTTGGCCCGTAACTCACTGCATACAAAATGCTTAGGTGTGTCCATATGTAGGGTAACTAAGGCCCGACAGGCACAAGTAATAGCCAATAAGTGGGGTCTTGTAAGTTGCTGTTGACCTTGATCTTACGATGTGCAGCCCGGGCGGTGACTAGACGACGCGTCCCCTGTCAGCCTGCTCGTGCGCATGGTAGCTGGAGCGCACCAGCGGTCCTGACTCCACGTGGCGGAAGCCCATCTTCAGCGACTCTTGCCTGAGCAAGTGGAACTCCTCAGGGGGATACAGTCGGGCAACTGGCAGGTGATCGCGTGACGGCCGCAGGTACTGGCCGATGGTGAGGATGTCAACTTTGCGCGCGGCCAGGTCCTGAAAGACCGCAAGCAGTTCGTCCGTGCTCTCGCCCAGGCCGACCATCACGCCGGTCTTGGTGGGAATCGCAGGGTTCATCTCCTTGGCGCGTTCCAGCAAACGCAACGTGCGCTCGTAACGCGCGCCTGAACGGGCGACGCGATAGAGGCGCGGCACGGTCTCGGTGTTGTGGTTCAGGATGTCCGGCTCGGCATCCATGATGATTTCGAGCGGCTCGTCGAGGCCTTGAAAATCGGGGATCAGCACTTCCACGCGGCAATCCGGCACCCGCTGGCGAATTTCGCGAATGGTTTCGGCGAAGACGCGCGCGCCGCCAACGTTGTCGTCATCGCGATTGACGCTGGTGACGACGGCGAACTTCAGTTGCAGCTTCTCCACTGCTTCGGCGACGCGGCGAGGCTCGTCGTAGTCGATCGGCTGCGGCTTCCCCTTGGGCACGGCGCAGAAACCGCAACGCCGCGTACACAGGTTGCCCAGCAGCATGAAGGTCGCCGTGCGATGGTTCCAGCACTCGCCGATGTTGGGGCAGTGCGCCGACTCGCAGACCGTGTGCAGCTCAAGCTTGCGGGCCAGCGATTTCAGATCGTGATAGTTGTCGCCCATGGGCGCGCGTGCCTTCAGCCACTCCTGTTTCGGGGCCGGCTGGCGCGGGACAATCTCGATCTGGATCAGTTCAGGGACGGTCGCCATGTACATGACCATTGTACAAGCGGGCCTGAAAGCTCAGCCGACGGCTATCAGCCCTTAGCTCTCAGCCGATTTGATGCAGGGTTTCCTACGGCGGCATCTACAACGTGTGCAGGTACGCCATCAGCGCGTCGATTTGCTGCTGGGTCAGCTTGTTTTGAAACGCCGGCATTTTGGCCCGGCCCAGCAGGATGATGTCCAGCACGCGATCATCGTTGGCGGGGATGCCGCTGGTCATGAACTGCTTTTTGAACAAGCCATGCAAGCTGGGTCCGCGCAGATTGTGAGTGCTATAGGCGTAGTGGCATTCGGCGCAGCGGGAATCGTAAACGCGGCGGCCGGCCGCTTGCTCCGGATTCAGTCCCAACTCGGCGTCGGTCTTTCGCGGCTCGGCGTCGCAGCCGCTGAGGACAACGAGGAAGATGAGACTGAGCGTCGTGAACAGGAGTTGCGCGGGGACGGTCTTCAACGTTCGGATCCGGAATAAAGCTGGAACAAGGCGTTGGAGCGCCTGGCCAGAGTTAGAATACACCTCGCATGGCAGTCGCCCTCAAGCGCGTGTACGACCTGCCGGCCCCGCAGGACGGCGTGCGCGTCCTGGTTGACCGGCTGTGGCCGCGCGGGATGACCAAAGAGGCCGCCGCACTCGACGCATGGTTGAAGGAGCTGGCGCCGTCGGACGAGCTGCGCAAGTGGTACCATGCCCATCCGGAGCAATGGAGCAAATTCCGCGAGCGCTACCTGAAAGAGCTTTCTTCGGAAAAAGCCGCAGCGGCGTTGCAGCAACTCTACGCGTTGCGAGACGCCAACCGTCAGCTCACCTTGCTCTTCGGGTCGAAGAACCTGGAGCATAACAACGCGACCGTGCTCAAGAAGCTGATGGAAGGCGATCGCAAGCCTCCGAAGGGGACCGGCCCGGCGCGTGCCGCCAAGCAGGCCCGCGCAGTTCGGCGACGATAGTCGCCTTATATCAGGGCACGGCTTCAGCCGTGCCGCAACCGGCCTAGAACCCGTTGGGCTTTAGAGACTGTGTCGCGGTTCCCCACTCACACCGGGCGCTTACGAGGCTGTTACGAAACGCTGTCGTCGCTACGCGACTCTGATAATTTTTCCCACTCCACCCAGCACTCCGCCTTCGGCTCCGTGCTGGGCTAAGCTGTTCCGTGCCTACGGCACTCGTTTTTCGTGCAGCTTGTCCCACCGATGCAACGGCGCACCGAGTTTCGTAACAGCCGCTTACGCGCCGGGCTCACGGCATTCCGCCGCTGCGCGGCTGTTTCTGCCGCCCTTCTGACTGTTCTTCCCACTGCGCGAATTCATTTCGGGTTGCGACACAGTCTCTTTAGCCCCTGCTGCAGCGGCTAAAGCCGTTTCTTCTATGACCACATAGCGGCATGACTGAAGTCATGCCCTGTTACAAAGCCCTGGCTTATGCGACGAACTTGTGACTCAGGACACTGGAGCAAAATCACCGCAGCACCACGTCCGCTCGGCGCTCCTCCACCAGCTTCCACCACAGATAATCTTCCCAGGCGTTCAGCACGGTCTTGGCCCACGAGCGGTATTTCCAATACTGAGCGGCGAAATTGTAGGGCGCGGATGACGCCGCAATCGACCAGCGATATTGCGGCAGTCGTGTGCGAAAGGTCGAGATCACACGGCGGGTGTTGAAGTTTGGCGCCACCAGGATCGCCGAGGTCGCATGCAGAGCGTTGAGGCAGCGGCGCACATCCACAACCTCTTCATAGGTCGAATCGCCGACGACCGGGCAGATTTGCGTATCTGCGAGCTTCTCCTTCTGCAGAAACTCAATCGCGAGATCGGTTTCCATTCTGCCGTAAATCTGCCGATTGACGCCGACATCCAGCAGAATGCGCGGAGCGTAACCTTCCTTTTGCAGCTTCACTGCTTGCGGCCACTCCCCATCGAGCACCACGATGACGTCGGACCGCTCGGGGGCATGGATTGTCAGGAACGAACCCGCATGGGCGAGCAGGGCAAGCGCGAGGGTCGCGAGCGCAATTGAAATCCCGATGGCGATGAGTCGCCTGCCTGGGCGCGAACGCTTTGCGACCTTCGACGGCCCTCGCGCCTGGCTGGCCGCTACTTCACTTCCAGGCATGCCGCACCCTTTTCCACCAGGTCCGCGTGTAGACGCCACAGCACATCACCCACGACGGCCCAGTCGTACTTCTCGCGCACCAGACTTCGTCCGTTGGCAACTAGCTCTTGCCAAAGCGCGGACCCCGCTCGCAAAGAGACAATCGCGTCTGCCATCGCTTCAGGACTGTCGGCGATGAGAAGTTCCTTGCCATGGGTGGTGGCCAGGCCCTCCGCTCCGAGCGTAGTTGAGATGACCGGGGTGCCCGCAGCCATGGCTTCCAGCACTTTGAGTCGAGTGCCGCCGCCCACGCGCAGCGGCACCACCGAAACCAAAGCGCTGCCGTAAAAGGGCCGAACGTCGTCAACGGTCCCGCTAACAAAGACGCCCGGCGCGCGCAATGCAAGAATGCTTTTTGGCGGCTGCGCCCCAACAATGGTCAGCCGCAGCTCCGGCCGGCGCTCGTGCACCAGCGGCCAAACCTCGCGAACAAAATATAGGGCCGCATCGATGTTGGCGTGGTAGTCCATGCGGCCGATAAACAGTACATCTTGCCGCGTGGAAGCGTCCGCGGGCGCTTGGCTGAAGAATTCGCAATCCACACCGTTGCCGACGACTTCCACTCGTGCGCCGGGGATGCGCGCGAGCAGGACCTGGCGCTCGCGCTCGCTGCACACCGTGTGAGCATCGCAAAGCCGCAAGAGTTCATTCTCGATATTCCGCGACAGCGATGACGTCCGTTTTGCATACCAGCCGCGCAGCGGGTTGCGATCGTTCTCCGCATAGCGGGCCAGGATCTCCGACTCGATGTTGTGCCAGTCGAGAATGAGCCGGGTGCGGGGAGCGAGCTGGCGAATGAGGCGGGCGTAAGCGATCAGGTGCATGCTCTCGATCTGCGCGACATCGAAGTTCCTCTCCCGCAGCAGCCGCTCAAGCCGGCCCGATACAGCCGCAGAAGTAAAGTTGAGAACATTCAACGGGGTTGGGCCGATCAACCCCCGCACGATGTTCGCGGGTTTGTAGCTTTGGTCGCGGCGCAGGGCGATGACCTCGGCCCCATTCCCGAGCTTCTCATGCAGCTGCTCCGCCGGGATGTGGGCGTCCTCGCTGACCAGGCCAACGTATGTGAGCTGCGCATGGCGCGCCAAATACTGGGCGAAGTAAAAGTCGCGCAGGTGCGCGCCCGAAATGGTGGGCCAGCAGATGCGCGGCGAGAAATAGAGGACCCGGATCATCAGCGCTCTTCGGCAGTTTATCCGATCAGCGGCCCACTTCGGCCACATGGCCACGTAACCCAAAAGGGGACGAAGGCTGCACGCTTGCAACGTAATAAGTGCCACAAAGAAAGATCAGTCAAGTGGCGCGCGATGCTATACTAGCTCGCGGCTTTCCCCCAGCCATGCAACCGGGGCCCCCGACGTACGGTGGGGTGGCCGGTCCGCCACGCGGGGAATGAAACAAGCACTGAAATCTGTGTTGCACGGGCTGTTCTTAGTGTTGGCGCTGCCGGCAGCGGCCGTAGCCGGGTTTGGGCGCATTCCTGCGACCTTCACCATCAGCGCGCACGGGGCGGCTATGGTTCCGGGGATTCTTGGAGATTACTTCCGGATTGCCTTTTACAAGCTCACGTTGAAGCAATGTTCGCTGTACAGCCGGGTGTCGTTCGGATCGTTCTTCGCCCATAGCGACGCCGCTCTGGGGCGCGGAGTTTACATTGGATCGTACTGCATTCTGGGACGCTGCTCGATCGGCGACCGAACGCAGATTGCGTCACAGGTGCAGGTGCTGAGCGGCCGCCGGCAGCACAGCCGCGACTCCTTGGGACAGATTACCGGCGCCGAAGAAGGCGAATTTGAGTGGATTGATATCGGCGCCGATTGCTGGATTGGGGCCTCTTCGATCATAATGGCTCCCATTGGAAGCGGCTCCACGATCGGGGCCGGTTCCGTGGTCGTGCGGCCACTGGCGGCGCAGGTCGTGGCCGTGGGCAATCCCGCACGCGTCATCAAGGAAAACTCGCCGCAGTATGAGGGGAGTGGGGTCACGAAGTGAATATGTCCACCTACCAAGGAATGTCACCCGCAGCTACGGACGACTACGCCATATGGCCCAGTGCGGTGGCGGTCGAGCCCGAGCCGGCTGCGGTCGAAGAACAGCCCAAGGCCGTCCGCCGCAGCAGGCGCCCAGAATTCTACAAGCCGTTTCACTATCTCCTGCTGGTGTACTTGTTCTTCTATTGCAGCCGCACGTCTGAGTTTCTGCCCTGGTTTCACATTGGATTGTTGCTGCAGCCGATTCTTCTGGTCGGGATGATTATGACGGGCACGACCAAGGCGATCTTTCGCACCGATATTGGGCGGGTGATGACGGCCTTCACCGTGTGGGTGGCCATATGCGTTCCGTTCAGTGTCTGGCGCGGCGGTAGCCTGGCGATCCTCACGCTTGCGGTGCAGGCGCTTTTGCTGCTCTTTTTTATGGCCTCCTTCATCCGCACGCTGGACGATTGCTATCGCGTCATCTACGTCATCGCACTGGCAATGGCGGCAGTGGGGGTGCTGTCTTTTCTCATCGGTGGGGGCGCGACCGGTAGTGAGCGCGTGGGCCTGGGCAGCCAGACGAATGACACGCTGGGCGATGCCAATTTTCTGGCTTTGTACCTCGTCATCGGACTGCCTTTCCTATGGTTTTCTTCTACCTGGAAGAAGGGCATTGTCAAAGTGGCATTGCTCCTGCTGATGCTGCCGGTGCTGGCCGGCATGAGCCGTACGGGTTCGCGTATGGGCATGCTCGCGCTGCTACTGGGAACGCTTTTCTTCATGAAGTTTGCCTCTGCCAGCCAAAGGGCGTTCATCATCCTGGCGGGCTTTGTCAGCATCATGCTGGCGCTTTTCTTGCTTCCGCAAAGGATTACGGAGCGGTTTACAGCGTTTTTCCACGGGACATCCGCGGCGTCGGAGGAAGCGGCCATGTCGGCGGAATCACGGAAAGACATGCTGTTGCGAAGTATTCAGATAACCCTGGAGCATCCTCTATTTGGCGTGGGCCCGGGAGAGTTCATGGACGCCGAAGCCAGAGAGGCTATGGCCGTCGGGCAGCGTGGTATGTGGCACTATACGCATAACGCCTATACCGAGCTTTCCAGCGAAACCGGCATTCCGGGGATGGTGATCTTCCTGATTGCCTTCTACCGGTCGTACAAAGGACTTTCCCGCTACCGCGACCGTTTTCCCAGTTTACGGGTGCGGCGCGCGGCGCTTTCGATTCAGATGGCAGTGCTGGTCTCGGCCGTGGGGGCATTCTTTTTGAGCATTGCCTATAGCGGCATTCTGTACGCTATTTTGGGCATCTCCGCGGCCTTCCAATTAGCTGCGGCCAAGCAATACAAGTTGGCGAAAGCCCAACCGTGAGCAGTGCTTTCATGATCGAGACGCGCCGGTCTTCGCCACCGCACTCTCTGGCGGGGACCATTGCCCGTTCGGTGATGTCGCAGCGTTCGGCGGAACGAAGGCTGGAGCTCGCAAAAATCTGGCTCGCTCTCAGCCGGCGCCGCTCGCTCGAACTCTGCCGCTTGCCGGCCCGTCTTTCTGCCGCTGCCGACGTCGCGCGCATTCAAAGGCTCACCCATGCCATGGCTGACATTGTCGATTGCGACCCGGAATCAGCCGCAAAATACGTAGATTACAACTACTGGATTCCGTTCAACGTTGCTCGTATCGGTAAGCTGAGACTCTACCATTCCCGACCGCTACGCATTCTGGACATCGGCTGCGGGCCGGGCTACTTTATGGCGGCAGCGCTGGCCTGTGGTCACGATTGTTACGGGATCGACGCTCCGGCCGGAGTTCTGACCGAGGTGGAAGCGCGCGTGTATAGCGAGATGCTCGCCGCACTGTCATGCTCCGACCGCGTCACCTCGGGGCTCATCGAACGCTTCCGGCCCATGGCGGTCCCCGTCCGCGATCTCGACCTGATCACCGCTTTTTGGATTTGCTTCAATCGCCATCAGCAGCCCGGCGAGTGGGGCGCCGAGGAATGGCGGTTCTGGGTGGAAGACGCGCTGACCTATCTTCGCGACGGCGGGGTCCTGCACCTCGAGCTCAATTCCAATCCCCAGCGCTACCGCACCCTGGAGTGGTACGACCAGGAGACGCTGGACTACTTCCGTTCTGCCGGCAAGGTGCAACGCAATGTCGTTCGCATCGTTAAAGGAAAGCCTCCGGAATGGAAGAGCGACTAGACGCACGGGATCATCGCATCCGCGTTTGTCTGCTATCTGACACTGTGGGACTGGATGCCGGTACCGAGCGGCAGGTGGTGGAAACCGCCAAACGGCTGCATAAAGATCGCTTCAACGTCCACGTCTGCTGCCTGGAGGACAGCCCGCAACTGCAAGCCTTGCGGGGCGTCTGCCACATCGCGGTTTTTCCTACGTTAAGCGCTAACTCGCGGTCCGGAATCGTGCAGGCCGCGCGCTTTCGGCGCTATCTCCACCGGCATCGCGTGCAAATCGTGCATGCCTATATGAATAAGACAGCGGCCTTCGCGGTCATGTCGTCGCTGGGTTCGGCTCGCATCGTGCTTACCAGCCGCCTGAATACCGGATACTGGTACACGCCTGCTTTGCGCCGCATGTTTCAGGCGCTGAATCTTCGTACCGACAGCATCATGGCGAATTCGCAAGAGGCAAAGCGCATCGCGGTCGAAACCGAAGGCCTCGCTCCGCATGAGGTCGTGGTCGTCTACCAGGGCGTAGACATGAGCAGGTTTAGTGTTGGGCTGGGAGATCGGTCGGCGTGTCAGCGCCTGGGCATTCCCGACGGCGCGCGTGTGGTGGGTATTGTGGCCAATCTGCGGCCCGTAAAGGACCACAAGCTATTTCTGCGCGCGGCACAGCTTGTGGCGCGCGAAGTTAACGATGTAGCGTTCCTGCTCGCCGGACGCGGCGAGTTGTACGACGAGCTGCGCAATTTCGCGTGCGAGCTGGGGATCGGCGAGCGCGTCTTCTTCACCCAGGGCGAAGGCAACATCATGGATTGGCTCGCCGGCATGTGCATCGGATGCCTGACCTCCATCAGCGAGGGGTTTTCCAACGCCATCATGGAGTACATGGCTGCGGGACTGCCGGTGGTCGCGATCGATGTTGGCGGCAATCGCGATGCCGTTGTGCATGGCGAGACCGGCTTCCTGGTACCCGAGCGCACCCCCGAGGCTTTGGCCCAGCCGATCATCGAACTGCTGCGAAATGAGAAGCTGCGCGCCGCGATGGGAGCGAAGGGCTTCGAGCGTTGCCGCGAGTTGTTCGAAGTCGGCAAGACGATCGGGCAACTGGAACAACTCTACGAAAAATTGATCGCAGCCCGCACACGCGCCTGAACAGCGACATCAGGGTTGATGTTGTCGCGCCTCGTCCGTCTAACGGGCAACAGGGGTGCTTTCGGCAGCATCTCTGCTGGAAGAGTCGAGTAAACTAAATGCCTATGAAGCAGATTGTGATTGGCCTTTTACTAAGCGGCGCGCTGTGCCTTCCGGCATGGTCGGCGCCTCTGAGCAACAATGCCCGCACGGTTGTCCCCCAGGCGGTGCAGCAAATTATCTCCGTAGACTACCGCGAGCTGCGCGACTCGCCCACGGCACACGCCCTGAAAGACCGCGTCATGCCCGACAATGTCAAACAGTTTGAGAACGCGCTGCGCGCCGTCGGCATCGATCCCGACCGGGACGCCGAGCAAATCACCTTTGTTACCTATCGCACCCCTAAGGGCATTGTGCAGGGCATCGGCATTGCGCAGGGACCCTTCCGGCAGAAGGAGTTTCTGGCTAAGGCCAAGGCCAAGAAGATCAAGCCGGAGAAATATCTCCTGTCTGACATTTACCCGATGGGTTCGGGGATGCAAATGGTCTTCCTCGACCCTACCACCATCCTCTTCGGAGAGAACAAGGCGATCAAGGGTGCGATCGATGTACGCGACAACGGCGCTGAGTCGCTGGCTTCCAACCACACCATCGACGACCTGATTACCAGCGTGCAGAATGCGACGGTGTGGAGCGTGCTCGACCAGACCGGCACCCAGAACATGATGCGCTCGGCGCTGGGACAGGCGGGCTCGCTCACCGATTTTGACGTGGTGAAGAAGCGCCTGCTGGCGTCCGACTACGTGATGAATTTCAGCAACGGCGTAACTTTCGATCTGAACGTGAAGACTTCCGATAACGTGACCGCCGCAAGCCTGTCAGGGTTGATGAAGGCCGGCGTGCTCTATAGAAGGATGAGCGGCACAGACAGCGAAAAGCTGGCGCTGGAGAATACCACGGTCGACAGCTCGAACGACATTGTGTCGATGCACTTCAAGACCGACGATCAGCGCTTCCAGGCACTGATGAAGACGGACCTGTTCACGGCGGTGTCGCGATAGGCTGGGCAGAGCCCCGATCGCGTAACCCAACCTTCCAATTCGCGCGCCCACACATTCGAAAGTCGCGAATGTGTGGGGCACCTGCGATAGCGAAATTCCTGGAGCGGGTCAGCTTGAAACTCCAGCTAGTGTAATTCGGGTGCCCCAGGGCAGGCTCTGGGGCACTCTCAGTCGGCCTCTTCGCCCTAGCATCATCCCGCATCTGATATTCATCTCCTGCATAGGAGCAAGCGAATGTCTGATGCCGAGCGGCCCAGGTTTGATCGCGATTTCACCCTCGCCTACACCCTGCTGCGCATCACTCTGGGAATCAACATCGCGTTCCATGGGATCAGCCGCATTCTGGCGGGTCCCGCAACCTTCGTTGCGTCGTTAGCCAAACAGTTTGCAGCCACACGCTTGCCGGACTTTGCCGTCCGGGGTTTCGGTTATGCCCTGCCGTGGCTGGAGGCTTTGATTGGTCTCCTCATCCTGTTCGGAGCGTTTACACAAGTCGCGCTTGTCGCGGGCGCGGCACTCATCGCGGTCCTCGCGTTTGGCAGCTCCTTGCATCAGGACTGGGATGTTGCGGGCCTGCAACTGATCTACGCGGCCGTATACTTCATTTTGATCGCCTTCCGGCGGTACAACTCGCTCTCAACCGACTTTCTTGTTGGCCGCCGTTCCTGAACCGCTGGACTCCACTTCATAAGCTCCGAACTGATGGGTTCTGTGCAAACGCCGGAGCCATGGCTGCTCATCGAATACCGATTCATGCACCAGGTTGTGATATAGCACGTACACGGGCCGTGGCGACTTTATAAACGACTGCTCTAAGTTCCCCAGTACCTCTCGCATGATGTGCTCCGGAAATGGACTGAACAGGTAGAGCACGGTCGGTTCCGAGGGAAATTCGAAGTAGCGCGCGTCGCCCGCGCGAGCCTCAATATTGAAGCACTTCTGCTGATCGCTTTTGTAGAGCGCGATATTCTGCGCGGCCGTCGCGTTCAACTCCGCCAGCAGCTCTATCCCGATGATGCGCCGAAACGGATGGTCCGACGCCATCAGCAGCGTGCGGCCCTTGCCCGAGCCAAGATCGATGAAGGTGAATCCCTCTATGCTGACCGGCACGGATGCGAGGATCTCGCGAAACAACTCCGGCTCGGACGCCTGATATTGCACCCCCCGCAGCCATTCGCGAACGCGCGTGCGCCATCCGACCGTCGCCCATGTGGTGTCGACGCCAAAATCGAAATCGAAGTCGATGTCGCCGTAGCGCGACTTGCGGCGCGTCGGCGCCAAGTCGCGGAGCAGGTCATGTAATGTTGACCCATAGAATCGCAGCGCACCGAAGAAACCGCGCGCGCGAATGGCATCGCGTATCCAGCCGACAGCGTTATCGCGACGGGAATCAGTGGGGCGGTTGAGCACCTCTGGATGCTACGGCAAAACTGCGCCGTCCGTATCAATCGAGTTTCAATTAGGGAACGGAGGATGATCATTGGTCACGGCGAAAGAGCATTACCTTCGTCAGGACTGAGCTGTATTTTGGTTTGCGCCGGGCACCGCACAGGTGTCAACTTGGCCGTGTGCTTAATGATCTCTGGAACCATGTGTGGGAGGTTTAGTGGCAGGGAGTAGTCATACTAACCATGGTTGTTGACTCTCGGAGAGAGGAGCTAATGAAACTTAATCATTCCAGGCCCGCCGGCGCAGTTTGGCTGGCGATTTTTGTTTGCGCGACTTTCGTCGTCCTGTGCGGAACGGCACAGGGCCAAACGTTCAGTGTTTTATATACCTTCACCGGGCAACATGACGGCGGAAATCCGCTAGGTACGCCGATGATGGATGCCAACGGCAATTTCTATGGAACTACCTATTACAACGGCACAACCGGGTGGGGCACGGTGTACAAGCTTAGTCCCCAGAGCTCCGGCTATGTGATGACGACTCTCTATACTATGGGTTCGGGCGGGGCTACGGATGGGCAGAATCCTTACGGCAATCTGGTACAGGACTCCAGTGGCGTCCTCTACGGGGCGGCCTGGGAGGGAGGCACCTATGACGTCGGCACTGTCTTCAGCTTGCGGCCTTACCCAAAGGCGCTCCCGATTCCGGTTTTTAGTCCTATGTGGCCCACCTGGCTGCACAGCTTTGATTTCTCGGACGGTGAGTACCCATTTTTCGGCGATCTGACGATTGACTCGCATGGCAATCTGTACGGGACAACGATGTATGGTGGCAGTTATGGCCAAGGCACGGTTTACAAGCTGACCCCTTCCAGCAACGGATGGACGTTCCAGACCCTTTACAACTTCGCCCCCGGCGGCTCCGTTGGAGCTTTTCCGATTAGCGGCGTAACTCTGGATGCCGCAGGCAATCTCTACGGCACCACTACCAAAGGTGGAACCTCGAACAATGGCGTGGTGTACGAGGTTACGCCCTCCGGCGTAGGAACCGTGCTGTACAACTTCACGGGTGGCGCTGACGGATCCTTCCCGATGGCAGGCCTGACCTTCGACGTATTTGGCAATCTCTATGGCGCTACATCGGTAGGTGGCACAGCAGGGGGCGGCGCGGTGTTTGAACTGTCCCCTGGAAACGGCGGGTGGACCTATAGCTTCGTTTACCCGATCACCGGTTGGGGCTTCGAATCCAACTTGGGAACCGGGATCTGGAGAAGCCTGATTATCGATCGGGCGGGCAATCTCTATGGCGTGACCTGCCCCATTGAGACCGGCTATAACAGCACAGTCTTCGAACTGACGCCCGGAGCCAACGGCTGGAGCTACACCCCGCTTTACACCTTCAGAAGCGGTGCGGACGGGAGTCTCTCGGAAGCGGGCCTGGTTCGCGACTCGCAGGGCAATCTCTACGGCGTATCTTCCTTCGACGGAGCCGATAACTACGGAACCTTCTGGGAGATTACGCCGGCCGGACACTAACCTGTCAGAGGCGGCTCTGGCTGGCTCGCGAGACTTCTCACGTGCTAGTCTAAATCCCCCTCATCCGCAGCTTTCGCGGATGAGGGGGATGGATAAGCTTGCTTCCGGGTAAAGCCGCGCTTCAGCGCAACAGTCAAGCCGCCAACTTTTCAAAGTGAGCGGCTGCAGCCGGGCGGCTCGCCGTCGTCTGCTAAGCCGACTCGCGTCTCAGCTTGCGCTGGGCGTATTACGTCAGCTCCAGTTGGTGACACGGGATACTCATCGGTAGTAGTGGTCGGGTTTGGCCAAAGGTGAGAATTACTCATGTCATTGATGAGGAAGATTACCTTCGTCAGAGCTGAGCTCCACTTTGCGTTGCAAATGGTGACGCACAAGAATTAACCTAATTTGCCCAATGACTCCGGACGACTGACAGAAGCCTCGGTGGTGGGAAGTAATCGTTATAGCAACCTTGTTGACCCTCCAAGAGAGGAACTTAATGAAACGGCATCATTGCAGGGCCGCCAGCGTAGCATCACAGGCGTTTTTTGTTGTCTTGATCTTGGTCGTCCTGTGCGGAGCCGCACAGGCCCAAACCTTCTCGGTGATTCACACTTTCAGCGGGCCGGACGGAAGGACTCCGGTAGCCGGCCCAACTTTGGATAAGTACGGCGACCTGTATGGGACAACATGGGGCGGCGGAGCGGGGAATTACGGCACCCTTTACAAGCTGACGCCGGTCAACGGCTCCTGGCTTCTGAATGAGGTCTATAACTTCACAGGTCTTAGCGACGGCGGCCTGGTCAACGGCGGAGTGACCATCGGCCCCGACGGTACGCTCTTTGGCACCACCGAATTCGCTAATGGCGGGAGCGATGCTGGCACGCTGTACAACGTCAAACCCGGAGGGAAGCTCTGTATGGGCGGAGTTTGCCAATGGACTGACACAACTCTCCACACCTTTGCCGGCGGAAGCGATGGCGCAACCCCAGTCGTCAATGTTGTGTTCGACTCCCATGGCAACCTGTACGGCACTACTTACTATGGCGGGACATATAACGACGGTACGGTTTTCAAAGGAACGCTCTCCGGAGGCACGTGGAACGTGAGCGTGATCTATACCTTTGGGGCGCCTGGGGATGGCGTCTATCCCTGGGCTCCAGTGATAGTGGACAGTGCAGGCAACCTTTACGGGACCACGGAGATTGGCGGCCCCAACGGCTACGGCACGGTATTCGAACTATCACCGTCGCAGGGAGGCTGGACGGAAACCATACTTCACTCTTTTTCGGGGAGTGATGGCTGCTTGGTTGGCGCAGGAGTCGTCTTCGACGGAGCGGGTAATCTCTATGGAGCAACCGGCTACTGCCCGACAATATTCGAGATGACACCTCAAGGCGGCGGGTGGAATTTCACTACACTCTACACCTTCCCCGGAACTGGACCTTATCATGGACCTTCATCCAGCTTGGCCGTTGATAGCGCCGGCAATCTGTACGGCACAACCGAAAACGACGGCGCTTACGGTTATGGCAACGTCTTCGAGATGTCGCCCTCAAGCGGCGGGTGGACGTACACTGACCTGTACGATTTTACCGGCGGTAACGATGGCAGCCAGCCATATGGCAGTGTGGTTGTCACCGGCCCGGGTGGATTCGTTTACGGTACAACATTAACCGGGGGAGCAAACGGCGATGGGGTCATTTTCCAGATCAACCTTGGGACCCAGCGCTAACGCGCACAACGACGTCAGGCTGCGCGCGCTGACCCGCACTTAGCCGCGCAGGAAAAATCCCCCTCATTCGCGGCTGAGGGGGATATGTAAACTGGCTTCGGCGTGGCATTGCTAGCGTCGAATCGGCAGGCCCTAGCGCCGGCTACTCTTACGCCAGATCGAACAGCAGAAACTCCGCCGCCCCGTTGCCCGGGGTCCCCATTGCGCCCGCGGTTGGCGCGATGGGGTGGTTGCCGCCGGTGCTGGCAATGTGCAGCGCGGGCTCGCCGCTGATTGCCGCCCCGTCGCCTTTCTCCAGCTTGGTGCCATTCACATCGAGCTGGCCGCTGATCAACTGCACCCAGGCGTGCCGTTCGGGCTTAAGCGGCAGCGAAACCCACTTCCCGCCGTCCAGCACCGACGCATACACACTGGCGTCCTGATGGATCGTAGTCGAACCGTCGCGCCCATCGTGCGACGCGATCAGCCGCAGCCGGTTATGCTTCTCCTCCGGTGCGAACGTGCGGTCCTCGTAGCTGGGCTTGAGCCCCTCGGCCTCAGGCAGCAGCCAGATTTGCAGCAGGTGCACCGGCTTCTGCGACTGGTTCATTTCGCTGTGCATGATGCCCGTGCCGGCTGACATGCGCTGCACGTCGTTGTGGCGGATGGTGGCGCCGCGGCCCATGCTGTCGCGATGGCTCAACTCGCCGTCGATGATGTAGGTGAGGATCTCCATGTCGCGATGGGGATGCATACCGAAGCCGCGCCCGGCGCTGACGCGGTCTTCGTTGATGACCCGCAGGTCGCGAAAACCCATGTGCCGGGGGTCGTAGTAATCCGCAAACGAGAAACTGAAATGGGTGTCGAGCCAGCCGTGGTTGGCATGACCGCGCTCTTGGGATGGCCGGATGGTAATCATATCTTGCTCCAGGCGATTGGATGCGGGCCCGCGTCAAAAGTAGCAAGCGTGTTATAACACGCAAATCGGGAACGCCAGTAACCGCGGGTAACCTCAGGCGAGAATTGTTTACATTGTGTCGCGGGTTCAAACCGAGTCATTCCGGGAAAGCCCGCATCAAAATTCGTAACGGCACTTGCAAAATGGAGCGATAATAGGGTCATGCGAGGCTGGGTCTTAGTTGCGGCGATTACGGTGGCTCTGATTGCCACCCCGATGTGGGCCCAACGAGGCGGGGGTGGCGGCCACGGTGGGTTCGGTGGTGGACACGGCGGCGCAAGCGGCGGCCACGCTTCCTTCGCAGGTCATGCCGGCACTGTTTCCAGCTTTCATTCCTCGGCCGGCTATCGCGGCTGGGGCGGGCGCGGGAACGGCTGGGGCGGGCGCGGGAACGGCTGGTACGGCTATCCGTACCGTTACTACGGTCGATATCGCGGTTATCCCTACTGGGGCTGGAACACCAGTTGGGGCTATGGTGGCTGGTATTACCCCTGGTGGGGATGGGGTGACTTTGACAATTCCTCCTATGACTATCCCTCGGAAGGTGAGGTCGCTCAGAATTATGTACCGGCCTACGGATACCCTCCGCCCGGCGGCTCGGTAGCCAGTTACGCCTCACAAGATGAGGTGCAGCGGATTCAGGATGAAGTGAGCCAGTTGCGCGCGCAGCAGGAGGCGCGGCGCTCACAGCCGCAAGAACCCCTGATCCACGCGGATACCGTGCTGGTGTATCGCGACGGCCATACGGAGACGGTTGGCAACTACGCCATCGCGGGCAACACGCTTTGGATCTTCAACCAGTCAAGCGCGAAGAAGGTTCCGCTCTCCGATCTGAATCTTCCCGCCACCAAGAGCGATAACGAACAGCACGGGGTAGACTTCGTGCTGCCAAACTCGCACTGAGTCAGCGCTCCTAGGTTTACTCTGTTTCTTGGCTGGGAAAACTCCTGCCGGCAATACACTCTACTAAGCAATTTCTGATCAGCCAAGCTAACGCACAGCGGCGCCTACGAAGAAGAGCGCCAGTAAACCGGCCGCCAAGGCAAGTAACAGGTAGCCTTGGTAACGCGAGAGTGGTCCGATTTAGTGACGAACTTGCCGAAATCTTGCAGGCTGTCCTTGCGCAGCGGCGGGATAAAACCCATAATCGCGTCATGCGAAACCGGGTCCTCAGCGCGCTGGTGTTCATCTCCCTGGTTGCGGTGCCCGTATGGGCGGCGGCGAAGAAGGGTAGTCACGGCGGCGGCCATTCCGCCGGCGCCAGCCGAGCTTCCTCCGGTGCGACTCATTCTTCTTTCGGTACGGCCTCCACCTCTGCCGGAAAGACCCATGCTTCTCCCGGCGCGACCCATACCTCTTCCGCGCAACTCGTCGGCGGCCCACCTGCCGGAACAGTTCCCGACATCATGTCGGGCTACCACTCCTCCGCCGGATACGGCAGCCTCTACGGTTGGGGCTACAACGATTGGACGCATAACGGCTGGCATGACGGCCAATGGCACGCCATTCCCTACAGCGACCCTAAGCCTGCTCAGCCTTCCGTGCAGTATGGTGGCTCGAAAGCCAGTTACGCCAGCGGAGACGAGACCCAACTCATCCAGGAGCAGATAGCCCGCCGGCGCGCGCAGCAGGCGCCGAGCAACTCGCAGCCTTCGCAGCCGGCAACAACCGCCCCGCAAAAGCCATAACGAGGTCGCCCCAAGGCAGCGTCTGGTTTGCGATTCGCAAGTGGGGAATGCGATGCGAACTCGCGTGTGTTGTTGGTGACCGGCCGCCGAAATGAAGGGGCTGTCGGCTGCGAAAATCCGCATCCGCGCAAAGCAGCTCGGCTACACGGCGAGCGCCTCATTCATCCCCTTACCTGAGAATTACTGCAACAATGCCGATGGGGGAGGCAGGTTGCGGTCCTTCATCCATTCTTCCATGATGTGCCGGTTGGCTTCGGTGCGCGGCAGTTTGTCAATGTCGGGCATGAAAATCCGGAGACCTGCCTGGGGCGTCATCTGAATGCGCCCGTTCACCAGTTGCTCCTGGTAGCGGGTGAGATCGAAGGTGAACCAATCGTCGTTAGACGCATCGATCAGGAAAATATCGGCCGGCGACATGGTGAGCTTGCCCAAATTGACGGTGCCGCCTTGCAGGCGAATGAAGTTCCGCCACTGCTTCACCTGGTTGGCTTCCGGGCGGCCGTCGCCGAAGACCGACACCAGGTCGCCGGTTTTGGCCCCAATGTGCACATCCGTCAGCTTTCCACGAATCGCCGGCGCCGGCAAAATCTGCTCCGCGTCAATGTAGATTTCATCGCCGGAGACTTGTACGTTGCCCGCGCCCTGGGCGCCGATGAGGTCGGCAACGTTGACGTGCAGCGATTGCACCAAGCCTTTGACGGGAAGCTTCAGCACACGAAGTTTCACCATATGCAGATGGATTCGTCCGTCGGGCGCGGCGCTCACGTCACTGACCATTTCGATGGGCAGCGGCACGCCTTTGTGCAGCGTTCCCTTCAGCTTTAACTGCTGACCGTCAGCGGAGAGCGAAACATTGCTCAGGCGCGAATCCTTCAGCAAGCCTTGATTCAGGATCCTGGTGATGTCAGACAGGCTGGTAGCGATAATACCCGCCTGAATCTTCAGAACGAATGAGCCGGGCTCGTCGAACGATGGAATGACGCCGGTCTGGGTAGGATGCATTTGTCCACGCAGCCAGCGCACCCGCAACTGCAAGCCGGGGCGTTCATTCAAGATGACATTGTGCATCACCACTGCGGTCTCGGACTGCACAGAGTTCGCGGTGCTGGAGAGGGCATGGACGGGAGCGGCCGAGGACGGCGATTCCGCGCTAGCGATACTGCTGGCGGGCGACGCCGTGCGTGCGGGATTCGGCGGCTTCGAGCAGGACGCCAGCAACGACAGCGCCAGAAGAAGGACAAAAATACCCCGGGAAAACATAAGGTTGATCTGCGCGAGTTTCGTGCCTGGCGATTGCACACGCCTTATGGGCCGACACAGGAAGCCATGAGACCCGCACCCGCTTCCATAATGAGATGCTGATTGCGGTCGTGTAACCGGAGTTCGCGAAAAAGTTGACCTGCAAAACGCGGGATGAGCTGGCGCCTGCCCCGTTTTTACCGCCTCAACCAAACGTGCCGTTGACTTCCTCCCACGTCCAGGTCAGCCGCGCAGTTCTGCGATCAAGCGAGCATCATGCGCATGGGTTGCAAGGTGCGGGTGAAGGGATTCAACATCAGGCCCAGTTCTTCCAGACTGACGACGCCGAGCAGTGCCTCGTCACCCGGTTCGCCGAGAATCACCGGCGTGTGCCCTTCACCTTGGGGAAGGGAGAGATGGCATTCGGATACGCCACGTTCGATCGCGGTTCCGTCAGCCAGCGTGAAGCTGACGATGCGCTTGGGTTGGAGTTCGAGCAAACGAGCCTGTTCGGCGGGTACAAGCGTGTACTTTGCGCCGCTGTCCACCAGGAACGTTACAGTCGCCTGTTTTCCGGTTGGACCGGTGAGCAGGCCCTCAATAAATGTAAGGCCCATTCAGATTCCTTCCAAAGTCAAATGCGTCTTCCCATACTCAAATGGTGTGGATGCGAATGACCTTATATTATGACATCCCTATAAGAAACAAAGACCGGGGCTGAAGCCCCGGCCCTTGATGGTGCGCTTGTCGGAGCGGCTGAAGCCGTGCCCTTTCACATCGCGAAGGTCCCAGGTTAGCGCCCAAAGAAGGACGCGAACCTGGGGCAGCACCCGCTTCCGCCAAACTGCTTACACCAGTCCCTGGTCCAGCATGGCGTTGGCGACCTTCAGGAAGCCGCCGATGTTGGCGCCGTTCACCAGATTGCCCGGAGTGCCGTAGGTTTCGGCGGTCTCGAAGCAGGTCTTGTGAATGGCTTTCATGATGTTGTGCAGCTTGTGGTCGACTTCCTCGCGCGTCCAGCTCAGCCGTGCGCTGTTCTGTGACATCTCGAGGCCGGAGGTGGCCACGCCGCCCGCATTCGCCGCCTTGGCCGGTCCATAGAGAATCTTATGCTCCAGGAACAGCTTGGTGGCTTCCAGCGTGCTTGGCATGTTGGCGCCTTCGGCTACGACCTTCACCCCGTTGTTGATGAGGTTCTGCGCGTCCTTGGCGTTGATTTCGTTCTGCGTGGCGCTGGGGAAGGCGCAATCGGCCTTGATGTTCCAAAGCGGGTTGTAGCCCAGCTTCAGGTCGGTCGGCATGAAGATGGCCTTCTTGAACTGCTCCGCATACTGGCGGATGCGGCCGCGCTTCACGTTCTTCAGCTCCATGACCCACGCCAGCTTCTCTTCGTTGATGCCGTCGGGATCGTAGATGGCGCCATCGGAGTCGGACACGGTGACCGGCTTCGCGCCCAGTTGCAGCAGCTTCTCAATGGTGTACTGCGAGACGTTGCCGCTGCCCGAGACCAGGCAGGTCTTGCCGTCAAACGTTTCCTTGCGCGTCTTCAGCATCTCTTCTGCGAAGTACACGCAGCCGTAGCCCGTGGCTTCGGGACGAATGAGCGAGCCACCCCAGTGCAGGCCTTTGCCGGTCAGCACGCCGGTGAATTCGTTCGCGATGCGTTTGTACTGGCCGAACAGGAAGCCGATCTCGCGTCCACCCACGCCGATGTCGCCGGCGGGGACATCGGTGTCGGGGCCGATGTGGCGGCACAGCTCGGTCATGAAGCTCTGGCAGAAGCGCATCACTTCGTTGTCGCTCTTGCCCTTGGGGTCGAAGTCGCTTCCGCCCTTGCCGCCGCCCATGGGCAGCGTGGTCAGCGAGTTCTTGAAAACTTGCTCGAAGGCTAGAAACTTCAGGATGCCGAGGTTGACCGAGGGATGGAAGCGCAGGCCGCCCTTGTAGGGGCCAATGGCGCTGTTCATCTCGATGCGGAAGCCGCGATTGACCTGGACATTGCCCTGGTCATCGAACCACGGGACACGGAACATAATGAGGCGCTCGGGCTCAGTGATACGCTCCAGGATTTTGGCGGAGATGAATTCCGGATGACGCTCCAGCACGAGGCGTAGCGAATCGAATACTTCCTGCACCGCCTGATGAAATTCGGGCTCGGCAGGGTTCTTGGCCTTTACCAGCGCCATGACATCGTTAATGTAGGTCGCCGGAGTTTTGATCCCCGGCGTCGAGACAGTTGTGCTCATAAATGGTCCTCCTCGAACCGTTTCGTTTCTTCTGTAGGGCCGGCTTCCGGCCCGAGTATACAAGCCGAGAGATGAATCGGTTCGCCTATCCTCCATTCCCATTCACGCAAGACGGCGCGGAGTTGTTGCCCCATACATACAAAAGCCCCGCACGGGGCGGGGTTGCTGTAGCACTACTCCCTTGGCGTCGAGTGGGCGCTTCTGGGGACACCGGAGAGCCATAGGCGAAATTCTCATTGAAGCCGATATTATTTGAGTCCGACGCCATCATCACCGCAGTGATTGCTATCACCCACAAGGGTGACTGCCACTCCAATCCGCGCAAAAGCGGCGCGAATTGGGGACCCCGGTGACTCGCCCAAAGTATGGTAACGCCATTCGTGGTTCGAGGAGAGGAAAAATCGACGTTCGCCGGCAGAGTTGGACTTTAAGATGGACGCGTGGAGAAGACGGTTTACCTCTCGCTGGGTTCCAATGTCGGCGATCGCGAGGCCAATCTTCGCACCGCCATCGCAAGGCTCGGCCAACTGGGTGAGGTGATCGCCGTCTCGTCGTTGTTTGAAACCGAGCCGGTGGAATTTACTGCCCAGCCCTGGTTCCTGAATTGTGCGGTCGCCGTGCGAACCGGGCTGATGCCGAAGATTTTCCTGGCGAAAATCCTGGCCATCGAGCAGCAGATGGGACGACGGCGCCTCCAACCCAAGGGCCCGCGCACCATCGACATCGATATCCTGCTGTTTGGCAACGCCGTCATCAGCTCTCCTCAACTCGAAGTGCCGCATCCTGCCATGCACCAGCGCAGGTTCGTACTGGAGCCGTTGGCTGAAATCGCGTCGGACGTGCGCCATCCCATCTTGAAGCGCCGCGTGCGCGAGTTGCTGGAAGCGTTGCCGCACGATGGCGCGCAGGTGAAGAAGCTGGGCGCGACAGCGCCGAGCGCTCCCGCTCGCTAGATTCGCTGTAGCTCGGCCACGGTGCGCTCGTTTTGAATGTTCCCGGTGTTCAGCGTGCTTCTGGGTTCGAGTAGCAGGATGTGCGTTTCTTCGTCCGCCGAAGGCAGGTGTTCCACCCCGCGCGGAACGATGATGAACTCGCCGGGACGAAGCGTTTCTTCGCGCTCGGCGCCGTCCTCGCGGAACCTCATCCGCAGCTCGCCCTTCACCACCAGGAACAACTCGTCTTCGTTCTCGTGGTGGTGCCAAACGAACTCGCCTTCCAGCTTCACCAGCTTCACGTAAGCGTCGTTGATCTCGCCCACGATCTTCGGACTGTAATGGTCCGCGAACAGCGAAAATTTTTGCGCCAGATTGACCTTCTCCATCGCATCTCCTCTGCGGCTTGGGAGTCGTCTGCTGCAATGCGTCCCCAGACTTCGATGAGAGCTGCCGGGTCTGCGTTACAATTCGTCGGGTGATCTTATGAATTGGCAATTTTCTCGCACTCGGCGTGTTGCGCTTTGGAAGCTTTCGCTAGCAGTTGTGCCGCTTTTCGTTCTGCCGCTCACCTCCGCCCAGCAGACACCAAACTGGACGGAGCAGGAGAAGCCGATCCAGGCGCAGATCATCGGCCTGCGCGGCCTTCCCGACGATGTGCGTGCCCAAACCACGAAGGACCTGGCGCTGCAAATTCGTGCGCTGCCGGCGTCGCCGAACAAACTCGCGCTCGCCAACAAGCTCGCCAGCCGCGCCACCGAAGGCGATTTCGGGCACGACACCTTGCAGGAGGTCGCCACCACACTGGCCGATGCACTGCAACAACAGCCGCCGCCGCAGAAGCTCAATCCCGATCCTTACGACGAACTGGCGCAATTGGTGCGTTATGAACACGTGCAGGCCGCGGTGCAGGACCCGCGCTTCGAGGAAGCCATGGCGGCGCTCGAAAGCGCCGACAAGCGGCGTCAGGACGCGAACTTCACCCTCACCGATCTGCACGGCAAGACTTGGACGTTGAAAGAGCTGCGCGGAGAAGTCGTGCTGGTGAACTTCTGGGCGACCTGGTGTCCGCCGTGCCAGAAGGAAATGCCCGACCTGGAGTCGCTCTACAAAGAATTTCGCCACCAGCGATTCGTAATTCTGGCGATCTCCGACGAAGACGCCGACAAGGTGCGGCCGTTCATCGCCGAGCGCAAAATCACCTACCCCATCCTGCTCGATCCCGGCCACAAGGTCGGCAGCCTGTTTGAGGTGGAAGGCATTCCCAAGAGCTTCGTTTACGATCGCGATGGCAAGCTGGTGGCGCAGTCCATCGACATGCGCACGCAGCAGCAGTTTCGGGAGATGCTGGCGCAAGCCGGGCTGAAGTAAATTATCTTTCCGAAGTCATCCAAAGCGGTCGGCACGAAAGGATTGTCGTCATCACGAGCGGTGCCCCACGTTCGCCCATTTTTCGGGCGAACCTGGGGCACAACTCGGTCTTCGTTCCCACCCTATCCGAAGCGTTGAGCGAATGCAGTCGCGGTCATCTCGAACAGCACGCTAGCAAGCCCCTCGGAGTTCACGCGTGAGCCCACGAGAACGCCGCCGATTTTTTCTACCGCCTTCTGCGAACGCAGGTTCTCGGGCGCAACCAGAAACACCACGCGATCGACGAACCGAAACGCATGCCGCAGCATCAGCTCTTTCATCTCACCGTTGTAGGCGCCGCCCCAATGTGACGGCGCCAGAAACGTCCAGCCGACTTCGATTTCGCTGGTTTCCGGATCGTACCGGTGGTAGCGCGAGGTCCCGACCACCCTGCCGTTTTTCGAATCAAGGGCGATCAAGGCGCCGCCGGAGTTTAGAGTCTTGCGAAAGAACTCCTTGAAGCCGGCGGGTGTGCAACGGTCTTTCGCCGGGTGTTGCTCCCAAATCAGCGGATCGGAAGCCACCGCGTAGAGTGCGTCATAGTCGTCCGCTCGTAGCGGCCTGAGCTCGAGCAGTTTGCCTTTTAACGTCGGCTGAAGATCGAAGGGGGCTTTTGTTGTTGCCATGAGTTCAGATTATCGCTCTAAGGCGTAGCAATAGAAATCGGGCGCGGCACCCTATCGACCGCCGCTGCTTTAATACATGTACCGACATTGCTATTCCGGATGCGATCCATCCAAGACCATACTGATCTCATGCAGAGTGCCGATCCCAACCTGCGCCTGCTGAATTCCTTTCTTGACTATCTCAAGGTCGAAAAAGGCCTGGCGGCGCTCAGCGTCTCTGCCTACCGCTCCGACCTGGAGCAGTTCACCGAATCGCTACGCAAGCGCAAGCGCGGGCTGCGTGAGGCGCGGCGGCAGGACGTGCGCGAGTTTCTCAACTTGCTGCTGTCCAACGGCGCCGATGGGCGCAGTGTCGCCCGCAAGCTCTCGGCGTTGCGCCATTTCTACAAGTACCTGCTGCTCGACCGCTACATCGCTGCCGACCCCACACTGAACATCGACACGCCGCGGCAGTGGAAGGTGCTGCCCAAGTCGCTGGCCACCGATGAAGTGGAGAGCCTGCTGCAAGGACCGCTGCGCGCCAGGCACGACCGCGTGACACTCGCCCTAGCCAGCCGCGATCGCGCCATGCTGGAGGTGTTCTACGCCGGTGCTCTGCGCGTTTCGGAAATCGTGAATCTTAAGCTGGAGGACCTGAAGCTGGAACTGGGCTACGTGCTGGTGCGCGGCAAAGGCGACAAGGAGCGCATCGTGCCGCTAGGGCAGGCCGCGCAGGAGGTGCTGCAGGCTTACTTGCGCGAGGCGCGGCCTGTGCTCGCATCGCAGAAGCAGTCGCCGTTTCTGTTCATCGCTCGGAATGCGCGGCCGATCTCGCGCCAACGTGTGTGGCAGATAGTGAACGCCGCCTCGGCGCAGGGACGTCACGCCAGCCCGCACATGCTGCGGCATAGCGCCGCGACGCACATGGTGGAAAACGGCGCCGACCTGCGCACCGTGCAGACCATCCTCGGCCACGCCGACATCTCGACCACGCAGGTATACACGCACCTCGCGCTCGACCGGCTGAACAGGGTCTATAAGCAGCATCATCCGCGAACTAAAAGTCGCGACAGCAGATCCGCATGACGCAACCTCGTGCCACCATCGTCGAACAAGCCATTGCGAAGTTCCTGTGTACGCTCCAGGAGCGCAATGCCTCGACGCATACCATCAAGGCCTACCGCACCGATCTGGCGCAATTCGCCGGCTACGTGGGGCCGCAGGGCTGGGCCGACATCGACCATGTCTTGATTCGCGGATATCTGGCGAGTCTCTACGAGCGCGGCCTCAGCAAAACCTCCGTAGCTCGTGCCTTGGCGGCGCTGCGCTCGCTGTACAAATGGCTGGCGCAAGAGGGCGAAGTGGAGCAGAATCCGGCGGCGCTGGTGAGCACGCCCAAGCTGCCGAAGAAACTGCCGCGCGTGCCGACCATAGAAGAAGTCAACTCGGTGCTCGATTCCGAGATGCCGGAGTGCTCGGCCTTCGAGGAGCGCGATCGCTTGATCCTCGAGCTGCTCTACGGCTGCGGCATTCGCAACTCCGAGCTGATTGGCATCAACCTCGACGACATTCGCTGGTCGAACGAAATCCTTCTGGTCCGCGGCAAGGGCCGCAAGGAACGATATGTGCCGTTCGGCGACTCGGCCAAAGCCGCACTCGAAGCGTATCTTCCGCAGCGTCAGCGCGTGTTAGGGGAATCCCGGCACAACGGCGACAAGGCGCTGCTGATCAACCTGCGCGGTGCGCGGCTGACTACGCGCAGCGTCGGCCGCATCGTCAAACGTATTGCCGTCGCGCGCGGCCTCTCGCCCGAGGTGCATCCCCACACCCTCCGCCACGCCTTCGGCACGCACTTGCTGGAGGAAGGCGCCGACTTGCGCGCCATTCAGGAGATGCTCGGCCACGAGCGCCTCTCCACCACGCAGCGCTACACCCAGCTCACGGTGAAGCACGTGATGGAGGTCTACGACAAGACGCATCCGCATGCGAAGAAACCAGCAACATAGCAGTCAGCAGTCAGCAGTCAGCAATCGGCAATCGGCAATCAGCATCCAGCCCTCAGCGATCCTCGATCGAGGTTAGCTGTTTCCTACCTCTGAAATCCTGAATGTTCTTGAATCCCGTCATTACGCTCAGGTGAGTTGCCGTTCGAGCGTCAGGATTCGAGGGCTGACTGCTGAGTGCTGACTGCTTTCTTTCCAACCGCCCATCCCCACCCTGCATCCCATGCGCTGAGGAGGAGGAATCACACGCATGCAAACGGCCCACGAACTTTTCATTCACGAATTGCAGGACATGCTGGATGCCGAGCAGCAGCTGGTCGAAGCCCTGGGCGAACAGGCCGGCGAGAGCTCCCGCCCCGATCTGCAGAAGGCGTTTCAGTCGCACCAGGCACAAACCGAGAAGCAGGTCGAGCGCCTGCATCAGGTCTTCGAGGAGATCGGCGAAGAGCCCGAAGAAGTCGAGTGCAAGGGCATTCGCGGCCTCATCGAAGAGCACAACACGTTCAAACAGGAGGAAGATCCGGCTGAGGACATCATGGACATCTTCAACACCGGCGCGGCAGAGAAGGTGGAGAGTTATGAGATCTGCGCCTACGAGTCGCTGATCCGGCTGGCGCAGCAGATGGGTCACACCAAGGCTGTGCGCCTGCTCAACCAGAACCTGAAAGAAGAGCAGCAGACACTCAAGAAGATGCAAGCGTTTTCCAAGAAGCTGAAACCCGAAAACCTGGGCATGGAGGAAGAAGAAGACCAGAGTATGGAACAGGAAGATTCGCAAACTTCTTCCCGCAAGCAGCCCACAGCGCGCCGCGGCGGCAACCGGCAAGTGGCGTAATTTGGCTCACCCGGGCGTTCGTGCGCGGCGAGCACCCGGCTTTCGCTCCCGCGATGACGCCTGATACACTTGCTCGGCCGCATGAGCACGACAAGTCCCAAGAAAACTTCCCCAACAATCAGGTTGGTGCTGTTGTGGCATATGCACCAGCCTTTTTACAAGGACATGGTGAGCGGCGAGTATCGCCTGCCCTGGGTGCGGCTGCACGCGCTCAAGGACTACTACGGCATGGTGAAGCTGCTGGACGAGTTCCCCGCGGTCCATCAGAATTTCAACCTGGTGCCGTCGCTGGTCGCGCAAATCCAGGATTACGTCTCCGGGCGGGCGCGCGATCCTTTCTTTGATCTTGTGGCCAAGCAGGCTAAGGACCTTACCGCGCACGAGCGGAGCTTCGCGTTGCAATATCTTTTTCAGGCGAACCCCGTCAACATGATCGGCCGCTATCCGCGTTATCGCGAGCTATGGGAGCGTTACCGCAGCACCAGCGATCGCCCCGAGGGCGCCGACTCGTACTTCGCCACCGGCGACTACGCCGACCTGCAGGTGCTCTCGCAACTCGCCTGGTTTGACGAATTCTTTCTGACGGATCCCGACATTGCGCAGCTGGTGCAAAAGGGCGAAGACTTTACGCCCGAAGATCAGCAACTCGTCGTCGCCAAGGAGCGCGAGTTCATGGCCAAGGTTTTGCCGGCCTACGCGGATGCAGCGCAACGCGGCTCGATCGAACTCTCGGCCACGCCCTATTACCACCCGATTCTTCCGCTGCTCTGTGACACCGCGGTGGGGGCCGAGTCTTCCCCCGGCTTGCCTCTACCCACGCGGCGCTTTCGTCATCCGGACGATGCGGCGCTGCAAATCAAGCGGGCGCTGGATGCTCATCAGACGCTATTCGGGGTTCGGCCCCAAGGCATGTGGCCGTCGGAGGGCAGTGTTTCCGACGAGACGCTGAAGCTTGCCGGCCGTGAGGGCATCACCTGGATGGCCACGGATGAAAGCGTGCTCGGCCGTTCGCTCGACTTCAACTTCACGCGGCACAATGACGATCATCTGCTACCCGAGGGCGCGCAGCGTCTGTACAACATTTATCGTTACGAGAAAGAGGACACGCGGATGCACATGGTCTTCCGCAATCATCGCCTCTCCGATTTGATCGGCTTCGTCTATTCCGGAATGCCCGCCGCCGATGCTGCGCAGCACCTCATCGGCAACATCAAGCGCTCCGCCCAGCCGGTGCTCGCGATCGGCCGCAGCGCCATCGTCTCCATCATTCTCGACGGCGAAAACGCCTGGGAATACTATCCGCAATCGGGCCGCGAATTTCTCCGCCGCTTCTATGACGAGTTGCAAGGCGATGAACAGATCGAGCCCGTCACCATCAGCGAAGCCATCGCGCGCCATAAGGAATCCGATTTCGCTCCGCTCAAACGGCTGGTCCCCGGATCATGGATTGATGCCAACTTCAACGTATGGATTGGCGCGCCCGAGGACAACCGTTCTTGGGACCTGCTGGCCGAGGCGCGTGACTATTACGACCGTCACGTCCATCGCGTCACCGAGGCGCAGCGGCAGATTGCCTGGGAAGAGCTGCTGATTGCCGAAGGCAGCGACTGGAACTGGTGGTATGGTCCCGAACATCATTCCGCCAACGACGGCGACTTCGACCAACTCTATCGCAAGCACCTGGCGAATGTGTATCACGCGCTGGAAGGCATTCCCCCGGAAGAGCTCAGCACTCCTATCGCCAGCGGCATCGCGCGCCCCAGCTATGTCCCGCAAACGGCGTATGTGCGCGCGCATGTCGATGGCCTGGTCAGCGGCTACTTCGAATGGATGGGTGCGGCCAGTTACACCTCCGACCAGCGCACCAGCGCCATGCATGGCAAGCAGTTCCTGCTGGACGCGGTTTATGCCGGCCTGGATGCGGATTCGATCTCAGGCCGGCTCGATTTTCACCACGGAATTCCCGAAGGCGCATACCGCCTGGTGGTAAATCTGGAGGTGTGGCGCGGGGGCGGAGATCGTAAAGCGGCGGTCGAATCCTACCGGCTCGCGGTCGATGCCGAAGGCCCACACGTGCGGCGTTGGGCGCTGACCGATCCTAGAGAATACATGGTGCTGGCGAGCTCCTCCGACGCCCAAGGCGACGGGAGTTCAGCCGGGGTCGAAGTCGCGCTACAGCAGATTTTCGAGATGCGCGTGCCCTTCGCGCTGATCGGCGTGGATCCGGCGAGCCGCCTCCGCCTGCGCTTTTCCATCTGGCGCGAGCACCTGCCGGTCGATTCCTTGCCGCTCGAGGGCTGGATCGACCTGCATGCTGTCGCCGAAGAAGAGTTGCAAAGCAACCTGTACAGCTACTCGCCGCCGGAGTGAGGGCCGGGATTATTGGCCGCGCGGCCGTTTACGAGGCCAGTCGACTTTGCCTGGATTGCTCATCACGTGATGCTGCATTAATCACGGCGTAATCTCAAAAACAACCCCTTCTGTGAATGGGCAGGATCCATCTGTCCCGCCGCAGTACGCCGTGCCGTAAACATTGCCGGAGGAATCGATAACCAGATCGCCATTTGGGTAGCCGCCGTCGGCGCCGCCCGTAAAATCATGGAGCGACGCGTAGGTCCAGCCTCCATTGGATCGCGTCAACTTGTAGATTGTTCCCCATCCGTAGGCGCCGTCGTTGTATGTGGCGCCGTACAGGTTCTCAGCCGCATCCATGGCCAGATTGCCGGTCGGTCCGTAGCATTCCTGTTGGCATCCGCTGAATTGATAAAGTTGGTGGATTTGCCAGCCGCCATCGGACGGAGTCAGTTCGAAGACGAGGCCACGGCCGAAGTCTGAGAGCCCAGAGGTCGTGCCGTACATATTCCCAAGCGCACCAACAATGAGGCCGCCGAGGGGAGCGCCGTCGGTGTTAAACGCAAACAGAATGTGCTCCGTCCAAACGGGTCCTGAGGGCGATAGCTCGAAGATCGCACCCCATCCGGCGCTACCCCATTCAAAGGCGCCGTACAGATTTCCCGATTTATCGAAGATGACGCCGCCCACGGGGTACTCGCCCTGCCCATTCTGGCCCGCGTAAAGAACCTGCTCTGTCCAGACCCCACCGGATTGCGAGAGCCGGTAAATAACTCCAAAATCCTCGGGGCCGCCCAATCTTGTCACACCGTAAATATTTCCCGCTTGATCGAATGTGAGGTCACCGTACGCCCAGTATCCATTCGCCCAATCAGCGAAGCGATAAAGGTCCGTCTCATCCCAGGGGGTGAACGAGGCTGTGGCATTTGGTGGAGGCTGCAAGCGGAAGGCAGCGTCGCCGGTAACGCCGTACAGAGCTCCGTCAGGGCCAAAGCCCATCCTGCCGCTGGAACAACAATCAGCATCAGCAAAGGAGTAAAGAACGGTAAGCCCCCAACCCGAGGGTGTGTTTCGCAGCCTGTAAGCGGCGCCGGCACCACCGCTGCCTGCACCCGAGGTCGTTCCGTAGAGATTACCGGCTGCATCCATCGTGACGCCGGCCAGCGGATTTACTCCCTCGGCATTGGTAAAGGTGTGAATCACCGTGAAATTCTGCCCCTGCATTGGACAGGTCAAAGCAGATACCAGCGCAAGCAAAGTGAGTGCAACGCGTGAGCCCGCGGCAAAGAGCAGTTTGTGCGCCATGGCGTCTCCCCCTTTTTATGGCAGTTCAGTGGGATCGATCTTGAGACCGTGAACCGGAATTGCACCAGCGAATGTGGCTCATCCGGTTCTCGCGCGGTCGGGCAGATATTTGCCGAAGAAATGCAACAACTATCTTCGGTTAGCAATGCACACAAGCATGTTCCCATCAGGGGTGCGCTTTGTCAGTGATGACTATCACCGCAGGCACGCCAAGGGTCCTCTCGCCGGTTCGCGTGGGGCTCGGCAGCTTGAATACCTTGCGTATGGCGGCGCTTGAAGCGGTGTCGTAACGGCAACATCTGGAGCTGGATGATATCGGGTTGCTCAGTCTCCCGGCTCGAAGCGGTAGCCCACCCACGGCTCGGTCAGGATGTACTTAGGCGAGCTGGCGTTCGGCTCCAGCTTCTTGCGCAACTGTCCGACGAAGACGCGCAGATATTCGTTCTGCTCCATGCTGTTGCTGCCCCACACCGCGTTGAGGATGGCGCGATGGGTCAGCACTTTGTGCGGGTGCTGCGCCATGTAGAGCAGCACGTCGAACTCCTTCGGCGTGAGCCGCACCTCGCGCTCCGCCACCCGGACGGAATGGGCGTCCACGTCGATGCGAAAATCGCCGGCTTCGATCTTTGTCTGCCGCTCGGGGACGCTGGAAGGCGAGCGCCGCAAGGCCGCCCGCACACGCGCCAACAGCTCGCCGGTGCTGAAGGGCTTGGTGATGTAATCGTCGGCGCCGGAATCCAGCGCCTCAATCTTGCTGCGTTCTTCGCCCCGCACCGAGAGCACCAGAATCGGCACCTGCAAGGTCCGGCGCAGTTGCCGGCATAACTCGATGCCATTCATGTGGGGCATCATGAGGTCGCTGATCACCAGGTCGGGCGTGAAGTCCTTCACGATCTCCAGCGCCGTCTCGCCATCATTGGCAACACGAATCTCATAGCCCTGCGCGGTGAGGGTGGTGCGCAGCACCCGCGTGATCTGCGGTTCATCGTCGACTACTAAGATACGCGGCCGTGAAGGCATAACAAGAAAGTTTCAAGTTTCGAGTTTCAAGTTTCAAGTTTCGAGTTGCAGAATCGATATCCTTCCGGCTCCTCCGGGTTCGATATCGCGAGCAGTAGCGCCGGAAACTCGGAGCGCTTACTAAGGCAGACAAAGAAAATTTCAAATTTCGAGTTTCAAGTTCCTGAGCCGCTCTCCAGTGACGAAAGGGTCGCCCACAAATCGAAGCTCGCCGTGCGTTAATCCATCGATTTCATCAGACCATTCAGCATTCGAAGCAGTTCGTCCGTTTTCAAGAAAAGCCGCTCCCGCCTTTCGGCACTTAGAAATCCCAACTCTTCCGCAATCAGGAATTGAGTCTCAAGTTCTAATAGCGAGCCGCGAGAAATCGCAAGAAACTGGCGAAAATCCTTTTTTGTTGCTCGCCCCTGTCCCTCGGCAACATTGCAGGGAACCGAGACGGCCGCCCTCCTCATCTGCAATGTCAGCCCAAACATCTCCTCGTTCGGAAACGACCGCGTCTTCTGGTAAACCATTTTCACCAGAGCCATGCTCTTTTGCCATACCAGGAGATCGCGATACGAATGTGACATGGTTTGACTCGAAACTCGAAATTGCTTTGTGCCACCTCGAAGCTTGAAACTACCTCCACGGCCCCAATTCGAAACTTGGAACTGGAAACTACTTTGCGCCAACTTGAAACTCGAAACTTGAAACTCGAAACTGCCTTTAAACCTGTTGCTTCACAATGTGCACATCCACCGCCGGCGCGTCGCGCAGGAAACGATGCACCGCCGAGAGAAACAAATAGCGTCGCCAGCCGCTGGTGGCAGAATGTCCGAAGATCACCTGGGTGATGTGTTTTTCGCGAACGAACTCCGCCATCGCCGACGCGACTTCCTTCCCCTTCAACTGCACCACCTGCGCGCCCAGGTTCTCGGCAAACTGAAAATTCGCCTGCAGCGAGCGCTTGCGCTCAGGATCGTCGTCGGCGCCGATATCCACGTAAACCACAAACAGATCGCCATTGGCCGCCTGCGCCATACGCGCCGCCCGCGCCACCAGATATTGCGCCGCCGGATTCGAGCTGACCCCCACCGCGATGCGCTCGCGCACCTGCAGCTCGCGATTGGGATCCATCTCGCTCTGGATGTAGGGCTCCAGGCTGCGGTCCACCACTTGCGCCACGTGGCGCAGGGCGATCTCGCGCAGCGCAATCAGGTTGCTCGGACGGAAGAAGCTGCCCAGCGCCCGGTCCACTCTCTCCTTGGGATAAATATCGCCCCGGCGCATGCGGGTTTGCAGCGCCTCCGGCGTCAGGTCCGCGAGCACGATTTCGTCCACCCGCTTCAGCACCCAGTCGGGTACGGTCTCGCGCACCACGATGCCGGTGATCTTGTGCACCAGCGGCGTCACGCTCTCCAGGTGCTGCACGTTCATCGTGGAAAGCACATCGATGTGGTGGTCGAGCAGTTCGAAGACGTCCTCGTAGCGCTTGTGGTGCTTGCTGCCGTCGATGTTGGTGTGCGCCAGCTCGTCCACCAGCACGACCTGCGGGTGCCGTGCCAGGATGGCGTCGACATCCATCTCCTCGAAGAGCGTGCCCTTGTAGTCGAGCTTCTTGCGAGGAATGGTCTCAAGCCGCCCAGCCAGCTCGCGCGTCGCGGCACGCCCATGGCTCTCGACCACGCCGATCACCACGTCTTCGCCGCGGCTCTGCCGGCGAATGGCTTCGCTCAGCATCGAGTAGGTTTTGCCCACCCCGGGCGCGTATCCGAAGAACAGCTTGAACACGCCTTCCTTTTTTGGCGGCGGCGCTTGCTCCAGCCACTGCTCGGGCGTCTTCGGCATAAGCCATCATTCTGCGTCACAGGCAAAGAAATGTCGATTCGGTACAATCAAGCGCGTGAAGGAGCGGCACCGATCGTGGAGGACTGTGCTCGATCGCCGGCGACTGCAGGCCGTTGTTCTGCACTATGCCGTCGCCCTCGCCACGATCGCTCTCGTCGTTGTGATTTATCGGCGGCTGCCGCTGAACAACACCACCGTCGCCCTCACCTTCCTGCTGGTGGTGCTCGGCGTGGCCAGCCGCTGGGGACTGACGCTGGCCACCACCACGGCCATCGTCGCCACCGTCGCGCTCAACTATTTTTTCCTGCCGCCGATCGGCAAGCTCATCATCGCCGATCCGCAAAACTGGATCGCGCTCGCCGCCTTCCTCATCAGCGCCATTGTCGCCAGCCGGTTGTCCGAAAAGGCACGCCGCGAAACCTTCAACGCAACCCGGCGGCGCAAAGAGGTCGAACGGCTTTACTTTCTCAGTCAGCGTTTGCTGGCCACGGAAAATGTCATGGAGCTGCTCAACTCCATTCCCCGCTACGTGTGCGACGCCTTCGGACTAACCACTGCGGCCATGTACCTGCCCAGTCGCAAGGAGGTCTACCGCATGGGCGTCCACCATCCCGAGCTCACCGCCGAGCAGTTGGAAGCGGTTAGCGGACGCGGCGAGCTTGTGGTCGATGAAGAGCGCCTGCTGTGCTTCGTGCCGCTGCGGGTGGGAGTGCGGGTGGTGGGCAGCCTGGGACTGGAAGGCGCGGTATTATCGCGCGAAACCCTGGAAGCCGTGGGCAGCCTGATCGCCATTTCCATTGAGCGCGCCGGCGCGGTCGAGACCCTCACCCGCAATGAAGCCGCCCGCGAAGGCGAAAGGCTGCGCTCCGCGCTGCTCGACAGTGTGACCCACGAATTCCGCACCCCGTTGACCTCGATCAAGCTTTCGGTCACTACCCTGCTCGGTCCCGATCCCATCAATGACGAGGGTCGCCACGAGTTGCTGACCGTGATCAACGAAGAGGCCGACCGGCTCAATCGGCTGGTTGGCGAAGCGGCGGAGATGTCGCAACTGGACGCGCACCAGGTGGAGTTGCGTTGCGAGCCTTATCCCGTGCGCGATGTGGTTGGCGTCGCGCTGGAGCTCTCGAAGCAATCGTTGAACGGCCGCGAGGTGAAATTGCAAATTCCTGAGCCATTGCCCCAGGTGCGCGTCGACCGGGCGCGCATCGCCGAAGTGCTGGTGCAGTTGCTCGAGAACGCCGCCAAGTATTCCCCGGCCGGCATGCCGATCATCATCGCCGCTGCTGCCGAAGGCCAGATGGTGCGCATCAGCGTAGCCGACCACGGCCCGGGCATCGACGACCTGGAGCAGTCGCTGGTCTTCGAGAAGTTCTATCGCGGGCGTGACCAGCGCTATCGCATACAGGGCACGGGCATGGGTCTTGCCATCGCTAAAGCCATCGTCGAAGCCCACCACGGCGCCATCGATGTAACCTCGCAACTCGGTTGCGGCTCCGTGTTCACCTTCACCGTCCCGGCCGTAGCTTAGTTTCGAGTTTCGAGCTTCGAGTTGCCGTCGTTGATTCCTTACTTGAAACTGGAAACTCGAAACTAGAAACTGTCGTATTGCGACGCATCTGCCGATAGCTAGACATAGAGCGCCAACCTGCGCTCGGTTGTAAGGAGGAGCAGTGGACCCTTTGCATAAGTTCGTTCACATCACCTCAGCCGACGTGTATGCCTACGCGCAGTTGGCCGACGACTTCAATCCCATTCACATGGACGGCGCCGCGGCTCGAGCGCTGGGATTTCAGGGCCGCATCTGCCACGGTGGCCTGTTAACCGCCATGATTTCCGGAATGATCGCCAACGCTTATCCCGGCGCGGTGTGGATGGAGCACAACATTCAGTTCAAGCGGCCAGCCCTCGTCGGGCAGACCCTGGAATTCGTGCTGGCGCTCGACGAGACCATCAAGAAACCGGCCAAGACCCTGGGCATCGTCACCGCCCAAGTCAAGAATACTGCCGGTGATCTGCTCGCGACCTCAAGAAACGTGGTGCTCTTGCCCGCCCACGCCGGCGCCGAGCCCGACACGGCAAGCGCGCCCCCGCCAGAAATAGAGGCGGCGGCTGCGAGCGCACCCGCTTCCCGACCGCAATGAAGCCCAACGCGCTCTCGCGACGTGCACTATTGATCCATCGATGACGTGTACGAATTAAAGATGGGCGCCCCACCCAAGCTTCCTTTGCTTGGGTGGGATGATATTGAGGATTGTTGGAAAGCCCGCTCAGTGTGAAAAGCTGGGCCGATGCTGCAGGACTCCTCTAAGCAGTTGGTCTCCTTGGCAGTTCCCCCCAAGCACACCCATCATGTAGGTCGCGCGCCGGCTTAGGTCGCCAGGAATGGTGTTGTTGTGGCCTGAGCCCATGGCGGGATCCTGCACCACCTCGCTCGGCGGCTGAGGGCATGCGCCATTCTGGCTGAGGGTATTTTGCAGGTTGCAAGCATTGGCCGGAGGTACGCACGGACTCGTCAGGGCCCCGCCTGGACATGAGCTGCCGTTACAGAATGAACAACCCACCAGGAAAGCCGACAGAGGCGAGGGTTGTGGGTTCTGGTTTAAGGGCAGGGGGTGACGTACCTCAACCTGCTTAAAGCTAGTTTGGACCTCCGCTCCGTGGCAGCCGTTGCAGGTGTTCTCCGAGAATTCCATCCGGGTTGTATTGTTACTTATCCCGCTCGCATTCCAGAATGCTCCTGGACTACCCGCCTGGAAGGCCGAGGCGCCCTGGAAAGGCTGTTGCCCCGTGATGCCACTGCCGAACATGGCTGGAACCTGGTAAGTTCCGGGGAAATCGATGCTGGACTGATTCTGGTTGATGAACGCTTCGAGTACATTGGCTTCGCAGTTCTGTCCGCTCTGCTGGTCTATGCAGATGAGATTCCCCTCCCCGGGTACGTAGTTGAGTCCGAAATTCGGCATGGGTTGACCATCGACCGATGTGAGCGGGCTTCCTTCCGGAGTCTCAAACAAGGGGACCTCCACAAAACTCGGGGGCGCTGATCCCCCAAGTCCTGTCAGGCCAAACTGCCTCAGCTCCCAATCCTCGTTAGGTCCGCCTTGGTTCTGATTAAGAACGTTCTCGTTACTTCGGAACGCGGCCAGGTTGAACTGACCGCCGGCACTTACGGTGATGACCTTGTCGGTTATGATCTGGATATCCGCAATCGGATTCGGGTTCTGGTCGCTTGCCTGGCATACTTCTCTGAAAGCACCGTTTGGCTCGCACGCCTCGAAATCATTTTCTACGTTCTGCCACAGATCGGCCCAAGCCTGGACGCTTTTATTGCCAGTGCAACCCGAAGCCACCGCGGTGGGAACGTTGTATTCAAAAATCACGTTGAAATTTAGCCCCTGTCCGTCATCTCCGTTTGACGCACAAGGGGCGTAACCAAAAACTAACCTTAGTTCACCGGCGTTAAGCGGACTCGATCCCTCTCCGATATCCATGCGATTTACGATCGCATTGAGCTGGAAGGGCGCCACTCTAATGTCATTGTTGACGCCACCGGGATCAAGAGGCCACGTGGAGGCGGACATCACTTGTCCGATGCCCGGCCGACGCAGTACCGAAAAGCTGTTTATCGCATGCATCCCCGTTTGGTCATTCGCCCAAAACTCGAGCAGGTTGTGTACCATGGTGTCCGCGCTTTCTATGTTGGTTATGTTGGTCGCGTCGGTTTGGCCGCTAATGGAAAGCATGAGTCTGCCGAAAGTCCATGCTCCCATCTGCGTTGTTCCAGGTTGACCGTTCGGGCACGGATCAAATGTCCGATTCGGATCCTCCACCACGTTCGGATCGGTAATCATCAGCTCTGTTTGCGGGTCGATGGTGAAGTCGGTCTCCTCCAGAATCTGCGGCGTGAAGTGAATCGACTGATGTGACGGCAACGCCCCCAGCACTTCCGCGGGATCGATAAACTCTATTTTGTCCATTCGCAGCAAGCGGCGCCCTTGAAATACCGGAATAACGCGCCCGGTCTCGGCCAAGTCCTTACGCTGCTGCTGCACCTTGGCAAAGGACTGCCAGTCGAAATCTACCTGCGTGACAAACTCGCTCGGGTTATCGGCGGAGCGCTGTAGAACAACATTCTGATCGCCCAATGTGAAGGGTACTTGCGAGGCCAGCTTCTCGGCGGCCCCTTGCGGGAAGCTAACCCTAAGTGTGGTTTTCGTCATCCCCTTTTCCGGATTCGGGGGGGTTAACGTGAATTCTTCGACCTCCGGCAAACTGGGGTTGTAGCCGCGCTGCGGCGTAACAGAGACGCGTATTGGCGCGGTACTCTCGGCCAGCATGGCGTTACGCAGCGCGGGGCTGGCGAGGTAGACGGCGGGTTGAGCAATTGTGGTCCGCTTTCCCTGAACCTGGACGACGTGCTTAGCGGCCTGAACGTGAGTGGTGTGGGCGGTGAAGGCAACGGCGATAGCTATCGCCGAACATAGGCACAATGCGGCTATCCAAACTGGCTTGCGCGATTTCATTCGAATCCTCCTCGATCCGAAACGGCAGGGTGACACAAACAGTTAGGAGGTATGCGTCGCGCGAAGGTGGAAGCTAGGGGTCCGGTTCAGGGGGCCGGTGCTTCGGTCACGCAACGCCGATTAGTGGCCCATGGGTTGGTCAATCTGTCACAGCCACAAAGCTATGTCAAGGGACTTTAGTGGTTAGTTGGCGGAAATAAATATCGTCGTGACTAGAACTATTACCAATGGGCTAGTGTGGGATAGATAAGCAAAGTAGAAACGTTATCAGGTTTCTGGCATTTGTGTTGAAAATACGAACTAGGCAAAAAATAGTTTGGATAGGTATTGGCTCTACGGCGTGGCTATAGAAACCAGGGTCGCTGTGGCTGTACACCGGGTTCGACCATGGTGTGTGGACGTTCAATATGCTCATGCAGGGAATCCGGCGGCTGGACGATTATTACTAGAACGTCCTCCGGCTATGAGCCAGGACTTCAGCAGCCATGCTGTGGCGACGGAAGGCGCCTGGTGGTGTACCGGCGCCGATAGCCTGCCTTCGGTGCGGCCTCAACGTAGGACTTGCGCACACCTCAGAAGTCCCACGAACAGTTCCCCGTTGCGGGCCAGGTCATCATTGCAGAAAGACAAACGGAAGCAAGCCACCAGGTACGAACCGACTCGTAGCGACACGCCCGGCCAAGCGCGCTTGTCCTTTGTGGGTTGCGTGCGGACCGATCTTCCAGCTTTCTGGTCGCTCCGCCTACATAGCCTGCTTCCACACAGGCAATACGGCTGTAACTAGGTCAGACTTCCGCTGATTTTGTCGAATTCATTGTTGATCGAGGACGCCAACGTGCTCATGCCTGCAACGGCACCCAGAGCAACCAGCAGGGCGATCAACGCGTATTCGATCAGGTCCTGGCCCTCTTCTTCCTTGTGCAACCTCTTGAAGATGCTCATCATTTCGGTTTCTCTCCTTCGGTTTATAGTCACTGTTGGTGACTAGCTGAGCCCGGTGGCGATTTCGAAGTTGGCACGCGTCTTGCGGACTTCCGTTTGCGCGCACCGAATGGTCCAAGAATTACGACAGCATCGACTTTACATCTTCGTCGTAGCGGAGGGTCCGTGGCGCCAATCGGGGTGAGTCTTTAGTGCCGCGTCAAAAGAATGCTACGATATCATACAGATACAACCTATGTGCCAACAGTGTCAATACCCGTTAAGTGCCTTTTTATACTTTCTTAGTGCCCCATCTTAAGTGGTATATTGCCTTGCTGGCGACAATTTTGCCCATAAATTCAATTGGATACCAGCCATCCTTTCAATCGCGCCGTCTCTGCAAGCTGCAGCTCGATCACCCGCCGACGGAAATCTCGGGAACAGCCCGGGCCACCTTGGTTCCGTTCTTAATGGTCACCGATCCGCTGAATACTCCTACCGACCCGGGGCCAACCTGCGGACCTTCCACGCGATCTTGCGACACCTTGAGTCCATGAGCGTCCTGGAATTCGATGGAACCGTGGAATACCGCAGGCTGCGCGGAGTCATTCTTGACCACCAGTTTCCACGAGCATACGGGGTCCGCATCGCCGGTCGTTGTGATCCGGCTCTCGAGCGAGACGATCGACCAATTGGCTGCATTGTCCGCGGCGGGCGCCTTTTCTCCAGGCTTTAACAACGTCTTGAAATCGACGCTGCTCCACAATTCGTTGATGAAGTTGGCGGGCGCGGACAGGCCGTAATACCCGCAAAGTCCGGCGAGAACGACGACTGCCAGGCCATTCTCCACCCGGCCTTTGGTGAGCGCTACGACGCCCAGCAATATGCCCACGGGAGCAAACAGCCAAGGCAGAACGAACAGGGCCACCAGCCCGCAGACGCAACCGGCGATCGTCAAGCTACTCATAGCAGCCGATCCGCCCTTTCAGGTTCCGTTCCAGCTTCCCTGGTTGCCACCCGGCCAGGAGCTTTGTCCCCACCTGCGGAACCCGACAACATTTTGGCGGAGATCGTCCCCAACAACGCATGAATAATGGCTCATCGCGACACAGTGGTAATAGAACAAACGTCGCGTTCAGACGTTACTGGTAACTGTGGCAGTGGGTAGTTTCGAGCGAATCGGTGAGCAGGTTGTTCCTACTTACCGGGTCCCCAACGAGCGCCGGGTTCGTGCTCGTTGGGGTGGATGAGCGGTTTGCGAATGAGTGGGATCAAGAGCGGTGCGGAATCGGCATCCTTGTTTATGGGCGTGGGCCTCCGCGATAACCCTCCTCATAGCCGCGACGGTAAGCGTCCAACCGGTCGCCGTGCCAGTCGCCGGTCTCCTCGTCGATTCCCCGATTCTGTTCCCGGTCGCGCACGCCGCGCTCGTATCCCGCGTCGTAGGCCCGCCGGCTCTCCGGGTCGTGGGCGTAGGCGTCGATCGGGTGGTCATGGCGTCCAACGATACTCTCGTACCCCTCGCGATACCCGCGCTGGTAGTCGTTCACGCGGTCGCCGTGCCAATCATTGGTGCTCAGGTTCATGGGCCGGTGGTCGCGGGCGGCATTGACCCCATTCTGAAATCCCGCGTCGTAGGCCCGCTGATTTTCGTTCTGTGCGTTAGCCACCACCGGCGCCAGTAAAGCGGGAATCAGGCCGATCCCCACCATCAAGGCAATGCTTCTAAGCTGCTTCCTCATCGATTCACTCCTGGGCTGCGGCATTGTAGGTATGCGCAGGCGAATGCAGGACAACACAATCGGTCCCGTACACAGTTAGAAGGCGAGTGTCGGGAAAGTGTCGCCAGTTCTGGCGCAGAAACCGGGGTTCAGGATTCGCCCCCGCCGATGGGTGTGTCGAGCTCCTCGGCCGCCAATGGCAGGCCGCCTTTTGGACTCTCAGCCGGGAGGGTCATCCGTCGCCTGCTCCGCTTTAGGTGGTTCAGCCTAGGGACTCAGAGAGGGCGATCGAAATCCGCCGGTGTGTATGCTGTATGGGGCGATTCCTAGTGTGAATTAGCGATTGACAAGCCTTCCGCGAGCAAGTACAAACCGTGGCTGAGGCAAAAGCGTAGTCCGGCTATCTGGGACGCGTTGCGGTCACCCGCTGCATCCTTTTGGAGAAAATCATGTCTCGTGTTGCTAGGAAGTTGATTCCATCGCTGCTCTTTCTAGCGGTTTTAACTGTCGCTTGTTCGCGGCAGGGTTCGGAGTATCTGGGCAAATGGGTCAACACAACCAAACCCAGTGACACCATGGAGATTACACGCAACGGCGAGCAGTACTTGCTCAGCGGCAAGGTTCCGGCGACCTACAAGGATGGGGCTCTCCAGGTGGCCGGCCCGTTCGGTACAATAACGCTGACCTATATCAAGAGCTCCGATACCTTGGTTCTATACCAGGGAGCCGGCATATTGTCGGAGCGGGATGAGTTCAAGCGGGTCAAGTGAGCGAACGCTGAACAGCCCGAACCACGTGTTCCTGACTCTAACCGCGTATTCCAACCTGACCCACTATCGATTTTATGTGATAGGTTCTTAGAACAGCCGCCAGCCTCAAGGACTGGCGGCCGAAGCTCCTACACAGCCTTATCAACTGCAGTTCGGGTTACGAACCTCGCCTTTTTGCGACCCACTAAGTATGGCAGGCTGAACCTGAGTCGCAAAACGATTGACAGATCAGGACGTCGTTGCTGGTAATCATTCCATCGCCATCGGGGTCTCGTGGATCGCCGGGCCCGACTTGCTGGCCGAGCGCGGCTTCGATCAGAGCGATGTCGGCGCTGTCGATTTTTCCATCATGATTGGCGTCACAAAGCACCAGTTGGAAGTCCGCTGCCACTCCCACCGGCTGCCCTGGCGTGGATACCGAATCCAACAGGTCGCCGGCACCGCCGATTGTCAGTATCTGCTGTCCCAGGTGGTTGGCTACCAGCAGCTTCTGCAATCCATAGTCGCTGCTCGGGCCGCGCTCGCTCTTCTCCTTGTCGGTACCGGAGTAGGCGAACAAACCTGTAGGTCCGTTCAACGGAGCGGTAGTCGGAAAAGCAATCAAAGTTGGCTGGGGAGAGCGTGCATCCAGCAACATGATGTTGTTTGACGCCGAGCCGGCGACGAACAGAAAACCGTCATCGGTAAATGCCAGCCCCTCGGGGCCTGCCAAATCCGCATCGGCAAAACTATTGAGAAGGTCCCCGGTCGCCGGATCGAACTCCAGGATGGAATTGGTCCCGAAGCTTGACACGAACAGCTCACCGTCCGGACCTAACGCCAAGCCCTTCGGCTGCTGAAGCTGGTTATTCGAGATTTCGCCGATCTTGGTTCCATTGGAATCAAATAGCAGCACGCGATCGTTAGCTGCGCTGGATACATACAAAGCTCCGTTCGAATCCATTGCGATCCCCTGGGGATTTTGCAGGTCCGGATCGGAGATGATGCGAATCAAGGTCCCATCCTGGCCAAACTCCAGGACCGAGTCTTGCCCATCGTCACTAACCAGCACGTGCCCGTTCGTTGCGATGGCAAGGTAAGCGGGCTCCGCCAAACCCGACGAGACGACATTTTCAAACGAAGCCTGGCGTTCATTGCGACCTTGTACCGACGCCGTACCGGGGGTAATGAACTCCCTGTCCAGGTAAGGGCTGGCCGGCGCTCCCTGAGGTCCGCCGGACGGAGCGCCAGGAGAGCCCGGCGCTGGGGCCTTCGGCTTGGAAACAGTGAAACCAATGGTCGGCGTCGCATCGGCAAGCTTCCATACCGTGACAAACTTCTGCAGAATGTTTTGTCCAACCCGAAGTTCACGTTTATCCGCGTTGCTCTTACTGACCGAGACCTTCACATTCTGGGCGACGACCGAGTCCTTGCCTTGCCCCAGCATCAGGGCGTCGAGCGTAATCACCGTGCCGTCCGCCGGCGCCGCCGCGGCGCCTGTAACCTTCTGAGCGAAGTCCGGCGTAATCACGGTATCCTGCGCGCCCGTGTCGACCAGGATGCCCTTCACAACCGCAACCGTCCGGCCGGCTTTCTCCGCGGTCCCCTTAACCAGTGGCCTACCCTCGGCATCCGCGCCGGGGGTGTCGCAGTCCTGAAATTTGGTCAGCGTCGCGGGAATGTTTACGGTTGACTTAGGAATTCCGTTGTCGCCGGCTTCGAATACAGCCAGGTTGTAAACAAAAGGATAAGCTATACCGCTTTTAGTCGTAGCTTTCGGGGGCGAGATGGCTTGAGGATCCAGTACGAATGTTTTCCCACTCCCCGCCGGCATGGTTAGAAATGCCATACCTACGGCGTCAAAGTCAGTATCGTTGGATATTTTGTTCTGCTTTGCCTTTGAAAGCTTGGTTGCGTCATAGTCTGCTTTTTTTAGCTCCTGGCTGTCCTTTACCGGCTTGTCCTTAAATTCCTTTAGAAAGGCCGGGGTGAATGCCGCAAAGGAAGCGATTTGTACCTTCGCCTGAGTAATGTCGCCATTCTTGATTTTGTTAAACGGCCCGTTGGTAAGCGCCACGCACTCCGTTCCGGTATCCAGGGTGGTAATCAGGCTTAGCGATTTGAGTGTGGCATCCGCGCCAGTCTGGTACTGCGCGATGATCTCGGGATATTTGTCGCCACTTTTAGCGTCGGTTTTGTTGTCGGTCGTGATCTGCCCGGCTACAGGCGCTGCCAATGTGCCGAGCATCAAGATAATAGCGAGCAAAGAAACAGGCGGCCATGCCTTCTTCATTGAGCTAGGATTAGGCGAGTTCATAATGACCTCCTCATGGTCATACCGGGAGCGCTGGTCAATTGGTTTAAGCAAAGAGCAGCTCATGGCCTAACTGCTCCGTCTACAGTTCTTACCAAGCAACAGCAGCTTGGGTGGCACTCTTGGCCTGTCGATCAGAACGCGCAGGTTTGGGGCGTTATTTTGACCTCTTTCTGCGCAATAAAGCCTGTGATGGTTACCATGAAGGTATCCGTGTTCTTAATCCCAGGACGATTGCCATTAGTTCCCGAGAAACACACCCCATAGGGCTGCTTGTTTTTGTCTCTAAGTACCATCGATTGGGCGAAAAATGTTTCGTCATCGCCCTGGACGTTTTGGATTACCGATGCGACCTTGAGCTTGGTCCAGTCCGTACCGGTCGAGTCTTGGGCGCAGAACTCCAGTTTTCCTTTGCCGTCGGTGGAGGCTTTCTTGGTTCCGAAGTCGCCCTTTGTCCACTCCCAATACGCATTGCTTAGTTTGCAGCCTTTCCCGCTGAGCTTGACTGTGCCTGGAGCGGCTGGGCCCGCCAGGGGCAGCTCTGCTTGCGCCAGTCGGTATTCCGCAGGCGTCTCGTGCCGGAGGGAGCTATCGTCCAACAGCGGAGTAGGAGAAAAATCCACATAAGCGCTGATTGACGACTGGTATCCCGAAGCTCCCAGGTCAAACATCGTGCTGAATCCGGAGAGCACGGAGCCGTTGATCACCGGAAGGTTCTTTACTACCCAACCAGCTGCTTTACCGTTCTCGTATCGTTCGACATTGACGTATCCCTCGCCGTACAGCATGGTGTAGTCAACCGAGACTTGGGCGTAGTGCGAGTACTTTTCCGGCGGGTTCGAGGCTGTGAAACTAACCTGCGAAAACGACACGCCGGAGGTTAGTTGTTCTGCGAACACAGGGCTCACGGCAATGATGAGCAAAGTGACGATGAGCACTGCATAGCGCTGCCATAGGTTGATCGAGAACCTGCTCTGTGCGTTTTTCATATTGACCTCCTTTTGGTCATAGGTTGTGGCGGCGATTGATGTCTCAATCGTGAGGAGCAGCGTCACCGCGTTCGCTGCCCCTCACCGAAGCGCGTTCGCACCCGGCGAACGCGCTCTCCCCCGCACTTCAGCGCGAGCTGTAGCGCACCGCGAGAACGCATCCGCGCGGCAGCTTTGCTTCCAGCTCGCGTGCGTGCTGATGGCGTGACCAGCCTCCGCACAACAGCAACAGCGTCAGCAGCGGTCCCAGCGTCAGTGCATGCCTGTCAACTTTTTGCTTCTCCATGGCCACCCCCCTTGGTCTGGCGTCGGCCCAGCCACTGTGCCCCTCGCCAGATCTCATTCGCTATCCGAAGGCGGGATGTTTCGCCCGCCTCCGGAAGCGGTCCCCCGACAAACGGGTCACCGAGCTGTGCTCGATTTCCCGCTTTCGTGAGGCACAATGCGCCGCTTTGCCTTCGCGATCAATGCTTAATGGCTGACTTGGGAATAGATTCCGGATAACCGGCTAAGCTATTGCTACGGCAAAGGTTGGTTGCGGGGATGACCTGGTTGCATCGCCTGCCGGCGCGGGAGTCGGGTTATAATCGCGAGCAAAGATGCAGGTTTGAGGTGGTAGTGTGGGCCCCACGCAAAAACTCCTTCGTTTCGGGGTCTTCGAGCTCAATCTCGATACGCTGGAAGTGCGCAAGTCGGGCGCTGCCGTAAAACTCCCTCCGCAACCTTTTAAGCTGCTGGTCCTGCTCGCCTCTCACGCCGGGCAAATCGTTACCCGCGAGGAAATCGAGGCGCAGCTCTGGGGCGACGAGACCCACGTCGATTTCGAGCACGGCGTCAACAAGTGCATCAAGCAGATCCGCAATGTGCTCGGCGACAATGCCGACCAGCCCATCTACATCGAGACCCTGCCCCGCCAGGGCTATCGCTTCCTCGCTCCCGTCGTCTCCAAGACCATCGCCGCTCCCGGACCCCGAGTGGTGGAGTCGCAGTCTGGCGAGCGTGGCCGCCCGCCGGCTGTGACCGGTGGTCTCGCCGGCCTGCCTGCGACCGTGGGCGGAGCAACCGCGCCGGCTATCGCGGTTCCGCAAGCCGATACTGTCTCGTCACCGCAGGTGAAGGCGTCTTCTTACATCCCCGACCGGCGCTTCCACCTTCCGCGACGCCGGATGCTCTGGATCGGCTCCGCATTGCTCGTGCTGGCGTGCGCCGCGGGAGGAGTTTTCTACTGGCGCGCGCATCGTCCCGCGCTCACCGACAAGGACACCATCGTGCTCGCCGACTTCGACAACAAAACCGGCGACGCTGTTTTCGACGATACCTTGAAGCAGGCGCTGGCCATGCAGTTGGAGCAATCACCCTTTCTCACGCTGATTCCTGAGAACCGGGTGAGTCGCACGCTCAAACTGATGGATCGTCCTGCCGACGATCGTCTCACTCCGGAGGTCACGCGCGAGGTCTGCCAGCGCACGGGCAGTGCGGTGATGGTCATGGGCTCGATTGCGCCGCTGACCGGCGGCTATGTCATCGGGCTGAAGGCCACGGAATGCAGTAGCGGCGAGGTACTGGCGGATACTCTAACCGAGGCCAAGGATCGCGATCATGTGCTGAAAGCTTTGGGCACCGCAGCCCAGGATCTGCGCAGCAAGCTGGGTGAATCGTTAGCTTCGGTGCAGAAGGACAGCACTCCGCTGGAGGAGGCGACCACGCCTTCGCTGGAAGCGCTGAAGGCTTACAGCCTGGGACAGAAGACGCTATTTGCCAGGGGAGAAACCGCCGCCCTGCCGTTGTATCAACGCGCGGTCGAACTCGACCCCGGTTTTGCCCGCGCCTATGCCGTCATGGCCGGCTGCTATAGCGATCTCAATGAAGCCGGTCGTGCCGCCGAGAATGCAAGAAAGGCCTACGATCTGCGCTCCACGGTCAGCGAACGCGAACGCTTCTATATCGAAGAGACCTACTACATCTTCGCCACCGGAGAGTTGGACAAGGCAGAGGCAGTCACCGAACTATGGAAGCAGACCTATCCGCGCGACGGCAGGCCGTACATGAGCCTGGGATACATCTCTTCCAGTCTTGGAAACTGGGAAAAGGCATTGCAAAATGCCCAGGAGGCACTGCGCCTCGATCCCAGTTATGGCGTCATCTATTACAACGTTGGCAATGACTACATGGCACTCAACCGCCTCGAGGACTCGGAAGCAGTATTCAAGCAGGCCGAGCAACACCAAATGCAAGCCGAGGATCTTCTTTTCGAGCGTTACCAATTGGCTTTTCTGCAGGGCGATACCGCACGGATGGCGCAGTTGTCCGCCGCCGCCAGGGGCAAGCCCGGTGCGGAGGACCAGCTACTTATCTTGCAGGCCAACACCGCCGCCTGGCACGGGAAGCTGAAGGACGCGCGCGCCCTGACGCTGCAGGCCATGCAATCCGCTCAGCGCAACGATGGCCGGGAGACAGCGGCTACTTATCAGGCAGCCGCGGCCTTGTACGAACTGAAATTGGGGAATGCCGATCGCGCTCGCGCCGATGTCAAGGCGGCACTTAAGCTCGCTCCCAACCGCGACGTGCGCGTGATCGCAGCC
>Ga0335081_10000498_pt1 | contig 67415 bp, 68 predicted proteins | sample Lox_Sample_35_FD_206713 | JGI IMG/M metagenome (GOLD analysis project Ga0335081, IMG submission 206713) | Soil microbial communities from Loxahatchee National Wildlife Refuge, Florida, United States - Lox_Sample_3.5 | ecosystem: Environmental > Terrestrial > Soil > Wetlands | place: USA...
TGCATTACTGGGACGGTGCGTATATACTTTTGACCGCCAGGCCCCGTAGCTCAGTGGATAGAGCACTGGTTTCCTAAACCAGGTGTCGCAAGTTCGAGTCTTGCCGGGGTCGCGCTAATCCATTGATATCTTCAATGACTCCGATTCCAGAGCAAAAACGGAGCAAAAATTCGATTCCATAAGTAGAATCAAATAGGACAATCGCCTTAGGAAACCGCTGCTCTATCCGGCTGAGCTACGGGACCATGGGCGACGGTTCCGGCTGGGTAGCAGCCTTCGGGCAGGGGCCCAGGCCGCCGGAGCCGGCGCGGATATATCGTCTTTTCCCGAAGCTGCGTCCAGCCGTCGGCACCGTCGGCCTGTCACTTTCCGGTCGGAATGCCGATTGCCTGCACAACGAGGCTGGCGGCGACCACGGCGACGGCCAGCGGCAGGTAAAAGCTCATGATCGACCAGCTGCACAGCGCAGCGATCAGCCCACTGTCGGGCGACGAATCCGGGCTGACGTCGAAGCTCGGCGGCCTATCCCAATCTTCATTCCTGATCCGATCGTAGGTTTTGCGGAACCGCCGCTCGACGCGCAGATACTCGGCATCCATCAACGCAAAAACGAAGATGGGCAACAGCGCGAGCCAGATCAGCCCCGGAGATTTGATCGAAAGGGCAAAGCCGCACACCGCGGTGGTCAGCGTGATGCACCAATTCTTGATGGTGGCGCCATAATTGCCGATGCGCGCGATATTGGCCTGCACCATGCTGAGCTGGTTGAAGCGGAAGTCGGCGATCTTGTCGGGCGGCATGCTCATGCGCTGAGCGATCTGACGGGCGTTTGGGCCGGCTCTGCGACGTTCGGGGTGAGTTTCGCGTTGAGGGCCCGCAACGCCCTCGCGGTATATTCTCGGTTCATCAGCTCCGTCTTGGTGCAAAACTCTCTCAGCGCAGCCATGATGGCAGGCTTCATCGCCATGATCTTATCGTCGGGAGTGGCCATCACCTCGTGGGTCAGCTTGCTCAGGCCGTCTTCCGCGCTTTGCCAAAGCACCGCCAAGTCGTCGAGATTTTGGTGTCCGTCATCGCCATAGATGGCGGCTAACAATTCGGGATCGTCGAGATGCGATTGTCTGGCGTCGGCAAGCAAATGTTGAAGCTCCCGCCACATATCCCTGACCGCCGGCCGCAGCCTATCCTTCGTGACCCAAAAAGAGAATTTCTCAGGCGAGAACGGGCTCCTGACGCCTTCCAAAAATAACGACCGGTATCTCAGCCCGATGTCCACGGCCCGGGCAAGCTTCGTCGTGGTCGTATCGCCATATTCCGGGGTAGGCGCGACCTCGACGATGTAGATATGAATCTCCTTCAGCTCGCTGTAGTAGGTGCGAACGAGCGAGACGAACAAACGATACGCCGGCCCGAGTTCCGACGACCGGACAAATGCGTAGTTTTCGACCGGCACTCCGCTGAGCGCGTCGGAAACCAAGCTGCGAATCCCTTCATGCCATTGGGTAGCGAGCTCGGCGGGACTGATCGCCTGCATGAACGATCGCCACGGGAGTTTCGTGGGGCGATCCCGAAAGCCGAACATTTCGAAAGATTCGCCGACGAAGTCGATCGTGCACCTGTTGAAGATCGCATCGTCGTCGGATGAACCCGGCGGCGATGCCGTGCGGACGATAAGCTTTCTTTCGGGATACCGCTCCAGATAGACACAGCTTCGAAGGTAGACAAATATCTTGCTGTAGAGCCGCCCAGCGCACTCGTCGAGCTTCCTGTTCCACCTTTCTTGATCTTTGCCGGTAAGCTTCTCTTTCTTCAGATCAAGCAGGGCATCGCCAAGAAGGCACAAAAAGTCCTGAAATGGATTGGCGTCGGCGACAACTTCCATGAACTTTCCTTCAGAAGACAAATCTCCTGGTTTTACTTCCAGGTAAAAGGTCTCCTTTGGAATCATGATGCCTTGAATTTCCGAGACCGCGCTTGGCGGCTTGTCTCCTATAATGAGCGGAATGCTGCGACGCTTGACGGTTCCTGCCATGGGACGCTGTTTGATCGAATGGGAGAAATACCCGATCTCATAACCGGTGAAGCTGTGACTCTCTTTTTTTTGGCCGGTGTAAACGATGAGCAAGATGTCGGCTTCGTCCAGCGCGTTATTGATGCCAAGACGCCACTCGTCGCCACCTTCGATCGCTCGCTTATCGATGAAAATGTTCAGGGCCAAACTGAACGTGTCTTTGAGCTCCTCCGCCAGCTCGCTGACCAGCTGGTAGTCTTCCCTCGCGTAGCTGACGAAGATCGTAAGTTTCGACTTCTGGTCCTCTGCCTTGTCTGCATCGGCCATGGCGCTCTCCCCTTACGAACACAACTGGATACGAGGCCAACTATTAAAAATTGTAGGCCGCAATCCCTCAACTTTCCAGCCATTTTCGGCGCAAAATGCCGCAGCGCGAACGCGGTTTGCCCCGCCGCGGTACCGCCGCATTCCGGCCGTTTGCTAGGCGGCGATGGTGGGACGGCGCGGGGTCGCTACGGCCGCAGCGCTTGCGGCCAATCTTGCAGCATGGTGCGGCGGTTCCGGCGCGATGGCGCAGGAGCAGGCGCCGCCGTGCGGCGGCGCGGTGATCGCGCAAGGCACCGTTGGCCATGTCATCGACGCCAACACGTTCACGCTCGACGACGGCCGCGAGGTCCGCCTCGCCGCCATCGAAGTGCCGCCGCTCGCCGCCGGCGCGGCGCCGGGCGGCGCCGCCGCCAAGGCCGCCCTCGACGACGCCCTGATCGGCGACGACGCCGTGGTGCTGCGCGGCGCCGATGTGGCCGCCGACCGCTACGGCCGCCTGGTTGCTTACGTCTCTGCGGTGCGCGACGGCGAGGAAGTGTTCGCCCAAGGCGAGATGCTCGCGGCGGGCTTCGCCCGTGTCGCCGACCGCGTCGGCGGCCGCGCCTGCGCCGCGGAACTGCTCCGGAGCGAGGACGCCGCCCGGCGGGCCAAGCTTGGACTATGGGCCGATCCGTACTATGAGGTGCTCGCCGCCGCGGCCCCGACCGACGTACTGGCGCGGCGAGGCCGGTTCGCGCTGGTGGAGGGCCAAGTGGTCTCCGTGCGCGAAAGCGGGGCGACCCTATATGTGAATTTCGGGCGGCATTGGTCCGAGGACTTCAGCGTTACGGTCCAGAAACGAAATGAGCGCAATTTTGCGGCGGCGGGCCTCGACGTGAAGGCGCTGGCCGGCCGGCTGGTGCGGGTCCGCGGCGTGATCGAACAGCGTGGCGCGCGCGGCAGCCCCTCGATCGAGGCGCAACGTCCGGAGCAGATCGAGACCGCCGGTTTGGAGAACAGGTGACACGACGGTGAGACGCGAACGTTCACGCTTGCCCAGCCACCGGGTTATTTGCGCCGGCGTCGCCGCCGCGGCGCTGTGGCTTTCGGCGTGCACCGCGACGCCACCCTCGGTCGCGCCGCAGGCGGCAGCGACGCCGCTGACGGCGAAGCCCGCCGACGCGGCGCTTGTGCCCGCCGCCGCGCGCGAGCATCAGCGCATCCTCGCGGCTTACGGCGGCGTCTATAACGATCCGCGGCTGCAAGCCATGATCGAGCAGACCGTCGACCGCCTGGTGGCGGCCTCGGAGCGGCCCGACCTGCACTACAAGGTCACCATGCTCAATTCGCAGTCGATCAACGCCTTTGCGTTGCCGACCGGGCACCTCTATGTGACGCGCGGCCTGATCGCGCTCGCCAACGATGAATCCGAGGTCGCCTCGGTGCTGGCCCACGAGATGGGCCACGTCGTCGCCCGCCATGCCGAGATCCGCGAGGAGCAGGCGCACAATGCCGAGCTCGCCAATCGGGTGATCACCGACCTGATTTCCGATCCGCAAGTCGGCGCACTCGCGCTTGCCAAGTCGAAGCTCGCGCTGGCGAGCTTCTCGCAGTCGCAGGAGCTCGAAGCCGACGCCATCGGTGTCGGCATGGCCGCCCGCGCCGGCTTTGACCCCTACGGCGCGGTGCGTTTTCTGACCTCGATGGAGCACAATTCCGAGCTCAAGGCGGCGCAGTCGAACCCGATCAATCCGGCCGCCGCCGACTTCCTGTCGTCGCATCCGGCGACGCCGCAACGCATCACCAACGCGCTGTCCAATGCGCGGCAATACCGGGCGCCGGCCGCCGACACGCCGGAGGATTTGGCCAAAGCCAAGGCGACCTATTTCGGCAATATCGACGGCATCGTGTTCGGCGAGGATCCGAGCGAAGGGTTTGTCCGCGGCCGCCGCTTTCTGCATCCGCGACTCGGCTTCACCTTCACCGCGCCCGAGGGCTTCACGCTCGACAACACCGCGCAGGCGGTGCTCGGCGTCAGGCACGGCGGCGGCCAGGCGCTGCGCCTCGACGTCGTGCGGGTGCCGGCGGAACAGACGCTCGCCGCCTATCTGACCTCGGGCTGGATCGAGAATATCGATCCGGCGTCGGTCGACGACGTCGTCATCAACGGCTTCCCCGGCGCCACCGCGGCGGCCAAGGGCGAGCAATGGGATTTCCGGCTCTACGCGCTGCGCTTCGGCAGCGACGTCTACCGCTTCATCTTTGCCACCAAGCATCGCACGCCGGAAACCGATCGCGCGTTTCGCGAAGCGGTCGGCACGTTCCGCCGCATGAGTCTGGCGGAAATCGAGCAGGCCAAGCCCCTGCACCTCATGGTGGTACAGGTTGCGCCCGGCGACACGGTCGAGAAGCTGGCGAACCGCATGGCGGTCCCTGACCATGCCGTCGAGCGTTTCCGCGTACTCAACGGGCTCGATCCGGCCGACAGGCTCAAGCCCGGCGGCGAGGTTAAGATCGTCGTCGAGTAGCGTTCACGACGTTTCCCGGTAAAGGCGCGCCGGCTCCTGTTCCATCGCCGCCAGCTCTGCTATCCTGCCCCAACAAGAGGCCGAATGGCCTTAAGACGGCGCGTGGGGGAAATCTTATGCGGATCGTGAAGGGGGCGTATCCCTTCGCAGTGACCTTGGCGGCCGTCGCCGCCGTCACAGCGCTTTTGTTTTATTGCAAGCTCGCCGGCATCGGGCCGCATCACCCGATCTTCTCTTATTTGTTGCCGATCGCGGCGGTGGCGCTGATTTACGGCAGCGGACCGGCCACCATGTTCGCCCTCGTCGCCACGTTGTGCGGCGCGTTTTTTCTCTACGATCCGGTGTTCAGTTTCCAGGTCACCAACCACCTCGAAATCGGCGATCTGATCTGCTTTGCCATTTTGGCGCTGATGGCCGTCAAATGCTCGGTCGAGCTGCTTCGTCCAGCGGCGAAGATTCCCGCGGTACGAACGCGCTTCAACCGGCTGCCGATCAACTAGATTTTCAGAACTGCGACGCGAGCTGATCCAAGCCCATGACGTGGGCGAGGTTGCGGACTTCGTCCTTCTGCTCGGAGTTGAAGCTCATGATCAGCGGGATGGCTGCGGATTTCAGATCCTGCACCTCGGGATCGGCCGAGGCCAGTTGCACGGGCGGCGCGCCGTGCTTTTTGGCGTCGCGCATATGCATGTAGGCGAGATTGCGCAGCGCCGCTTCGACCGCCGGCCACATCTCCTCCTGGCCCGGCGTCAGATGCAGCCGCTCCTTGATGCTGGCGATCTGGGCGTCATTGAGGACGAAGCCGGGACGCTCATTCGCCACCCGGCGGACCGTCGTGACGGTGGGTTTGTTCTGGGCCGGCCGTGCTGCCGGGGCCGGCGCCGCGGGCGGCGGCGCTTCGGTCGTTTGCACCGAGGCGAGTTGGACCAGCGTCTGGACCGTGGCAATCGACTGCGTCGTCTGATGCCCAGGCGACGCCGCCAGGGCGGCTTGCTGGAACGAGGCTTGCTGAGCCGCGGCTTGCGGGACCGAAACTTGTGACACGGTGGCTTGCGGGACTGGGGCCTGCGCGGCCGCGGCCTGCGGCACCATCGGCTGCGGGCTCAACAAGGCGGCCCGGGCATTGCCGATCGGCGCTACAGCGGCCGTGGCCCCTGGTGCGCTATCGCCCAAATCTTGCGGAAAACGTAGCGCTATGGACTGAGACGCCGAAAGCGCCGTTGGGCGCGGAACGGAACCGGTCCAGCCCCCGATCACGTAGCCGGCAAGCCCGGCAATAACGATGGAATAGACCCGTCCCCCGAACGCCTTATTCCGCCGCATACGCCCCCTTCTCCCCGAACGCGTCACCCGCCGCCTATCTCTTTCCAAATGAGGCTTAATTTATGGCCAAGAGTAGGCATGATCCGGAAATGTGGATGGCAGGGGAGAACTCGCCGGAGCAAGGGCTGCCGGACCGGAAACGACAAAAGCCCGGCATTTCGCCGGGCTTTCGCAAATTCGAGCCGTTTTGCAGGCCTTAGGCTGCTTCTTCCTCTACCACGGCCTCCTCGTCGGCCTCCGGCTTCGGACCACGGCGTGGGCCCTTGGCGAGCGCCGCCTCGATCTCCTTGATAGCCTCGGTCTCGGTGATGCGCTGCACCGCCGATACCTCGCGCGACAGCCGGTCGAGGGCGGCTTCGTAGAGCTGCCGCTCCGAATAGGACTGCTCCGGCTGGGTCTCCGAGCGGTACAGGTCGCGCACCACCTCGGCGATGGCGACGATATCGCCGGAATTGATCTTGGCCTCGTATTCCTGGGCCCGACGCGACCACATGGTCCGCTTGATCCGGGCACGGCCCTTCAGCGTCTCCAGCGCCCGTTTGACCATCGGCGTCTCGGCAAGCTTGCGCATGCCGACGGAGGCGACCTTCGAGGTCGGCACCCGCAGCGTCATCTTGTCCTTGACGAAATTGATGACGAACAGCTCAAGCCGCGCACCCGCCACCTCTTGCTCTTCGATGGCGACGATCTGGCCCACCCCGTGAGCCGGATAGACAATGAACTCATTGGTCTTGAAGCCTTGTCGTTGCGTAGTCTTCTTTGCGTTCATTCCCAAAGTTGCTCCTTCCGCCTCGGGCTTTTGCCGCTGAGGGGGCTTGGCCACACGAACCCGGTTAGCGGGGACTCTCCGCGTGGTCGGTGATGCCCTCCGACTGACGCGGGAGGACGGCTTTCTTGCTTTCCGGCTCATGCCGGGCGCACTTTTCTTCGAACGATGACGAGTTTTTTCTGCCACTGCTCTCGCGTGGGTCTCACGCCTCTTTTGACGGTTCCTCGAGAACGCACCCCGGAAAAATAAACCCCCGGCCGAGCGGGAGCTGCCTATACGGGGTGTCTTTCATTTATAAATAGGCTTATATCACATTTTGAGCCAAAATCAAAGCCTTATGGCGTTGCGAAAGCGTCGTACGACCAAAATCTTAAGGGTGGTTAACGCTGGCGATTTCCGGCTGTTTTTCAGTCGCCGCTGCCCGGTTTGGCCGAGAAGTGCGCCTCAAATTTGTTGGGCTTGCCTTCCCACTCCTTGGCGTCGGCGGGAGGCTCTTTCTTGGCCGTGATGTTGGGCCAGAGTTTCGCGTATTCCGCGTTGATACCCAACCACTTTTCGACCCCGGGCTCGGTATCCGGCTTGATCGCGTCGACCGGACATTCCGGCTCGCAGACCCCGCAATCGATGCACTCGTCAGGGTGGATGACCAGCATATTTTCGCCCTCGTAGAAGCAGTCCACGGGGCAGACCTCAACGCAGTCCATGTATTTGCATTTGATGCAATTGTCGTTGACGATGTAGGTCATATGCACACTCTGAGGGGACTTTTTGCGAGGCTTGCTCCTATCGCATGGCTCCCGGCCACGCAAGTTTCGCCCGCCGTCGGGATTTCAGGTCAAATCCTCATATAGCGATCGGACGCTGCTGGCGGGACCCCTGCGCTCGACAAAGCCGGTCACTTTGAGCACCCGAACGGCGCGATCGAGCGCAACCGTGATCACGTCGCCGGACCGTACCGTGCGGCTTGCCGCGGCGATCCGGGCGCCGTTGACCCGGACGTAACCGGAACCGGCGAGTTCCGCTGCCGCGCTGCGGGTGCGCACCAGTCGGGCATGCCAGAGCCATCGGTCGATGCGCTGGCGATCGACGGCTGCGCCGGCGCCCACTCAGCGCCGCTCCTTGGCATCGGCCTCGAGCTGAGCCTTCAAGGCGGCGAGCTTGGCAAAGGGCGAATTCGGATCGGGGGCTTTCTCGCGCTCGCGCCGCTCGTAACGCGGCGGCCGCGATGAGCGCTCTGGCCGGTCCGATCGATCCGGACGCTCGCGCTCGCGGCGGTCGAAGCGTTGATCGGACTTTTGGCGCCGACGGTGACGCTGATGGCGCTCCTCCTTCGGTCTTTCGCCTGGCGCGGCGTCACCGCTTGGCGCCTGCGCATCCGTCGCGGCAGCGGCTTGATCGGTCGGTGTGGCGCCCTGCTCTGCCCCTTTCGCCGCGTCCTTGCCGGCGAACGGGCGGCGCTTGAAGCGCGGCCGCTGCCGGCGTTGGGGCCGGCCGACGCGCCCTGGTCGCCACACTTCGATCAGTTCGGACTCCGCGACCGCAGCAGCGGCGGCGGTCTCAGCAGTCTCGCTCGCCGCTGCAACAGCGACTGGTTCTGCCGGCGCGTCGCCTCCTGCCGGCGCGTCGGATGCTTCAGCTTCTTCGGTTGCGTTCATGGTCACCGGATCCGGCGCCGGTTGCAGCGCGGCCTCGACCGGCTCCTGGAACGCTGTGTGACTGACTTCGTGGGCCGCGTCGGCGGCGGCCGTCGGCTCGCTCGCGACGGCTTCAGCTTCGGCATCAGAAACCGTAGGCGCCTCGACATTCACTTCAGTCGTCGCAGCGACGGGCGTTTCCGTGCTCGCGTCTGGCGCAGCGTCCGGCGACGGCGCCGGCTCGGCCGGCTTTGGCCGCCGCTCCATGCGATAGCCGAGCGAGCGCAGGATCGAGGCGAAATCTTCGCCCGATGCGCCGGTCAGCGAGGTCATGCCGTTGAACACGGTGAAGCCGCCGCCGACAAAGGCGCCCGGCGGTTTCGGTCCCGGCGCGCCTTCGCGCCACGACAGGGCCGGACGGATCAAATCGGCGAGGCGCTCCAAAATATCGACGCGCACGGCACGCTCGCCGCACACCCGGTAGCCGGCCATGCCGTAGAGCGCGGCGTCGATCTCGCGATTGACCGGGATCGAGGTGCGGCCGCTGCCGGCGAGATGCAACAGATCGTCGATGCCCTTGGCCTGCGGCCCGTCGTGGGCCAGCGCCCAGAGCTGCGCCGCCAGCGCGCGCGGCGAGGGTTTCAGCAGCGCCGGGATGTAGATGTGATAGGCGCCGAAACGCACGCCGTATTTGCGCAAAGATGCCCGCGCCGGCTGCTCCAAGCCCTTGACCTCTTCGGCCACCTTGTGGCGGTCGAGCACGCCGAGCGCCTCGACCAGCTGGAAGGCGACGCCGCGGGCGATGCCGGTGACGTCCTCGGCCGTCGCCAGCACGAACAGCGGGCCGAGCAGCTTTTCCAGATGCGCTTTGACGAAGGTATCGAGCCGCGCTTCCACCGTGTCGCGCGGCGCGCCGGTCAAATGCTCGTCGGCGATGACGCGCACGCGCGGCTTGAGCGCCTGTTCGCCGGCGATGAGCTTGCCGACCGCGGCGCCGGTCCAGCGGATGGTGCCGTCATTGGCCAGCGCGAATTGCTCGTCGGCCGCCGCGGCAAGCCGCGTGGCGCGCGCGCCGATCTCGCCGGCCAGCGCCTTCTGCGCCGCGTTCTGCAGGGCCTTGGCTTCGGAGCCGCCGGACGAGGCGTCAGCGACGAACTGAAAACCGTCGAGCCGACCGATCACATGGCCTTCGACCACGACATCGCCGGTCTTGTTGATCTGCGGCTCGAGCGTCGCGTTCTCGCGCAGCCGCCGCATCAGTACGCTGGTGCGGCGATCGACAAAGCGCTCGGTGAGGCGCTCGTGCAGCGCGTCGGAGAGCTTGTCTTCGACGCCGCGGGTGATGCCTTGCCAGTGCTCGGGATCGGCGAGCCAGTCGGGCCGGTTGGCGACGAAGGTCCAGGTGCGGATATGGGCGATCCGCGTCGACAGCGTATCAATATCGCCGTCGGTGCGGTCGGCGAACGCGACCTGATCGGCGAACCAGTCGGTGGCGATTTTGCCGTCGCGCTGCAGGTAGCCGTACAGCGTGACCACGAGCTCGGCGTGGTTGGCCGGCGCGATTTTGCGATAGTCCGGCACCTGGCAGACGTCCCATAGCCGCTCGACGTCGGCTGCGGTCGTGGTCCAGGCGCGCACGTCGTCTTCGCGCGAGGCGTGGTCGAGCACCAGAATGTCCTCGGCGGTCGGCGCGCGCGCGAGCGTCGGTTCGGTCGGCGCCGTGGCCAGCGCCGCCTGCAGCGCGCCGATCGAGGAAAAATCGAGATCGGTATTGCGCCACTGCACCATCTTCACCGGCTCGAAGGTGTGGGTCTCCAACGCTTGAACGAGCTCGGTCTCGAACGGCGGACAGCGGCCGGTGGTGCCGAAAGTGCCGTCGCGGGTGGCGCGGCCGGCACGGCCGGCGATCTGCGCCAATTCCGCCGCACTCAATTTGCGGAACTGATAGCCGTCGAACTTGCGGTCGGAGGCGAACGCGATGTGATCGACGTCGAGATTAAGCCCCATGCCGATGGCGTCGGTGGCGATCAGATAGTCGACCTCGCCGGACTGATAGAGCTCGACCTGGGCGTTGCGGGTGCGCGGCGACAGCGCGCCGAGCACGATGGCGGCGCCGCCGCGCTGGCGGCGGATCAATTCGCCGATGGCGTAGACCTCGTCGGCGGAGAACGCGACCACGGCGGAGCGGCGCGGTAGCCGGGTCAGCTTTTTCTCGCCGGCGAACGTCAGTTGCGACAGCCGCGGCCGGCTGACGATGCTAGCGCCGGGCAGAAGCCGCTCGACGATGCTGCGCATGGTGGCGGCGCCGAGCACCAGCGTCTCTTCGCGACCGCGCCGATTCAGCATGCGATCGGTGAAGACATGGCCGCGCTCGAAGTCGGCGGCGAGCTGGATTTCGTCGACGGCGAGGAACGCGGTGTCGAGATCGCGCGGCATCGCCTCGACGGTGGCGACCCAGAAGCGCGGATTGGGCGGCTTGATCTTCTCTTCGCCGGTGATCAGCGCCACCTCGTCGGCGCCGACCCGCTCGACCGCGCGATTATAGACCTCGCGCGCCAGGAGCCGCAGCGGCAGGCCGATCATGCCCGAGGAATGGGCCAGCATCCGCTCGATGCCGAGATGGGTCTTGCCGGTATTGGTCGGCCCCAATACGGCGGTCACGCCCGCGCCACGGGCGCGAAGCTCACGGTCGGCGGGCGGCGAGAAAGAAATCGGCATCAACAGTCCGGCATGGGCGCCCCGCGTGCCGCCCGCTCGGGGAAAGGCGGCTCGGGGCTTGGTTTTGTATCACAACGCGACGCGGGAAAGGCCTGTGCTTAAGATGTGGAACGAGTCTGGAACGAACAGCGGCCGAATCGGCGACTCGCGGGCTGTTCGAATTCGTTCACTGCGATATATGGCGCGAACCCCGGCATTGCACACCACATGGGGTGTTTTGCGGGCTTCGCCAGGCAGCTTTTCCCGGCCGGAATCTTAATCCGCCCGAGGATCACGATTCCGCTGGGAGTCAAGGGCGGGCCTCCTGTGGATAATGGGGGAAGATGAACGGCCAACCCGTCCCGGGATGCGCACAAAGCCTCGATCGGAGTTTGCAACAGGGCTGTGGCGGCTGCGCGACGGCGCTTATCGGGACACTATTGAGTTTTGGCGCTTACGGTCGGATGCGCCGGCGCCGACGACACCGTTACGAATTGAGTCGCCTGCAGCACGCCCATGCCGATCGGCGTCGGCAGCGAGAAACGGAACGGCACCAGCACGCGTGTGCCGGCGATCGGCGCGAACCACACCTCGGCTTGGCGCAGTTCGACCAGATATTTGATCACCGGCCGGCTCGGGATGTAGCCCGAGATCGGCGCGAAATAGACGGCGCAGACCACGGCCGGCCCCTGATAGCCGCGATCGGCTCTGACCGTCTCCATGCGCTTGAATTCACTCAGGAGGTCGTAACGCACGCGGCCGTCGAACACGGCGACCTTGCGGCCGCAGGCTTGCGGCGAGACCGGATCGCCAGTGCCAGCGACTCGGTTGAGCGTAGAGCTCATGGGATCGATCACGCCGCGCCGGTCGGCGTCGCTCACCGGGATGCGCTCGGGATGCGGAATGAGCGGCGGCTCGGCGGAAAAATCCTTGACGTTGCCGCCTGCGAGCACGATGCGCACATCGTCGATCTTGCGGTCGAAATCGATGGTCGCGGTGTAGCTCGTCGGCATCGCATGATCGCCGCTGAAGGCGCCTTGTGCGACGCCGGCGCCGCGGGCGCTGGCGAAGACGCGGAGCAGCCCGGTGGTCGATCCGGTCGCCGACGCGGTGTACTGATCCGCGGCGATCTCGATCACCCAGTTGCCGTGTCCGATCGGGATGCCGGCGACCGTGGCAACATATTCGGCGTCGAGGCGGGTCTGCGCCACGGCGCCATGGCGGGCGTCGATCGCCAGCAGTGCCGTGACGCAAGCCGCCGCGGCGATGACGGCAGGCGCGGAAAGAGAAGAAGATCGTGGCGCCAGCACAGGCACGGAAAGGACTTTCTTCAGATGCCGCAGATGAAGCGGACGTAGCACCGTCCTGTCTCGGCGGGGAATACGTCGTTTGTGTGGTTTGGCGCCCGCCGGAGCCCGCGAATCGGCCTCGAAATGGGCTTTCGTGACAGGCGCTTGACGCTTGCAGCCCCCCTGACTATAGGTCCGCGCCAATCCCTTAAAATCGTCGTCAGGCGGCGTCCGACCTGAAAGCCGCACGAAGGATTAGGAACGACAATCATGGCATGGCGTTGCGAACTGACCGGAAAATCGCGCCAGATCGGCCACCGGGTAAGCCACTCCAATATCAAGACCAAGCGGCGGTTTTTGCCGAACCTGCTCAACGTCACCTTGATCTCGGAATCGCTCAACCGCCGGGTGCGGCTGCGCGTATCCGCCAACGCGCTGAAGTCGGTCGATCACCGCGGCGGCCTCGATGCCTTCTTGATGGCGGCCAAGGACGCGGAGCTGTCGCCGCGAGTGCTCGAGCTCAAGCGCGAAGTCGCCAAGAAGCGCAAGGCGGCGGCGTAACGCTCTCGCGGCACGCGCCTCTCAGGCGGCTTCGGCAACGATAAGACTGGCGGGACCAGCGAGCGGTTTGCGCTCGACCTTGCGCCACTGCGTCTGTGCGAGCCAGCCGTCGGCTTCTTGCTCGCTATAGGCTTGACCCTCCCCGGCGATGACCAGGAATTCGCCCGATATCAGCGCGGCGGCCGGAGGTTGGCTATGCGTGGGATCGGTCCACAGATCGACAAGAAGCGGACGTGTGCCGCCCGGCGCGGTTGCTCGAATCTTTCTCAGCAGCTCGACATTGTGCGCCGCCGAGAACACATGAGCGACGTTGGCGACAAGCACGGCGTCGTGCTCGCCGGGAAGCGGCACTTCGAACACGTTGCCGGCGACGACGTCGATACGAGACCCCTCCGCTTCCCTGGCTAAGCGCTGGCGCGCGACCGTACAGGCGCCCGGCAGTTCGAACAAAGTACCCGTCATGGCTGGGTAGCGCTTCAGCACGGCGAGCAGAAACGATCCGGTCCCGCCGCCTACGTCGAGCAGTTTTCGATGTCGGCTGAAATCGTAGGCTGCAGCAAGCGCCGCTGCGACCGGCGCGGAAAACGCTTCGACGCCGGCTGAGAATATCTGCTGCTGAGCAGGATCGAATTTGCCGAACTGAGCCTGGCCCTCGCCGGTGCGCAACGCCTCCGCAAGCTTTTGCCAAGTCGGATAGCTGATGTTGTCCCAGAAGCGGAGCATCGGCCGCAGATCGGGACCGGGATTGCCGGCGAGAAACGCCGCGGCCGTTGCGCTGTTACAGCAGCGGCCCGCGTCCCGTTCGACCAATCCCAAGCTGACCATCGCGGCAGCGGCAATCGCCACCGTGCGCGCCGGTGCGCCGGTCCGTCGCGCTATCTCCTCGACGCTCGCGGGTCCGCCGGCCAGTGCTTCGAACAGGCCGATCTCGCTCGCTGCAAACAAATGCTTCGCCGCCATGAAACCCATGGCGATCTTCATGATCGGATCGGGTGTGGCCGACATCGTGCGCCCCCAAATTTCCGCCGCCGAAAGTCTACTGGCGAGATCGCGCCGGGCGCAATATCCTGTCCGCAGCACCACGTTTCAGCGAAGGAGATGCCCATGTCCGCGCAAGCCGCCGCGCCTGCCCGCAAGATCGTGCATGCCGACATCAAGCCGGAGAACCCACCGGAGCGCGCCGCGCACTATATCGACGCGCCGAACATGCCGTGGGAAGCGACCAAATTCCCGGGCATTCAGATCAAGGTGCTTTATACCGACGGCAATGGCGTCACCACCGCGCTGTTCAAGCTCGCACCCGGCGCCGTGGTGCCACTGCACGAGCATACGGCGCTCGAGCAAACCTATGTGATCGAGGGCTCGCTGGAAGACCACGAAGGCAAATGCGGGCCCGGCCAGTTCGTCTGGCGGCCGGCCGGCAATCAGCATGAGGCGGTGTCGCCCAACGGCGCGATCCTGCTCGGCTTCTTCCTCAAGCCAAACCGCTTCGCCTACGGCGAGAAGTTCTTCACCGAGGCGGGCGAGCGTTAGGGGCCTACTGCTTCGAGACGCGCTGCAGCACCGGCAGCCACGTCTCCTGCTCCTTGGCGACGAATGCTTCCGTTTCTTGCGGCGTCATGGGGTTGGTGTAGCTGCCGATCGCCGCAAGCCGCTTCTTGATGTCCGGATCGTTGACGATCTTGGCGAGGTCACCGCTGACCTTGCCGATGACCGGCGTTGGCGTGCCGAGCGGCGCCGCCATCGCGATCCAGCCCGACGCGGCGACGCCCGGAATGGTTTCGGCCACCGTGGGCAGATCGGGAAATTCCGCGAGACGATGCGCCGCGGTGGTGGCGATCAGCTTGACCTGGCCGGCGGTGACCGAGCCGATGATCCCGGCATAGCCCTCGATGATCATCGCCACCCGGCCGGAGAACACATCGGCCAGCGCCGCCGACGGTCCGCCCGTATAGGGCACCGGAATGAGCGTGACGCCGGCCTGCAGCTGCAGCATGATCGAGGTCAGATGCGTCATCCGGCCGACGCCCGAGACCGCCACCGAAATCGTTCCGGGCTCCTTCTTGGCACGATCGACGAGCTCGCGCACCGACGTGATGCCGCTCGCGGGGTTGACCGCGAGGAACAACGGCTGATCGGCGAGGAAGCCGATCGGCAGAAAGTCGCGCGGCAGCTTGACCGGCAAGTTGGGGGCCACCGTCGGCAGCGCGATGAAGGTCGAGCTTGCCGGCGTGTAGAGCGTATAGCCGTCGCCGGTCGCCTCGCTGGCGGCGCGCGCGGCAATGCTGCCGTTGGCGCCCGGATGATTGACCACCGTCGCGGTCTGGCCCCAGATCTTACCGAGAGTCTCAGCAACGATCCGCGTGCCGACGTCGACGCTGGCGCCGGCGCCGGCATCGGAAATGATCGTCACCGATTTTTCCGGATAGTGCAGGCCCTGAGCGTGCGCGAGCGACGCCGCAAGCGCGACCAGGCCGATGATGACGACTTGCAATTCAACTCGTCGCGTCATGACGCGGTGCCTCAGCGTATCCAAAGCCTCAGGCGTGCAGACGGCGCGGCCGTGGCGGCGGCGCCGCGCGTCGCTCGACCGGATGCTCCTCGAACAATTCGGCGAGCTTCTCGGTCATGACGCCGCCGAGCTCCTCGGCGTCGACGATGGTCACCGCGCGCCGATAGTAGCGCGTGACGTCGTGGCCGATGCCGATTGCGATCAGCTCCACCGGCGAGCGGGTCTCGATGTCCTCGATCACCCAGCGCAGGTGGCGCTCCAGATAATTTCCCGGATTGACCGACAGCGTCGAATCGTCGACCGGCGCACCGTCGGAAATCATCATCAGGATTTTTCGCGTCTCGGAACGTCCGAGCAGGCGTTTGTGCGCCCAGTCGAGCGCCTCGCCGTCGATGTTCTCCTTGAGCAGGCCCTCGCGCATCATCAGGCCGAGATTCTTGCGTGCGCGGCGCCACGGCGCGTCGGCGGACTTGTAGATGATGTGGCGCAGATCGTTGAGCCGGCCCGGATTGGCCGGCTTGCCATTGGCGAGCCAGGTCTCGCGCGACTGCCCGCCCTTCCAGGCCCGGGTGGTAAAGCCCAAAATCTCGACCTTGACGCCGCAGCGCTCGAGCGTGCGCGCCAGAATGTCGGCGCAGGTCGCCGCCACCGTGATCGGCCGGCCGCGCATCGAGCCGGAATTGTCGAGCAGCAAGGTCACCACGGTGTCGCGGAAGTCGGTGTCCTTCTCGCGCTTGAACGACAGTGGATGCATCGGATCGACGATGACGCGCGGCAGCCGCGCCGGATCGAGCAGGCCCTCCTCGAGGTCGAACTCCCAGGCACGATTTTGCTGCGCCAGCAAAAGCCGCTGCAGGCGGTTGGCGAGCCGCGCCACAACGCCCTGCAGATGCGACAGCTGCTTGTCGAGATAGCCGCGCAGGCGTTCGAGCTCCTCGGGCTCGCACAATTCCTCGGCGCCGACCATCTCGTCGAACTTCGCCGTATAGGGCTTATAGTCGGGGCCGCGCGGCTCGTTGCGCTGGTTGCGCGGCCGCCACGGCTCAGCGGCGGTCTCGGAATCGCCCATCTCGGCGTCGTCGGCCATTTCGGCCGCCGGCGCGTCGACCGCTTCCGAGCTTGAGTCTGGCAGTTCCTCGGCGGAGGCTTCGGCCTCCATGCTCATGCGCTCACTGTCGGCGGAGTCCGAGGCGTCGCCGTCCTGGCCCTGCTCGTCCTTCTGGTTCTCCTGATCGCCCTCCTCGCCTTCCTCCTCGTCGGATTCGCTCGAGCGATCCTCGCCCATGTCGAGATTGTCGAGCAGGTCGTGGATGACGTCGCCGAACCGGCGCTGATCGTTGACCACGCGCTCGAGCCGATCAAGGTTGCGGCCGGCGCGCTCCTCGATCAGCGGCCGCCACAGGTCGACGAGCTTGCGCGCGGCTTGCGGCGGCGCCTCGCCGGTGAGCCGCTCGCGCACCAGCATGGCGAGCGCATCCTCGATCGGCGCATCGGCGCGGTCGGTGATCTCGTCGAATTTGCCGCGATGGAAGCGGTCGTCGAGCATGGCGGCAAGATTCCGCTTCACGCCGCCCATGCGGCGCGAGCCGATCGCCTCGACGCGGGCCTGCTCGACCGCCTCGAACACGGCGCGGGCCTGCTGGCCGCCGGGCGCGAGCTTGCGATGCACCGCAGGATCGTGACAGGCGAGCCGCAGCGCCAGCGAGTCGGCGTGGCCGCGCACGATCGCCGCCTCGCGCTCGTTCAGCCGCCGCGGCGGCTCCGGCAGCCGCGCCTTGTTGCCGGCAAGGCCAGGCCGCTCGGCGGCGAATGACACTTCGAGGTCGCTCTTGCCGGCGATTGCTTTCAGGCAGATGCCGACCGCGCGCTTGAACGGCTCGGTCGGCGCTTCCTTGGCCGGCGTCTTGGGTTTGATGTTGGAGGACACGTCCGCTGCGCCCTAGCTCAGCGCGACGTTGACCGCCGATTCCGGCAGCTCCTGTCCGAAGCAGCGCTGATAAAATTCGGCCACCAGCGGCCGCTCCAGTTCGTCGCACTTGTTGACGAAGGTGAGCCGGAACGCAAAACCGATATCGCCGAAGATCTCGGCGTTCTCCGCCCAGGTAATCACCGTGCGCGGACTCATGACGGTGGAGATGTCGCCGTTCATGAAGGCGTTGCGCGTCAGATCGGCGACCCGCACCATCTTGCCGACGATGTCGCGGCCTTCGGCGGTGCGATAGTGCTTGGCCTTGGCCAGCACGATTTCGACTTCGTTATCGTGCGGCAGGTAATTGAGCGTGGTGACGATCGACCAGCGGTCCATCTGGCCCTGGTTGATCTGCTGGGTGCCGTGATAGAGGCCCGACGTGTCGCCCAAGCCCACCGTGTTGGCGGTGGCGAACAGGCGAAACGCCGGATGCGGCTTGATCACCTTGTTCTGGTCGAGCAGCGTCAATCGCCCGGAGGATTCCAGCACGCGCTGGATCACAAACATGACGTCCGGGCGGCCGGCGTCGTATTCGTCGAAGCACAGCGCCACGTTGTTCTGCAGCGCCCACGGCAGAATGCCGTCGCGAAATTCGGTGACCTGCATGCCCTCACGGATGACGATGGCGTCCTTGCCGATCAGATCGACACGGCTGATGTGGCTGTCGAGGTTGACGCGCACGCATGGCCAGTTGAGCCGCGCCGCGACCTGCTCGATATGGGTCGACTTGCCGGTGCCGTGATAGCCGGTGACGATGACGCGGCGGTTGCGCGCGAAGCCAGCGAGGATGGCGAGGGTGGTCGGCTTGTCGAAGCGGTAATCGGCGTCGAGGTCCGGCACGTGGGCGTCCGGCTCCGAATAGGCCGGCACCTCCAGATCGCTATCGATGCCGAACACTTGTCGGACCGAAACCTTCATATCCGGCAGGCCGGATTGCGTCTCTGTTGCGGCAGTCATTACTCCTCCGTGGCCTCGATACGTCCGAGGCGCGAATCGGTGTCCCGGCGGTCGGAAGGCGCGGCTACATCTAGCAGAAAGGCCCAAGGCGGCGGAAGCCACCGCCGAGCCCTCTCCCCGATCAGCAGAAACCGGCCGATTTCAAGTAATTATAGGCCGCGATGATCTCCCGCAGCCGGTCTTCAGAACCGCGGTCGCCGCCGTTGGCGTCGGGATGATGACGCTTTACCAATAGCTTGAACCGAGCCTTGATATCGGCCCGCTTGGCATCGGCTTCAAGGCCGAGCACGTCCAGCGCCCGGCGCTGCGCATTGAGAATCTTGCGACCCTCGGACGCCGAGCGCGCATGGCCGCCCCGCGGTCCCATCTCGCCGAACAGCGAGAAAGGATCATCGGCGTCCCAGTCGGCAGCGCGGAATTTGCCCCGCGCGCGCCGCGCCGCGCCGCGCTTGCCGCCGATCGAGCCCATTTTCCAGGTCGGCCGGTGGCCGGTGACGGCGTCCTTCTGGTACTTGACGATGGCCTCGTCGCTCATGCCGGCGAAGAAATTGTACGCATTGTTGTATTCGCGCACGTGGTCGAGGCAGAACCGCCAATATTCGTTGGCGCGCAGCCGGCCCTTCGGCGCGCGATGGGTGGCGGGCTTGGCGCAGTCCGGCCACTGACAGGCCGGCAACTCGTCGCGCAGCCTGCGATCCTGGTCGGGCTTGACTCTGATCCGATCGAACAGCGGCGAATTCTCTCTCATCGTCATCGATTATGCGGGCGGCGCCATGTCACCTTCAAGACTTGACAGGGCGCAAAAGGGCGCGGCGCGGCCATTGACCTTAACACTTTACAGTAGCTAAGCCTCGCCGCTATGCGCACCCAAGAACGGATTACCGAAAAGCTGCAGCAAGCTTTTGCGCCCGAGAGTCTGCGGGTCGAGGACGAGTCCCACCAGCACGCCGGCCACGCCGGCTCTCGCCCGGGCGGCGAGACCCACTACAGGCTTTATATCGTGTCGGAGGCGTTCCGCGGGAAGAGCCGGCTCGAGCGTCACCGCATGATCAACGCGACCCTTGCCGCCGAGCTTGCCGGCGGCGTCCATGCGCTGGCGATCCATGCCCAGGCGCCGGACGAAGGGCTTTAGGATTTAAGCGTTACGCGCCGGCTCGAACAGCGGCGCCTCGATTTGCGCGTCCGGCGCGTCGCCGGCCTCGGCGAGCAAGTTCATCAGATCGAGCCGGCGCGTGAACATGGCGAGATTGCCGTCGGCGGTGAGCGGCCATTGCGCCTGCGGCCGATCCCAGTAAAGCTCGACGCCGTTGTCGTCCGGATCGCGCAAATAGATCGCCTCGCTGACACCGTGATCGGAGGCGCCTTCGAGCGGGATCTTGGCCTCGAGCACGCGGCGCAGCGCGGCGCCGAGGGCCGCGCGGGTCGGATAGAGGATCGCCAGATGATAAAGCCCGGTGGTGCCCGGCGCAGGCGCCGCGCCGGCGCGGCTCTCCCAGGTGTTGAGCCCGATGTGATGATGATAGCCGCCGGCGGAAACGAACGCCGCCTGCGCGCCGAGCCGCTGCATCAGCTCGAAGCCGAGCACATCGCAATAGAACGCGAGCGCACGGTCGATGTCGGCGACTTTCAGATGCACGTGGCCGATGCGGGCGCCGGGATTGACCGGCGCCGCCGTCTCGTTGATGGGCGCGATCCTGGTGGGCGTCGCCATGGCGCCTCCTTTGCGTCTCAGCCGCGGGCGTAGGGCCCATAGCCCGGCCGGTAGCTCTTGTCGTCGAGGAACTGGCTCATGCCCTTGGAGCGGCCGCCTTCCTTGTCCTGGAATCGCATCTCCTGGCTCTTGGCCTGCAGGTAGTCGGCGGCCTGCTCGTGCGGCACCGTGCGCACGTTCTTCACCGCGATCTTGGTGGCCTTGAGCACTTCCGGATTAAGCTTCATCAGGCGTTGCGCGAGGGAGATTGTCTCCTCACGCAATTTGTCGCGCGGCACCGCCTTGTTGATGAGGCGGATATGCTCGGCCTTCTTGCCGTCGAACGTTTCGCCGGTCATGGCGAGCCACACTGCGTCGCGCAGACCGAGCGCATCGGTCAGCGCCTTGCTGACGAAGCCCCCGGGAAGGATGCCCCAATTGACCTCGGACAGGCCGAACTTGGCGTCCTCGGCCGCGATGGCGAAATCGCAGGCGATCAATTGCGTAAATCCGCCGCCGAAGCAGAAGCCGTTGACCATGGCGATGGTCGGCTTCGGATAGGTGAACAGCTTCTGCCAGCGCCAGTAGTGGCTGGCCCAGGCGGCGCGCGCCCGCTCGGCCGGCTTGTTGTCGAGGTCGCGGAAATAAAGCCGCAGATCCTGGCCGGCGCACCAAGCTTCGCCGGCGCCGGTCAGGATCAAAACCTTGGTCTGAGGGTCGCTTTCCAGCTCGTTGAGCACGTCGGCCATGTCGAAGTGCAGCTGCGGGCTCATGGCGTTGCGCTTTTCCGGCCGGTTCAGGATCACCCAGGTGATGCCGGCATTGGCGCCAGAATCGCGCTCGATCTTGACTGTCTCGTAGGTGCCGTTCGCCATGACTTAAGCATCTCCCCTTTTACTGACCCCACCCTTACCCTCCCTCGCCCGTGGGGCAGGGATGGGAGGGGGCGCGCTAACTTGCCTTCGCCGTGACCTTGCGCACCAGCGGCGAGATACGCAAGGCAGTGATGCGGTTTCTGGTCTTGCGCAGGACGTGAAAACGGAAGCCGTGGAAGGTGAAACTCTGGCCCGGCTCCGGGATCGAGCGCGCCTCATGGATCACGACGCCGGCGATGGTGGTCGCCTCGTCGTCGGGAATGTTCCAGTCCATCGCCCGGTTGAGGTCGCGCACCGGCACCGCGCCGTCGACATTGACCGAGCCGTCCGGCAGCGGCCGCACGCCCGGCACCGCGATGTCGTGCTCGTCGGATATGTCGCCGACGATCTCTTCAATAATGTCTTCCAGCGTCACCAGGCCTTCGAGCTCACCGTATTCGTCAACCACCAGCGCGAACGGCGTCTTGCGGTGGCGGAACGCCTTGAGCTGTTCGGCGAGCGGCGTGGTGTCGGGCACGTACCACGGCGGCTTGGCCAAGTCGGCGATATCGAGCTTCTCGGAATCGCCGTGGGCGGCGTGCAGCGCGCGCCAAAGCTCCTTGGCGTGCAGCACGCCGATGACGTTATCGGGCGAGCCGCGCCACAGCGGCAGCCGCGTTACGCCCGCGGCCAGCGCCGCATCGACGATGTCGCGCGTCGGCTGGTCGGCATCGAGCATGACCATCTTGGTGCGGTGGACCATGACGTCGGACACCGTGAGCTCGCGCAGGTCGAGCAAGCCGCCCATCATGTCACGGTCGAGCTTTTCCACGACGCCGGCGCTGTGCATCAGATCGACCGCGCCGCGCAACTCCTCGCTCGGCGACAAGATCGATTGAATCTTGCCGACCGGCATGCCGAGCCCGCGCAGGATGAGATGCACCAGCCACTCGACCGCGCGCAGGATCGGCGCGAACGCGCGCACCGTCGAACTCACCGGCTGCGCCACGGCGAGCGCCATGCGGTCGGGCGCGTTGAAAGCAACCGTCTTCGGCAGCACTTCGGCGATGACGAAGATCAGGACCGTCATCACCAGCGTGGCGTAGATCACGCCGGTCTTGCCGAAGAACGCCAGCAAGAGCCCGGTCGCCAAGGTCGAGGCGGCGATATTGGTCAGATTGTTGGCGAACAAGATGGCGCCGAGAAGCCGCTCGCGCGTCGCCATCAGGCGGTTGACCATGCCGGCGTCGCGGTTGCCGTGCTTCTCCAGCCGCATCATGGCGGCGCGCGACGACGCCGTCAGCGCGGTCTCGCTGGCGGAATAGAACGCCGAGACCAAAAGGCAGATCAAAATCGCCGCAACGGTCAACCAGTCAATGCCGCTCATCGCTCCGCAAGCTTCTCGCTCAAGAACGTACGCACTTCGCGGGCATCGACACCCCTCTCGATGAAGGCCGCGCCGACGCCGCGCACCAATATTAATATAAGCATTCCACGCCGCACTTTCTTGTCCTGGGCGATCAGTTCCATCAGCTGGTCGACGGAGGGCGGCGAGCCGGGAATGTCCTTGATCCGCGTCGGCAGGCCGACGTCGGCCAAATGGCGGATGGCGCGCTTGGCTTCGCTCATTCCGATCAGTCCCTGCCGCCGCGCCGAGAACTCGAAAGCGAGCGCCATGCCGGCGGCGATCGCCTCGCCGTGCAGCAGCCGGTCGGAGAAGCCGCAGGCCGCTTCCAGCGCATGGCCGAAGGTGTGGCCGAGATTGAGCAGCGCCCGATCGCCGGTCTCGCGTTCGTCGCGCGTAACGATCGCCGCCTTGGCGCGGCAGGCGACCGCGATGGCATGCTCGCGCGCGGCCGCGCCGCCGAAAACGTCGCGCCAATTGGCTTCGAGCCAGGCGAAGAACGCGGCGTCGCCAAGCAGGCCGTATTTGGCGAGCTCGGCATAGCCGGCGCGGAATTCGCGATCCGGCAACGTGTCGAGCAGCGCGGTGTCGGCCAGTACCAGGATCGGCTGGTGGAACGCGCCGATCAAATTCTTGCCGTGAGCGGAGTCGATCGCGGTCTTGCCGCCGACCGAGGAATCGACGTCGGCGAGCATCGTGGTCGGCACCTGCACGTAGTCGATGCCGCGCCGGATCACGGAAGCCGCAAAGCCGGCGAGATCGCCGATGACGCCGCCGCCGAGCGCGACGACGAGATCGCCGCGCTCGATGCGCGAGGCGACGATCGCTTCGCAGACTTGCTCGAACACGCGGTAGCTCTTGGAGGCTTCGCCGGGCGGCACGATGACGCGGCTTGCCGCAACGCCAGCCTCGCGCAGCGCCGCTTCGGCCGGCTCGAGATGGTAGCGCGCGACGTTGTCGTCGGTGACGATGACCACCTTGGCGCCCGGCCGCAGTCCGGCAATGCGCGCGCCAAGCGAAGCCAGCACGCCGCGGCCGATGACGATGTCGTAGCTGCGCTCGCCAAGCGCGACATTGACGATCGTCGGATCGCTGCGCAGCGGCGCAATCATGACGTACCATCTGGCGCGGGCGCGGCAGGCGCGTGCAGAAAATCAGCGAGCGCCGACAAGATCTCGCTCACGATGGCGTCGTGCGGCACTTCGCGCGACTGCACGGTGATGTCGGCCTGCGCGTAGACCGGCTCGCGCACCACCAGAAGCTCACGCAGGGTCGCCGCCGGGTCAGCGGTTTGCAGCATCGGCCGCTCGTTCTTGCGCTTGCTGATGCGCCGCATCAGCACGTCGAACTCGGCCGACAGCCAGACCGACACGCCCTTGGCCTTGATGACGGCGCGGGTGTCGGCATTCATGACGGCACCGCCGCCGGTCGCCAGCACTTGCGGGCCGCCATCGAGCAGGCGAGCGATGACGCGGGCCTCCCCGCTGCGGAAATAAGCCTCGCCGTGGCGGGCGAAAATATCGGCGATGCTCATATCGGCGGCCTTCTCGATCTCGGTATCGGCGTCGACAAAGGGAATGCCGAGCCGCGCAGCGAGCCGGCGGCCGATCGACGACTTGCCCACGCCCATCATGCCGACCAGCACGATCGAGCGGTTGCCGAGAAGCGCCAGCAGGCTGGACGGCGACGCGCGCCCGGCGGCGCCATTTTGTATTGCAGTATCAGACATTTAACACGTGTACCGCGGTCCTTGCGCCCGGCCGGCCGACGCTTCGTCAGATCACTTGCCAGGTCCGGGCGAACATGATCGTACTCGGTCCCGCCCGCCCGCACCAATGGGATGAGCGCGCGCAGACATGCCGAGCCTGTTCCGCTTACTCACGGTCATCGCGATTCTTGGCGCCGTCGTTTATGGCGGCCTCTATGCGCTTGCCCATTTCGTGCAGCCGAAGCCGCGCGAGATCTCGGTGTCGATCCCGCCCGACAAGTTCTTCAAGAACCGCTGAGGGGCAAGCGATGGCGCGCGCAGCGGCTCGGGCAACGGCGCGCGGCGCGCGCAACACCGACCAGAAACTCGCCGCGCTCTATCTCGACATGCTGGCGGCGGAACGCGGCGCCGGCAAGAACACGCTCGCCGCCTACGGCCGCGACCTCGCGGATTTCGCGGACTATCTCAGCGGCGCCGGCACATCCATCGCTCGCGCCACGACCGACGATCTGCGTGCCTATTTAAGCAGCCTGAAGCGGCGCGGCATGACGCCGGCGACGGTGGCGCGGCGGCTGTCGGCCATCCGCCAGCTCTATCGCTTCCTCTACGCCGAAGGCCTCCGCAAGGACGATCCGGCCGCCGTGCTCGAAGGCCCGAAGCGCGTGCGGGCGCTGCCGAAAACCTTGACGCTCGGCGAGGTAGATCGGCTGCTGCGCGTGGCGACGATCTGCGATCCGGCAGCGCCCTTGCCGGTGCGACTGCGCTCGGCGCGGCTCACCTGTTTCGTCGAGATGCTCTACGCCACCGGCTTGCGTGTCTCCGAGTTGGTCACGTTGCCGGCTTCCGCCGTGCGCAAGGACACCCGGGTCATCGTGGTGCGCGGCAAGGGCAACAAGGAGCGGCTGGTGCCGCTCAACGACGCCGCCAAGCGCGCCACCGCGGCGTATCTGGCGCTGCTCGCGGAAGCGGGGCGCGACGCGAAATCGAAGTGGCTGTTTCCGTCATTCGGCGAGGCCGGCCATCTGACCCGTCAACATCTCGCGCGCGAACTGAAAACGCTCGCCACCGCCGCGGGGTTGCGCAGCTCACAGGTGAGCCCGCACGTGCTGCGCCACGCCTTCGCCAGTCATCTTCTGCACAACGGTGCCGACCTTCGCGTAGTGCAGACGCTGCTCGGCCACGCCGACATTTCGACCACCCAGATCTACACCCACGTGCTGGAAGAGCGCCTGAAAAGCCTGGTGCGCGACCTGCACCCGCTGGCGCAAGGATGATCAGGAATAGATGTCGGACCGACGTTGCTTGACTTCGACGCGCCCGGCTGGCGAGCTAGCAGAAAGCGCGGCCAGTACCGCGGATTGCCGTAGATGCGAGTTGATGTTGCGTAATGCGTAGCTATCTCGACTTCGAAAAACCGGTGGCCGAGCTCGAGGCCAAGGTCGAGGAATTGCGCGCGCTGCAGACCGGCGGCGATGCCATCGCCATCGGCGAGGAGATCAACCGCATCGAGGCCAAGGCGGCGCAAGCGCTCAAGGAGCTCTACGGCGAGCTCACGCCGTGGCAGAAGACGCAAGTGGCGCGGCATCCGCAGCGGCCCCATTGCCTCGACTATGTCGCCGCCCTGATCGCCGACTTCGTGCCGCTCGCCGGCGACAGAAAGCACGGCGAGGACGCGGCCATCGTCGGCGGCCTGGGCCGCTTCCGCGGCGACAGTGTCTGCATCATCGGCCACGAGAAAGGCTCCGACACCGAGAGCCGGCTCAAGCACAATTTCGGCATGGCGCGGCCGGAGGGCTACCGCAAGGCGGCGCGGCTGATGGCCATGGCCGACCACTTCGACATTCCGGTGATCGCGCTGATCGACACCGCCGGCGCCTATCCGGGCATCGGCGCCGAGGAACGCGGCCAGGCCGAAGCGATCGCGCGTTCGACGGAGGCATGCCTCGAGCTCGGCGTGCCCAACGTCGCCGCCATCATCGGTGAAGGCGGCTCCGGCGGCGCCATCGCCATCGCCACGGCAAACCGCGTGATCATGCTCGAGCACGCCATCTACAGCGTGATCTCGCCGGAAGGCGCCGCGTCTATCCTGTGGCGCGACACCGCGCGCGCGCAGGATGCGGCATCCGGCATGAAGATCACCGCGCAAGACATGGTGCGCTTTGGCATCGTCGACGCCGTGGTGGCGGAACCGACCGGCGGCGCCCATCGCGATCCGGCCGCCGCCATCGCTTCGACCGGCGACGCCATCGCGCAAGCGCTCGGCGAATTGCACGGACTCGATCGGGCGACGGTGGCGCGGCTGCGCCGGGAGAAATTCGCCGCCATCGGCCGCGTCATCGGCTGAGCCGGAGCGGGTTTCATTTAGCCAAGTTTCGCCACAATGTTGCCGCGATTCATACCCGGCCCCCGAGCCTGGAACTGGCACCCGATGGCCCCATCTATAGCTTTGGATTTACAAGACAAATTGGCTGAGAGCGTATCCTTCTTTATCCGCGCCGCGGCCTATCTTTGGACGGGTGTTCCGTTGCCTTGCGAATGCCACCTCTTACGGATAACGATTATGCCTGTGATGGCACGGGGTTAAAGCCATCGGTCGGGGAGTTTCGATTTTGATTCGCGCCAGTCTTGCCCGCGCGCTCACGGCGTCGGCGGTTATCGCCGGTGCGTTGACGCTTGCGGGCTGCTACGGCGACGACGGCTATCAGATACCGACCCGCGCGATGAAAGAAATATCGCCGGAGATGCTGAAGCTGCTCGATCAAAAAGATATGCCAAAAGAGTCGTCGATCCTGGTCCGTCTCTTCAAGGAAGAGTCCGAGCTCGAAGTCTGGAAGCAGGACTCCACCGGCCGCTACGAGTTGCTCAAGGTCTATCCGATCTGCCGCTGGTCGGGCGACATCGGGCCCAAGGTCAAGGAGGGCGATCGTCAGGCGCCGGAAGGCTTCTACGCGATCACGCCCGGCCTGATGAATCCCAACTCCAACTACTACCTCGCCATCAACACCGGATTCCCCAACGCCTTCGACCGCGCCAACGGCTATTCGGGCGCGTTCCTGATGATCCACGGCGATTGCTCGTCGCGCGGCTGTTACGCGATGACCGATGAGCAGATCGGCGAGATCTATTCGCTCGCCCGCGAGGCCTTCCTCGGCGGCCAGAAGTCGTTCCAGATCCAGGCCTATCCGTTCCGCATGACGGCGGCCAATCTGGCGAAGCATCGCAACAATCCGAACATGGCGTTCTGGAAGATGATCAAGGTCGGCAACGATCACTTCGAAGTGTCGCACCAGGAGCCCAAGGTCAGCGTCTGCGAGAAGCGCTACGTGTTCGATGCGGTGGCGCCGGGCGGCTCCAACAGGGCGCTCGGCTTCTCGCCGTCGGGCCGCTGCCCGGCCTACGAGATCGATCCGCAAATCGCCGAAGCGGCCGAAGCCAAGCAGAAGAACGACGAGTATCAGCTCGCGCAACTGACCAGGGACAACGTCGCGACGGTGCCGCTCGAGACCGGCACCGATGGCGGCATGAACCGGGTGTTCGCGGCCAGACTCGAAAATCCGACCTATACCTACGACACCGAAGGCCACCTGCACGTGCCGCCGTTGCAGCCGGGCCGGTTGCCGCCGAAGCTGTCGACCGGCTCGACGGCCACCGCCTACAACAACACGGGCAGCAGCGGCAGTGGCGTCGGCGGCTTCTTCAGCGGCCTGTTCACCAAGGGCAGCGCGACCCAGGTCGCCGCGGCCGATACCAGCGCCGCGACCACCCCGAGCGCGCCGGCGACAACCCACACCGGCTTCTTCGGCAGTCTGTTCGGCGGCCATTCATCGCAAGAGGCGGAGCCGGAACAGACCGCAACGACCCCGCCGTCGGCGCCGAAACCCAAAGCCGTTTCGGTCGCGCGCAATGCACCGGCGAAGCCGCGCAACACCGATGCCCCGCCGAAGGCAGAGCCGCAGCTTGCCGACGCGAACAAGCCGAAGAGCGCACCGCTGCAGAAAGAGGCCAACGGCGATCCCGCTGCCACGAGCAGCAATGGGATGATGAGCGGCGCCCAGCCCGTGCTGCCGGCCGGCTCCTTCAGCAGCCGCTTCGGCTTCTAGGAATCAGGGAGCAGATATCAGTAATCAGGAGTCGGGCTGAGGGCGCCTGATTCCTGACTCCAGATTGCTGAATTCCCGGTCAGTATCGCCCGTGGCAGTGCTTGAACTTCTTGCCTGAGCCGCAGGGACACGGCTCGTTGCGGCCGACCTTGCCCCAGGTCGTCGGGTCGCTTGGATTGCGCGCGGGCGCCGCAGCCCGTGCCGCCATCGTGGCCGCGCCGGCGCCAGAGCCGATGCCGTGACGCGCCAAGGTCTCGGCACCCGCCATGGCCAGCGCCATCTCATCCTCGCCGGTGCTCGGATCGAGCTTGTGCCCGGTCATCTCCGGCAATTGCGCCGGCTGCTGCGGCGGCGCCGCCTGAATCTCGACGCGCATCAACTGTGCGGTCACCGCCTCGCGCAGGTTCTGGCTCATCGCCTCGAACAGGTTGAAGGCTTCGGCTTTGTATTCGTTGAGCGGATCGCGCTGGCCGTAGCCGCGCAGCCCGATCACCTGGCGCAGATGCTCGAGCATCACCAGATGCTCGCGCCACAGATGATCGAGCGTCTGCAGCAGCACCGACTTCTCGACGTAGCGGATGACGTCCGGCCCCCACTGCGCGACCTTCGCCGCCATATGCTCGTCGGCGCGGCGCTCGACGCGGGTGAAAATCTCCTCGTCGGCGATGCCTTCTTCCTTCGCCCATTCGTCGACCGGCAAGTCGAGATTGAACACGCGCCTGACTTCCTCGCGCAGGCCCTTGACGTCCCACTGCTCGGGATAGGCGTTTTCCGGCACGTGCTTGCCGACCAGGTCGTCGATCACGGTGTGGCGCATGTCGGACACGACTTCCGCCACCGCCTGATCCTCCATCCATTCGACGCGCTGGTCGAAGATAACCTTGCGCTGGTCGTTCGACACGTTGTCGAACTTCAGGATGTTCTTGCGGATGTCGAAGTTGCGCGCCTCGACCTTCTGCTGCGCCTTTTCCAGCGCCTTGTTGATCCAGGGATGAACGATGGCCTCGTCTTCCTTCAGGCCGAGCTTCTGCAGCATGCCGTCGAGCTTGTCGGTGCCGAAGATGCGCATCAGGTCGTCTTCGAGCGACAGGAAGAACTTGGAATGGCCGGGGTCGCCCTGGCGACCGGAGCGGCCGCGTAGCTGATTGTCGATGCGGCGGCTTTCGTGGCGCTCGGTGCCGAGCACGTAGAGCCCGCCGGCCTTAAGCGCGACGTCCTTCAGGCGCGCCACCTGGTCGCGGATTTCGCCGGCGCGCGGATTTTTCTCGCGCTCGCGCATATCCTCGATGTTGCCGAGTTCCTGGCGGATGCGCATGTCGGCGTTGCCGCCGAGCTGGATATCGGTGCCGCGGCCGGCCATGTTGGTGGCGATGGTGATGGCGCCCGGCACGCCGGCTTGCGCCACGATGTAGGCCTCCTGCTCGTGGTAGCGGGCGTTGAGGATGGCGAACACCTTGGCCTTGGAGGCGCCTTCGTCGCCGGAATAGAGCGCGGCAAATGCGTTCGGATCGGAGAAGTCGTGTTGCTCCCAGCCCTGCTGGCGCAGCTGCTCGGCGAGCTTTTCCGATTTCTCGATCGAGGTGGTGCCGACCAGCACCGGCTGGCCGCGGCGCTTGCAATCCTCGATCAGCGCGATGATGGCGCGATATTTCTCGGCCGCGGTGCGATAGACCTCGTCGTCGTCGTCGAGGCGGACCATCGGCATGTTGGTCGGAATTTCCAGAACTTCCAGGCTGTAGATGTCCTGGAACTCGTCGGCCTCGGTCGCCGCCGTGCCGGTCATGCCGGCAAGCTTCTCGTACATGCGGAAGTAGTTCTGGAAGGTGATCGAGGCCAGCGTCTGGTTCTCCGGCTGGATCGGCTGGTGCTCCTTGGCCTCGAGCGCCTGGTGCAAACCTTCCGAGTAGCGCCGGCCCGGCATCATGCGGCCGGTGAACTCGTCGATGATGACGACCTCGCCGTTGCGCACGATGTAGTCCTTGTCGCGCTGGAACAGCTTATGGGCGCGCAGCGCCTGGTTGACGTGATGCACGACCGAGACGTTCTCGACGTCGTAGAGTGAATCCGACTTGAGCTGGCCGGCATCGCGCAGCCCCTGCTCCATCTTCTCCATGCCGACTTCGGTCAGCGTCACCGTGCGCTGCTTCTCGTCGAGCTCGTAGTCGTCCTTGGTGAGTTTCGGAATGAACGTATCGATGGTGTTGTAGAAATCGGAGCGGTCGTCGAGCGGCCCGGAAATGATCAGCGGCGTGCGCGCCTCGTCGACCAGGATCGAGTCGACCTCGTCGACGATGGCGTAGATGTGGCCGCGCTGCACCATGTCTTCGAGGCGATACTTCATGTTATCGCGCAGATAGTCGAAACCGAGCTCGTTGTTGGTGCCGTAGGTGACGTCGCAGTCGTAGGCCTTCTTGCGCTGCTCGTCGTCGAGGCCGTGGACGATGACGCCGACGGTCAGCCCCAAGAACGTGTAGATCTGGCCCATCCACTCGGCGTCGCGCTTGGCGAGGTAATCGTTGACGGTGACGACGTGGACGCCGCGGCCGGCGAGCGCGTTGAGATAGACAGGCAGCGTCGCCACGAGGGTCTTGCCTTCGCCGGTCTTCATCTCGGCGATCCGGCCTTCGTGCAGCACCATGCCGCCGATCAACTGCACGTCGAAATGGCGCTGGCCAAGCGTGCGCTTGCCGGCCTCGCGCACGGTGGCGAAGGCGGGGACCAGAATGTCGTCGAGGGTGGCGCCCTCGGCGAGCTGCTTCTTGAATTCGTCGGTGCGTGCGCGGAGCGCCTCGTCGGAGAGCTGCTCCAGCTCCTGCTCGAGCGCGTTGATCTCGTCGACCCGCGGCCGGAAGGCGCGAATACGCCGGTCGTTGGCGGAACCGAACAGCTTGCGGGCGACCGCACCGATCATCGCATCATCCTTCCACGGTCGGGATTGTCAATTCCGCGCGCTAGAGCGCGCCCCGGGGCATTGGTCCAAGCAACGGAAAATGCTGTGTTATTACGGCTCACGCAAGGCGGTATGGTGGATATGCAGGGCTCGCCGAGACATAGGAGGGGGTGGTTTTAATGTCAATGCAACCGCCTTTCTTCACGCCCTCGTTAGACGGCGGCGCCATTCTGCCATTGCCATTGAGAGCCGATTCGGCGAGTGTCCGGCCGCATTTTGCGCCGGCGTGGCGACGGACCGGACCGATTTGCGACTAAGACCGAATTTGCGCCCAAGTTTACAACCAAGTCTGTATCGAAACCTGCATCTTGATCTCTGGGTCCATCCCAGAGCCTGACTTTGACCCAGCGCTTTGCCCCACTGCCGAAAGGATCGCGTTCCATGGCCTCCCATCGCCTCATGTCCACTGCAACGCTCGGCGCGCTCGCCGTCGCGGCGCTGCTCTTTGCGCCGGTCCCGCTCAAGGCCGACGACGCCGTGGTCGCCCGCGCCAACGGTGTCGACATTCACGAGAGCGATCTCGCCTTCGCCGAAGAGGAGATCGGCGCCAACATGCCGCAGATGGGACCGGATCAGAAACGCGAATACCTGATCACCTATCTCGCCGACGTCATCGTGCTGTCGCAGACCGCCGAAAAGCAGAAGCTCGCCGACAATGCCGACGTGCAGCGTCGCCTCTCTTTCGACCGTAACCGCGTCTTGATGGAGGCGCTGCTGCAGAACGCCGGCCGCGCCGCGATCACGGATGCGGCGATGCATCAGGTCTATGACGACGCGGTCAAGCAGATGCAGCCCGAGCAGGAGGTGCACGCGCGTCACATCCTGGTGGCGTCCGAGGACGAGGCCAAGGCGGTCGCCGACCAGTTGAAGAAGGGCGCCGACTTCGCCGCTCTGGCCAAGGAAAAGTCCAAGGACCCCGGCGGCGCCAATGGCGGCGATCTCGGTTATTTCACCAAGGACCAGATGGTGCCGGAATTCGCCGAGGTCGCGTTCAAGCTCGACAAGGGCCAGGTGTCCGATCCGATCCACACCCAGTTCGGCTGGCACATTATCAAGGTCGAGGATAAGCGGACAAAGCCGACGCCGACCTTCGATCAGGTCAAGGGACAGCTGCAGAATTACGTCGCCCACCGCGCCCAGGCGGAGCTGGTCGACAATCTGCGCAAGACCGCGCAGATCGAGCGCCTCGACAAGCCGGCGCCGACGTCCGACCCTTCGGCGCTCAACCCGGCCGCGCCGGCGAAGAAGTGACGCTCGTCATGCCCGGCCTTGTGCCGGGCATCCACGTCTTTATACACGTCCACGAGCAAAGACGTGGATGGCCGAGACAAGCACGGCCATGACGCAACATCGGGTACGCTCGTGGCCACCACCATCTCCCCCCTCGCCCCGAAATCGACGCCGGTGATGCCGGCGATTGCTGGCGTGCGGCTTGCGACCGCCGCCGCCGGCATCCGCTATCAGGACCGCACCGACGTGATGCTCGCGGTATTCGACCAAGCCACCAGCGTCGCCGGTGTGTTCACGCGCTCGAAATGTCCGTCGGCGCCGGTCGAGTGGTGCCGGGCCCGCGTCAAAGGCGGCCGGGCGCGGGCGCTCGTGGTCAATTCCGGCAACGCCAACGCCTTTACCGGCAAGACCGGCCGCGAGGCCTGCGCGTTCACCGCCAAGCTCGCGGCCGGCGCCGTCGGCTGCAAGCTCACCGAGGTGTTTCTCGCCTCGACGGGCGTGATTGGCGAGCCGCTGCCGGCGCAAGTCTTCGGCGGCGTGATGGAGGACCTCGTCGAAAAGGCGACCGACGAGGGCTACGTCAATGCCGCGAGCGCCATCATGACCACCGACACGTTTCCGAAGCTCGCCACGGCGACCGCTCGCCTTGCCGGCACCACCGTCACCATCAACGGCTTCGCCAAGGGCGCCGGCATGATCGCGCCGGATATGGCGACCATGCTCGCCTTCGTCTTCACCGACGCGCCGATTGCGCCGGCGGCGTTGCAAGCACTCTTGCGTGACGCCGTCGCCGACACCTTCAACGCCGTCACCATCGACGGCGACACGTCGACGTCCGATACGCTGCTCGCGTTCGCCACCGGCGCCGCGCGAGGCGCGCCGCGCATTGCGCGTGCCGGCGATCCGCGGCTCCTGCCGTTCCGCAAGGCGTTCAACGCCGTGCTGGCGAACCTCGCCGAACAGGTGGCGCGTGACGGCGAGGGCGCGCGCAAGCTGGTCGAGATCACGGTCGAGGGCGCGGTGTCGAAAGCGTCGGCGCGGCGCGTGGCGCTGTCGATCGCCAATTCGCCGCTGGTCAAGACCGCGATCGCCGGCGAGGACGCCAATTGGGGCCGCGTCGTCATGGCGGTCGGCAAGGCCGGCGAGCCGGCCGACCGCGACCGGCTCTCGATCTGGTTCAATGACATCCGCGTCGCGCATAAGGGCGCGCGCGACCCAGACTACGACGAGGCGGCGGTGTCCGCGGCGATGAAGCGACCTGAGATCACACTGAAGGTCGCGCTCGGCCTCGGCAAAGGTCGCGACCGCGTGCTGACCTGCGATCTCACCAAGGAATACGTCGCGATTAACGGCGACTACCGATCGTAACCGCCGCCGCGGTCACGCCACCGACATGAGATCGGGCTCGGTGGCCTCGGGCAGCGGCGCCAGCTCCACGCAATTGCGGCCGTTGATCTTGGCGCGGTAAAGCGCTTCGTCGGCTCGCGCGATCAACCCGACGGCCGTATCGCCTTCGACAAATTGGGCGATGCCGAAGCTGCACGTGACTTGGCCGACGGTGTGAAACACGACCTGCTCGATCATGGCACGCAGTTTTTCCGCTGCCTGCTGCGCGACACGGCCATCGCAGTTCGGCACCATGATGGCGAATTCCTCACCGCCCCAGCGGGCCAGCATGTCGTTGCTGCGAACGTTGGCAACGACCAGCCTGCACATCTCGATCAGCACCTTGTCGCCGATCTGGTGGCCGTGAGTGTCGTTGATGGTCTTGAAGCGGTCGACGTCGTAAAGCACCAGCGACAGCGGCGTCTTGTAGCGGGCCGAGCGCAGCATCTCTGCGGCCAGCGCTTGATCGAATTTCAGCCTGTTGGAAACGCCGGTCAGCGGGTCGGTGGTCGCCTTGTAGCGCAGGTCGCGCGCCAGCTCCTGCAATTGCAGGCGCTTCTCCATTTGCACGCTGTCATGGACCCAGCGCTCCCGGCCAAACAGATAGATCAGCACCATGATCGCCACTAACAACGTGATGACGGATGCCGAGGATGCGGCTGGCATAAATCTCGCGGGTCGGGGTCAAGATCACCAAAGACCACTGGCTGTGGTTGGCGAGGCGGCGCAGCACGTAGTCGCGCTCGCCGCCGAAATTGGTCCAGGTGCCGTCGACGATCTCCTGCGACAGCATCGGCCGGTCGCTCAGCGCCCCGAACCGCTGAGACAGTTCCGCCCGTTTGTCCACTGCCAATGGCCACAGGTTTTGCAGCCTCAGGTGCGGGCGATTGGTCAGCATGACGACGCCGTCCGGATTGACCAGGAAATAGGCGTGATCGTATTGCTGCAGCTCGGCCTCGAGCGTGGCGAGCGATTTTTTCAGCACCGCCACCCCGGCGACTGCGCCCTTGTCGTTGCCGATCGGGTAGCTTGCATAATAGGCCCGCTCGCCCGTCGCAGCGTCGAAGGCGAAGTAATGACCGGCTTTGCCGACCAACGCGCTCTGAAAGTAGGGAGCGGAGCGGTAGTCCATTGCGGCAGTCGGGTCGTACGGCGGGGATGACATGACAACCGCCCCTGCCCGGTTCAGGATCAAGCCAAGCCCAGCGCCTGATGCTTCGACGTCCAAATCCAGAATGGATTTGGCGCGCTCATCATCCAGCCCATGCTCGGCGCTCGGCAGCGCGCTGATCCGCAGCGAGCCTGCCAGTGCCTTCACCATGGCGTCGACGGTCGCGGTCTCGCCGGCGAGCCGGCCCGCCAGGAGATCGATGTCGCCGCGCGCGTCCTGCTCGACGGTCTGCCGATAAATTCCGCCAAGAACTTCGGTCAGAATCCAACCGGCAACGAGAATGGCGGCCATCGCCGCCAGGGTCCAGATGAACTGCCGTTGCAGAAATTTGGTGTAGCGCGCCGAGGCCACATCGGAGATGAGCTGCTGTCCCCAGATTGCCCAGATCGAATATGCGATCCAGCAGGCCAGCGCCCCGCGCACGAGCTGGATCGGCATGCCGGCCATGCGCGCGAACCAATCGTAATTGAGGACGGACGCCGGCCAGAATGACGACGCCGGAACGATAAGGCCGGCGCTCAGCGCGTAAAGTCCAAATCCCACGGCGGCGCCGATCGCAAGCCGCTTGGTGGTGCCGGAAAATCCCCTGGCGAAGCGGGCGAAGACCAGTGCGGTGGCAGTCGCACCGGTGAAGCCGAGGAGATAGCGCGCGAATATTCCGGCGGCATTGACGCCGTCGAGCGCACCGCCAAGCGCAACGAGCGCCAGCAACGGCACATACAGCCACCGTCCGGGCAGTTTCACGCCGAAACGGATGGCTTCGAGCCGCGCGAACTCCAACAGAAGAACGAACGACGCGCTCATCAGCACAGTGCGAACGAGCGCGAACTCCGGCTTGTCGCCGATCACCAAAGCCGCCAAGTCGAGCCACTCGCTGCCGCCATGGACGAACCCGAACAGCGCGAGCACGGACCAGGACTCGACACGGGCACCCACGCGCCCAATGGCGACGCAGGTGGCGCCGAGCAGGATGAATGCCAACCCGTAGAAGAACAGGATGAAGTCGAGTTGTGTGCTGAAGAATGTGGTCATAAGGCCCTGCGCGTGATCATGCCGAGCCGGCGCCGGTCCATGCTATAAGTCATTGACTACATTCAAGTTCCGATGTGGTACCGTTGGTCTCCAGTCGCAGTTAACATTCGTTGAAACTCATGAGTGCCGCTATCAAGCGCGTTCGCACGCCTGTCCTCGACATCGCCTACGAGGAGAGCGGCGGCGCCGACGGCACGCCCGTGTTTTTGATGCACGGCTGGCCCTACGATCCGCGCTGCTACGACGAGGTGGCGCCGGCACTCGCCGCGCACGGCTGCCGCGTCATCGTGCCGTATCTGCGCGGTTTTGGACTGACGCGCTTTCTCAGCTCCGACACGCCGCGCTCCGCCCAGCAGGCCGCGCTCGGCAACGATTTGCGCGAGCTCATGGACGCGCTTCGCATCGAGCGCGCGGTGCTGGCCGGCTATGACTGGGGCGGCCGCGCCGCCTGCGTCGCGGCGGCGTTGTGGCCGGAGCGCGTCATCGGCCTCGTCACCGGCAACGGCTACAACATCCAGAACATCGCCACGTCGGTGAAGCCGGCGGCGCCGGCCCAGGAGCATCGCTTCTGGTATCAGTATTATTTCCACACCGAGCGCGGCCGCGCCGGGCTCGAGCAGAATCGCCGCGCGCTCGTCCGCTACATCTGGCAGATCTGGTCGCCCAACTGGGCGTTCGACGACTTAACTTTCGAGCGCAGCGCGCCGTCCTTCGACAATGCCGATTTCGTCGCGGTGACGATCCAGTCCTATCGCCACCGCTTCGGCTATGCGGCCGGCGATCCGGCCCTCGACGCCATCGAGGCGCGGCTCGCCGCCCAGCCCAAGATCGCCGTGCCGACCATCGCGCTGCACGGCGAAGCAAGCGGCATCCAGCCGCCGGCAGGCTCCGCCGCCCATGCGCAGCACTTTGCCGGACCGTTTCAGCGGCGCCTGCTGCCGGGCATCGGTCACAACCTGCCGCAGGAGGCGCCCCAGGCTGTCGCAGAGGCGGTCCTTGAGCTGTTGGCGCCGGAGAAATAAACACGTGGAACGCGTGGATTACGGGGGAATTAAACCAACTTTAACCGTTGTCTTGATTGCCGCAGTTTGCGCACTCGGATTGAACGAGCTTTTACCATCCCCTTTCTAGATTGAGGCCAAGGCCGTGAGCGTCAAACTTGTCCTGGTTGCCGCCTGCGCCCTGATCGATGCCGACGGCCGCGTGCTGATCGCGCAGCGTCCGCAAGGCAAGGCGATGGCAGGGCTGTGGGAGTTTCCCGGCGGCAAGGTCGAGACCGGCGAACGGCCGGAAGCAAGCTTGATCCGAGAGCTGAAGGAGGAACTGGGTATCGACGTCAAGGAAGAGTGCCTCGCGCCGCTGACCTTTGCGAGCCATCTCTATCCCGACTTCCACCTGCTCATGCCGCTCTATGTCTGCCGGCGATGGGACGGGTTCGTTCAGGGAAGAGAAGGACAGAAGCTCAAATGGGTGCGGCCTACGGACTTGCGCGATTACCCGATGCCGCCCGCCGACGAACCACTGATCTCGCACCTGACGACGCTCATATGATCCGAACGCCAGAAGGCTCGAAGATGACAAAGACGCTGAGCTCAAAGATCGCCGCCTCCGCGCTGCGCTTCGTGCGCGACGAAAGCGGCGCCACCGCCATCGAATACGCCATGATCGCCTCGGGCGTCGCGGTTGCGATCGCCTCGACGGTCGTGACCTTGGGCTCGGGGGTGAAGAACAATCTCTACGGCAACGTCGCCGCCGCGCTGAAATAAAGCGCAACTCACTTCCCCGCCTTCTCCCCCGCCGAAATTTCCCGCGTGCCGAGCGCATCGGCAAGTCGCGCCTTGGCGGAGCCCGGCTTGAGCGGCTGCTGCTGATCGGGATGCGGCGCCCAGCCGGATAGCCAGACGATTTCGAAGGTGGCGCGCACGCGGCCGTCGGCGTCGGCAAAACGCTCACCATAAATCTCCGCCATGCGGAAAAGCGTCGCGCGCTTGAGCGGCGTGCGGCGGCGCGCGAAGAGATTGTTGGTCGCGCCCATGCGCCGCAGGTCGTGCATCAGCGCAAACACCGATTCATAGCGCACGGTCAGCCGATCGACATCGGTGACCGGCAGCGCAAATCCGGCGCGCTGCAACAGCGCGCCGAGATCGCGCAGGTCGGCGAACGGCGCGACCCGCGGCGAGACGCCGCCGTCGACCTCGCTCTCGGCCGCGGCAAAGCTTTGCCGCAGCTCGGTCAGCGTATCGCCGCCGAGCAGCGCTCCGAGAAACAATCCGTCGGGTTTGAGCGCGCGGCGGATTTGCACCAGCGTGCCCGGCAGGTCGTTGACGAACTGCAGTGCCAGCGCCGAAACGACGAGGTCGAGCGTTTCCGCGCCGAATGGCAGCGCTTCTTCGTCCCCGACAACAAGTGGTCGCGCGCGCAGGGAAACCGGCAGCGTATTGGCGGCGATGATGTTGCCGACCGCGCCGAGCCGCGAAATTGCCACCCGCACCGCATCGCCGGGCGTGCCGAGATCGGCCGCAAGCTCGAAGCGCCGCAGCACCGCGGCGAGCCGGTCGGCGAGATCATCCGCCACCCGATCGAGCAGAAACGTCACCGGGCCCAACGCCGCCGCGCGGCGGCGGCGCTGCCGAATTAGCGCTCGGTCGAAGATCAGCGGGTTTAAGGCCATATCCGAGTTTCTCACATTTCCAGCGATGACAACGCCACCGCGCGGCGGTAGCGTTGGGCCATGGTGGGCTTCGGCAGCAATTTCGGCGCTCTCGCAGGACCGACACGTCTCAGACGCGCCGCCGATGCAGCGCGCGCGGTGCTGCGCACGGCGCTCGATCTCGCGCTGCCGCCGCTGTGCGCCGCGTGCCGCGAGCCGGTCGAGGGCAAGGGCTTGTGCCCGAAATGCTGGTCGAAACTCTCCTTCATCACGCGCCCCTATTGCGAGCGGCTCGGCATTCCATTCGTGTATGACCCGGGTCCCGGCATCCTGTCCATGGAAGCGATCGCCGCCCCGCCGGCCTATAACCGCGCCCGCGCCGCGGTGCGCTTTGACGACGTCTCTCGCGCGCTGGTGCACGCACTGAAATATAACGACCGGCTCGATCTTGCGCCGACCATGGGGCGCTGGATCGCGCAGGCCGGCCGGGAGCTGCTCGCCGAGGCCGATGCGCTCGTGCCGGTACCGCTGCATTGGCGAAGGCTATGGGCGCGGCGTTTCAACCAGTCGGCGGCGCTGGCAACGGCCATTTCGGCCACGAGCGGCGTGTCGGTGGCGGCCGGCGCGCTCAAGCGCATCAAGCCGACGGCGCAGCAGGTCGGGCTGACGCGGCCGCAGCGCGCCGAGAACGTGCAGGGCGCGTTCCGCGTACCTGAGGACGGCAAGGCCGACGTCGCCGGCCGCCGGCTGATCCTGGTGGACGACGTGCTCACCTCCGGTGCCACCGTCGAGGCCTGCGCCCGGGCGCTCAATCGGGCCGGCGCCGCCAACGTCGACGTACTCATTTTCGCCAGGGTTGCCGATCCGGGGCGAACGTCCATATAACCACTTGCAAAGACATTGCGCTTCATCATGGCCGCGGTCGACATCTATACCATCAAGTACTGCCTGTACTGCCAGGACGCCAAGGAACTGCTCTCGCGCAAAGGCGTAAGCTTCCACGAGATCGACTCCACCGGAAACCGGGATATTCGCAAACAAATGATCGAGCGCTCGGGCGGCCGCAGCACCTACCCGCAGATTTTCATCGGCGCGACCCATGTCGGCGGCTGCGACGACCTCTATGCACTCGACGAGGCTGGCGGGCTCGACTCGCTCCTTGCCGCGACAAAGGAAAAGCCCGCAAAGGAAGTCCAATGAGCGCTGGCTCCCCGACCTTCAAGGTCGCACTCCTCCAGATGCGTTCGGGGCTCGAGCCGGCGGCAAATCTCAAAGCCGTGCTGACCGGCATCGACGAGGCCAAGCGCGGCGGCGCCGACTACGTCCAGACGCCGGAAATGACCAACGTGCTCGAGAGCAAGCGCGAGCGGCTGTTGACAAAGATCGTCGGCGACGAGCACGACGCGACGCTTGCGACGCTGCGCGAAGTGGCGCGCAAGCTTTCGATCTACATCCATATCGGCTCGCTCGCCATCAAGGCATCGCCGGAGAAGGCGGCGAACCGCTCGTTTCTGATCGACCGCAAGGGCGACATCATCGCGCGCTACGACAAGATCCACATGTTCGACGTCGATCTCGCCGGCGGCGAAAGCTATCGCGAGTCGAACACTTACCGGCCCGGCGAGCTTGCCGTGGTCGCCGACCTGCCGTGGGGCAGGCTCGGGCTCACCGTGTGCTACGACCTGCGCTTTCCGGCGCTCTATCGCGCGCTCGCCGAGGCCGGCGCCTCGTTCCTGGCGATCCCGTCCGCCTTCACCAAGCAGACCGGCGCGGCCCATTGGCACGTGCTGATGCGCGCCCGCGCCATCGAGACCGGCTGCTACGTGCTCGCCGCCGCCCAGGGTGGCAAACACGAGAACGGCCGCGAGACGTTCGGCCATTCGCTGGTGGTCGATCCGTGGGGCAAGGTGATCGCCGAAGGCGGCATCGAGCCCGGCGTGATCTTCGCCGACATCGATCCGGCGGCGGTCGCAACCGCGCGTGCAAAAGTTCCGTCGCTTCATCACGGCCGCCGCTTCGAGCTGATCGAGCCGCTGGCAGAGCCGACACATTTGCACGCGGTGCGAGAGGCCGGCGCGTCATGATCCGCTACGCGCTCGCTTGCGACAACGGCCACAGCTTCGAGAGCTGGTTCCAGGACTCGGCCGCCTACGATAAGCAATCAAAGCGCAGGCTCGTGACGTGTCCGGTCTGCGATTCCGCCAAGGTGGACAAGGCGATCATGGCGCCGCGGCTTCACCGCACCGACGTCGAGCGGCCGCAGCCGATCGTGGCACCGCCGCCCGCGCCGCCCGCCGCACCGGCACCGTTAGCGCCGCCAACCACGCCGGGCAAGTCGCCGGTCGCAATCATGTCGCCGCAGGAACGCGAGCTGCGCAGCAAGCTCAAGGAGCTGCGCGACCACGTCACCAAGAACGCCAACTATGTGGGCCCGCGCTTCCCCGAGGAGGCGCGCAAGATCCATTACGGCGAGACCGAGCACCGCTCGATCTACGGCGAAGCCTCGCCCGAAGAGGCCAAGGCGCTGCACGACGAAGGCATCGAGTTTCACCCGCTGCCGGTGCTGCCCGACGATCAGAATTAACCCGTCATTCCGGAGCGCGCTGACGCCGCCAACCGGAATCACTATCCATGCGCCCAAACGAGCAGCGCGACGCCGGCGACGACCAGCACCATGCCGATTGCCTCGCGGAGCGTCGTTTGCTGCTTGAACATGACGCGCGCCACGGCCTGCGCGAACAGCACCTCGATCAGCGCCAGCGTCCGCACGCTCGCCGCAGTGGCAATGGCGAAGGCCAAAAACCAGAACTGCGAGGCGAGCGCCCCCATCAGGCCAGCGAACAGTGAAGGCTTCCAGGCCTGCACGATGGCGATCATCACCGCGCGGTCGCGCAGCCACAAATAAAGCGACAGCACGACCGCCTGCATCAACAGGCCGACCACCAGCGTATAGGTTGCCGCCATGACGAAATTCGCCAGGTGCAGGTCGAGGATGGCGCCGCGATAGCCGATCGCCGACAGCGCGAACATGCCACCGGAGGCGAGCCCGGTCAGCGTCGGCTTGATGCCGCCGATCATGCCGCCCGGCTTGGTGGACATCACCAGCACGCCGGCGGTGGCGATCAGGATCGCCGCCATCATCGGCACGGTCACTTTGTCGCCGAGAAAGATCAGGCCGAAGATCGCGACCTGGATCGGTTCGGTCTTGATATAGGCGATGGTGACGACGAACGAACGCTGGCCCATGGCCATCAGCATCAGCGCGGTCGCGGCGATTTGCGCAAACGCGCCGTCGATCACCCATGGCCAGAAGCTCAACGCCGGCCGCGGCAGCGCCGCGCCGGTCCACGCCACGATGCCGACGAGCGACAGCACCGCGAACGGAAAGCCGAACAGGAAGCGCACATGAGTGGCGCCGACGGTGCCGAGCGTCGCGGTGAGCTCGCGCTGCATGGCATTGCGCAAAGTCTGAAAGAACGCCGCCAAGACGGTGAAGACGATCCAGAGCGAAGAAGACATCACGCCGCCTTTTTCGCGACGACCATATAGTTGACGTCCATGTCGCTCGAAAGCTGCCAGCAGTCAGCGAACAGATTGTAGATCACGCCGGTCTCGTCGGCGACTTCAAGCCCAGCCCGCGCGATGGCGATCTCGAGCTCGTTCGGCGTGACGAATTTCTCCCATTGGTGCGTGCCGCGCGGCAGCCAGCGCAAAATGTATTCGGCGCCGACGATGGCGAGCGCGAAGCTCTTCATGGTGCGGTTGAGCGTGGCGGCGAAGAGGAGGCCCCTGGGCTTCACCAGCGACCCAACGAGATCGACGAACCGGCCGACATCGGCGACGTGCTCGACCACCTCCATGGCCAGCACCGCGTCGAATCTCTCGTCGGCCTCTGCCAGCGCCTCCGCGGTCGTGGCGCGGTAGTCGACCGCAAGGCCGGCCTCCTTGGCATGATGCTGCGCCACCGCGATGTTGGCCTCCGACGGATCGACGCCGACCACCGCCGCGCCGAGCCGCACCAGCGGCTCCGACAAAATGCCGCCGCCGCAGCCGATATCGAGAATGCGCAAACCACCAAGGCTGTCGAGTCGCTTGGCGTCGCGGCCGAAATGTGCGGCCGCGCGGTCGCGGATATAGGTGAGCCGCACCGGATTGAGCTTGTGCAGCGCCGCCATCGGTCCGCGCGCGTCCCACCATTGGCCGGCGAGTCGCGAAAATCGCGCGACCTCGTCCTCGTCGACGGTCGGGCGGGCTTCGATCATGGCGTCTAAGCGCTCGCGCGCTTGCGCTTGAAGTGGCCGTAGCCCGGCCGATAGCTCTTCTCGTCGAGGAACTGCTTCATGCCTTCCTCGCGGCTTTGCTCCTTGTCGTTGAAGCGCAGCGCGTCGCTCTTGGCGCTGAGATAATCCTGCGCCTGCGGCTCGTTCATGAAGCGCACGGCGCGGATCGCCTCCTTGGTGTAGCGCAACGCCGCCGGGCTCTTCTCCATCAGCTTCTTGGCGAGCTTGATCGTCTCCTCGCGCAGCCGCTCCTTGGGATAGGAGAAATTGACGAAGCCCATGCGCTTCGCCTCCTTGCCGTCGAATGAGTCGCCGGTCATGGCGTAGTAGAGCGCGTCGCGATAGTTCATGGTCTGCGCCACGTTCCACGACACGATGCCGCCGGGCAGGATGCCCCAGTTGATCTCGGACAGGCCGAACATGGCGTCGTCGGCGGCAAGCGCGATGTCGCAGGCCGTCACCTGCGTGAAGGCGCCGCCGAAGCAATAGCCGTTGACCATGGCGATGGTCGGCTTCGGGAAGGTCGAGAGCTTCTGCCAACGCCAATTGTTGGAGGCGCGGCGCAGCTTGTGGCGCGCCGCGGGATCGCCGGAATTGGCGCGGAAATAGAGCTTGATGTCCTGGCCGGCGCTGAACGCATTATTGCCGGCGCCGGTCAGCACCAAGACCTCGGTCGTCGGATCGACGGCGAGCGCGTCGAGCGCTTCGTCCATCTCCAGGTGAACCTGCGGGCTCATGGCATTGCGCTTGTCAGGCCGGTTGATCATCAGCCAGGTGATACCGCCTTCGTTTTCGACATGGATTGCTTCGTATTTCTTGGCCGTAGCCATGGCGTACTCCCTCGATGCGCGTTGCCGGCGGCATTCAATAGATGTTGGCGGCTTCAGACAAGGTTGGCGTCACGCCGGCTGCCTTGCGCGCTGCGCGTAGGTCGCAATCGCCCGCACCGCGCGTAGCGTCTTGTCGGGTTCCTGCATGAAGCCGACGTTGGGTAATTGCGCGCGCAATGCGCGGGCATAGTCGTTGAGCCCGTGCGAAATCATGGTGACGTGCACGATCGGCTTTCTGGTGCGCGGGGCGAGTGCATTGACGGCGTGGAGGTTCGCCTCCTTGCGCTCGGAGCCGGGCCCGCGCGGCAGCTCCTCCTGTAGGAGCAGAATGTCGATCACCGGATCGTCGAGCAGTGCCGAAACGCACTCGATATAGACCTCCTTGCTGCCCAGCCCGGCAAAACCGGAATCCAGCGGATTGCCGATGAAGGTGCCGACGCCGAGCACGGCTTGCAAACGCCGGCGCGTCGCATCGGTCAATTCCGGAAACGTCAGATCGTTCGCCGCGGCGCAGTCGAGCAACAGCCCGCGCAGCGCGCCGGAGAAAGTGATACCGCCGAGCCTGGCACCGGCCGGCAGTGGCACGTGTGTCAAGAACTCGACCGCCTCGACGATGTCGTCGAGCGTGCGCACGCGCAGGATTCCGGCATCGGCGGCGAGCGCGTCGAACTCGTCCATCGATCCGGCAGCGCCACCCGTATGGGCGAGCACGGCGGCACGGCCTTCCGGCGAGGCGCCGAGCTTGACCGCGACCACCGGCTTGCCGGCCCCGCGCGCGAGCGCACAGGCGGCGCGCAGATGCGCGGGGTCCGGCACCGCTTCGAGATAACAGACGACGACGCGGACGAACGGCAGCGTCGCGTAATAGGCGATGTAGTCGGCGGTGGTCAGCCCCGCCTCGTTGCCGGACGTCACGAGCGACGCCGTGACCAGACCCCGTTCCTCCAGCGTGCGCTTGATTGCCATGGCGAGGCCGCCCGATTGCGCGACGATCGCCACCGGGCCTTCGGCGATGCTGTGCGGCCGATCATCGGTCAAGGTCATCAGCCGTGACGGCGCATGGATGTTGCCCATGCAGTTCGGCCCCGACACCGCGAGGCCGGTCTCGGCGATGGTGCGGCGCAAGGCGTCCGCCAGGGCCCGCGCGGCGGGATCGCTCAATTCGCCAAAGCCCGACGACATCACGGTGGCGCTGCGCGCGCCCGCCGCGGCGGCCTTGCGCAAGGCATCCGGCACGTGCGGCGCCGGGATTACGACCACGACGTGGTCTGGCGGCTCAGGCAACGCGGCGAAGCTACCATAGCAGCGGATGTTCCAGACCGCCTCGCGGCGCGGATTGACCGCATAGACCGGGCCCGGAAAGCCGTAGCGGCGCAGATTCTGGAAGGCGCGCGCGGCCCAGCTGCCGGGCGCGTCGCTCGCCCCGACAATGACGACGTTGCGCGGGTTGAGCAGCGCTGCAACCTTCGCCTGCGCCGCCGCAAGCGCGCGCGCCGACTTGGCGCCGCTCTCCCTCGACGAAGTCACCCCTGCAACCCTCCCGCTTGACGGGCACCGGCCCACCGCCGTTACGGCGGTGGCGCGACATTAAACGCACATTGCACTCGCGTCCGACCTGAACCAGGATATGCCCCGAAACGCCCGTCAAGCATCACGCGAACTGGGAGGGAGCGATGCAAAAAGTGTTGTACGGCCTGGCCGGCCTGGCGCTCGGTCTATGCGGCGCCAGCGCGGTCCATGCCGAGGATGTGGTCAAGGTCTGCCTCATCATCTCGTATTCCGGGCAGTTCGCTGACACCGGCAACCAGATGGACCACGGCGTCACGCTGTACATGAAACAGAACGGCGACACCGTCGCCGGCAAAAAGATCCAGCTCATCCGCAAGGACAACGGCGGCATCGCGCCCGATGTCGCCAAGCGCCTGGCGCAGGAATGCATCGTGCGCGACGGCGCCGACATCCTGGCCGGCTTCGAGCTGACCCCGAACGCGCTCGCGGTCGGCGACGTCTCCGCGGAGGCGAAGAAATTCATGGTGGTCATGAACGCCGCCACCTCCATCATCACCACCAAGTCGCCCTACATCGCCCGCAGCTCGGCGACCACGCCGCAGCTCAACTACACGCTCGGCAACTGGGCCGCCAAGAACGGCATCAAGAAAATCTACTCCATGGTCTCCGACTACGGCCCCGGCATCGACGCCGAGACCTGGTTCCAGACCGGCTTCAAGGAAGGCGGCGGCGAGATCGTCGGCTCGGTGCGCTTCCCAGTCGCCAATCCGGATTTCTCCGCCTTCATCCAGGCCGCCAAGGACAAGAACCCGGACGGCATCTACATCTGGATTCCCGGTGGCGCGCAGCCGCTCGCGGTCGGCAAGGCCTTGGCCGAGCGCGGCATCGATCCGAAGAAGACCAAGATCCTCGGCCAGGACGCGCTCGGCTTCGAGAGCGCGCTGCAAGGCATGGGCGAAACCTCGATCGGCATCATCACGGTCGCAAATTACGACTACAATCACGACTCGGCGATGAACAAGGCCTTCGTCAAGGCCTATAACGACGAAAACAACAAGCGCAACCCGGACATCTTCTCGATCGGCGGCTACGACGGCATGCACCTGATCTACGAGGCGCTGAAGAAGACCGGCGGCAAGACCGACGGCGATTCGCTGATCGCCGCCGCCAAGGGCATGACCTGGGAAAGCCCGCGCGGTCCGTTCCTGATCGACCCGGAGACCCGCGACATCGTGCAGACGGTATACATCCGCAAGGTCGAGAAGGTCGGCAACGACCTGCGCAACGTCGAGATCGACAAGGTGCCGGCGGTCAAGGATCCGGCCAAGGCGCGCATGACGCACTAAGCGGCGCTCCATCACCACCGTAGGCGGCCGTCCATGCCTCCAGTCTTCGGCGTGCTGTTCGACGGCCTCGCCTACGGGATGCTGTTGTTCCTGATGTCGGTCGGGCTGTCGGTGACGCTCGGCATGATGAACTTCGTCAACCTGGCGCATTGCAGCTTCGCCATGCTGGGCGGCTATGTCGCCATCACTCTGATGAACACGTTCGGCTGGCCGTTTCTGGCGACGCTGCCGGCCGCCTTCGTCGCCGCGGCGGCGGCGAGCGTCGTGCTGGAGCGCATCTTCTTCCGCCGCTTCTATCGGGCGAGCGACCTCGAACAGTGCCTGCTCACCATCGGCATCGTGTTCGTCTCGATCGCGGTCGCGGCCTACATCTACGGCACCGATCAGCAGCCTATGCAGCCGCCGGTCTATCTGCGCGGCTCGATCAACGTGCTGGGCCTCGATCTCGCCGTCTACCGGCTGTTCCTGGTCGCCGTCGCGCTCGTCATCACCGCCGCGCTGATGGTCACGGTTGAGACCACCCGCTTCGGCGCCCAGGTGCGCGCCGCGGTGAACAATCAGCGCATGGCACGCGGGCTCGGCATCAATGTCGATGCCCTGTTCGCCGTCACCTTCGCGCTCGGCAGCGGGCTTGCCGGCTTGGGCGGCGCGCTCGCCATCGCCATGCTCGGTCTCGATCCGCAGTTCGCGCTCACTTATCTGATCTACGTGCTTATCGTGGTCTCGGTCGGAGGCCTGGGCTCGATCTTCGGCTCGCTCGCCGCCGCCATGCTGCTCGGCATCAGCGACATCGCCGGCAAATATTACGTGCCCGCCATCGGCGCCTTCCTGATCTATCTGGTGATGATCGTGCTGCTGATGTGGCGGCCGACCGGCCTGTTCGGGAGGCGATAAGCGTGGCGAGCGAGGCGATCGCCGCTCCGGTTCGGCCGGTGCAATATCTGCAGGCGCAGCTGCGGTGGCGATGGGGCGAGATCGCGTTCTGGCTCGCCACGCTGCTGCCGTTCGTCCTGGCGCCGAGTTATCTGGTGCTAGCGAGCCAGATCGCCATCACCGCGCTGTTCGCGCTGTCGCTCGATCTGATCCTCGGCTTCTCCGGCATCGTCTCGCTCGGCCACGCGGCCTATTTCGGCGTCGGCGCCTATACGGCGGGGCTTCTCTCGGCGAAGCTTGGCTGGGGCGAGCCGCTCACCGGGCTTCTGGCCGCGGCGATCGCCGCCGGCATTTTCGGCTATCTGACGAGCTTCATCATCGCACGGTTTCGCCATCTGGCGCTGATCATGATCACGCTCGGCATCGGGCTCGTGCTGCAGGAGGCCTTCAACTCCGCGGGCTTCATCACCGGCGGCTTCGATGGCTTGCAGGGCGTTCACACCTGGCCGATCTTCGGCCGCTTCCGCTTCGATCTCTACGGCTATACCGCCTACACCTATTCGCTCGCCGGCCTGTTCGTCATCTTCCTGATCGCGCGCCGCATCATCCACTCGCCGTTCGGCTTGGCGCTGCGCGGCATCCGCGAGAACAGCACCCGCATGCCGGCGATCGGCGCGCCGACCCGCACCCATATCCGCACCATCTACACCATCGCCGCCATCATCGCCGGCGTCGCCGGCGCGATCCTCGCCGAGACCACCGAGACGGTGTCGCTCGAAGCGCTCGGCTTTCAGCGCTCCGCCGACGTGCTGGTGATCCTGATCCTCGGCGGCACCGGGCGCCTCTACGGCGGCCTTGTCGGCGCCGTGGTCTACATGGTCGCGCGCGACCAATTCTCCGGGCTCAATCCGCAATACTGGTATTTCTGGATCGGGCTGTTGCTGATCGCCGTGGTCATGCTGCTGCCCAACGGTATTCTCGGCGGGCTTGCGCATCTGGCGCAGCGCGTGCGGGGCAAGCCGTGAGCGAGACCGCGCTCGCCGCTCGCGGCGTCAACAAGAGCTTCGGCTCGCTCGTCGTCGCCGCCGACGTCGAGCTTATCCTGCCGCCCGGCGTGCGCTACGCGCTGATCGGGCCCAACGGCGCCGGCAAAACAACGCTGATCAATCTGATGACCGGCATGCTGGCGCCCGACTCGGGCCAGATCTTTCTTGGGCCCGACGACATCACCGCGCTGCCGCCGCATGAGCGGGTGCGACTGGGCCTGGTCCGCACCTTCCAGATCAATACGTTGTTTCCCCATCTCACGGCGCTGGAATCGGTGACGCTTGCGGTCTGCGAACGCCGCAAGGTGGCGAGTACCTGGTGGCATAAGCTCACGGCCTATAGCGACGAGATCGACGAGGCCTATGACGTTCTCTCGGCGCTGACCCTCGCGCCCGTGTGTCACCGCCTGACCCGCGAGCTTGCCTACGGCCAGCAGCGGCTCCTTGAGATTGCTCTTGCGCTTGCCGCCAAGCCCAAAGTGCTGCTGCTCGACGAGCCAGCCGCCGGCGTGCCGCGCGAGGAAAGCCGCGAGCTGTTCGCCGCCATCGCCGGCCTGTCTCGCGACATCACCGTGCTTTTCATCGAGCACGACATGGATCTCGTGTTCCGCTTCGCCTCGCGCGTCATCGTCATGGTCGGCGGCCGCGTCCTGGTCCAAGGCACGCCGGCCGAGATCGCCGCCGACCCGCAGGTGCGCGCCGTCTATCTCGGCAAGGCGCGACATGGAGCCGTGCCATGAGCGACGCGCTCCTTTCCCTGAGCGACATTCGCGCCGGCTACGGCTCGGCAATCGTGCTCGACGGCATTTCCTTCGACTTGCCGGAGCATGGCGGACTTGCCGTGCTCGGCCGCAACGGCGTCGGCAAGTCGACGCTTCTCCTCACCATCATGGGCTACACTCAGGTCGGCCGCGGCCGCGTCGCGTGGCGCGGCGACGACATCACGGGGTGGCAGCCGCACCACCGCGCGCAATCCGGCATCGGCTGGGTGGCCCAGGAGCGCGAGATTTTCACGACGCTCACTGTCGAGGAAAATCTCACCGTGGCGGCGCGGCCCGGCCGCTGGACGCTGGCCGCGGTCTACGACCTGTTCCCGCGCATGGCCGAGCGGCGGCGTAATCTCGGCAACCAGCTTTCCGGCGGCGAGCAGCAGATGCTCGCGATTGCGCGCGCGCTGATGACCAATCCGGCACTGCTGCTGCTCGACGAGCCGCTCGAAGGACTGGCGCCGATCGTGGTCGAGGAACTGGCCGCCGCGATCCGCCGCATGACCGCAGAAAGCGCCGGCGCCTTCATCCTGGTCGAGCAGCATGCCGACATCGCGCTGTCGCTCACGCAATCGGCGCTGGTGCTGGAGCGCGGCCGCATCGTCCATGCTGGCCCCTCCGCGCAACTCCTCGCCGACCACGCCACGCTCGACCGCTATATCGGGCTCAAGCTGGCGGAGGCGTGAGAGCTTTTGCTATCCTGTTCGCTCGCGACATCGCAGCGACGCAATCAAGTTCGAGGGAGTAAGACATGGCAGCGCCATTGGCCGGCACCCAGGCCCCCGCTTTCTACCGGCACAAAGTCGGCAGCTACGAGGTGACCGTGCTGAGCGACGGCAATTTGACGCTCGATGCGACCATATTCACCGGCGACGAGGCCGGCGCCGAGAAGCTTCTCCGCGACGCCCACCTGCCGAAAATGGGCTTCATCACGCCGATCAACGTCTGGCTGATCAATACCGGCCAGAAGCTCATTCTGGTCGATGCCGGCGGCGGCACGCACTTCGCGCCGTCGATCGGCCGGCTGCCGCAAAACCTCGCCGCGGCCGGCATCAGCCCCGCCGCGATCGACGCCGTGGTCATCACCCACCCGCACCCCGACCACATCCCCGGCATCATCACCAGCGACCATAAGACGCTGTTTCCGAATGCGACGCTTTACGTCAACGAGAACGACCACGCGTTCTGGACCTCGGCCGACATCCGCGGCAAGGCGCCGGAGGAGTTCCGCGGCTTCTTCGATCTCGCCGTCAACGCCATCAAGCCCTATGCCGCCGCCGGCAAGCTCAGCCTCTACAAGGACGGCACCGAGTTCGCGCCGGGCGTGCGCGCGGCCGCCTGCTACGGCCACACCGTCGGCCACAGCATGGTGCGCGTCTCGCCGCCGGGCGGCGACTTCCTCATCTTCGGCGATATCGTGCACTGCATGCCGCTGCAATTTCCCGATCCGGAGCGCTCGGTCGCGTTCGACACCGATCCGCCGGCGGCGCTCGCCAACCGCAAACGCGTGCTCGACATGGTGACGACCGATCGCCTGCTGTTCTCCGGCGGCCACCTGCCGTTCCCGGCACTCGGCCACGCCACCCGATCCGGCAGCGGCTATGCGTTCGTGCCGGTGATTCACAATAGCGAGGTGTAGCTCCATCCTCCCCGCTAGCGCGGGGGAGGAAAAGTAGCCGGCATTCTCAGCCCGCGCTTCTTCGCGATCCCTTCGAGTTCCTCCCAAAGCTTCGCCGGAATCGGAATGCCCTCCTTGCGGCGTCTGGCTTCAGTGCGCTGCGAGCGCTCGCCGGGCAGCGTGAGTTCGTCGAAGCTCGCCTGCCGCGGCAGCGCCTTGATGGCGGCGGCGAGGTCGTCGGCGTCGTGGGTGAAGTCGGCGAAGGGGCGGAAGGTCGCGATGTCGATGGCCAGGAGCGCAGTGTTGCCGGTGTGGCGATCGCGCTTTTCCGGGCCGATGGCGCGGGCCTGGATCGGCGCCGCCGCCAGCACGCTCGTCAGCATTTCGAACATCAGGCCCAGCCCTGAGCCCTTCGGCCCGCCGAGCGGTAGCAGCGTCTCGGCCTTCTTGGCGTCGGTGGTCGGCTCGCCCTCGGCGGTGAGCACGGTGCCTGCGGGCAGCGCTTCGCCGGTGTTGCGCGCCTGCAGGATCTTGCCATTGGCGATAGCGCTCGACGCCATGTCGAGCAGGATCGGCCCGTTGCCGCTCGGCACCGCAATCGCGATCGGGCTCGTCGACAAGCTCGCGACGCGGGCGCCGTGAAAGGCCATCAAGGTCGGTCCGGCGCCCAGGATCAACGCGGCGCAGCCGTGCTGCGCGATCCATTGCGCGTAGCGGCCGATGGCGCCGGTGTGGGTGGTCTGGCGAATGAGCGCGAAGCAGACGCCGAGCTGCTTTGCCCGCGCGACCGCGAGCGCCGCGGCCTGCATCACCGCGACCGGGCCGAAGCCGTGATCGCATTCCATGACCAAGGTAGCGCCGCGGTCGTGGATGAGCCGCGGCTTTGCGTTCACGTCGATCTCGCCGTGGGCGAGGATGTTGAGATAGCGCGGCAGCCGCGACACGCCGTGGCCGTCGCCGCCGCGCAGGTTGGCCCAAACCAGACCTTCGGCGACCACCGCCGCGTCGGCCTCGCGGGCACCTGCGGAGGTCAACGCGTCGCGGATGAAGCGGCCGAGCTCATCGTGGCCGACGAGGATGCTGTTGGCTTTCACTGCGCTGCCTCTCCCACCCCACTTTTCGCAAGCTCGACGCTTGCAGCCACTGAGTTTGCGACGATCCCGGGTCTGCAGCGCATCGTTTCGCTTCATGCTGGCCGCGCCCGGGAAACGAAGCCGGTTATGCCTTAATCGCCGGGAAATAATTGTCGAGCCAGCCGCGCATCATGGTCCACACCCGTGTCGACTTCTCGGCGAACAGGAAGTGGTCGAGGCCTGAGAACAGATGCAGCTCGGCGGGTTGGCCGGCGCGCTTGAACATTTCCACCGACTGCTCGGTCGGCGTCACCGAATCCTTGGCGGCGTGGATCAGCAGCAGCGGCCGCGGTGCGATGTTGCCGACCACCTCCTCAGCGCGGAAGTCGAACATGCTCTGCGCCGTCTCGGCGGGAAACATTTCCACCGAGTTTGGCGCCAGCATGCCGACGTTCTGCTTCTCGAGATTCTGCCGCACGTGGTCAGGGATCGGCACGATGTCGTAGCGCGGCACCATGAGCGACGTCCCGGTGCGGGCGCGGTGGGCGCGGCCCTCCTCCAGCATCTTGGTGAAGCGCGCCCAGGCCTCCGGCGTCGGATGCTGACCGCGGAATTTGCGCTCGCCGTGGCCCCAGCCGCCGTTGGAGATGACGGCGGCGACGCGCGGATTGGTGCCGCCCGCATAGACGCCGACCGCGCCGCCGAAGCTACTGCCGATCACGCCGATACGGGTGCCGTCGACGGCGGGATGCTTGGCCAAAAATTCCAGTGCATTGCCGGTGTCCTCGACCTGCTCGAGACAGATCACGCGGCCAAATTCGCCCTCGCTCTTGCCGCAGCCGCGCATGTCGAAGCGCAACGTGACGTAGCCGAACTCGTTGAGGATGCGGGCCGGCGTGATGCAGGTCGGGCTTTCGCTGTTGGAGCCGAAGCCGTGCAGCACCAGGAAGGCGGCGCGCTTCTCGCCCGGCTTGACGCTCTCCGGCACGCTGAGCACGCCATGCAGGCGCAAGCCCGCCGATTGAAAGCTGACGACGTCCTGACTCATGGCGGCTTCATTCTCCCCTGCCCGGTTTTGCGGCCGGCACTCTAGCGGTTTATCGGCGGGAAGGAAGGGGACGGCCTATCTCTTGTCCTGCTTCCGATAGGCGTCGATGATCTCCGATCCCGTCGCGAACCAGACCTTGCCGTGGCCGGCGATATAGGCGAGCGCGCGGTCGAGCGTGCGGATCCGATGCGGCACGCCGATCAGGAACGGGTGCAGCGCGATCGCCATCACCCGGCCGTTCTTCTCGCCCTCGGCATAGAGCACGTCGAAGCTTTCGCAGATGCGGCGATAGAAGTCATCGATACTAATGCTCGGCATGTTGAACAGCGGCATGTCGTTCAGTTCAATCGAATACGGGATAGAATAGAGCCCGTTGTTCATCCGGTAAGGCAGATCGTCGTTGACCCAGTCGCACACATAGTCGACGCCGTTTTGGCGGAGAAGATCGAGCGTGTGCCAGGTCTCGCCGAGGCCCGGTCCGAGCCAGCCGCGCATCTTCTGGCCCCACTGCTCGATCACCGCGCGCGCTTCGGTGATCACCGCGGTCTCCTGCGGGATGGTCAGGCCGGTGAGCATGACGGAATTGGTGAGCCCGTGGCCCATCAGCTCCCATTTCAGCTTCACCGCCTCCTCCATGATGCGCGGATAGAAACGGCCGACCTCGGCGTTGAGCGCCACCGTGCCGCGCACGCCGTGCTTTTCCAGCACCTCCATGAGGCGCCACACCCCGACGCGATTGCCGTAATCCCTCCGCGAATGATTGCGGATATCGGGCGCCTGCGCGCCGATCTCGATGTGGAAGTGCTCGATATTGGGGATCACCCAGACCGCGACGCGGGCGCCGTTCGGCCACGCGATCGGCGGCCGGTCGACGATAGCCTGATAGGGGAACAGACGGAATGGATCGGCATCTTGGTGCGTATCTTGAGTCATGGCTGTCTCTATCTATTCGGCCCGGCGCCATTATGATGCGGCCTTAACCCTTTGACCAATGACCAGCGTGCAAGCCTGATGACCCTCATTCTCTCCAACGACGACGTCGGCAAGCTCATCACCATGCCGGAATGCATCGAGGTGCTGGAGGACGCCTATGCCGAGCTCGCCGAAGGCCGCGGCGTATCGCGCACCCGTTCCGACTGCTTCGCGCCGACCGTGCGCGACGATGCGCTGTACAGCCTGAAATCCATGGACGGCGTCGTTCCGAAATTCGGCGTCGGCGCGGTGCGCATCAATTCCGACATCATCACCTGGCCGAAGAAGGGCAACAACGTGCGTCGCGAGAAGGTGCCGGCGGCGCCGGGCAAGCGCTATGTCGGCCTGGTGCTGTTGTTCTCGACCGAGACCGGCGAGCCGCTCGCGATCTTTCCCGACGGCGTGATGCAGCGGCTGCGCGTCGGCGCCGCCAACGGCCTCGGCGCCAAATATCTGGCGCGCCAAGATGCGGCGAGCGTCGGCATTCTCGGCTCCGGCTGGCAGGCCGGCACCCAGTTGATGGCGGCCTGCGCGGTGCGCGACATCGCGACCATTCGCTGCTTCAACCCCAACGCCGAGAACCGCGTCGCGTTCTGCCGGCAGATGAGCGAAGCGCTCGGCGTCGAGGTTGAGCCGGTGACGCAGCCGGAAGACGCCATCAAAAACGCCGACATCGTGATGTGCGCCACCAACAGCGTCGACAATATTTTCTTCGAGCGCTGGATCGAGCCCGGCGTGCATCTGAGCTCGATCAAGATTCCCGAGATCGAGCCGAAGGCGGTCAAGCGCGCCGATCGCGTCGCCATCCATGTGCACGACGCCAAGCCCATTCACGCCGCGACCAAGGGCATTGTGCCGGCGGAGACCGGCAGCGGCCGCGGCTGGGCCAACGCCGACGCCATCGATCTCGCCAAATTGCCGACCTTGCCGGACCTGATCGTCGGCCGCGCGGAGGGCCGCGGCTCCGACGCCGAGGTCACGTGCTTTCTCAACAATCTCGGGCTCGGCTATCAGTTCGCCGCCGCGGGCGCCCTGCTCTACCGCAAGGCCAAGGCAGCCGGCGCCGGCCACGATTTGCCGACCGACTGGTTTACCGAAGACGTGCACCCCTAGGCGCGGTTGGCTCGCTCGCTCATCGTCGCCACCGGGCTTGGCCAGCGCTCATGGGTCAGCGGCACCACCATGTGCACGACAAGGCCGTTGCGCGAAAAGGTGCGCTGCACCTCGCCGTTGAGCTGCCGCTCAATGACCAGCGACAACAGCCGCGAGCCGAAGCCGAGCCGCCGCGGCCGGCGCGTCGGTGGGCCGTTCTTCTCGACCCAGTCGAGGGCGAGCGTCATGCCGCGCTCGGTGCGGCTCACCGACCAGGCGAGGTCGAGTTGGCCCTTGGGCCGCGACAGGCTGCCGTGCTTGATGGCGTTGGCGGCGAGCTCGTGCAGCGCGGCACTCAAGTTGAAGATGGAATCCGGCTCGAGATCGACATTCGGGCCGCTGAACGTCACGCGGTCGAGATAGGGCCCGAGCACGACGTAGAGCAGCTCCATGATCGGGATCGATTGCCAGCCGCCCTCGGTGATTAGGCGGTGGGCGCTCGCCATGGCAAGCACGCGGGCCTGATATTTGCTGGCGAGATCGGCGATGCTCTTCGAGTTCTTCGCAGTCTGCGAGAACAGCGCCAGCAACTGAGAGAACAGATTGCCGGAACGATGTCGCATGTCGCGGATCATCAATTCGTGGCGCTGCTCGAGCTGGCGGCGTTGGATGGCGCCGGCCAGAAGATTGGCGACGGCGGCGAGGAATGCGGTGTCCTGCGGCGCGAACCGGCGCAGCTTGTTGGTGCAGACGCCGAGAATGCCGTAGGCGCGGCCGTCGCGGCCGGCAATGGTCACGCGCATGCCGCTGACGCAGGCGTGGTCCTTCAGAAAGGGCTCGATCTCGAACCGCGTCTCGCCGGCAAAATCGCCGGTGACCACCGGCACTGGCGAATTCAACGTATAGCGCGCGTAGCTGTCCTGGCCGATCGAGGTCAGGACCGCGCCGATCGAATCCGTCTCCCAGCCGTAGCCGGCGCGCAGCAACAGTTCGTTGCCGCCGGGCAGCAGCTCGAGGATTTTCACGAAGTCCACCGCGAGATTGACCGCTACCGTGGAGACGGCATCGTTGAGGAGGCGCTCCAGGTCGGGCTCGACCAGAGCACGCTCGGCGAGCTGCGCCAGCGCTTCCTGCTGCCGCGCGCGGGCGCGCAGCTCGTCTTCGAGCTTGAGCCGGTCGCCGCCGTCGTCGCGGGAGCTCAGGGCAGCGGCTGTCGTGCCGAGGTTGGACGCATCCATCCTGTCGCGCTCACGTTGTTCCGCCTCACACAATTAATATCGGCATGAGATTGCGGCAAAGAAATAGGCCGAAGCGTTGCCGCTTCGGCCTGGTTAATGGAACTCGCCGGGCGATTACAGACCGCGGAGCGGGATTCCCAAGATACTGACGCGGGGCGACGACATCAGCGACACTTGTGTCGGTGCCGGCGGCGGAGGCGGCTCGCTGGCGGCAGGCCGCACCTCGATCCGCGCCGTCATCGGCGCGCCATGGCCGCCTTTGACCGACACGGCAGGCTCAACCGACGCCTGACGCGAAGCGTTCGGCAGCACGATCACCCTGGTGCCGACATTGACGCGGCTATAGAGATCGATCACGTCGGCGTTCTGCAAGCGAATGCAGCCGCTCGACACGTGCTTGCCGATGGTGGTCGGATCGTTGGTGCCGTGGATGCGGTAGTCGGTCGAGCCGAGATACATGGCGCGTGCGCCGAGCGGATTGCCCGGGCCGCCGCCGACCCAGCGCGGCAGGTACGGCTGCCGGTGGATCATTTCCGGCGGCGGCGTCCAATCCGGCCACTCCGCCTTCTTGGTGATGTTCTGCACGCCCGACCAAGTGAAGCCGTCGCGGCCGACGCCGATGCCGTAGCGCATGGCCCGGCCGTTGCCGAGCGTCAGATAGAGATAGGTGTGCGCGGTATCGACGATGATGGTGCCGGCCGGCTCGTTGCCCGAATAGGCGACGATCTGGCGGCGCAAGGTTGCCGGCAGTTCGTCGGGCGCCACAAGCGCGTCGTTGCTTGGTGCCTGCGGCGTCGGCGCCGCTTGCGGGAAGGCTGTGCTGTTGCGATCGATCGGCGCAAAGGAAAGCATCTGCGCCGAGGCCGGAATGACGGTCCCCGCCATCAGGCCCGCATAAATTGCAATCCTGCAAAGTCCCCGAAACCCTGTCATGATACGCTCCGCCGTGGTTGCGATGTTGTTCTTCAATCGGGCAGTGAGTCGAAAGTTCCGAAGAGTTCCGAAGGCTCCAGCGACCGACGCCCATTTGCACCGGGGCACATCGGCACCTTCACTCCTGCCGACCATTCACTCCTGCCGACTATGAGTCGCTCACCCGCCCGGAATGGTTCTCCGCAAGGCGTTTGGCGCTTCGACAAGCTCTTGGATTGAAAGAGCAAAAGGCCGGCGCGCGGCTCGGAACGGCCGCGGTGCCGGGTCGGGGGGGTTGGGGTCGGGTCGGGGCTTCGAACCTAAGCCATGCAACGGCGATAGACGTTGGCCGAACGCCGCACCTGGATGGTGCTGAAGGCCGGGTCGCAGGCAAACGGCATCTGCGCCTGCGGCTGTGATTGCGGCACCGTGCGATTACCTTGGTCAGGGGTAAAGGCGGCCGGCGGGACGAGCGGCAGCCGGTCGCCCTTCATGGCGCGGTTCACGGTCATCGCCGGCGCAGAGGTCGCGGGCGCCATGGTCGCCTGATCGGCGGCGGCACTCAGGAACGGGTCGATGCCAACGGCAAAGAAACCCGCCAGCGCCAAGAGACCGGCGGCGCTTGCCATGCGTAGCGATAGTGCTTTGGCCATCATTGGACCAGCTCCGTAACCACACTGTTTGACGTTCCCTGAACATGTGTGTCTGCAAGCCGTTCCTCGGTTTCCTGCGGGTCACTCAGTCGTGAAGGAAAAATTCCGCGCGACGGCGGCGGCGGCGCTGAAAAGTGCTGAATTTCTTGGAATATTTTCCGCTGGCGCCATGGCCGCCACGGGCGCGGCGAAGTGACCGGCCCGGAACATTCGGCGCGGCCGCGCTTTATCCAAGCGGCCGGCCGGTCCTTTCCCCCCTCCCCCCGTGCTTGGCCGGCCAAAGCGGGCGCAGCCGACATGCCGATCGGCTGCGCCCTTATTTTATTTCGCCAAGGGCACATGCCTCGTCATGGCCGGCGCCCCGCAAAGCGAAGCCAAGTCGACGCTCCAAGCCGATGGCAGCCCTTCGGACGGTGAGAGGTTGAGGAGACCTAGGCGGTCGGCTGACGTTCCAGCGGATAACGGCCGCGTTGGCGCGCCTTGCGGCCGAAGAACAGCGCCTGGCTGACCACCGCCGAGACGACGGCGAGCTGGAACGGCTTGGCGATGAGGAACGCCGGCTCCGGGCGCTGCCCAGTGAGGAAACGCTCCGGATAAGCGGTAATGAAGATCACCGGCACCTCGAACGTGCCCAGAAGCTCGTTGACCGCGTCGAGGCCGGAACTGCCGTCGGCCAGCTGGATATCGGCCAGGATGAGGCCCGGCCGCTTCTGCTTCGCCAGTGCCACCGCCTCACTGTGGGTGCGCGCGATGCCGATGACTTTATGGCCCAGGCTTTCCACCAGAGCCTCGATATCCATGGCGATGAAGGTCTCGTCCTCGATGATGAGAACGTCGGTGGCGATTTCGGCCGCCAGCTCGCGGCCGGATTCCTCGACCAAAGCGCGCAGCGTCGCAAGGTCGCAGTTGAGGATCTCGGCGGCTTCCTCCTCGGAAAATCCCTCGAGCGCGACCAGCAGAAACGCCTGGCGCGGACGCGGCGTAATCTGGGTAAGGTGCTGCTCCGGCGGCAGAACGCTGGTGCCCGCTTCGGGCTTGCCGTTCACCGCGATCGAATTCCAGATTTTGGTGAAGAGGCTGTACAGCGCCACGCGCGAATTGCGGCTCTCCGCCAGCAGATTGGGGCTGGCAATCAGCGATTCCAGGGTGGCCGCCACGTAGGCGTCTCCGGAGGCCTGATTGCCGGTCAGGGCCCGGGCATAACGGCGCAGAAACGGCAGATGCTGCATCACGGCTTGCGAAGTGGACACAACTTCCCTCCCCTTGAGGATCTGGGGCAAAACGCGGCGGCGCAGCAAAAGTTCCCAAAAAAGTTCCCGGACCCTGGAACTATAGCCAAAACCGCGCGTTGGCGAAGGGTCGAGGGGGGTTTTTCGGGGTAAGACGAGGGTTTGTGATGGGTGAGCGGGGGAAAACTGACACCATGAAGAACCGTAGAACCAACCTTGAGGCGGTGGAGCCGGAAATGGCCAAAACGGCTTCAGACAAACCTGAGAGCCAGGATGCAATGGGCACACAAGCCAACGCGGCGAAGCCCCACGTGCGGCTAGGGCGCGAAGTTCAGGCCAAGATCGGCCAGCAATTGCGCGCGATGTACGACGAGGTCGTCGATCAAGGCGTGCCTTCGCATATCGCCGACCTGGTCCGTCGCCTGAGCGAACAAGACTAAAACGAGGCATTTGTCCGCATGAAACTCGATCCTGCGATCCGCGACGAGGTTCTAGCGACCGTGCCGAGCTTGCGCGCGTTCGCCATTTCGCTCAGCGGCAATATCGATCGCGCCGACGATCTGGTGCAGGAAACGCTCTTGCGCGCGCTGTCCCATATCGACTCGTTTCAGCCCGGCACCAACATGCCGGCATGGCTGTTCACCATCCTGCGCAACCTGTTCCGCTCGGAATACCGCAAACGCCGGCGCGAGGTCGAAGACGCCGACGGCCGCTATGCCGAGACGCTGAAATCGCATCCCGAGCAGACCGGCCGCGTCGAACTCGAGGAATTCCGCACGGCGCTTTCCAAATTGCCGCCGGACCAGCGTGAGGCTTTGATTCTGGTCGGCGCGTCGGGCTTCTCCTACGAAGACGCCGCCGGCATCTGCGGCTGCGCGGTCGGCACCATCAAGAGCCGCGTCAATCGCGCCCGCACCCGCTTGGCCGATCTTCTGGCCATCGACAGCGTCGACGATTTCGGCCCCGACCGGCCGACCCGCGCGGTCCTCGCTGGCGGCGGACGCAGCTAGATCGAATTTTCTCATTTTCAGAAAGCCTAAAGCGCTCGTGCGGGCGAAGCCGCTGCAGCGCAATACCCGGGACTATGCGCCACGGCGCGGTGTTTATTCTTCGGCGCAACCGATGCGTCGCGCGCGAACGGAGAAACGGCGTGACGAAAACCCGGCGAGCACGCCCGCTCGGACTCCTGCTTTGTGTCGCCGCGTTGGCGATTGCGTCGAGCGCCGAGGCGGCGAGCAAGACCAAGCGCCAGGCAGCGGCGCGGCCGCAGGCGGCAAACAATACTGCGACTTGCCGAGGCGCCAACCTGTTTCCCTGCGGCGACATCTACAGCGGCAACGACTATCTCGGCACCGATCCCGATCCGTTCATCCGGCTGATGATCCAGCGCGACCTCGGCGTGCATTACGGCGGCGCGCCGTAAATGGGGAACGTGCCGCTCACGGCATGCCGCTGCGATGGGCGAGGCCGCCATCGATGGTGACGATGGTGCCGCTGGTATACGACGACAGATCGGAGGCGAGAAACACCACGGTCGCCGCGATCTCGTCGGTCGTGGCCGGGCGGCCGTACGGCATTTTGGCGAAGCTTTCCTTCCAGCGGTTTTCGTCGCCATAGAGCCGTATGGCGCGTTTCCTGCCGAGCGTTTCGACACGGTCGGTCAGCACCGGTCCCGGATTGACGCCGACGACGCGCACGCCGTCGTCGATGCTGGTGCCACCGATCGCTCGCGTGAATGCCATCAGGCCGGCATTGCCCATGGCGCCGGCGATGTAGGTGGCGTCGAGCCGCTCGCCACCGAGCCCGATGATGTTGATGATGACGCCGCGCTTGCGCTCGCGCATCTTGCGCAAGTAGAGCCGGGTCAAGCCGACATAGCCGTAGAGCTTGAGATCCCAGCCGGCGCGCCACGCCGGCTCCTCGACGTCGTCGAGCGTGCCGCCCGGAATGGCGCCGGCATTGTTCACCAGAATGTCGACGTCGGCAAACGCCTCGAACACCCGCTCGCGGGCGGCCGCGTCGGCAAGGTCGGCGGCGAGCGTCTGCACCGTGACGCCGGTTGCCGCGCGGATCGCGGCTGCTTCCTTCTGCAGCGCGTCGGCCGAGCGCGCCACCAGGCACACATGCACGCCTTCGCGGGCGAACCATTGCGCCACCGCAAGCCCGATGCCCTTCGAGCTGCCGGTGATCAGCACGGTGCGGCCGGCAAGCTTCAAATCCATCGTTTCCCCCTTCGTTCCAAGTTTTAGGACATTGCCATGCCGGGTTTGCCCGGCCTTTGTCCAGCCCGTCCCGAGCCAGGGAGGCCGCATCACCGAACGCGGCCATGCGCACCCATCGGCGATCGATGCGCGCTATCCCATATGCGACGGCAGCCACAGCGCCAGCATCGGGAACGAGATCAGGATCACCAGGCGAATAATGTCGGTGACGATGAACGGCAGCACGCCGAGGAAGATGGTTGAAAAGCTGACGTCCTGAACCACGCTTTTTATCACGAACACGTTCATGCCGACCGGCGGATGGATGAGGCCGAGCTCCACCGTCATGACGATGATGACGCCGAACCAGATCGGATCGAAGCCAAGCTGGGTGATCACCGGAAAGATGATCGGAATGGTCAGGATGATCATAGCGAGCGCGTCCATCAGGCAGCCGAGCACGATGTACATGATCATGATCAAGGCCAGCACGCCGTAACGGCCGAGGCCGAGGCCGGTGAGGAACTCGGTCACCTTCTGCGGCGTCTGCGTCACGGTGAGAAAATAGCCGAACAAGAGCGCGCCGATCAGCACGGTAAGCACGGCGGCCGCGGTGCGCACGGCTTGCAGGAGCGAGCGGCGGAGCTCGGTGCGGTCGAGCCGGCCGCGGACGATGCCGATCAACAGCGCGCCCGAGGCACCCATGCCGCCGGCCTCGGTCGGCGTGAACAGGCCGCCATAGAGGCCGCCGATGACGAAGAAAAACAGCAGCAGCGTCGCCCAGATATCGCGCAGGCCTTCGCGGCGCTCCTGCCAGCTATGGCGCGGCGTGGCGGGCAGAAAATTGGGCCGCAGGCGGCCGATGATCACCACCGTGAGCATGTCCATGGCGGCGGCGAGAAGGCCGGGAATGACGCCGGCAACGAACAATTTGCCGATGTCTTGCTCGGTGATGATGCCGTAGACCGCGAGCACGGTGGACGGCGGCAGCATCGCTCCGAGCGTGCCGCCGGCGGCGATCACGCCGGTGGCGAACGACTGCGGGTATTTGTAGCGGCGCATTTCCGGATAGGCGACGGTGGCGAAAGTCGCGGCGGTGGCGACCGAGGAGCCCGAGATCGCGGCAAAGCCGGCGCACGCGGCGATGGTGGCGATGCCGAGCCCGCCGCGGAAATGGCCGAGAAAGGAATTGGCGGCGCGGAACAGTTCTCGGCTCATGCCGGAATTGGACACGAACGCGCCCATGAGCAGAAACATCGGGATGACGCCGAACGTGTAGTCGGTCACCGTGCGCATGGAGGTGAGCCCGACATTCTTCAGCGCCGCCGTGCCGCCGACGAGGTAGGCGAATCCGGAGACTCCGACGAGCCCCATCGCCATGCCGACCGGCACGCGCAACAGCATCAGCGCGAACAGGCTCAAAAAGCCGATGATAGCGACGGCGTCGGTGCTCAAGTGCATCGCGTCCGCCTCACTCGACCGGCTTCATCTGATATTGGCCGCCGAGCAGCTCGGGATGGAAGATCAGCCGATACGTGCGCACCGCGATCAAGAGCACGGCAGAAACGTCGCCGAGCCACGCCACCAGGAAGAACGGCCACACCGGCAGCCGCAAATCGAAGGTGGCGACGTGGTCGGCGCGCGTCACCATGACCTTGTCGAACAAAGTGTAGGTCTGCACCGTGACGACGAAGAGCAGCACCGAGGTCGCGAATACGTCGATGATGCGCTGCAGCCGCGGCCCGACATTGGCGTAAAGCAGATCGACGGTGATGTGATTGCCGCGATAGGAGGTGGCGGCGATGCCCCAGAAGATCAGGATGCCTAGCAGCAGCCGGCCGAAATCGTAAGAGTCGGGGATTTGCACGCTGAAGAAATAACGCAGCATCACCGAAACGAAGATGTCGAGCGCGACGATGCCGACGAAGAAGGCGGCGATCAATTCAATGCCGTCGATGAAGCGGTCCATCAGGTTGCGCCGGCGCGGCGCTTGCGTCGCTGCAACTCCCGCAACGTGAACTTCGGCTTCCGACATGCGAATGGACCGTATGGCGACGGCGGCGAAACGGCCGCCGCCGTCACTCAAGCGATGATGCGGTCAGAAGCCGGCGTTGTATTGGCTGAGCGCGGCCTGCAGCTCTTTCCAGATGGCGTCCGGATTGCCGCCGGATTTCTTTACGTCGTCGGCCCACTTCTGCTTCAACGGCTCGGCCGACTTCTTCCATTCGGCGAGCTGCACGTCGGAGATCTTGTAGACCTCGTGGCTCGGCTCCGCCTTCAGCTTCTCGAGGCCCGCATGCTCGAAATCGGCCCATGGGTCGGCGAAGCGCGCCGCCCATTCGCCGGTGCAGTGATCGTCGATCACCTTCTTCTGCGCCGCCGACATGGCGTTGTAGGTGGCCGGCGCCATCAGCCATTGGAACATCACCGAGCCGAGCGGCGCATCCATGTCGTATTTGGTCACCTTGTCGATGCCGAACAGCAGCATCGAGCCCCACGGGAAGGTGACGGCGTCGGCGACGCCTTTGGCCAGAATGTCGCGCACTTCCGGCGCGCTCGACTGCACGTTGGTGCCGCCGAGCTGCGTCACCCAGGCGGCGATGGTGCCCTGGGCGGGGCGAACCTTCATGCCCTTGATATCGTCGGGCACCATGATCTTCTTGGTGCTGGAGTGCCAGGCCAGCGGGTCGAGCACGAAGGAGAAGCAGTAGTGCGTGTCCTTCATCTCGGCGGCGGCGTATTTGCGATACCAGGCGTCGATGGCACGGTTGCCGCCCTTGGCCTGGCCGACCAGGAACGGCAGTTCGCCGGCGGCGATGATCGGGAAGCGTCCCGGCTGATAGCCCGGATTGACGTAGACGAAGTCGGCGATGGCGTCCTTGGCCATGTCGTAATGGTCGAACGCCTTGCCGAGCTGCTGCGCCGGGAAGACCTTGTAGGTGATGGTGCCGCCCGAGGCCTTCTTGATATCGTCGCCCCAGTCCTCGATCGCCTTCTGCAACGGATGCGACGGCGGCACCCAGTGCGAAAGCTTCAACTCGAAGGTCTTGTCTTCAGCGTGCGCGGCGCCGAGACCAAGCGCGAGGCCGAGCGCGGCAAGACCGCAAAGTGCGACGGGACGCGGGCAGTGCATGAAGTCCTCCCCCATGGCGATTAGTTGCAAGCCGAACTGTCTCATATAATCGAAGAGCGCTATGGCTGTATAGCGGCAGCCGATCGGCGCAGCCCTACTTTGATTCCGCCTCGTAGACGCCGTCCCAATCGGGTGGCGGCGGATCGGCGCGATAGGTCGAAATGCGCTCGACATACATGTCGTAGAGGCCGGCGACGTCGAGTCCGTTGGCGGCGCCGCGGCAGCGCTCGATCAGCGCGAGCGCGCCGTCCCAGTCCTGCTTGCGGAAGGCCACAAGCATTTCCGCATTGAGCGCGCGCAGTCGACTGCAATGCGGATCGTCCTTGAGCGCCGAGCGGCCGAGTACGGTGAACACCGCCTCCGGCTCCTTCTTGCCCTTCACCTGAATGAGGTCGATCTCCATCGTGGTGAATTTGTCCTGCGCCCTCTCCGCGGTGCGCGAGCCGATGACGAGCGGCAGGCGATAATCCTTGGTGCGCGCCTCGAGCCGCGAGGCGACGTTGACGGTGTCGCCGAGCACCGAATAGTTGAAGCGGAAATCCGAGCCCATGTTGCCGACCACGCAGGGGCCGGTGTTGAGCCCGATGCCGATGCGCAGCGGCATATAGGTGCCGCCGTCCGCTTCGGCTTCCTGCTTGAGCTCGGCGTTAAGCTCGACGGCGCGCTCCTGCATCGCGAGCGCCGCGTCGCAGGCATTGACTTCCTGCTCCTCGTCGTCGACCGGCGCGTTCCAGAACGCCATGATGGCGTCGCCGATATATTTGTCGATGGTGCCCTTGCGCTCGATGATGGCGTTGGTGAGCGGCGTCAGGAACCGGTTCATCAGTTGCGTCAGTCCCTGCGGATTGTCCTTGTAGTGCTCGGATATGGTGGTGAAGCCGCGCACGTCGGAGAACAGAATGGTCATGCGGCGCTCCTCGCCGCCGAGCACCAGCTTCTCCGGCGAGCGGGCCAGCTGCTCGACCATGTGCGGCGACAGGTAATAGCCGAACGCGGAGCGAATCTGCTGGCGCTGCCGCTGCTCGCGGAAATAATTGACGAAGGTAAGCACCAGATAGATCAGCCAGCTCGACATCAGCGGGTAGGTGAAATCGAGCAACAGGCTGTGCACGGCGAACAGGTACCACGACAGGCCGACGAGACCGGCAATCATCGCCGCGCCGAGCACGACGACGACGGTCGGCGACAAGGCCGGCGCGGCGATGATGATGGCGAGGCCGAGCAGCACGGCGGTGACGACTTCGACGCCCAAGGCATCCGGTACCGGCGACAATTGCGACCCGGTCAGCACGCTTTCGAGGATTTGCGCGTGCACCTCGACACCGGGCATGGCGGCTTCGACCGGCGTCGTCTTGATGTCGAGCAAGCCGGTGGCCGAGGTGCCGATCAGCACCAACCGCCCGCGCAAACGATCCCGCGACAGTGTGCCCTGCAGCACGTCCTTGGCGGAGACGTAACGCCCGGAACTTTGCTTGTTGAAATGGATCCAGATCTGACCGTGATAGTCGGTGGGCACGGTGTTGCCGCGCACCGAGACCGACTGCACGCCCGCCTGGTCGACGCGCACCAGTACGGCACTGGCGCCGACGGCGACTCGCAACATTTCCATGGTCAGCGACGGCACCAGACCGCCTTGCGCCGCCATGATCATCGGCACGCGGCGGACGATGCCGTCGCGCTCCGGATTGATCGAGAATGAGCCGCGGCCGACTGCCGCTTGCTCGATCGGCAGGATGTTGCGCAATAGTCCCGGATAGGTGACCAGGAACGGCGAAGGGTCAGGACCCAAATAGGCGACGCCAGTTTGCAGTCCCGCCTCGGCCTCCGCGCGCGGCTGCGGCGTGGCCGAGCCGACCTGACCGACGACGACGCGCGCCTTGCCGATAGCGTCGGCGAAAACCTCGTCATTGCTGGGCAGGCCGTCGAGCTTGGCGCGGGTGTCGGCGTCGAGATCGCGGAAGCTTTGCGCCGCGATCGCGGGCGACATACGGTCGGGTTCGGCGAAGATCACGTCGAAGCCGACGACCACCGCGCCTTGTTCCTTGAGCTTGGTTATCAGATCGGCCAATACCGTTCGCGGCCACGGCCATTGCCCGATCGCCTTGAGGCTCGGTTCGTCGATATCGACGATCGCGACCGGCAGCGGACCCTTCTGCTCGCGCGGCTGCAGCACCTGGAACAGATCGAAGACGCGCAGCCGCACTTCCTGCAGCGGCGGCGGATCGATGACGCGCAACGGTACGAGCGCGAGCAACAATACGATGCACACCGCGCGCGCCACACCGAACCAGCGCGCCCAGCGGGCCAATGCCTGCATGACCGATTTCATGGCCCAAACGTAGCGAAGGCGAAGATAAAGAGGAAATCTATTTTTCGCGGAACGACCGCATCAGCTGATCGTGCAACGGCTTGACCAGATAGGTCACCAGTGTGCGTTCACCGGTCTGGATGAAGGCCTCCACCGGCATGCCCGGCGTGAGCTTGACGCCGCCGAGCCGGTCGACCTCCGCGTCGCTGATGGCGATGCGCACGAGATAGAAGCTCGAGCCGGTGCGCTGGTCGTTCGAGGTGTCGGCGGCGATGCGCTCCACCGTCCCGTTCAATTCCGGCGTGGTGCGCTGGTTGAAGGCGGAGAAGCGCAGCACCACCGGCTGGCCGAAGGCGACCTGATCGATGTCCTTGGGCTCGACCTTGACCTCGACCAGGAGGCGGTCGGCTTCCGGCACGATCTGCATGATCGCGTCGCCCGCGGTGACGACGCCGCCGACCGTGTTCGCCGTCGACTGGAACACGACGCCATCCTGCGGCGCGCGGATGTCGGTGCGCCTGAGCTGATCCTCGGCCGTGACCTTTCGCTCGACGA
>Ga0335081_10000500_pt1 | contig 66896 bp, 60 predicted proteins | sample Lox_Sample_35_FD_206713 | JGI IMG/M metagenome (GOLD analysis project Ga0335081, IMG submission 206713) | Soil microbial communities from Loxahatchee National Wildlife Refuge, Florida, United States - Lox_Sample_3.5 | ecosystem: Environmental > Terrestrial > Soil > Wetlands | place: USA...
GAGCGCATTACCGCGTTTTTGCAGGATGTGGACTCGATCTACGACATCACCTGGGTCGTCGGGCCGGATGGTCGCGCGGTGAAGTACGGCGAGATCCGCCTGCAGGACGAGCTGCAGTTTTCGGTGTACAACTTCGAAGCTGCCAATGTTGATTTCGCATGGCAACACCTTAATCTTGCGGAACTCGAATGCAAGCGTCTCATCGATGGGTACTGGATGGCGAAAGACGGCCATCCCGATGAGTTGGTGCGCACGGGGCTAAAAGGTCTGGTGGACGAAACGGGTCGTGCGAACGCTGTGCGCTATCCGGTTCTCGCCGCCTTCGACCTCTGTCTTAAGTGCTCGCACCTCTTCAATATTCTGGACGCGCGTGGGGCCATCAGTGTGACCGAGCGCGTGGGCGTGATCGCTCGCATTCGGGCGCTCGCCGTTGGCGTTGCGAAAGCATACGTCGATCAGCAGAAAGCGGAGGTGGAGCCTGCGGGCGGCACCGCTGAAAGCCCTGGCCCGGCGAACCCGAGCAGCTGGCGGCCAGCAGATCGTAGCGGCAGAGTGCTGGAGTGGCGAATCGAGGGAGCTTGAAAGTCCGGGACGTAATTAAGCGACTGGAACAGGACGGCTGGAGATTAGATCGCACTAGAGGCAGTCATCGGCAATTCCGCCATCCGGTAAAGCCGGGTACAGTGACCGTGGCCGGGCATCCTTCAATCGAAGTTCCTCCTGGCACACTGAACAATATCTTGAAACAGGCAGGTTTGAAGTGAAATACCTCGTCGTTTACGAAAAGTCGGCCAATGGCTGGGGCGCATACGTTCCCGATCTTCCGGGCCTTGGCGCGGTCGGCCAGACCTTAGAGGAGACGAAGCAGCTCATCCGTGAAGCGATTGAGTTTCATATCGAGGGGATGCGTCAACACGGCGAGCCTATGCCCGTTCCCAGCACTGAGACCGAGTATATCACCGTCTAAAAATGGACTTCCTTCTCGAAATCGGTACCGAAGAAATTCCCGCACGCATGATCGACGGCGCGCGCGAGGAGCTGGCGCGCCGGGTCGGCGAACTGCTGGCGCGCGAGCGCTTGGCCAATGGCTCAGACATCACGGCCTACTCGACTCCGCGCCGGCTGGCGGTGCTCGCCTCGGGAGTCGCGGCGGCGCAGCCCGATGTCAGCGAGCAGGTGACCGGCCCGTCGCTGAAGGTCGCCTATAAGGATGGCAAGCCCACGCCCGCGGCAGAAGCCTTCGCGCGCAAGGTGAACGTATCGGTCGATGCGCTGGAGAAGATCACCACTCCGAAGGGCGAATACCTCGCTGCAACGGTGCAGAAGAAGGGCCGCGCCGCGAGCGACATTCTGGCCGAATCTCTGCCGAAGGAAATCGCCGGCATTTATTGGGCGAAGAGCATGTACTGGCGCGGCAAGTCGGCGGAGCGCTTCGTGCGCCCGGTGCGCTGGTTGGTGACGCTGCTCGACGGCGAAGTTGTCCCGCTGGAGTTCGCGGGCATTCGCGCCGAAGACACCAGCGAGGGGCATCGCATTCTGTCTTCGGGCGAGGTGCTGATTGCCCAACCTGGAAACTACGTCGGAGCACTGGCAGCCGGTTGTGTGATCGTCAGCGGCGCCGAACGCGAGCAGCGCATCCGCAAGGCGCTCGACGCGGCGACGCGCACCATCTCCGGCGCGCGCTGGCGTGAAGACAAAGCGCTGCTCGACACGGTCGTCAACCTGACGGAATTTCCTTCGGTGATTCTCGGCAGCTTCGATCCGGAATTTCTGTCGCTGCCCGAAGAAGTTCTGGTCACCGTGATGCGCGATCACCAGAAGTACTTCGCGCTGGAAGACGCCAGCGGCAAACTCCTGCCGCACTTCCTCACGGTGCTGAATACCGACGGCGACCCCGACGGGCTAATCCGCCACGGCAACGAGCGCGTGCTGCGCGCGCGCTTCAACGATGCGCGCTTCTTCTGGGACACCGACCAGAAAATTCCGTTACGCAACCGCGTGCCCATGCTGAAGTCGGTGACGTTCCAGAAGGACCTGGGCAGCTACTACGACAAAACCCTGCGCGTGCAGCATCTGGTCAGCAAGATCTGCGCCGTCATCAACTACCAGGCGGATCAGGAGCAGAAGCCGCTCACGGTGCGCCCGGGTGTAGCGTTCAAGGCCGCGCACCTGTGCAAAGCCGACCTCACCACCGAACTGGTCAAGGAGTTCACCGAACTGCAAGGCATCATCGGCGGACTGTACGCGCGCGCGCAGGAGATCGACCCGATTGTCCCGCGGCCGACCATCGATGCCATCGCACTCGCCATCTACGATCATTACAAGCCTGAGTCGATGGACGACGCCGTGCCACGCAGCATCGAAGGCGGCGTGCTGGCTATCTCCGACAAGGCCGACAGCATTGCGGGGATGTTCGCGCTGGGCTTGCAGCCGACGGGATCGAAGGACCCGTTCGCGCTGCGGCGGGCCGCCAACGGTATCGTGAAGATCATTGCCGAGCACAAGCTGCCGCTGCCATTGAGCAAGCTGTTTGCGGATGCGCGGTCCGAATACTCAAGCTCGGAAGCCGAGCAGCGGTTTGATCGTAAGCTCAACTTCGATGAGGCAATCGCGGGCTTCATGCGCGAGCGCCTGGAGTTCTACCTGCGCGACGTGCGCGGATTTGCCTACGACGTGGTGAACTCCGTGCTCGCCGCCAATTCTGACGATGTGGTCGACGCCATCGCGCGTGCCGAAGCGGTGAGCGAGGTGCGTGGCTCGGACGACTTCGCCTCGATCTCGATCGCCTTCAAACGCATCAAGAACATCCTGCGCCAGGCGCGGGAAACCAAGAAATCGATTGCGGAGCAACTCGACTCATCTGCCCTGACGGAAGAAGCGGAGCAGCACCTGGCGGCAATGGTTCCGGAGACCGCATCGGCAGTCCGCAAGTTGCGCGAAGGGAGAAACTACCGAGCGGCACTGGCGCAGATCAGCCAGTTGCGGCAACCAGTGGACACATTTTTCGATAAAGTCATGGTGATGGTGGACGACGAGCGCGTCCGCGCCAACCGCCTGGCGCTGCTGCGCGATTTGCTGAGCGAGTTCTCCACCATCGCCGACTTCAGCGAGATTGTCACGGAAGGAAAATGATTTTCACCACAGAGACACCGCGACACAGAGGGGGATTCATCCAAAAAGCTCTGTGCCCCGGTGTCTCTGTGGTTAAACAGCCTTTTCGAAGCGCAATAATGATTCTGCAAAGGATTACCCATGAGCACTGCAACTGAAATCAATCACACGACCGCGAATGCCGCGGCCAACAAGTACGTTTACTTCTTCGGCGACGGCCACGCCGAAGGTCACGGCAAAATGAAGGACGAGCTCGGCGGCAAAGGCGCCGGCCTGGCCGAGATGACCAACGCTGGCCTGCCCGTCCCTCCCGGCTTCACCATCCAGACCGAGGCCTGCCGCGAATACATGCGCAACGGCGACGTGTCGAAGGAAGTCAATCGCCAGATGGACGAAGCGCTGAAGCACCTCGAGCAGCTCCAGGCGCAGACGCTCGGCGGCGCCGACAATCCCTTGCTGGTCAGCGTGCGCTCGGGCGCGAAGTTCTCCATGCCCGGCATGATGGACACCATCCTCAACCTCGGCCTCAACGACAAGTCGGTTGAAGGCCTCGTGAAGCGCAGCAACAATCTGCGCTTTGCCTACGACTCCTATCGCCGGTTAATCCAGATGTTCGGCAGTGTGGTGCTCGACATCGACAAGAAAGCCTTCGAGGAAGTTTTCGACAACAAGAAGAAACAGAAAAAAGCCAAGCTCGACACCGAGCTCGACGCCAAAGCGCTGCAGGAGGTCATCGCCGAGTACAAGAAGGTGGTGAAGCAGCACACCAAGCGCGACTTTCCGCAGGACCCGCACGAGCAGCTGGTGATGGCGCGCGACGCCGTCTTCCGCTCCTGGCAGAACGACCGCGCCAAGCACTATCGCCGCATCAACAACATCGACGACATGCTGGGCACCGCGGTCAACGTGCAGGCCATGGTCTTCGGCAATCTCGGCGAGACCAGCGGCACCGGCGTGGGCTTTACGCGCAATCCGGCAACCGGCGTGAAGGAATTCTACGGCGAGTTCCTGATGAATGCGCAGGGCGAGGACGTGGTCTCGGGGGTCCGCACGCCGGTGCATATTTCGGAGCTGGAAAAAATCATGCCCGAGGTCTACCAGCAGCTCCACGAGATCACCACACGTCTGGAGAAGCACTACCGCGACATGCAGGACTTCGAGTTCACCATCCAGGACGGGCGGCTGTACATGCTGCAAACGCGCAACGGCAAGCGCACCGGTATAGCGGCCGTCCGTGTTGCCATGCAGATGGTGGATGAGAAGTTGATCTCCAAGGAGGAGGCGATCTTCCGCGTGGAACCCGACCAGCTTGTGTATTTTGTGGTTCCACGGCTGGACGAAAAAGCGGTTAAGGAAGACGACGTCCTTACCAAAGGACTGCCGGCATCTCCGGGCGCGGCCGTCGGCCAGATCGTCTTCACCGCGGAAGAAGCAGTCGAGAGGCACAACAAAGAGAAAGACGCGAAGCTGATACTTGTACGCGGCGAGACGACGCCGGAAGATATAGCCGGAATGAATGTCGCTTCGGGGATTCTTACGGCGCGCGGCGGAATGACGAGTCACGCTGCGGTCGTCACTCGCGGCATGGGCAAGTGCTGTGTCGTCGGCGCGGGTGAGGTTGAAGTACACGAAGATACACGGCAGATGCGGGTGGGCGGCGAGGTATTCAAGGATGGCGATTGGATTTCGCTCGACGGTTCCACCGGTCGCGTGATCAGAGGCAAGGCTAAGACGGTGCCGCCGGATCCGAAGGACGTGAAAATGCTGGATGAGTTCATGAGCTGGGCCGAGCCCTTCCGCCGCATGGGGGTGCGCGCCAATGCCGACATCCCACGTGACGCTCTGCAGGCGCGCGCTTTTGGCGCTGAAGGCATCGGTCTTTGCCGCACCGAGCACATGTTCTTCGCCGAAGATCGCTTGCCGCACATGCGCGCCATGATCATGGCGACGACGGAAAAAGATCGCCGCACCGCGCTGCGCAAGCTGCTGCCCATGCAGCGCAACGACTTCATCGGCCTGTTCCGCGCCATGGACGGCTATGGCGTCACCATCCGCACGCTCGATCCGCCCTTGCACGAGTTCCTGCCCAAGCGCGAAGAGTTGCTGGTGGAAATTACCAAGCTCGAATTGACCAAGCCAAAGTCGCCCAAGCTGAAAGAACTCAAAACGGTGCTGAACCGCGTCGAGCAGTTGCACGAGCAGAACCCGATGCTCGGCCTGCGCGGCTGCCGGCTGGGCATCGCGTATCCCGAGATCACCGAGATGCAGGCGCGCGCCATCTTCGAAGCCGCCGTCAAGGTCGCGAAAGAGGGCGTGAAGGTCAAGCCGGAAATCATGATTCCGCTCACCACCGGCCTGAAAGAGATGGCCAACCAGGGCGCGCTGGTGCGCAAGGTGGCCGACGAGGTCTTCGCGGAGAAGGAGTACAAGGTCGACTACCTGGTGGGCACCATGATCGAGTTGCCGCGCGCCTGCCTGGTGGCCGATGAGATCGCCAAGGACGCCGAGTTCTTCAGCTTCGGCACCAACGACCTGACGCAAACCACCTTCGGCTTCTCGCGCGACGATGTCGGCAAGATCCTGACGTCGTATCTTGCCGAGGGAATCCTGAAGCAGGACCCGTTTGCGGTGCTGGACCGCGAGGGCGTCGGCCAACTGGTGAAGATCGGTCTCGAGAAGGGTCGCGAGACTCGTCCCGACATCAAGATCGGCATCTGCGGCGAGCACGGCGGCGAGCCGTCGTCGGTCGAGTTCTGCGCGCAGAATGCCTTCACCTACGTCTCGTGCTCGCCCTTCCGGGTGCTCACCGCGCGATTGGCGGCAGCGCAGGCCGGAGCGACGGCAGAACTGAAAATCGAGGGAGGAAGGACGAAGTAAGTTGTCGGTTGTCAGTTGTCGGTTGTCAGAAGAGGCCGCTCCACGCGGCCTCTTTTGCTGCGAGCTACTTTAATCCAGCGGATTGGGTCAGAGCTTGGGGATGGGCCGGCGCCGCAGCTTACGGCGTGCCGGAACCAGGTTTTCGAATCGAGCTTCCGGGGCGAGCAACAAGGCTTTCACGCTAACAGCGCTCGTGGTTTTCTCTTTGCTGGTGATTCGCACCGTAACGCTCGCCATAGCTTTAACTTGGGAAATTCGGTTTGTCGCGCGTCCACCTTATGTTACGCCTGCTACGGACGCGGTTCTTCTCCCGCTTTCACTTGTCCAAAGTTGAGAAGCGTAACAATCGTAACCCCGCCGCAAATGTTGCCCGCGGTGGCCAGGGCCAGCCATTGCAGATAACGGCTGAAGGGCACCGCACCGGCGAAGACCGCGGACACAATCTCTCCCGTGTTGGCAACGCAGTGGGCGAAGTGGCCGACGCCGACAACAAATGTCAGCAGCCAGATGACGGCGATCTGGCCGATGGTCCAATGGCTGGCCGTGACCATCCACGCCACCAGCGCAATCAGCCAGCCGCCGATGACGCCGCTCCAGAAGATGTGGCCGAATGTGCCCTGCGCCGCCAGGGTTCCCAGTTGCACCAGCGTATCGTGCATCGCCGGCGTGAGCGCCTGGGTGGCAATCGCCAGCGCGGCGAAGCCCATCGCGCCAGCCACATTGCAGAGGAAGACCACGATCCAAAGCCGCGCCGTATCGCCAAAATGGCGGCGCTCGCTAAGGATCAGCGCGACTGGATATAGCGTGTTCTCGGTGAACAATTGCGCGCGGCCGATGATGACCGCGATAAAGCCGATCGGATACAGCATGTAGGCGATGAAATCCCGCGCCGGCACATTGCCCAATTGGGTCATGGCCGCGGCCACCGCCAGCCCGGTGAGCCCCATGGAGAAACCGCCCGCCAGTCCGGAGAAGGCCAGCGCGTGGGTCGAACGCCGCAACTCCTGGTAAGCGTTGTCCTCGACCTTCTCGAAGATCTCGTGCGCGGTACGGCGCAGGCTCGGTTCAGAGGTAATCGCCATACGTGCAGCTCTCAGCTCGGCGGTTAGATGCCCGCCGCACAAATTGGGTGGTGAACGAACCAGGCCGAGCGCTCCGTCATCTAACTCGGTTGGAGGATTTGTGAAGCGTGTATTCCTGATCGCGATCGCTACTGCCTTGCTTTCGTGTGGCGTCGTGTGGGCCCAAGAAGGCGAAGGCACGGTCAACAGCCTGAGCGTGAACCCGCGCCAGAACGTGGAAATGACGAATACCACAGGAACGGAAAGCGGTCAGCCGACCGCCGCCGTTCCCCGAAGCGAGAACCAGCCTAACGGGCTGATACCGGTCACCAGCAACATGAGTGGTTCCGGCGGATTTGGCAATGGGAACCAGAACGTCGAAGGCAACAAGCCTTCGGCAACCTCGAATGCGAACAAGGCTCCGGCGCAGCTCACTCCCACGATGCCTGCAACCCAAAATGGCCACGCCGGAAAGAGCGCGAACACTCCGTCCAAGCCCCAGAAGTAGAGCCGCGGTTTTGAAAGGGCTTTCAGGCGTGCCGAAAGCGCGATCTTTTGTTTGTCATCCCGAGCGGAGCCCGCAGGGCGGAGTCGGGGGACTGCGGTTGCTACGAGCACCGATGCACCATGAGCAAACCGCAGATCCCTCGCGTCGCATAAGCCAAGGCCTTGTATCAGGACGTCGCTATGCGGTCAGGGAAGAAGCGGCTTTAGCCGCTGCGAGACCGGGGCTAAAGCCCGCAAGTTATGGGCCGGTTGCGTGCCCTGATACCAGGCGCGATTGCCAGTACCATTGTTGATTTCACCGGAACGAAAGTCCACGGTTGCTGACTCATGCAGCCAATTGATGATTCAGGAAACTGCCTAGTTCTCCACGGCCCCGAACTTGTTCTCTTCCGCCGCCATGTGCAGGCGTATCATGCGCGTAAGGTCGTGGCCCTCCCGCTTCAGGTCGGCAACGGCGGTTTCCAGATCGCGGTTCTCCCCCAGATGCGCGACGTGGTCGCGCAGGTTCTCCAGGCGAATTCGCATTTCGATGTGCTGCCGCTTCATCTCGCGCGCGAATGACGCCAGCTCCGGACTCATTCTGGCGATGGTCTCGAGCACCGTGGTCTCTTCGTGCGCATGATGTTTGGGCAGCCACTCCGCAATCCACCTGCCGCTGCCCGTCGCCTGGTTGGCGGTGGCCAGGTCGCTGAAGATTTCCGCGTAGCAGACAATCTGCTCCAGTGCCGCGTCCAACCGGTCCAGTTGCGCCATTACTTCTTCATGCTCGCGACGAATGCTGACCGTCTCCAGATGAAAATTCGGGTCCAGGCTCGCCATGGCACACCTCTGAGCGCAATGCTCTGCGTCGCCGTACGGTTCGGCAGTGATGGGGGTCACCAGACGAAGTGATGAAGCAGTTGTGCGTTGTCAGTAGCCAGGGGCCGGCACTCGATGTCAGTTATTGGTGATCAGATGACCGCCTGAACAGCCACAAGAGCGTCCCCAGCGATAATCTACAGTTATCAATATAATTAAAACAAGTCATTTGATTCATGGCTACAACTGCACCTAGGATGCAAGCAGATCGAAAGGGTCAGCGTAAGAGCGACCGAAACTCGATCAAGGAGGTTGTTATGAGCTGCATGGCATCCGCAAATGTGCAAATGAATGGATTGACGATGGAGCACGCCGGCGGCCGGAAGCCCGTGCTGGTACACACCTGGCAGCCAGATTCTTCCGATGGCGTCACCCGGCGCGTCGTTGAGGTCGTGGAGCAGGAACTGGCAAACGGCAGCATGCCCGCGTAAGACGACCCGCGCTACGATCATGCGATGGACCACCACGCGGTCGCGGCGCCAGTATCGGCGGGAAGCTGCCTGGATGTGCTGGGCAGCTTACATCTCGCCTATGCCTCGCCGGGCGGGAGCCCGGCGTAGGCGTGATTTTCCGTGGCTTCAGTACTGGCCGGCCTTGGTTTCATGAGGAGCGTACGGCCTGAGCCTCCCCGTCGTCGTCCCAATCAACCTGAAGCTGGCTTGTATCGTCCAGAATGGCATCGCCGCTGACGGCGCCGAAATAGTCCCACGCCCACTCCACGAAGGCTGACATTCGCGCACGCATCGAGGTCAGCAAGGCGGCGTGCACGCCAATCCACGCCGCAAAAGCAATGGTGCCCTCCAGTTCGTGACGATGTTCGCCCACTTCCGCCACCGCGGCATCACGCCCGATCATCGCCATGATGCCCTTGTCGAAGTAGGCGAACGGCTGTCTCGGCCTGCCTTCGACATCGGCCAGAATGTTCTGAGCACACCATTTGCCCGACTGTTCCGCCACCGACGCCAACTGCGGCAGAGGCTTGCCGTGCTTGTCGTTGACGTTGGCAAAATCGCCCAGAGCATAGACGCCCCCGACCCCCGGCACAGTGAGATCCGGCGCCACATCGATGCGTCCGCCATGCCCGGTTGTGATGCCCAGACTCCCCGACAGCGCCGAGGCCTTCAGTCCTCCCGCCCAAATCACGGTGTGCGTATCGATCCTGCTTCCGTCGGACAGCACCACGTGCCCGGGATGCACTTCGTTTACCCGCGTGCCCATGCGCAACTGCACCTGGCGCGCTTGCAGATTCTTCGCAGCATAGACCTGCGACTTGGGAGTGAAACCGTTCAGCAAAGCCTGCCCCGCGTCCACCAGCACGATCTTCACCTTCGCTGGATCAACGTCCAGCAGTTTCTCCCGCGGCAGCCGGAGCAACATATCGCCGAAGGCGCCGGACAGCTCGGTGCCCGTCGCACCGCCGCCGACGATCACGAAATGCAATGCGCCCTTGCCCTCCAAGGAGGGATCGCGGTCTGCCGAGTCGAGCATGGCGAGGATGCGCGAGCGTAGCTTCTCGGCGTCGCGCAAGGAATACAGAGGATAGGTGTACTGCTCAGCCCCCGGGGTGCCAAAGAAGTTGGCCTGCGAGCCGGCAGCCAGCACCAGCATGTCGCCCTGGTAGGTCTGCCCCTCGGCCGTATGTACGGTGTGCGTGGCGAGATCCGCCGATACTACTTCTCCCAGCTTCACGTGAGTATTGGGGTGGCCGTGGAGTACGCCGCGCAGATTAAAGGCCACGTTGCTGGGAGAGAGAAACGCTCCCGCTACCTGGTAGAGCAACGGCTGGAACTGGTGATAGTTGTTCCTGTCGATCAGCGTGACGCTGACCTCGGGATGCTTGGCCAGCCGGCGCGCGCAAGCCAGCCCGGCGAACCCGCCGCCTACAATCACAACGTGCTTCATCGCGCAACCTCCTTGAACTCATTGCGCTAAGGTTGACGTTTCCCCTGCACCGCGCCGAGGCATTGGCCGTACAGCTCCAGCAGATGGCGGGCATAATCCTCGGCCTTGGTTTCCGTGGCCGCTTTGAATCCGGCCCCGGGTGAGCCCCCTTTGCCGTAGCCGGTGGTGACGGCAATGAACTTCATCATCTCCAGCGCAATGTCCTCATCGCGGCGTGAGACCGGGGCTTGTGGGCCGGCCTGCGGTTGCTGTTCATCCATGATGGCTGCCTCCTTCGAGTAGCGAAAATCATAGCAAAGATCGCTGTTCGCCATTCGCCGTTTGCCGTTCGCCAGAGTACCGCGACCCGATCTCCGGCGAAAAGCGAAGCGCCAATGGCAACGTGCGTCAAACATCGCCATTCGCCATTCGCTGTGCGCCATTCGCCAGAGGAGCGCGACCTACTCTCTGGCGAAAAGCTTTGGATGCCCCAGAGCCTGCCCTGAGCTTGCCGAAGGGTCTCGCGATGTTTGAGACCTGGGGCACCCAACGAATGCAGAGCACCGTGATCTGACCTCTGGCGAAAAGCGAATGGCGAATGGCGAATGGCGAATCGCGCCTCTCACACCTCGAGCCCCACATAACAAACCCTTCCCACAATGTAATCGCAATAGCTGCGGCCCGGTTCGATAGGCACAATTTCCAAGGGCTGGCGCGGCTCGCGCGGCCACAGCAGCAGGCAGTTATCGCAAACCGCAATGTGCGCGGCGACGCAGCGGCCGGCAAAACTCACAGCGTAGAGATTGGGCCGCGAGCGCCGATAGGGTTCCAGCGAGTTGTAGTAGCGGTCTACCAGCAGCGTGGCCGTGGTGGAGCGGGGAAAGAAACCACTGGAGCTGCGGCCATCCAGCCTGATCAGCACAAAGCGCAGCCAGTCGCTGCGGTCCACCGCGGCGCGGGGTTTCAGCCTGCGCAGATATGACTTGCTGAAGTTGCGCGTCTCCAGCACCTGGTGGGAGGCGAAGCGTGCCAGTGCGGCGTGCTCCGCCGACACCATGGCGATCGCTTCGACGCTTTCGCCGGCGTGCCCCGGTGCCAACTCGCTGCCCACCAGCTCGAGCACGCCCACCTGCAGCGCACTCATCAGGCGGTCCATCGATTCCAGGCTCAGCCCGCGGCGCGAATTGAGAAAGTTCGACAAATGTCCTTGCGGCAAACTGGCCCGGCGCGCCAGCGCGCTCCCGGTCAGCTCGCCGCGGCCCATACGAGCGCGGATATAAATGCGCAGGCGGTCCTGCAAGTCCTGGATGGTGGTCATGTCAAGATTTTTTCTGAAAGAAATACGTGTACTTTAGTGTTATGCCGAATGCAATATTTTTATTGACCGTCGCGATTCCTGCATGCGACAGTCAATCTGTGTCCTGGTTCTGGGAATTCTGGCCGAGGTAATGCATGAGAGAGACCGAACCGATGGGAGACGACAAAAGTTTCGCGGAGTTTCGCCGCAAGATCCGGCATGCCGACCTGCTCTCGGCGGCCACCGAAAAACTGCTCCGCAGTCTGCGCTTTTCCGGCAGGCTTAGCATAATCGTGCAGAACGGCAGCATTCTGAAATCCGGCTACGAAGAAAGCTATTTCACCCGGAGGCAAGACGACCGGATGATACTTTGACGGTCGCGGCAGGGCGCAGGCGGAAGTGTTCCACCTGCATTCATGCTCGAGATTCGGTCCGCGCCATGCCGGCAACTGTTCTGGACTAATTAAATAACTGCAAGCAGGTCATCGTAACTGAAACGGGCCCTGCGTATGTATCCCCAGTTCGTCAAAGGGATACATCGCAGGGCCTTTTGATTTGCACTCAAAAGGGGGTGTGTATGGAAGGCGCTACTTTCGAGCTGAAATACTGCGAGCGGTGCGGCGCTTTAGGGCTGCGCCGGCCGGATTCGCCGGCAAACTATTGTGGACCTTGCGCGCGAATTTTCATCATGCCGCCGGCTGCGCTGCGGCGCGAGCTACAGCGGCCTGCTCCTGGCGCGCTGCATCGCCAGAAGCGGCAGCCGGCGGTCTCTGCGGGTGACCCAGGGCATGCCCTGAGCTTGCCGAAAGATCTCGCGCTTTCGAGAACTGGGTGTGCGACGCCCCCAGCCAACGCGATGGCCTCCGCGGACTCGGCGGTGCAGCCATGAGAATGTCGAAGATCGCCGCTCGCAAGGTAAAGCTGTTACTCATGCAGGCCGTCGCTCCCGCTCCCGCGCCCGCAGCCCCGGCGGAAGCAATCGATCCCCGGCCGGAGATGGTGTGCTTCCGCGGCCAGACATTGGCCATGGTGCGCCATCACTTTGAACTGTCCTCGCAACTCGGCCGGCTGCCATCGCTGATGGGCCGCGAGTTCTTTCGCGCGCGCGTCTCGCATCATGCCATCCCCAGCTTCGAGGAGCAGGCGGTGTTCGTGCGCGACGTCGAGCTGTCGATCGCCAAACTCAGCGCCGAACATCAGGAGATCGTGATGCTGGCCGGTTTGTATGACTTCTCGCACGACGAGATCGCGCAGATGCTGCATATCTCGAAAGCGGCGGTGAACCTATGGTTCGCCGAGGCGCTGGACGCGCTCAGCGAGATTTTCCTGGCAGCGGGACTTCTCCGCGAGAGCCGTCCCGACCGGCATCAGCGGCAACCCCTGCACGTGACTGGCTACAGGTCCACCCAACGGCGCAGAGCATCCGCTCGCGTAACCGGCAGGGATGCGAGCGACGTTTTGGAGGCCGTATGTTGACCCAGCAGAAAGCGACGGCCTGCCGGCTCTGTGAGCACATCAAGGACGACGGCGCGCGCTGTGGCTCGCCCGCAAAGCGCCGCCAAAAATATTGCCATCGCCATCTTCAGTTGCGCCGGCGGGGCGCTCGCATGGAACGCGCGGGCTTCCTGGCCGATCGCAACACGGAGCAACGGCGCAAGCGGGCCGCGCGTTCGGTAAAGCTGCTTCAGAGGGTGCTTAAGTCCTCGTGGATCAAGAAGATGCTGTCTAACTCTTTTGCTGAGAATAATTTAGAGGACCTGATTGGGAAACTTCAACGCCTGCAACAATTTGCGAAGGGTGGGGGAGGGGGGAGGGGGCTGGTGGTTACCAAGGCGCAGCACAGTAATCGCCCGCATGACAAGGGTCTCCCGTTTCGGAGGAGATGAGTCAGGGCACGGCTTCAGTATCTGCGTGAGAGCTGGGTTTCCTTTTTGGCAGTGGAGCAGGAGCCTCGAAACGCGAGCGCCGTAGGCGCGGAATCAGGATCGCCCAGCACCGAGCGCAACCGGGGCCCCCAATGCGCGCTCCTTTTGCGCGAATTGGGGTGGGGAGCGGAGTGCTGGGTCAAGTGCAGGCGTTCTAGCCAACAGATTGTTTGTAGACGGAAGCGGTGAGGTGCGGTTTCGCACCCGTCTCGCGCAGCGAGACGGGAGAGTTTAGCCCAGCGTTTTAACGCTGGGTAACGTTCCAATTGACTCCGAGTCCCGTAAGGACGACAGGATTCTCACGCACACACTCCAGCCGCGCCCCGACTCATGTCCCCCGAAGGAGAGAGTTTTCAGCAGCCCCGGAAAGGCGCGCTCCCCGACGAGAGAAGAAGCGGCAAACTGAGCCCCTACCAATGCGCAACGCCAGCGAACACCGCTTCCCCAGCGATATAATCGGAGGGTTTGCCTATGAGTATAACTATGCCTACAACACAAACCGAACTACGCCTCGCCCAGCGCATGTCGCGGCTGGGAACCGAAACCGCCTTCGAAGTGCTGGTGCGCGCCCGCGCATTGGAGAAGCAGGGCCGCAACATCATCCATCTCGAGATCGGCGAGCCCGACATGGACACGCCCGCCAACGTGGTCGAAGCCGGCGTGAACGCCCTGCGCCACGGCTACACCCATTACGGTCCCGCGGCGGGATTGCCTGAGCTGCGCGAAGCTATCGCCGCCCACACCTCCCACTCCCGCGGCATTAAGGTCAGCCCCGAGGAGGTGGTGATCGTGCCCGGCGGCAAGCCCATCATCTTCTTCACCATGCTGGCGCTGGTGGAGGAAGGCGACGAAGTCATCTACCCCAATCCCGGCTTCCCTATCTACGAATCGATGATCAACTTCCTGAGCGCCAAGCCGGTGCCGGTTCCGCTGCGCGAACAGCGCGACTTCCGTCTTGACGTGGACGAGTTGGCGTCGCTGATCACCGATCGCACCAAGCTGATCATCCTTAATTCGCCGCAGAATCCCACCGGCGGCATCATCACCAAAGAAGATGTCGAGGACATCGCACGCGCCATCGGCGATCGCGACATCATGGTGCTGAGCGACGAGATTTACAGCCGCCTGACCTTTGAGGGCGAGCCCTACAGCATCGCCTCGGTGGACGGCTTCAAAGATCGCACCATCATCCTGACCGGCTTCTCGAAGACTTATTCGATGACCGGCTGGCGGCTGGGCTATGGCGTGATGCGGCCCGACCTGGCGCAGCAGTTCGCACGCCTGCAGACCAACTCGACTTCGTGCACGGCGACGTTCACCCAGATTGCCGGCGTTGAGGCCATGCGCGGGGACCAGAGCGAACCGGAGAAGATGCGCCGCGAATTTCAGCGGCGACGCGACGTCTTTGTGCAGGGGCTGAACCAGATCAAGGGCTTCTCCTGCCGCATGCCCAAGGGCGCCTTCTACACCTTCCCGAACATCAAGCAAACCGGCTGGCCGTCGAAGAAGCTGGCCGATGCACTGCTGGATGATGTAGGCGTGGCGGGCCTGTCGGGCACGGCCTTCGGAGCCTACGGCGAAGGCCACATGCGCTTCTCGACGGCGAATTCAATCGCCAATCTCGAAGCGGCGCTGGACCGCATCGAGCAGTGGACGAAGAAGAAGTTGTAAACGTGTTCCGATGGGGCGCAGAGAACAACAAAGGTTGATGCGCCTGATTGCGTTTACTGCCGCTCCCGTTCCAATAATTTGTTCTTCCGCTCGATTCCCCAGCGATATCCCGACTCTTCGCCGTCGCTGCGCACCACGCGATGACACGGAACTGCAATCGCGACCGGATTCGTCGCGCAGGCCCGCGCGACGGCGCGAACCGCGCGCGGTTCGCCGATCGCGCGCGCGATCTCGCCGTAGCTGCGGGTCTCGCCGCGCGGAATCTCGCGCAGCTGGTTCCAGACCTTCCTCTGGAACGCGGTTGCGCGCACATCGAGCGGCAGATCGACGGTAGCGTTCTCGCCGCGAATCGCGGCCACGAGGGGCTCGACATAGCGCGTCATCGCTCCATCGTCGCGATGCAGCTCGGCCGCATGAAACTCTTGCCGCAGATCGCGCTCCAGCTCCGTCGCGCTTTCGCCGAAGCGCACGGCGCACAGGCCGCGCTCCGTCGCCGCCACCAACAGGCGTCCCAGCGGTGTCGGAGCCGTCGCGAAGGTGATGCTCGCGCCCGCGCCGCCGCGGCGATATTCGCCCGGCGTCATGCCCAGCTGCTCGGCCGACTTCTCGTACAGCCGGCTCGGCGAGCCATAACCTGCATCGTAGAGTGCAGTAGTTACCTCGTCGCCGTTGCGCAGCCCGGCCTTCACGCTCTGCAAGCGCCGCGCCGACTGATACTCACGCGGGCTCAAACCCGTCGCGCGCTTGAAGAGCCGCTGCAGATGAAACGGACTGAGGCCGACGCGCCTGCTGAGTTTGCTCAGCGTCACCACGCCTTCAGCGTTGTCGAGCAACTGCCGCGCGCGCATGACGTATTGCGCCTGCGCCGGGACCTCGGTTGGCTTGCAGCGCAGGCACGCGCGATAACCGGCGCGCTCGGCCTCATTAGGATTGGAGAAGAACTCGACGGATTCGCGCCGCGGCCGCCGGCTGGGACACGACGGACGGCAGTAAACTCCGGTGGTCCGCACCGCGAAAACGAAGCGCCCATCCTGACGCGCGTCGCGCGCCATTACCTGTTGCCATCGCGTGTGAAGTTCGCTTTGCATGCTCACAACATAGCTCCCCAGCTCGCATGCCGCTATCCGCAGTTTGCGGGCAAAAGCCAGTTGTCAGTGGCCAGTTGCCAGTTGTCAGAAGTGTCCACTGGCAACTGGTTACGGACGACTGGCTACTGCATTTCCGGCCCGCACAATCGCCCGCGCCTGCGCCGCCGATTCGAAGACGTGCGCTTCCATGCCCGCGCGGCGCGCGCCTTCCACGTTGCGCGGGCGGTCGTCGAAGAACAGCACTCGCGGCGGTGCACAGCCCAGCGCGTCCAAACACAATTGGTAGATGGCGCGATCGGGCTTGATGACTCCGTGCTCGCACGACCACATCAGCAGATCGAATTCGTCGAGCCAGTCGAAGCGGTGGCGCATCGCGTGCAGCAGGTCCGGCGGAATATTGGACAGAATCGCGGTCCTTATCCCGTGCGACTTGATCTCGCGCGCCAGTTCCAACACCTCTGCATTCACCCGCAGCCACAATTGATTTTCGTGCTTCACGATGCGTTCCACATCCCGCCGGGTCAGCTTGATCTCGGCGGCGTGGGCGAAGTGCTGCCAATGCTGATAACAATCGTGCCAGCCGCAGTCGTACTCGTCGCGGGTGTCCGAGTAAAGCTGAAAGAAAGGCGGTTCGCGCACCCCGACAAGCGCCGCGAATTCCGCGATCTCCTCCGCGGTCGGCGCCTGACTCAACACCCGCCCGTAGTCGAAAACCACAGCATCCCAACGATTCTCTGGCATCGTATTTATTCTGCCATGCGCCGGATTGCCACAACCGGGTTCGCGTCCGATAATGCGTAAGGTTCGGGTGAGGAGGCGCCATGAATGCCAATAACAAGGGCCTGATTCACCTCGCAAGCAAACATTCCGTCGACGCAACCTTGCAGCGGCTGGAAGATCTGCTGAAACAAAAAGGTGTGGCGCTGTTTGCGCGCATCGACCACAGCGGCGAGGCGGCGAAAGTCGGGCTGGAGATGCGCCCGACCAAGCTGCTGATCTTTGGCAGCCCAAAAGCCGGCACCCGCTGATGCAGGCCGCGCCAACAGTCGCCATCGATCTGCCGCTGAAGGCGCTGGTCTGGCAGGACGCGGACGGAAAGGTCTGGCTCACCTACAACGATCCCGCTTACCTGCAGCAGCGCCATGGAATCCCGGCGGAGTTGCTGCCCAACATCGCGGCTGTCGCCGGACTGTTCGCCAAGGCTGTGGAATAGCAAACGCGGATGGCGCGTGCGCCTCGCCATGTTTGCGGTCGGCTGACACTTTAGGGTGATGGTGAACGCATTTACCCGCATAATCCGCTACTCTCACGGTGCTACACTTTAAGTATGCCGTTCCCCATCGACCGTCCCCGCCGCCTGCGTCGCACGGAAGCGATGCGCAACTTTGTTCGCGAAACCCGCCTCACTCCCGAGGGTTTTGTCTATCCGCTGTTCGTCTGTCCCGGCGAAGGCGTGCGTAAGGAAGTGCGCTCCATGCCCGGAGTGTACAACCTGTCGATTGACGAGGCGGTGAGGGAGTGCGCCGAAGTGAAGTCGCTGGGCATCCCCAGCGTGATTCTCTTCGGTTTGCCGGAGACGAAGGACGAGATCGCGACAGGCGCATGGGCGGACGACGGCATCGTGCAGAAGGCCACGCGCGTCATCAAACGCGAAGTCCCCGGCCTGTTGCTGATGGGCGACGTTTGCCTTTGCGAGTATATGTCGCACGGACATTGCGGCCTGGTGGACACCTCCGACCCCAATGCCAAGGCGCGCCGCGAGGCGCTGGAGTTCGTTGATGAGCTGAAATCGAAAGGCAAGATTCTGATCACAACGCAGTCGGCGAGCGCCACGGCCGCAGTTGCGACTGCCGGAATCATGACGGCCTCGGCCGAGGACTACGAAATCCTGAACGATCCCACACTGGAATTGCTGGCGCGCACCGCGGTGTCGCAAGCGAAGGCGGGCATGGACATCATTGCGCCGTCGGACATGATGGACGGCCGCGTCAAAGCTATTCGCACCGCGCTCGACGAGAACGGCTTCCAGAACACGCCCGTGCTTTCCTACGCGGCGAAGTTTGCCAGCGGATTTTACGGCCCGTTCCGCGAGGCCGCGGATTCGGCGCCGCACTTCGGCGATCGCCGTTCGTACCAGATGGATCCGGCCAATCTGCGCGAGGCCATGCGCGAGATCGAACTCGACCTGGAAGAAGGCGCGGACATGATCATGGTCAAGCCGGCCATGCCGTACCTCGATGTGCTGCACGAAGCGCGCCGGCGCTTCGATGTGCCGATGGCGGCCTATCAGGTGAGCGGCGAATACGCCATGATCAAGGCCGCCGCGCTCAACAACTGGATCGACTACGAGCGCGTGATGCTGGAGTCGCTGTTGTGCATCCAGCGTGCGGGCGCCTCGATCACGCTGACCTACTTCGCCAAGGACGCGGCGCGGCTGCTGTAAGGCAGCTTCCAGTTTCGAGTTTCGAGTCGATATTCACTTGTTGCGGAGCCAATTTTCCCAGCGCAGCTCTCGTATCGCAGCAAACTCCCTTTCATCGTCAGTGACGATTGTGTAATCCAGGACCAAGGCGTGCGCTTAATGAAGAGGTCGTTTGCGCTTATGAGTTTACCCGTGCGTTGCAGCTCGGCGCGAAGGGTCCCATAAACCACATCGGCCGGCGCCTTCCACGGTAGAATCTCCAGTCCGCCGAGTACCGCCTCAATTTGTGCCGTTAATCTTGGCGACTGCTTTTTGGCGGCGCCATAACGCAGCTCGGCAGCAACCATGATGCTGGTGCAAACCTGTGTGTCGCCGATTCTCCGAATGTGTTGCGCCACCCGGCCGTCCGGATATCTGACCAGGTCGGACACGATATTTGTATCGAGCAGGTAGCGCATCACAGGTCGAACGGCTCTGGAGGCACATCCTCAATCTCCGGAAAATCTTCGTCCAGCGGTTTCAGGGTTGCGAGCAGGGCCAGCAGCGACTTGCGCCTCGCGGGCTCAATGATCAGGCGACGACCCTCTTTCCGCATGATGGCGTCTTCACCCGGTAGCTCGAATTCCCAGGGAATCCTGACCGCCTGGTTTCTGCCATTTCTAAAGAGTTTCACGTGACGCTCAGCCGCGGGTTTGACCTCGCTGCGCATAGGCCAAAGCATTTGCCAGCGCCCGCAGGTTTGCAGGTTCTTTCGATCGCTCCACAGAAACGCGCACATTGTCCGGCTGCGAATGCCGATTGAGAGTTTATTCGTCTTTCTCCTAATTCCGGGCATCCAACCAGCCGCTATGACTTTATCCAACGAAACCAAGAAGCTGCTTGATGGCGCCAACTTCGTTCATCTCGCGACGTTGATGACCGACGGCGCGCCGCAGAGCGTTCCCGTGTGGGCCGGCCGCGAAGAGGATCGCATCGTGATCTGCACCGGCGAAAGCTCGCTGAAGGCCCGCAACACGGCCCGCGATCCCCGCGTGGCCATCTCGATCGTGGATTTTCACGATCCCTATTCGGAGACGCAGCTTCGCGGGCGCATGGTCGAACGCCGTCCCGACTCCGATTTCAAGACCATCGACGCGATTTCCCTCAAGTACACGGGCAAGCCTTTTCCCTGGCGCAATCCCGAGGGCCGGGTCGTGCTGATCATCGAAGTTGACAAAGAAAAATATACGAAGCTGCCGTTTGAACACACGCCGCAGTAAAGCGGTTTCGGGTTTCCAGTTTCCAGTTTCGAGCTTCCAGTTTCTAGTCAGGCCTGACGCGTGCGCTCACTTCCGTCTGCATCTGCCGTCGCTGACAGCGTTGAGACTTCGGTTCCCCGCTTTGTGAATTGAAACTCGAAACTGCTTCCGTGCTCGGATTGGAAATGTGAAACTCGAACTCCCCCTCCTCGGCATCTCTTGCCGCTTCTGTCAACTTGAAACTTGAAACTCGAAACTGGAAACTGATTCCGTGAAGCCTGTCTCCCACCTGACGGCGGTCGTGCTCATCGCGACAACGGCAGCGGTTTGGGGACTAGGCTTTCCCATGACGCGCTTGGCGCTGGACGGCGGCATCTCGGCCGGCGCGCTGATGAGCGTGCGCTTCCTGATTGCCGGCGTTCTGATGCTGATCATCTTGCGAGCGCGGCGCACTCGCATCGTGAAACGCGGCTTGCTCGACGGCATGTGGCTGGGGCTGTTGCTGGCCATTCTCTTCTGGTCACAGACCGATGGCATGCGCTTCACCACCACCGCGAAGTCCGGTTTCATCACCGGGCTGTACGTTCTGTTTACGCCGCTGATCGCCGCCGCGGTGGGCCAGCGCATCAAGCTCACCTCCGCAGTGGGAGCGGTCATCGCGACCTACGGGCTTTATCTTCTCGTTCATTTGCCCGGCGGCTGGTCGGCGGGTTGGAACCGCGGCGACCTGGAAACATTGTTGTGTGCGATCCTGTGCGCCGTGCACATCATCCTGATGGGCGTCTTCGCGCGGCGCACCGACGCCTGGCTGCTGGCGGGAACGCAAGTCATCGTTGCGGGCATTCTTTCCGCCGTCGTGACGGCGTTCTTGCCGTCGCCTTACGGATATCAGCACGCGACGCAAGCCCTCTCGCAGGCGAGGGTCTTCGGTCCGTTGCTTTATCTGGCGATGTTCTCCACCGTATTCGCGTTCTGGGGACAGGCCACGGCGCAGACGCAGCTCGGCCCGGCCGAAGCCGCGGTGCTTTTCTGCATCGAGCCGGTTACGGCGGCGCTGCTCAGCGTCTTCTGGCTGCAGGAGCCGATGACGGCGCCACAGGCGATGGGCGGCGCGCTGATTGTCTTCGCGATGATCGTCGCGGAGGCGCTGCCGTATATGTTTCGCGCCATCACCGTGCCGGATACGCGACCGTGAAAATCTGCAATCGTATTCCTGTCCTGGCTCTTGGGTGGTTACCAAGAATGTTCTAGGTAGAACAATTTTCGCGAGCGAACGTATAAGCGCCTGCGGCTCAGCGGCTTAGGCTGGCCTTAAGACGTAGGTGTTCAAGAGCCAGGATGAAATATTTCGGCAGTTCTTTTCATTTGGAACGTGGGCAACGCCTCGATTCATGATGCCGCGACCGCAGCCTTAGCTTTGCTTTCTGCGCTTCTTCTCATTCGCCTTCGCATCAACTCATTCTGGCTGATTGCCATGGGAGCAGCCGGGGGGGTTGCGCCTGCGTCGGTAAACGAGAGGTCGGCCTTCCGGCAACGAATGAACAGACCTATGCCGCGATTCGATTGGGTTCCGGTTGAAGCACGCAGCATTGTCTTTGTGCGGCTTGCCGTCGGTTTGATCTTCGCCACCCAAGGGTTCCTCAAGTACGCCGATCCCAACATGGGTATCCATCGCTTTGCGCACATCGGCTTTCCCGTGCCGCTATTCACGGCGCATTTTGTCGGCGCGTTCGAAATGGCTTGCGGCGTTCTCGTCCTCATCGGCCTCTGGACCCGCATCTCCGCCATCCCGCTGCTGATCGTCATCGCCACGGCGATCGCAACCACCAAACTGCCCGAGCTACACCACGCAAATCAGGGGTTCTGGTACATGGTGAGCGACGCCAGGACAGACTTTGCCATGTTCTGCGGCCTGCTGTTGCTCATCATCAGCGGACCTGGCCTTTTGTCCATCGATGCGTTGCGGAAGCGATGAAGGTTACCAGCTTGACAAAGACAGGAAGCCAATGCGCGATTACCGCGATATCCCTGCTGCTCCTCCTGGCTGGCTCGAAGCTATGGGCGCAGGGTCCACCCTACCAGACCGACGATCCCGTACCCGTCGAACTGCACCACTACGAGTTCTACATCTTCGGTATGGCTGATGGGACACCGGTCGAGACGGACTCGGAGGGGCCGGCATTCGAGTTCAACTGGGGCGCTCTGCCCAGGCTGCAACTGCATGCAATCCTGCCATGGGGTGTGGTGGCGCCCTCCAACAATCCTGGCTTTCTGCCCGCGGGAGCCGGGCCGACCGTGTTTGGGCTGACGGACGTGGAATTGGGCACCAAGATCGCGTTTATCAAAGAAGGTAAACACGTCCCGCAAATCGGCACCTTCACGATGTTTGAAATTCCCACCGGCAACGCGGCGAGAGGCTTGGGTGTGGGCAAGGTCTGGTACAAGCTGCCGATCTGGCTTCAGAAGAACTGGGGTAAGTGGCTCTTCGATGGGGGCGCTGGCTACACCGTGGTCCCGCAAGTCGGGTACCGCAACTATCCATACACCGGCTGGCTCATCAAGAAGCAACTCAACGAGAGGCTGGAGTTAGGAGCCGAGGTCTTTGCGCATGGGCCGGAAGGCATCGCGACCCCGCAAACGAAATCTTCCACCCTGATCGATGTCGGTGGCTATTACCATTTCAAGCACCACCAAGGCGAGCAGTTTTTGTTCTGCTACGGTCACTCTGTTGCTGGACTGACAGAAAACTATGCCTATGTGGGCATGTACTGGACCTGGGGAAAAGACAAGGACAGTAGTAAGGAACCACAAATCGAAGGACTGTTCGCACCGCCGAACGTCCGTGGATTCTGACGGACGAATCTGCATATTTCACACTCCGGTCGGGGCACCTTCGGCCCGTTCGAGACAAAGCAGATCGATCGCGGCGTTGCGTTCATCCAGATTGACCACAGCTTTGATCTCGAACGCGCGTGAGCCATACGGAACGCGGTGGTTCGCCTTGATGTTCACGCGCGGCAGGCAGCGGATATTCGCCCGGTGCGTGGCGTCGGGCAGATATTGCGGGTCGGAGCAGGTTTCATCGGCCTTCAGCATCTCGATTTTCTCGTACACGGTCTGATAGGTCGTGTACCTGATCTCGCGCCGCTCGCCTGCACAAGTCGGTTCTGGCATCGGCAGTTCGAACTCTGATGCTTGCACGAACAGGTGCAACACAGCAGAGAATGTGCGCCTGCGTCGCTGGTTTCGTTGCTCGGGCATGATGACGTATCCGGTCACAAAGAATCGATGCCGACGGCGCGCCCGTTCCAACGCGAGTTCAAACGGACTTGAATTCCACCAGAGACGAAAAGCCTCACCCGAGCAAACGATGCTCGGATGGGGCACCCCCATCTTTGTAACTCACGCATGGTTGGGGGCCACCGCATCCCAATTGTTCACACCATTGTTCACAGGATGATTCGCTCATCGCCGACGCGGCGGGTGATGCGCTCGCGGTCGAGGTATTCGAGCAGTGGGATGGCGTGTTTGCGGGTAATGCCGAAGAGGTCTTTGAAATTTCCGACGTTGATCTTGGGGGTCTTCGCTTTTTGCGAGGCGATCTGCGTGCGCAAGGCGGCGAGGGCATCGCGATGAAAGACCAGCTCGTCGGAGAGCTTGACGAGCACGCGATCGCGCAGCAAAAGCGTGACGAGTTTTTGGGCGCGGGCCTTGTCCACCGGCAGCGACGCCAGCACGTCCTTCAGCAAAGGGACCTTTAATCCAGCGTCGGCAAAGGCCCGCTCGATTTGCGCCTTCGATGCCGCTTCTTCATCGCGCAGGACCACGCCCTTGCCGGCGGCCTGAACCACTTCGCCGCTGAGTTGTAAGCTTCCCGGACCAGGTTTTGGATTGGGCGTGAGATTGGCTTCCGGCCCACACATTCGAGAATCGCGAATGTGTGGGGCACCCGAGTGAACCTCGGATTGCAGGAGGGATTGCACCAGCGAGTTCAGAACGCCCCGAAAGATTTCCGGCTCCAGACCTAACGATTCGCGCAGCTCGTCTTTGTTCATGCCCGGCTGGAGAGGATTTGCTTTGTGGAAGGCTTCGACTTTGGCGAGCATCTGCTCGGCAAGCGATTCGACCAGCGCGGAGCTGAGCAGGCGGTCGTCAAAACGAGCGACCGCGCCGGAGGTGACGAGTTCGCCGACGATGCTCTCGACTTGCTTCGGCAGCAGACCTGTTTCCGCCACGGCTTCTGAGACTGACAGTCCCTGTGTGCCGCGCCGGCCGACGCGTGCCAACAACTCTTCGCCCGCGCCCACCCTCTCCGCAGAAGACGCGGAGAAGGGTGGGGCACCCACGTTTGGCGAGGAAGACGGGACACCCAGATTGGCGAGATGGCTGAGGAACGCGGTCCTCTCCGCAGCTTTCGCGCGCTTGGGTGGCCGCAGCGCATCCAGGACGCGCCCGCCGCCGATGGTAATAACCGGCGAGAATTGCCGGATGATGAAGCGATCGCCGGGCAACAGAAGCAAAGGGTCGTCCAGTTTCAGCTCTGCCAGACCGGATTCGCCGGCCTGCAATCGCTTGGCGCCGAGCAGGCTTATTTCCGCGATGGTCTCGGCGGTGAAGGCATGGAAGTGTACCCGCGCGCGATCGCGCAGAGTCTTTGCCGAACGGAGTAGATCTACGATCACGCCGATGTAGGGTGTCGGCTGAAACAGTTGCGGCGGGGTGAGCATCATGCCGCGCGCCAGCTCGGCAACTTCGACGCCGGCGAGGTTGAGCGCCGTGCGCTGTCCGGCGATCGCGCGTTCGGCAGCCGCGCCGTGTACCTGCACACCACGCACGCGCACGCGGCGGCCGATGGGATGCACTTCGAGCTCCTGTTCGCGTTGCACGGTGCCGGAGATCAGCGTGCCGGTCACGACCGTGCCGAAGCCCTTCATAGTGAAGACGCGGTCGATGGGCAGGCGAAAGGCCGCAGCCGAGTCTTTCGCCGGAATTTCCGCAGCCAGGCGGGCCAGCTCGCTTTTAAGTTCGGCCAGCCCGGCTCCGGTTTTGGAGCTTACGGCGAGGATGGGAGAGTTGGCGGGATCGAGGAACGAGCCTTTCAGGAACTCCGCGGCTTCCATGCGCACGACCTGTAAAGTGTCTTCATCCACCAGGTCGGATTTGGTGAGAACGGTTATGCCGCGTCGCACGGTGAGCAGGCGGCAGATGTCGAAGTGCTCGCGCGTTTGCGGCTTTACGCCCTCGTCAGCGGCGATCACCAGCAGCACGAGATCGATGCCGCCGATTCCCGCCAGCATGTTGCGCACGAAGCGCTCGTGCCCCGGGACATCGACAAAGCCGATGCGGATGGACTCCCACTCATTCGAACTGAGCGAATGAGTGGGGCACCCGGCTTGATCCGAGGGCGCGACCAGCTCCAGATTGGCGAAGCCGATGTCGATGGTAATGCCGCGGCGCTTTTCTTCTTCCAGCCGGTCGGGATCGATGCCGGTAAGCGCCCGTACCAGCGCGCTTTTGCCATGGTCGATGTGACCCGCGGTGCCGACGATTACGGCCTTCATGCTCATCAGTTTACAGAAGAGTTTGTGGAACTCTCGAACGCCGTGGGCGGAATCGATTTAGGGGCTGAGTTGTGCGAGAATAGACGAATAACCTAGCGACAGCCTACAGGGTTTACTAGGGTTGCGCCATCCCCCAGGAAGTTTTTGCTTTCAAAGGGTCGAGGGGCGTCTAATCTACCTGAACTCCAGGGGTACTTGAGTTTCACCCCGCCAAGTCCAACGGAAGGACTCGTCGGGGCCCCGAACCATAGGGATGGCTTCAATCCTCATACCGCCCGACCGGCCAACATCCCTCCCATCCAACGAGGAGGGACAACTTGCGCTGTGGGAACACTTCGACGGCGGCGGCCCGGAAATCACGCCGCACCTGCTGCTTCAATTAGAAGATGAACTGGAGCGCTCGCGCACGGGCGAGGCGTTCTGGATCTCCGTCATCGTCCACCTAAGCCTGGTGATCTTCCTGTTCATGTCGCCGAAGATTTTTCCGGGAACCAAGGGAGTGGTGCTGATCTCGCCCGCCGACCTGTTGCGCAATCAGCAGATGACGTATCTCGACTTGCCGCCGGACATGCAGAAGGCGCCGAAGGTGCCGCCTAAGACGGATGTGCTGTCGGACAAGAACCGCATCGCCGAGAGCCGCCGGCCCATGCTGGACAAGAAGACACTGGAAGAGTTGAAGCGGGCGGGTCCGCCGAAGATGCCGTCGGCGCCGGCCCAGCAGGTGGCGCAGTCGGCGCCTCAGCCGCCGGCGCAGCAGCAACCACAAAATCAGGGGCAAGGCCAGCAGATGGCGCAGCTCCAGAACGCGCTGCCGCAGGACAACCCGCGCATGGCCGCGCCGCCGGAGGGAACGCCGAAGTTCCCGGCTAACTTCGGTGGCATCATGTCGCCGGGATCGTCGATTGCGCAGGCCGCGCGCGCGGTCGCTGAGAACCGCGGCGGCGGCGGATCATACGGTGGAGGCGGCGACTACGGCGTCGGACCCGGGGGTAGGGCGCGGGTGCAGGGCAATCTCGAGGTCCTGACCGACACGCAGGGTGTGGATTTCGGCCCCTATCTGGAACGCGTCCTGCAGGCCGTGCGCATGAACTGGTACAACCTCATTCCGGAAGAGGCGCGTCCGCCGCTGCTGAAGAAGGGGAAGGTTTCGATCGAGTTCGTCATCCTGAAGAACGGCACGATTGCCGGCATGACGCTGCGCGGGCCCTCAGGCGATGTCGCGCTCGATCGTGCCGCATGGGGCGGCATCACCGCTTCCGCGCCCTTTGCGCCGCTGCCGACTGAGTTTCACGGACCCTATCTCGGCTTGCGCTTCCACTTCTACTACAACCCCGGCAAGGGCGACATCGAATAGCTTGGATGGGGGCTGCGCTTCGGCAATTTGCGCGCCTGAAGTCCGGCTCAACCCAGGTCGCCGACGCGTAGAATTGTGCTGTGAGCGAACAGCATCCCTCCAATTCCTCGCGTGCGGATCAGCGCGAGCTTGAGCTGCACCAGCGTTGGCTCGCGCGCGAGCGCCGTAAGGTGGTTGGTCTAATCGTGATCGCCTTGTTCATCCTTGCGCTGGCATTTCTCCGATTCGGCAAGACTATTCCCTGGGGTGCGCGATAATCCCGCTGCGCGCATGAATGTCGAAAACAAACTAGATCCATTGTTAGTCGTCATCCTGGGCCCGACCGGTTCGGGAAAGTCGGCACTCGCCATGGCGCTGGCGCAGCAGTTCTCGGGCGAGATTGTCAGTTGCGATTCGGTTGCGGTCTATCGTGAGTTCGACATCGGGAGCGCCAAGCCCACGGGCGAACAACGAGCAAGGGTTCTTCATCATCTGCTGGATGTGGTGGCGCCTGAGGAACCCTTTACGGCGGGCGACTATTCGCGCCGGGCGCGGACGGCGATTGGCGAGATCACCAGGCGAGGCCGGCTGCCGATTGTGGTGGGAGGCACGGGCCTGTATCTTCGCGCGCTCCTGGAAGGCCTTTTTCCCGGGCCGCAACGCTCGGAGGAATTGCGCGAGCGATTACGGCTGCGCGCCCGGGAGCGCGGTTCGGCATATTTGCATCGCATGTTGCGTCGTCTGGATCCTTCTGCCGCAGCAAACGTGCACGCCAATGACACGCCGAAGCTGATTCGCGCGATCGAGGTGCGCCTGGCTTCGCGGCAACCAATCAGCGAGTTATGGAATCAACGCGGACGCGATCGCTTGCGCGGCTTTCGCGTGCTGCGCATCGGGCTGAATCCGCCGCGGGATGAGCTCTATCGGAGGGTCAACCTTCGCGCCCGGGAAATGTTCGCCAACGGCCTGATCGAGGAAACACAGGTATTGGTTGAGCGTTACGGCAATTCGAAGCAGGTCACACCGCTGGACTCGCTGGGTTATCGCCAGGCGGGGCAATACTTGCGCGGCGAGTTGTCGCTGGAGCAGGCGATTGCCGCGGCGCAACAAGGCCACCGCAATTACGCCAAGCGGCAGATGACGTGGTTCCGGCGGGAGCCGGAGGTAATGTGGCTGGAGGGATTTGGAGACGATCCTGTTATCGCGGCGAAGGCTGCTGAATTGGTTTCGGCAAGGCGTGCCGCCCCTTAGGGAAGCTCTGATTAAGGCCTGGTTTGAAGGGGACGGTCTTCAGACCGTCCGTAATTCGCTGCTTTTCCGTGAGGGCTTTAGCCACTGAGGGAATCAATCAGGGATTCCTTAGCCATCCATCACTGCACGCCAGCGGTTGGAACCATTTCCTCGCGATTTGCGTATTCTCACTCAGCGGAGGGTCGCGGCCGTTTCTCATCCCCGGAGCGTGGCCGCCAACACACCATGGAAATCAAGGTCCTCAGAAAGTCACTCATAATCGTGATCGCAAGTTTCGCGATGCTCCTCGGCGCGTGCAGCGTCAGCGTAAATGACAAAGACAAGAAGAACGAGAAGGTCGATATTGAGACCCCCTTTGCCAATCTGAAGGTCGACAGCAGCGAGAAAGCCGCCGACAATGGTATCCCTGTGTACCCGGGCGCGCACCTGCGACCTAAAGAGAACGGTGACACCCACTCGGCGAATATCAACATAGGCGCAGCCGGATTCGGGTTGAAGGTTATTGCCGCCGAGTACGAAACCGATGACTCACCGGAGAAGGTGAAATCGTTCTACGAAGATAAGATGAAGAGGTTTGGCGCCATACTGGTCTGCAAGGGTCATAACGACAGCGGCTCCGATGTCCACATGAACATTCACGGCGAGAACAAAGACAACAAACTGAGTTGCGCGGATTCCAGCGGCGACGGGTGGGAGATCAAAGCCGGCACCGGCGACGACGAACATCTGGTCTCGATTGAGCCGCACGGCTCCGGCACGCGCTTTGGCACGGTGCTGGTGCAGACGCACGGGAAACAGGACACGTTGTAGTCGCCATTCGCTTTTCGCCCGAGGAGGTTGATCATTGAACTCCAGCTTATGGACGTATATCTGATTGGAATTTTGAGTGTAATGGCGATATAACGGCAGCAGAGAAAGACGTTCCGTGCCGAGAACTCCCAGCTACCGTGTGATCTCCCAGACGACACCGTACTCATTCTCTCCGCCCTGTGACGCGGTGCCGTAGGCGTTGCCGTAGGCATCGAGTATCACATTGCCGATTGGAAATTCCCCATCGTCGTAATTGATGAAGTCATGGAGGCTGGTGTAAGTCCAGTAGCCACCGGAAGGGATCAGCTCAAAAGCCGCCCCCAGCCCAAGGCCGCCGCCGTACGTTGTGCCGTAAAGGTTGCCGGCTGCGTCAAGGGTTAACGCACCTTGCAGTCCGCCGTCGCCTACGCCGGACGTAAAGGCATTCAGTACAGTCTCTGTCCAGACCCCTTGCCCATCAGGGGTAAGCTCGAACGCTGTGCCTCCGCCCTGATAGCCTGCGGTGTAGTTTGTGCCGTAAAGATTCCCCGACCCATCGAAAATCAATCCAGCCAGGGGAGTGCACCCGTCGCCAATATTCGGATTGAACGAATAGAGAACATTTTCCGCCCAGCCAGAGCCATTCGGAGTTAGCTGAAATACCGTGCCGCAGTTATAGGTACCGCCTCCGCTCGTGGTGCCGTATAGGTTACCGGCGCCATCGAAGATCACGCCCATAGGTGAGCTTCCGCCGTTGCCTGCCGTGAAGCTATAGAGAATGCTTTCCGTCCACTGGCCTCCGGAGGAGAGGGTTAGCTTGAAGACAGTACCACATCCAAATCCGTTACACCCGGTACTGCCGCCACCATAATAGGTCGTCCCGTAGATATTGCCTGCCTGATCGAAAACCAGGTCGCCCGGCGCGGGAGTCTCTCCATCCGTGCCACCAGCAAAGCTGTAAAGCACCGTCTCCGACCAGGGCGCCAGGATGCTGCCGGATGCGTGCGATGCTGGTCGCACATTGAAAACCGTGCCGCAGCCGTTACCGCCGCAACCCGTACCTCCGCCACCTGCGGTTGTGCCGTAGAGAGTGCCGTTGGGCCCTACAATCACCCTAGCTTGCGGACCTGAACCATCATTTCCCCCAGCAAAACTATAGAGAGGCGTGAACAGCCATCCGCCGTTCTTATGGACCATCTTGAAAACTGTGCCACGACCCGAACTGCCACCCTCGTAAGTGGTTCCATACAGATTTCCCGCCCGATCTATCGACACCCCGGCATAAGGAATTCCGCCGTCCTGTCCGCCGGTGAACGGATGAAGCGGAACGAAACTCTGCGCCTGCGCCGGCTGCATTATCACCGTGATCAGCGCCAAAGCGAGCGCCAGTGCGAAACTCGGGGCTCGCAAGCTGCAAGGCGAAGATGAAGTGAAAAGTTGCAGGCGGCTCGTCATGGCTGATCTCCTTTACCAATGCGACCGTTGACGGTAGCCTTTTTCGGCGTTGGTACTTTACATCCGGACTATGGCGGATTTCACCCAAAAACGATGACTGTAGCAAACAGCGCTTTCACTCAAAACCGAAATACAAAGACAGTAGCAACCCCGACAGCACGGTGTGCAGGATCAAGTCTTGGGTATCACATAGATTCGAGCGCCTTCAGGTATTCGCGGAACTCGTGTCCCAGATCGTGGCGTTTCAACGCGAATTCCACCGTGGCCTTCAGGAATCCCATCTTGTCGCCGGCGTCGTGCCGCTTGCCTTCGAAGGTATAGCCGTAGACTTTCTCTTTTTTTAGTAAACCTTTGATGCCGTCCGTGAGTTGCAGCTCGCCTAGCGCGCCTGGCGTGGTCGATGCAATCATTTCAAAGATTGCCGGTGTAAGGATGTAGCGTCCAATGATCGCGAGGTTGGAGGGGGCATCTTCCAGCTTTGGCTTTTCCACGAGGTCGTGTACTTCAAAGAGCCGGTCTCCCCATTTTCCGTCAGCCGGCTTCACGTCGAGCACGCCATATGCCGAGATTGCCTTTCCGTCTACGACCTGCGTCGCCAGCACGGACGATCCGGTCTGGTTGTAGACGTCGATCATCTGCTTTATGCAAGGAACTTGCGAATCGATGATGTCGTCGGGCAGGATGACCGCAAAGGGCTCGTCGCCCACCAGTTCGCGTGCCATCAGCACAGCATGGCCAAGTCCCAGCGCTTCCTGCTGACGCGTGTAGGAAATCTTCGCCATTCTCGCAATGTGCCGGACTTGCTCCAGCAGCGTTGTTTTGTTCTTCGCTTGGAGCGCCCTTTCCAGTTCGTAACTGATATCGAAGTGATCTTCGATGGCGCTCTTGCCGCGACTGGTCACAATGATGATTTGGTCGCAGCCCGACGCCAGCGCCTCCTCGACGCCGTATTGAATGATGGGCTTGTCGACCAGCGGAATCATCTCTTTCGGGATGGCCTTGCTCGCGGGGAGAAAGCGGGTGCCGAGACCCGCCGCGGGGAAGACAGCTTTGCGAACTGGTTTCGTTTCCATTAATGCCCTTGCGCCCGGCGTTGTCATCCCGACCGACCCCGAGCGCAGTCGAGCGGGGAGTGGAGGGACGCTGTTCGCCACGAGCATCCAGTCAATTCGGGCAAACAGCAGGTCCCTCGACTACGCCCTCCGGGCTCCGCTCGGGATGACAAGTAATAAAAGAACGCGCTCTCGGCACGGCTAAAGCCTGCCCTTTCAAAGCCGATGCCTCGCATCAGACGGGAACTCGTCACACCGTCCCACTGACAACTGAGAACCGACAACTGCTTCACAACACTGGGCTGTCGCTGCCCAGCATCTTCTCGCGAATAATCTTGATGGGCGGGTAGCCTTGCTGCAAGAACTCGTTGTGAAAGTGTTCGAGGTTGAATTTGTCGCCCATCTTCTGCTGGTAGTCCGCGCGCAACTTCAGGATTTCCAGCTTGCCCAGCGTGTAAACCAGATACGTTGGGTCGGAGGTGCCGCGCTTGGCCTCGCGCTCGGCCACGGCCGGCGTCTGCTGCCCCTCCTTGATGAAAAACTGGGTCGCCTCGTCCAGCGTCATCTTGCCGGTGTGCATTTGGATGCCGACAATGTAGCGCGCGTCACGCAGCAAAGCGTCCTGCAGTTGCCCCAGGCGCAGTTTCGGATCATGATTGCCATAGCCTTCATCGAGCATCATCTGCTCGCTGTAGTGTGCCCAGCCTTCGGCATTGGAGCTGCAGCCGATCAGCTTCCGCACCTTCGAGGGCGCCTGCTTCACCCACAGAAACTGCGTGTAGTGTCCGGGATAGGCCTCGTGGTCGGCGATGCTGATGATCACATCGTGATCGAAGCCCTTCATCCACTGTTCCGTCTTCTCCGCCGACCACGAAGGATCGGGCAGGGTAACGTTGAAGTACGCTTCCGTGGCCTTGTTTTCGTAGGGGCCGGGAGTGTCCATCGAGGCCGTAGTCAAGGCCCGACCGAACGGCGGCGTCTCTTCCACGATGGGCCGCACCTGCGATGGTATGGTGACAATGTGCTTCTGCTCGATGAATTCGACCAGGCTGTTGAAGGTATCGCGAAAGGCTTGCAGCAACTGGTCGGGCTGCGGATGGTTCTGCTCCAACTGCTCAATAATCTGTTCCGGCGTCTTATTGGGGTCGATCTGCGCCGCAACGCGCTTTAGCTCCGCCTGGTTCTTGTGCAGGTCGTCGTAGCCGATCTGTAGCAGGCGATCAAGCGGGATGTCGACCATCTGCTCGTACAGCAGTTTCTTGCTGTAGAGTTCAGCCCCGATGCGAAAGTCGCCTTTGGAAACGGGCAGCAAATCGTTCTTGAGATATTGCTGATAGCCCTGCAGGTTCGCGATTACCTTGTCATTGGACGCCGTGAACTCTGCCAGCAGCTTCTGGTCGGTCACGCTCTTGAACGCTGCGGGCACATCGTTCTGGAAGAACTTGATGATGCCCGGCAACTGCTGTAGCGCGATCTCGGTGTAGATGCTGGGCGGGTCCTTCAGGTTGGAGCGGGCCGCCTCGAAGTTGGCCGGCATCTTCTGCTCGCGCGCGATGACCGACTGCAAGCGCTCGTCCGCCGGCGCGAAGTTGCGGCTCATCAGGAGAAAGATGGTGCGGGTTGGACCGTTGGAATAAACGTTGGGATCGCGCTGCCAGCCCCGAATCTCCTGCAATTCGAGCAACTGCGCGGCGATGCGGTTCAGAACCAGTTGCACATCGGCGCGCTGGTCCCCGCTAAGCTGATTGGCGGGCAAGGCTGCGAATTTCGGCTTCTCGCTGTTGAGCCACGCGATCTCCGCGTCGCGCGATTTGGGCGAGTAGTTCTCCAGCATGGTGTCGTACTGGTGCAGGCCGGCGTAGGTGCCCGCGCTGGGATGGAAGGTGAAGTACTGATCGAAGTATTGATCGACCAGCTTGTCATACTGGGCAGGCGAAAAGGCCTGCGATGGCGGGGAGGCCTCAGTCTGTGCCATAGCAACCCAAGGGAGTAGGAATATGAACTGCACCGCGTAAGCAATGAGCCGAGTCAATGATTCCTCCTCTCAGAACGCACTGTGGGCCACCCGGTTTTATATCACGCAGAGGGGTCCGGGCTCTGGCAGACGTGCTGTTACCAACGATAAACCTTATTGACGGCACTCGGTTGGAGGTGTCGGCGGCGATCGCCAGGGCGGAAGCGTTTGCCTCCGATTAACGCTCGTGGGCTGCTGTGCTCTCTTGCGCTGCCATGGTCATGTACCTGTCCTGGTTGGCCCGATCGCCGAGCTGGCTATAAGCAGCGCTCATGTGCACCAAAGCGGCAACCCTCAGGGGCGACACACGGTCAGCAGCGCTTTGTGTAAGTTCAATGACTTGCTCCAACTGTTCGATGGCTTGACGCGGATGGCCATGGTCTTCCTCGTAAATGCCAATCTGGAGGCGGGGATAGGGAAACAGCGGGTCCATATCCGCAGCCGCGCGGAAATGTCCGATAGCGCCATCCCAATCTCCGTGCCGCACCAGTGTCTCCCCGATTAACTCCTCGGCCATAAAGTTATTCCGTACCGCTTCGGCGCTGTGCGTCCACAACGTCAGATCGTCGGCCCAGTAATTGACTTGGCGACGTGTGGTAAGCGCCAGTAACAACAGGATGACGGTGGCGCCCGCCGGCAGCCAGATTTTCGAGGAGCGCCATCGTTTGGCCCAATCGGCAATACCCCAGCAAACGGCGAAGAACAACCCTATGAAAGGCAGATAGGCGTAGCGATCGGCCATGGCGTGCGTGCCGATCTGTACGATCTGAATCATCGGGACCAGTGTACCCAGGAACCAAAGCCAACCTACGATGAGGTAGCGATGACCACTGCCTGCGCCTGAACCGGCGAGCGCCAGCAACGTGGCCAATAGCAGTAACAGCAATGCGCCGGCAATTTGCCATGCGGGCGGCGCCTGGTGCAAATGCGGATAAAAGAAGGACAGGTGCGCCGGCCACAGGAAATTCCCGAGATAGCGCGCGTAGGCGACGATGGCATTGCCCAGCCGCGAGGCCAGCGAATACGAGTTAAGGCCGCCCATGGTGCCATTCGCCCACTGCGCTTGCAGGGTGAAAACCGCGCTGGCGGCCGAGAGCGCGAAGAGCGGGACCTTCTCGAGCAGCAGCATTCGCCATTCGCTATTCGCCATTCGCTCTTGGCGAGAGATTTCAGCGGAAGGGCTCTGGCGAGGAGCAAAAGGCGGGGGACAAAAAGCAGTTCCTTTCTGGCGAAAAGCGAAGGGCGAATAGCGAATGGCGAGTCTTTGCAGCGGCCAATAGTCCCATAGCAGCAGCACAAGCGGCAAAGTGATGACCTGAGGCTTGGACAGCAAAGCCAGCGCAACAAATGTCATCACGACCAGGTAGCGGCCCACGGACGGCCGACGCGCGTACCAGGTATAGGCGATCAGCGTCAGCAGAAAAAAAGACATGCTCAGGACGGTCTTGCGTTCGGCGATCCAAGCAACTGGCTCGACGTTGACCGGGTGCAGCGCAAACAAAGCGGCGGCTGCGAAGCTACGCCCGACAAAACCGGTAGCTTGCACCAGCAAGCAGAAGAGCAGCAACGCATTCAGCGCATGCAGCAGGAGACTGGTTTCGTGATGCCCCTGAGGATTAAGGCCGAAGAAGTGGCAATCCAGGGCGTGCGACAACCAAGTGAGCGGATCCCAGTTGGAGTAGTGGAAGGTGGTGAAGGACCACTTCACGGTATCCCAGTTGAGGTCGTGAATGTGGAAATTGTCGACAACATAGCCGTAATCGTCGATGATCTGCCAGGGATGCTGTTTGACGGGCGCATAGACCGCCAGCGTCACAGCCACGAGCACCAAAGCCAGAACTGCTCTCTGCACTGCCGGAGGGAGAAGACGGCTTGGCTGGTGTTCCACTTGGCTCCAGGTCATGGCTTATGGCACGGCGGCAAAGCGTTCGACCGCAGACTTCAGTGTCAGCAAAGTCTGGCAGACGTGCTTCGCTCACCCGACTGGCTGTTGCTCGCCGGCCAACTGTTCCAGCAGGGACTTCAATCGTAGCAGCACTTGCTCCGGCTGCTTCTCTTTGAGCGAGAACTTCAGCACTCCCTGCGGCGTGAACTGCGTCCCGGGCTCGCTGGCCACGAAGCGTGCCAGCCGTTCAGGATCGACCGACGCCTTCTCCGTAAAGCGAATGCTGACGGCCTCGCGCCGGCGTTCGATCTGCGCCACGCCAATGCGCTGCGACAACAACCTCAGCGCCGCGTACTCGAGCAGGTTGCGCACCGGCGGCGGAGGCGTGCCGTAGCGGTCGCCAAGTTCGCCGGCAACATCTTCCAGTTGCGACTCCGATTCGACGCCGGCAATGCGCTTGTACATGCGCAGGCGCTGGTTTTCTTCGCGGATGTAATCGGCGGGAATGCGGATGTTCAGCCCCAGATTGAGTTGTGCTTCGGGCGTTTCCTCGGTGACCTCGCCTTTCAACTCGCGGACAGTCCGCTCCAGCATCGTCGTGTACAACTCGAATCCGACCGCCTCGATGTGGCCGCTCTGCTCGCCGCCAAGAAGATTCCCTGCTCCGCGCAATTCCAGATCGAGTGCCGCGATCTTGAAGCCCGCGCCAAGGTCGCTGAATTCCTTCAGCGCGGCCAGTCGCCTGCGCGCCAGTTCACTCAGCTCGCGGTCCGGTGGGATCAGCAGATAGGCGTACGCCCGGCGATCGGAGCGGCCCACACGGCCGCGCAACTGGTACAGCTCCGACAATCCGTGGCGATCGGCGCGGTTGATGATGATGGTATTACAGAGTGGGATATCGAGGCCGTTCTCGATGATCGTGGTCGCGACCAGAATGTCGGCCTCATGCCGCATGAAGGCGAGCATGATGCGCTCCAGTTCGCTCTCCGGCATCTGGCCGTGGCCGACCAGAATGCGGGCGCGCGGAACCATCTCGCGAATCTTGTCAGCGATCTCGTAGATGCTCTCGACGCGGTTGTGCACGAAGTACACCTGCCCACTGCGCTCCAGTTCTTTCTCGATGGCCGAGCGCAACAGCTTCTGGTCCCACGCGGCGACCACGGTTTGTATCGCCATGCGATCTTTCGGCGGCGTTTCAATCACGCTCATGTCGCGCAGTCCGAGCAACGACATGTGCAGGGTGCGCGGGATAGGCGTCGCCGACATAGTCAGCACGTCGACCTCTTTGCGCAACTGCTTCAGGCGCTCCTTATGACGCACGCCGAAGCGCTGTTCTTCGTCGACAATCACCAGTCCGAGATCCGAGAACTTCACGTCCTTTGAGAGCACGCGATGCGTGCCGATGACGACATCCACCTGACCCGCTTCGATTTTGGCGATGGTCTCCTTCTGCTGCTTGGGCGTGCGGAAGCGGCTGAGCATTTCGATCTTGATGGGGAAGGCCGCGAAGCGCTGGCGGAAGGTGTTGAAGTGCTGGAAAGCAAGCACCGTCGTGGGCGCCAGCACCGCAACCTGGCGATTGTCGCTGACTGCCTTGAACGCCGCGCGCATTGCCACTTCGGTCTTGCCGTAGCCGACATCGCCGCACAGCAGGCGGTCCATCGGCGTAGGCGACTCCATGTCGTGCTTCACATCGACAATCGCGCTCAACTGATCTTCGGTTTCGACAAACTCGAAGCTGCCCTCGAACTCGTGCTGCCATTCGCTGTCGCCGGCGAAGGCATGCCCCTGCGCCGTCTTGCGCACGGCGTACAGCTTCAGCAGTTCTTCGGCCATGTCCTTCATGGCCTTCTTGACGCGCGCCTTGGTCTTCTGCCACTGCTGCGTGCCCAGGCGGTTGAGCACCGGCCTCACGCCTTCCGATGACCGATATTTCTGCACCAGGTCGAGGCGCGTCAGCGGCACGTAGAGTCGCGCGCCTTCGGCGTACTCCAAGACCATGAACTCGGCGGGAGCGCCGTCATCCTGCGGGATCTCGCGCAGGCCCTGGTACTGGCCGATGCCATGCTCCACGTGTACGACGTAGTCGCCGATGGCAAGGTCGCGAAAATCCGAAAGGAACGCCGAGACCTTCGACTTCTGCCGCTGCGGGCGGCCCAGCGAAACTTCCGATTCGTCAAATAGGTCGCGGGTACCGAAGAGGACGAGCTTGGCATCGGGCACGGCAAAGCCTTCGGGCACGTAGGCCTTGACGATGATCGTGGCGCTGATCTCTTCGGCAAAGTAAGTGGATTCCTCGACAAAGACCTCGCCCGGTTTGGGCGTGCGGCTGCCGATGCGGAAGGAGAGGTTGTACTCGTTAAAGACATCGGCCAGCCGCTCGACTTCGCCGCTGCTGGAGACAGCGAACATCGCGCGCTTGCCCTCGCGCGTGAGCCGCTCGATTTCTTCCGTCATGGCGGCCACCGAGCCGTGAAAGCGCGTGGTCGGCTGGGTTTGCAGGGTAATGTGTTCGGAGTCGTCGCCGCCCTCGATGCCAAGCTGCTCGACGGCCATCGTCGTCGCCTGCGCGAGCCGTTCCCGCCACTGCTCAGGCGTGAGGTAGAGCTCTTCCGGACGCACCAAATTGCCGATCAAACTGCGATCGTGCGCCTCCGTGACTCGGGTCCACCAGGCATCGTGCGCTTCGTGCAGCCGGTCGGGCTCATCGAGGATGATGGCCGCGCCGGACATCAGATCGAAGAAGGTTTCGCCGGCCCCGGCAACGGGCGCATACATCTCCCATCCGGGGAAAACGGAGACGCCGGCGGCGCGCACCGTGCGCTCCAGCATTTCTTCGCTGCCGGCCAGCCGCTCGCCCGTGAGGCGCGCGTTGATGGCCGCAAGCGTCTCTTCGGCCACGGGAGTTTCGGTCAGCGGAAGCAGAACGATGTCGTCGGCGACCGCGGCCGAGCGCTGCGTCTCCGGATCGAACTTGCGAATGGACTCGACCTCGTCGCCGAAAAACTCAATGCGCACCGGACGGTCGAGCTCGGGCGTGTAGACGTCGAGCAGGCCACCGCGACGAGCAAACTCGCCCGTCATCTCCACCACATCGACCTGGCTGTAGCCGACACTGCGCAGGTGCTCGACCAGGCGGTCGGGATCGAGCATATCGCCGCGGCGGACGACCTTTGCCAGGTCAGCGTAGAAGCTGGCAAAGCGGAGGCGCATGGCCGACGCGGTGATCGTAGTAATGACGATCGCGGCCTCTCCGGTTGCGATCTTCCACAAAGCCGCGGCACGGGACTCCTGGATTTCGGGATGCGGCGATTGGTTCTCAAAGGGCAATACGTCATAGGCCGGCAACGAAACCACTGCGTCGGGAGAAACCGACCCACTCAGTTCGGCCAGCGAGCGCACGACGGGCACCAGCTCGTCCCCGCGTCGATTGTCCTCAACAAGGATGACCAGGGGACGCGCGATGGCGTGCTGGAGAAGCGGATAGAAGAGCGCTTTGCCGGTGGGCGTCAGTCCGGAGACACGTATCCGCCCGGCATCGCCCTTCACCTCCACCCCATCGCGCCAACCGCCGGCGCGCTGGAGACCTCGGACCTGGGCTACTGCACGTACAAAAGCGGGTAGCTTCTCCACGTCCGCAAAGAATTCGCGGACGAACGGCAGGATCATCGCCTTATTTTATCAAGGACGGTAGAGCGGGCCTTCAGGCACGCGTTGCGCGCCCCCTCTCGTTTGTCATCCCGACCAAGGGCTTCAGCCCGCGTGGAGGGACCTGCGTTTCCCTCGATTTAATTATGCACTTCGGGCGAACAGCAGGTCCCTCGACTCCGCTTCGCTCCGCTCGGGATGACAAAGTATCAAAGGATGGGCGGCTGGCGCGGCTGAAGCTGCGCCCCTTCGATGAGACACTGCGCTGAAAGCCTCTCCTGAGAGTCGCTAAACGGCGCCGCTCTACCTAGTACGCGCGGTCCAGCAACTCGACGACGTGCGCCACTTCGGCGTTCATTCCCTTTCGTTTTACGCCTGCGCGCAATTGCAGCATGCAGCCGACATTGGCGGTGGCGATGATCTGCGGCTCGACCATCGCGACGAACTCCATCTTCTCGTCGAGGATCTGCATGGAGATCTCGTTCTGCACTACGTTGTAAACGCCGGCGCTGCCGCAGCAGGTGTCGGAACGGGGCATTTCGACCAGTTCGGCGCCGATTTGCTTGAGCAACAGGCGCGGCTGTTTGCGCACGCCTTGCGCGTGTGCGAGGTGACAGGGGTCGGAGTAGGTGACACGCTGGTTGAGCTTGCGCTTCGGCTCGACCAAACCAACTTGGGCAAGGTATTCCGTTACGTCGCGGACCTTCGAGACAAACTCGCGTGCGCGGTCGGCGTAGTTCGGATCGTGTTCGAGCAGGACGGCATAGTCCTTCATGGTTGCGCCGCAGCCCGCAGCGTTCGTGACGATCGCGTCGTAGTCGGGGCTGAGCATGGCATCGATGTTCTTACGCGCCTGGGCCCGCGCTAAATCCAGCCAGCCGCCGTGCGCGTGGAGCGCGCCACAGCAGGCTTGCGCTTTAGGAATGCGAACCTCAATGCCGTTCTTCGTCAGTACGCGAATGGTAGCGCGGTTCAGCTCGGCGAAGGCAACGCTGCCGATGCAGCCGATGAGCATGGCCACGCGTCCGCGGCGCGTGCCTTCGGCGGGAAACACTTTGCCCAGATCGCGGAAAGAAAAATCGCTGTCGATTTTCGGTGAGAGCGTATCGAGTTCGCTTACGCCGAATAGCGTCAGTACGCCCGTCGCACGCGCGAAGCTCTGCAGTCCCGACCTCTGGTAGAAGCGCACAAACTTGGCGTGAGTGGACAACTTTGCGAATGACGGCAGAATGTCACCATAGAAATGCGCGCGCAGCTTACGCTGGAGCCACGAGCGCGGATAGTTCCGCTCGATTTGCGCGCGTGTGCTTTCCAGCAGATGGCCGTACTGCACACCGGAGGGGCACGCTGTCTGGCAATTCAGGCAGCCGAGGCAACGGTCGATGTGGGTAACGAAGGCATCGCCGAGCGCCAGCCGGCCGGAGTCGACCTGCAGCATCTGGTAGATGCGGCCGCGCGGTGAGTCCATCTCCGTGCCCAGCGCGCGGTACGTGGGGCAATTGTCGAGACACAGCCCGCAATGCACACACTTGGAGTACAGCTCCCAGGTAGGCTTCTCGCCGGGCTTGAAGTTGGATACCGGATTGTCGACGACGGCCGTCTCGGGACTCAAAACAAGAATCTCCCGCGATTCAGAATGTCTTTCGGGTCGAGCGCTTGCTTCACCGCGTGCATGCTGGCAAAGTGCGTCGGCGTGCGCAGCATCGGAATTTCGCCGCGCGCCTCCGCCGGACAGTGCAGCACGGTCAGGCTGGAATCCTGCGGCAGTTGCTCGGCCAGTATCCTCATCACCGTGGCGTAATTGGCTTTCGTCAGTTGCTGACCGACGGCGGGTGAGAGCGAGACGAACAGATTGCCGTGACCGACGCGCCCAACTGCGCCTAGCGTGAAGCCATTCGCGGCGGCAACTTCGTCGGTGACCTCCAGCACGCGGCGGACATCGCGCAGCGGCGCCATTAGCGTCATCAGCAGCGAGTCGGGGTCGCGCTCACGGGCCAGCGCGGGAAAGTTAGCGACCATGCGCCAGAATGCCGCTTCCTTCTCGCCTTCCATCTCGTGCGCCACGGCTGCGCCAAGTTCCGAACGGAAGCGGGCGAGCACAGCATCGCTGCCCGCGCCGCGGGCCGAGATCGTCCAGAACGAGTCCGCTGGCGAGCCGGGCGTGAGCAGCGCGCTTGCCTGTGGCGAAAGCAGTTCCAGGCACATGGGATCGAGCGGCGAGCGCAGCACGCGATCGCGATATGCCATTGCCTCGGAGGTGTTAGGGAAGCATGCGACGAATGTCCGGCAGTTGCGGGGATAGGGGAACAACTTAAAGCTGGCGCCGGTAATGATGGCCAGCGTGCCCCAACTGCCGATCAGCAGCTTCATCATGTCGTAGCCGGCGACATTCTTGACGACGCGTCCGCCGCCTTTGCCCATGCGGCCGTCGCCGGTGACGAAGCGCACACCGATGCAGTAGTCACGCAATGCGCCATAGCCATGCCGGCGCGGGCCGGTGATGCCGGTCGCCAGTAGCCCGCCGATGGTGGCGCGCTCCCAGAGCGGCGGGTCGGGGGCAAACAGCAGGCCGTCCTTGCTGATGTCATTGCACAAGTGAGCGACGGTGCAGCCAGCGCCGATGCCGACGGTCAGGTCGCCGGGATCGTAGTGCTCGGTTTCGGTGAGGCGCGATGTGTAAAGCAGGATGTCGATCTGCGCCGGGGCTTTGCCGGTTTCCTGCTGGCTGAGTCCTCCGGCCGGAGCGACAACGAGTTTGTTCTCGTTGGCGAAGCGGAGAATCGCGGCAATCTCCTCCGCCGAGCCGGGACGCACGGCAACGGCGGGCACGCAGCCAAGAATGTGCTCTGGCGGCGCTTCGGTCACATGCTCGGCCCCGCAGATGGCGGTGAGCTCGCGGCCCAGTCGTGTGGTGATCGCGGCGGTGCTCACATGCCCTCCTGCGCGAGGATGGGATTGCGCGACGGTCCCTTCATCTCGCGGCACATGCGCGGAGCCGGCAGCAGCTTCTCGGGATTCAGAACGCCATCGCGGTTGAACGCGTTTCGCAGGCTGGCCATCACGTCAAGCTCTTCTTCGGTGAACAGGTGCGTCATCATGTCGCGTTTTTCCGAGCCGACGCCGTGCTCGCCGGTGATGGAGCCGCCCACATCGATGCAGTACTGCAGGATGTCTTCGCTGGCTTCGAGCACGTGGTCGAACTGTGCTTTGTCGCGCTCGTCGAACATGATGAGCGGATGCAGGTTGCCATCGCCGGCGTGAAAGATGTTACCGATGATGAGATTGTGCTTCTTCGCGACATCGCCGATGTGGGCCAGCACGGCGGGAATCTTGCCGCGCGGCACTACACCGTCCTGGGTGTAGTATGAGGGCGCGACCCGCCCCACTGCCCCAAACGCCGTCTTGCGCCCCTTCCACAGCAACGCGCGCTCCTCTTCGTCTTTGGCGACGCGCACTTCGCGTGCCTTCTTCTGCAGGCACGCATCGCTGATGGCAACCACCTGCTCCTCTACCATCTCACGCAGGCCCTCGACTTCGATCAGCAGGGCTGCACCTGCGTCCAGCGGGTAGCCGGCGTGACAGTATTCCTCGATGGCGCGCAACATCCAGCTATCCATCATCTCGAGCGCGGCGGGGGTAATCCCGGCGGCGGTAATGGCCGACACGGTCTGCGCCGCATCGTCCACCGACTCGAAGATGCCGAGCAACGTCTTCACGGCTTCCGGCTTGCGCAGCAGCTTCACGGTGACTGCCGTTGTGATGCCGACCGTCCCTTCCGTTCCCACGTAGAAGCCGGTCATGTCATAGCCGTAGGACTCGGCTGCTTTGCCGCCGAAGTGCACGATCTCGCCGTCGGGCATCACGACCTCGACGCCGGTCACATGGTTCACCGTGACGCCGTGCAGCAGGGTGTGCGGCCCGCCAGAGTTTTCGGCGACGTTGCCGCCGATGGTGCAGGCTTTCTGGCTGGAGGGATCGGGCGCGTAATAAAGCCCCAGGTGCGAAACGTACTCGGAGAGCTGCAGGTTCACGACTCCGGGCTGCACCACGGCCCGCATGTTCTCCACGTCCACTTCCAGCACGCGGTTCATGCGCGAGAATGGCATGACGATGCCGCCCGGTTTGCAGATGGCGCCGCCGCTCAACCCCGTGCCGGCGCCACGCGCGACGATGGGAATTTTGGCGCTCGAAGCCAGGCGCATAATCGCCGAAACCTGCTGGGTGTTTTGCGGGAAGACCACCGCGCCGGGGGTGCTCTTGCGCAGCCCGCCGTCGTATTCGTACAACATCAGGTCTTCGGGACGATCGAGCACGGCGTCATCGCCGGCGATTTTCCGGAGTTCGCGGATGACAACGGAGAGATCCATGTGGGCACGAAGATAGACTCAGTTTACTATCCGTCCAGATGCAGCCGCCACCGCGCGTGTTCGCCTAGGTACCGGCCTGGATGTAGGCGCGCATCGCTTCCGCCTCCACCGCTTTTTCGTCGAGATGGCAGCGCAGCAGGTCGCGCAGCGAGAGGAAGCCCACTAGCGTGCGGCCATCGCAAACCGGCAGGTGGCGCACCTTATGGTCCTGCATCAGGCACATGGCCTCTTCGGAGCTGGCGCCCGGGTCAACCGTGCGCACATCGGTGCTCATGACCTCGGCAATGCGTGTGGTGAGCGGGTTGCGGCCTTCGGTGACGACGCGCTTCATGATGTCGCGTTCGGAGAAGATGCCGACCAGCTTGGTGTCGTCCAGCACCGGCACTGCACCGACGTTGCAGTCCACCATGTAGGTGGCCGCCTCGAGAACAGTTTGATCGGGCTGCACGTAGTGAATGGTGCGATTACTGATAAGTTCCCGGATGGTCGCCATTACTGCCTCCTGTAGTTGACTGAAGGGCGCCTTGGTGGCCCGGGCGGGCCAGTGCCTGGAGCCTGCTTCCCGGAAGCGTGATTTGGCACGGCCAAATGGCGGACCTGCCCGGGAGCGAGCAGCGGAGCGAGTATAGTCCCAAGCCGCGCTCGAGGGAAAGCATAATTGCAAGCTGGAAGGGCAGAAAATCTGCCATTCAGGCGGTTCCCGAGTACCCTCATTCGGGCGCTCAAGACTTCCTCTCTGCCAGACTGGTATTCTCGATCTTTGTCGGAGCCGAAGAAAAATACATGTCAAACGTTCTCGAAGGGCGGACGGCGGTGGTTTTCGGGGTTGCCAACAAACGCAGCATCGCATGGGCCATCGCGCAGCAGATGCAGCATGCCGGGGCGCAGCTTGCCATCACCTATCAGAACGAGCGCCTAAAGCAGGAAGCCGATGACCTGATCGCCGCATTGCCGAACTCGCAGGCATTTCAGTGCGACGTCTCGCGGGACGACGAGATCGCGCGGCTTTTCGAGCAACTCAAAGAGCGGTACGGGAAAATCGACACATTGGTGCACAGCGTGGCGTTCGCGCCCGCCGAGGAGTTGAAGGGCGAGTTTGCCGAAACCAGCCGCGAGGGCTTTCGCATTGCACTGGACGTAAGCGTGTATTCGCTGGTTGCGGTAGCGCGCGCCGCGCGCCCGCTGATGACCGATGGGGGCAGCATCATGACCATGACCTACTACGGCGCGGAAAAAGTCGTTCCCAAATACAACGTGATGGGGGTCGCCAAGGCCGCGCTCGAGGCCAGCGTCCGCTATCTCGCCTATGACCTGGGCAAGAACAACATTCGCGTGAACGCCATCTCCGCCGGCCCCATCAAGACGCTGGCGGCGCGCGGTATCTCTGGACTTGGGGAAATGCTGAAAGAACATGCCGAGCGGGCTCCGCTGAAGCGCAATGTGGACGTGAACGAGGTCGCTTCGATTGCGGTATTTCTTGCCAGCGGCGCGGCCAACGGGATCACCGGCGAGACGATTTACGTCGATTGCGGGTACAACATCATGGGATTTTGAAGCTGCCGCCGCCCGGTTGTATTTCGCGTATTTGCCCGCAGCACTTCACGCAAGCACCACATTCTTCCGGCCTTCGGCGTCTCGAGATCAGTCTGCACCCCAGAAACCGCAGAACTCTAGGAATATCATACCACCACTTTTGGCTAAGTACTTTCGTAACTTGACATTGTCCGATTCGAGGTTAGGCTGAGTGGGGTGAGCTTCAGTGCATCTGGCGCCCCATACCTTTGCCCGATTGTTCTCCAGGATTCCGAATTCGCCGGCACCACAAATCAATTCCGGCGCGACGATTACTGACGCCAAACCGCGGTTAGTGCCGAAGTCTCAAAGTCGGCATTTCGAAGTCGTGAAGCATGCTTTCAAGATTGCATCGCATCAAGGAGCCCTCATGGCGCAAGCGCAACTGAGCGAAACGGAGTTTGGGGCCGTCGGATTGCCCGAACCCAAAACGGTGGAGCAGACCGGAGTACGTAAAGCCCTGCTGGAAGACCTAGCGCTGAAGACAATCTACGTGACCGCGACTCCCTCGCTGGTGGAGTTGGCCACCAGCATGCGGCTTCCCTACCGCCTGGTGGATGAACTGTTTGGCCGTTTGCGCGCGGAACAGCTTGCCGAGGTAACAGGCATGCGCGGAAACGCGCGGGAGATCGCGCTTACCTCCAGTGGCCGGTCGCGGGCACTGGAGTTGCTGGCCCTGAACCAGTACACCGGAGCGGCTCCGGTCTCGCTGGACAATTACGTCGACATGGTTCGTCAGCAGAGTGTACGCGACCTGAACGTACACCCTGAGGACATCCGCCGCGCCTTCAGCTCCCTGGTGTTACAGGAAGAGACGCTCCACAAGCTGGGTACGGCGATGAATTCCGGCGCGGCGATTTTTCTCTATGGACCGACGGGCACCGGCAAGACCGCCATCGCGACCACCCTGCCACGGGTGCTGGCCGATGATCACGTCTGGATCCCGTATTCCGTGCAGACCGACGGCCAGTTTATTAACGTCTACGATCCCCATGTGCATGTCAAAGTCGACGATCCGGTCACGGACGACCACGATGCACGCTGGGTGCTCTGCCGCCGTCCGGCGGTGCTGGTGGGTGGCGAACTCACCATTGAAATGCTGGAGCTGCAACTCAACCCGATTTCGCGGATCTACACCGCTCCGGTGCAGATGAAGGCGAACAACGGTGTGCTCATCATTGACGACTTTGGACGGCAGAGGGTGCGTCCGGAGGAATTGCTGAACCGCTGGATTGTGCCGCTGGATCGCCGGATCGACTTTCTTACCCTGGCCGGCGGAAGAAAAATCGAAATTCCCTTCGAACTGTTTGTGGTCTTCGCCACCAACCTGAATCCTTCCACGCTGGGCGACGCTGCGTTCTTGCGCCGGATACAAACCAAGATCCGCGTGGGTGAGCTGGCACGCGGGCGATTCCACGAAATCTTCGCGCGGGTTTGCGATGAATGGGGCATGAGCTATGACGCGGGCGTTGTGGATGATTTGATCGACGTCATCCGCAGCAAGTATGGAGAACCGCTGCGGGCTTGCCATCCTCGCGATCTTGTCGGCCAGATTCGCTGGGCGGCACGCTACGAAGATCGCGAACCCGTCCTGGACCGGAACGCGCTGCTCACCGCCCTGGAAGCCTACTTCGTTTCCGACGCCGACGAAGAGGAGACGCAAAGCGATTAGCTGGTAACAACGTCCGCCTGGTTTTATAGTAGGCAGCGCGTCGGCCTAGAGGCGGCGCTCCCTGTGGCTAATCTCTCCTCAGCTGCTGCGGATCGTCCTCTCGCGCCTGCGACCATCGGAAAAGGTCCCGGCAAGCTTAGGTTCTGGCCGCTAGTAATTGCGACATTCTTCATGGTCTCGGGTGGCGCGTACGGCACCGAGGACATTGTGCATGGCGCCGGTTACGGTCGAGCCATCCTGATCCTGCTGCTCACCCCTGTTCTCTGGAGTTTGCCCACCGCATTCATGATCGGGGAGCTTTCCAGCGCCTTGCCCAAAGAAGGCGGTTACTACGCCTGGGTGCGGCGCGCCATGGGCGACTGCTGGGGATTTCAGGAGGCGTGGCTCTCGCTGGCTGCCAGTGTTTTTGACATGGCGATTTATCCCACGCTGTTCGTGCTGTATTTGGCGCGACTTTTCCCATGGTTCGGGTGGGGGCACCGCAGCTTAGTCGTGGGACTGGCAGTCGTCGGCGTTTGCGCAGGGCTAAATATCGCGGGCGTTCGGGTAGTCGCGACCACATCCGTTTGGCTCTTCGGTCTACTCTCGGCTCCCTTCGCAATCATGGTTGTGCTGGCTCCGTTCCGATACGGGGCGTTCGCCCATACCCTGACCCAGCCCACGACGGTAGATGTCGATCTTGTCGGCGGCCTTTTGATCGCGATGTGGAATTACATGGGCTGGGACAACGCCTCCACCATCGCGGTAGAAGTCAATCAACCACAGCGGACCTATCCCCGCGCCATTCTGGGGGCGGTAGCCCTGGTGTCGATTAGCTACATTCTTCCGGTTGCCGCGGTCCGGCTGACGCACCTCAGTCCGTCGGCGTGGGAAACGGGATCGTGGGCGGACATTGCGGGCATGCTCGGCGGAGCGCCTTTGCGCACGGCTCTGGTGCTGGGCGGCATGATGAGCGGCTTCGGCATGTTCAATGCGCTGGTGATGAGCTATTCGCGACTGCCGCTGGCGATGGCACAAGACGGCATGCTACCCAAAGCCTTCGCGCAAATGAATCGGCACAACGCGCCCTGGGTTTCGATTGTGGTCCTCGCGATGGGGTGGGCGCTGTGCCTAGGGCTGGGCTTCGAGCGGCTGGTCACGCTCGATGTGCTGGTTTACGGGGCAAGCCTGCTCCTCGAATTCCTGGCCCTGGTTGTGCTGCGCGTCACCGAACCCAGCCTGCTGCGCCCGTTCAAAGTACCGGGAGGCCTGTTCGGTGCGATTGTAGTCGGCGTGTTACCAACGCTGCTGCTGGTCTTCTCCGTCGCTCGCGGCGAGCACGAGCAAATTATGGGGATCAATGGCCTGCTGGTTGGAGCTTTCCTGGTCCTGGCCGGCTTCGGGGCCTATGGCATAGACCTGGTTTTGCGGCGGAGGGGTTTACGGTGACGGGCAGAATCCAAAGGCAATCCGACAGCCCTATCACTTGCATCTTTGGCTTATCGCGAGCGGCAATTCGAGACTGCTACTTCCCTGTCCAGCACGCCGGGCGTTTCTGCAGAAAGGCCGAGATTCCCTCCTGCGCGTCGGCGGCGAGCGAATTCATGCTCATCACTTCCTTGGCATAGGCGTAGGCCTTCGGCTGGTCGAGATCGATCTGCGTGTAGAATGCCTGTTTGCCTAGCGCGACCGTAAGCGAGCTGGCTTCCGCAATTCGCGTCGCCAGCCTGCGGGTCTGCCCGGCCAGTTCGGCAGCGGGAACGACCATGTTGATCAGTCCCCATTCCGCTGCCGTTACCGCATCAATCATTTCTCCGGTTAACAACATCTGCAGAGCGCGTTTGCGTCCCACCGCGCGGCTGAGCGCCACCATGGGAGTCGTGCAGAAGAGTCCAATCTTCACGCCGGGGGTGGCAAACGCCGCCTGGTCCGACGCCACGGCCAAATCACAGGTGGCGACCAACTGGCATCCCGCCGCGGTCGCAATGCCCTGCACCTCAGCGATGACCGGCTGCGGAATCGCTTGCACGCGCATCATCAACTCGGTGCAGACATCAAACACCTGCCGATACTCGTTGAGGTCGCGCCCTAGCATCTCACTCAAATCGTGGCCGGAGGAGAAGACCTTGCCGGCGGCGCGCAACACGACCACGCGCAAGGCGCGGTCGCGGCCAATTTCGTCCAGGCAGTCGATCAGCTCCGTCATCAATTCCAGCGATAACGCATTGCGCCGCTGCGGCCGGTTCAGGGTCACCATCGCAATCTGTCCGTCAGGGTCGAAGAGGATACTCTGGTATTTGGAGACTGTGGTGGTTTGCGATTCAGGCATTACGAAACTCCTCCTGCCGCCGGCCGCGAATGCTGGCGCAACACGTTCTTGCGAATTTTGCCGGTCGAAGTTTTCGGCAATGGGCCAAAGTGTACCGCCTTCGGGCATTTGAAGTGCGCCAGGCGCGAGCGGCAAAAGTCGATCAGCTCTTGCTCGCTCGCCAGAGCGCCATCCTTGAGCAGCACGTAGGCATGCGGCACCTCGCCCCACTTCTCATCGTGACGCGCCACAATCGCCGCCTCCAGCACCGAAGGATGCTCGTACAACACGCGCTCGACCTCCAACGACGAGATATTTTCCCCACCCGAGATGATGATGTCCTTGGCGCGGTCGCGGATTTCGATGTAGCCGTCGGGGTGCATCACCGCGAGATCTCCGGAGTGAAACCAGCCGCCGCGGAATGCGGTTGCGGTCGCCTTGGGCTCGCGATAGTAACCCAGCATCACGTTGTTGCCGCGCATCACCACTTCCCCAACCGCAGCCGCGTCAGCCGGAACGTCTCGCATCTGTTCGTCGACCACCCGCATGTCGGTCCCAAAGACCACATACGGCACGCCCTGCCGCGCTTTGAGCAACGCACGTTTCTCTAGCGGCTCATTGTCCCAGTCCGTGTGCCAGGCACACACCGAGTGCGGTCCGTACGTTTCCGTCAGGCCATAGACATGCGTCATTTGGATACCGACCATCTCGGCCGCCCGGATGACGGCCGGAGGCGGAGGCGCTGCGGCAATCACCATCTTTATTTCCGGGTTAAAACGGATGCCGTGGCGCGAGCAGTACTCGCTCAGAGTGCGCACGACAACGGGAGCGCCGCACAGATGAGTGACCCCCTCGTCCTGGATCAGCTTGACCGCCCGCTCGGCGTTTACCTCCGGGAGACAGATGTGCCGCCCTCCCACACCCGTGACCGCCCAGGAGAAGCACCAGCCGTTGCAATGGAACATGGGCAGCGTCCACAAATACACCGAGCGGTACGATAACCCGTGTTCCACGATTTCTCCGATGGCATTGAGGTAGGCGCCGCGATGCGTGTACATCACGCCTTTGGGCACACCGGTGGTGCCGCTGGTGTAATTGATGGAGATGACATCTTCTTCCTGAGGCGCGTGCGGCGCGACAGGATGGTTGCCCTGGCAAAGGAACGTCTCGTAGTCCGAGATCATTCGCTCGACCTGCGGCATCGCTCCCCGGCGCTCCAGCAGCGGTGCGACGAGATCAGCATCGCCGAGGAGCATCCGGGCCCCGCTGTGATTCAGAATGGTCACCAGCTCACCGGCCTGCAGACGGATGTTGAGCGTAACCAGCACCGCGCCAATGAGCGGGACTGCGAAGTGTGCTTCCAGCGGCAGCACTCCATTGCGAGCCAGCACGGCTACCCGGTCCCCGGGTACGATGCCGGCCTGCTGCAGAGCAGCTCCAAAACGGTGTACGCGCTGCTGCATCTCGGAGTAGGTGAAGCGCCGGTCGCCATCCACGACCCCAGTGCAGTCGCAGTATGCAATGGCGTTGCGGGAAAGAAATTCCAGAGGAGTAAGCGGGGAAAGCATGGAGAACCGCCCGGATTATGAAATTTGGCGGAATTATATCCCACAGGCTTTGCGTGTTCGGTGATCTCCAACCTGAACAGTAGTGGGTAGTGGCGAGTCGGACCACGCCGGTCTTCTATCCCCTATCCCCTATCCCCTGTTTCCAAGGGGTCTCTGAACAAGCTGCTGGCCCTCAGGGGCTAAAGCCCCGACCGATTCTGCTGCACGTTCGGCACGGCTTAAGCCGCGCCCTTTCAGGGCTGAGGCTTGAACACGTCGCGGATAAACTCTGCCATCGCATTTAGAGTCGCCTCGGGCTGGTCGCGATGGGGTGAGTGCCTGCACTCCGGCAACATCACGACCTGCGTCCCGCTTACCTGCCGCTGGATGGCCAATACCTGCGCGATGGTGCCGTACTCATCCTGCTCGCCCTGAATGCAGAGTATCGGACAGCGGATGGCAGGCAAATACGATTCGATGTTCCACGGGCGGAAGCGCGGATCCAGCCAGATATCGTTCCATCCCCAAAAGGTTTCGTCTACGTGAGCGTGATAGCGTGCCAGCTTCTGCCGCAGCTCTGTCGTTCGAAAAGCAACTTTCGCGTTGGCAATGCTGGCCACGCTGAGGTCCTCCACGAAGACATGCGGCGCTTCCAGGATCAACGCTTGCGGAATCTCGGGATACGTGCTGGCGAAAATAAGCGCGATAGAGGCGCCGTCGCTGTGGCCCAGCAAAATGGGATGCGTGATGCGGAGCTTGTCGAGCAACTCCGGCAGCACCACTTCGCCTTCATGATGCATGTACTCGACGGCGCGTTTTTCTGTGAGCCGCTCAGAGTTGCCGTGCCCGTAACGCGAGTAGGCAATGACGGTGCATTCCGTGCGGGCCGCGAGATGCTCCGGGAAATCTTTCCACATCTCCACCGAGCCCAGACCTTCATGCAGCATGACGATGGTCGGGTGTTCCGGCCGCGTCGCGCCGATCCGCCGCATTGCCAGCCGTTTGCCGTCAACGACAACTTCGCCGCGCTGCAGTTGTAATGGCAAACTCGAGGGCATAGGAATCATCGCTATTCCAACTGCAGTTCGGCGCTACCCAGCGGCCTTGGATCATCACTTCGCTCAATCGAGGCGCAAAGTCAAAGCTGGAAGGGTTAGCCCATCCACGTCCACGGTCCAGGTGTCCCCGGCGCCAGTGGGATGGCCGGCGGTGAGGGTTCCCGAGCTGACGACCTCTCCGGCCCGCAAAGGCTCGTCAGGAAATCGCCGCAGGATGGCGGTGCTCAGTTCGGCCAGGCACACAGCCGGGCTCGCCAGGGAATTCTTGCCTGAGCCTCCCTCAACGAACTCCCCGTTCCTCGAGACACGCACCTTGAATCGAGGTAGCGCTTCGAGCAGTTGCGGAATCAATCCGGCTGGCACCGGCACTCGCTCGCCAACCACGAGCGCCGCGTGAAGGCCGAAGGATGCGACAAAATCAGCCGGCTGAAACTTCCAGTCTGGAAATGGGCAATCGATGATTTCGAAGCCGATGGCCAACCATTCGGTCGCTTCCAACGCGCCGGCCGCGTCGATGCCTTCCGCCGCCATCAATTGTTTCAAACCGAAGACGATTTCTGGTTCGATTTTCAACGAGCGAACATGAGGAAGTGTCAGGCTGGCTGCGTTGCCCTCGGCATAATGCACCGTGTCCTGGTACATGTGCGCCCACACGAGAGTTTGCAGTTTGAAAACACGCCACATCGCCTTGTTGGCATAACCGACCTTACGGCCTACGGCTTTGGCGCCGCTCGCTTCGCGCCACTGCTTCAGTTGGGTTTCGATTTCATAGGCGGCGTTCAGATCGAAGCCGCTGCGGGACGACGGAAGCGCAGGCGCCATCCGCCCCGTCTCGTACGCAGAAAGTAGTTCCTGCGCTAGAGCTTCAATCTCAAGGCGCTCCATAAATCCATTCATCCGGCTGCGTAACCACAATCTTAAATGAAGTTAGGCGTCACTCGATTCGCAGCAGAGCATGTGCGAACCAATCGTGAGTCCACTGAAGAGCAGCTAATCCTGCAGTAAGCCGATGAACGCCCGGACTGCATTCGAAAGATGCTTGTCTTTACGGTAGACGCAAAAGTACTTCAGCTTGGCGTCCATTCCGCTTACGGCAACAGCGGCAAGCGAACCATCGGAGATCTCCCGCTGAACCACGGTCTTTGGTTGAATGGAGACGCCCAACCCCACTTCCACCGCTCGCTTGACGCCTTCCAGGTTCCCGAAATCGAGCACGTTCTTTAATGCGACACTCTGCTCTCGCAGCCGCTCTTCGACGACCGCACGGATGCCGGCGCCGCGGGCGGCGACGATCACCGTCTCCGCCAACAGTTCTTTGGGCTTGATGCTTCTCTTTCTTGCCCAGCGATGACTGCGCGGAACGATCAGGACAAGCTCGTCGGTCATGAACTCGCTAGACGTGAGCCGTGCATCGTCGACCTCATGACTTACCAGCCCAAGATCGACCTTGTTGGCCAGAATCCGGGCGACGATCCTTTCGTGAAGCGATATGTCGAGCGATACAGCGACCGCCGCATATTGCCTGCGAAATGTAGCGAGGATGCTGGGCAAGAAGTAAATGCCGATAGGAAAGCTGGCCGCGAGCGTCAGTTTCCCGCCGCGCAAACCCTTCAGTTCCTGAATTCGTTGCTCGGCCGCGGTGATGGAGACCATAATCTCCCGCGTCGCTTCCAGGAGAATCTCGCCGGCTTGGGTCAGCGCGACCTTTTTTCCCAGCCGGTCAAATAAGGGAACTCCGTAGTACTCCTCCATCTGTTTAATGTGTTTGCTGATACCGGGCTGAGTGAGGTGTACGGCTACGGCCGCACGGGTAAAGCTTTGCGTCTCGGCTACCGCCTGAAAGATTCGCAATTGGTCCAGATTGATCATGAATGTGGGTGATTGGCAGAATACTAACAATTACCCAGGTTCATGCCAAAGCGGCAGGTGGTTGGATAATCCTAGTCGGGAGTCAGGCCAAGGTACTCTTCGTGGCCTTGAAAGATAGCGACCAGCAGATCGCGAACGCGTTGCTTCCAGCCCGCCGGCGCGGGCTCGTCGAACCGTGCCGGTTCCTCTTCGATTATGATCTCCGGTTCCGGATCGAGACAGGTTGGTGACATAGCAGCCCTCCTTGCGATCAGCGTGGCACGCGGTACGGCATACGCGATCGTTGGCTTCCTGCCTAAGCGTAGGCTTGATGAATTCTCCTTCCGATGACCGCCGTCACAGGGGGTTGTGACATTATGGAAGTGGCCGGTGATGCGAGTCCGGATGGGTTGCTGCCGCCGCAGACGGCTAAGCTTTCGGAGCCCCACAGAGAGTGCATCGGAGGAGCGTTGCAACCCGGCCAAGCCATCTTCCTCTTCTTCGCGGCAGCCATTGCTGGAATCCTAAACGCCATCGCCGGCGGAGGGACCTTTGTATCTTTCCCGGCACTGCTCAGTACGGGCGTGCCGGCGGTGCAAGCCAATGCCACGAACACGGTTGCGCTGTGGCCTGGATTGGCAGCCAGTACCGGCGCCTATTTGAAGCGGCTGGACGTGCCTCGGCGATTGCTGGTCCCGCTGCTGCTGACGAGCGTTGCCGGAGGGTTCGCCGGTTCGCTGCTGCTGCTCAAGACGCCGCAAACCGTGTTCTTGCATCTCGTGCCGTGGTTGCTGCTGAGTGGCACGTTGCTGTTCGCCTTCGGCAATAAGTTGCGCACGCTGGCCGGCAGGTCTGCCCGCACGGAGGCTTGGCGCAACGCATCATGGCGGGTAGTCGTGGCTGCCAGCTTTGGCGAATTGCTGATTGGAATCTACGGAGGATACTTCGGCGCAGGCATCGGATTCATCACGCTGGGCATGCTGGCGGCGCTTGGCATGCACGACGTTCACGCCATGGGCGCAATACGGACATTGCTGGCCGCAGTCATCAACGCCGCAGCCGTGCTGATGTTCATCGTGGCGCGGGCCGTGTTTTGGCCGCAGTGCCTAGTGATGATCGCCGGCTCCATGGCGGGCGGCTGGTTTGGAGCGCGCTTCGCGCAGAAGGTCGATCCCGCCAAGATGCGGCGCGTCGTGATCGCAATCGGCCTGATGATGACCGCGTACTTCTTCATCAAGTTCCACTGACGTGGACGCCCACCCTCGGCGTCACGGCACCGAAGGGTGGGGCACCCAAAAATCCTTACACAACTGTGATCTGCCGGCGCAGGTCGGGTGCGAACAGATTCTTGGGAATCATGGCATGGACACCGCGGGTGATGTCCACCACCTGCGTCACGCGGAAGCTCGCCGCGATACTGCACAAGCCATAAGCGTCGAGCTTGGTGAGGTCGGCGCGCGCCGACAGGAAATCGATTGCGTTACGCGCCGCCTGCGTCATGGCCACATTCAGGTCCTTATCCATAGCCATGGGAATCCAGTGCGTCGGCGTCTCCGCAATCGGCCAGGCGAAGTTTTTCTGTTTGTGGAGCACCACCTGGATGCGCAACTCCTTCATGCCAGTTTCCAGAGCAGTAAGACAGATTTCGCCGTCGCCCTGCACCGCGTGGGAATCGCCGGTGAAGATCAGCGCTCCCGGCTTCCACACCGGGATGAACATGGTCGTGCCCTCGCTCATCTCGCAGAGATCGACGTTGCCGGCATGAGGGCCGGGGGGAACGGAACTGGTGACGCCGGGACTCAGCGGAGGATAGAAGCCGTCCGGAGGCGCCAGGCCGAGCGTGCCCTGGAATGGCTTCAGAGGCACATGAATCTTGGGATTAAACTCCGCCGTCATTTTGGTCAAGTCAAGCTTCATGTACTTCACCTGGCCTTCGACATAATCCTTGGCTAGCAGGCCGGTCCCCAGCGAACCCGGGTTGTTGAAGGTACCGCCCCAATCCAGTGGATGAATGCGCTTGTAACGCACCTCCAGTACATCGCCCGGTTCGGCGCCGTTGACGTAGATGGGCCCGATGATCGTGTGCGGCCCCTTGCCCGGATTATCCCGGCGCATCTGGGCCAGCACCTCGATGGGAACGCCAGGCTGCATTTTGTTCAGGAAATGCGTCCAAGTGTTGACGTAGCTGATGGTGTCGCCGGAATCGACCTTCACGATGGGATCGAGCGTGGTATCGAAGACGCCGAGATGCGCCGTCTTGTCGTTGCACTCCACAACGTGCACACGGCCCTCGTCATCTTTCTTCGGCGGCGCAGGGCCTCCCCCGCCTGCAACCTCGAGGCTATCGGAGGCGCTTGCCAACCGGCTAAACCACGGTCCGATCGTCGCCAGCGCCCCCATAAAGGTGCTGGCGGCCAGCAGCCGACGGCGAAAATGCCCGCGCGCGGTCAGAAAGCCGTCGAACCGCTCGTGATCGATTTCGTCCATGTGCAGGAGGCGGTCCGCTGTCCGCCGCGTGAACGCGGCGTCCTTGATGTCTTCACGGACAATGCCGGTCCCATTCTCCTCGCCGCATCCGAAGAGGTCTCCGCAGCAGTGATGGTCCTGAGTTTGAACTTCCGGACTTGCACCGCAATTAAGTTCCGCGTTCATGGTCGCGCCTCCAGAGCAGCCCAGTATGCGCTTCCGCAGATTGCTCCGCAATCCGTTTTCCCGCATTTCGCCAGTGGATTCCGGAAATGGTCTTGTATGGGGAAGACTCTGATAGCAGTCTGGTTGACAATTTCAGCCCGGAAAGAAGCACAATCCACACGAGGGCTGCAAACACATGTACAGAGTCGAGACTTGTTGGTTTTGGGGCTCGCTAATCCGGCGTGTAGCCGAGCATGTCTTCATATGCCCCTCGAAGATCTTGGCCAGCTTCGTGATACGGAACAACTCCTTCAACCGCTGGTTCAGATTGATGAGCCTGAGCGCACAACCTTGCCGCTTTGCCGAGACGTAGAGCCCCACAATGGCGCCCAAACCGGAGCTGTCCATGTGGCCCAAGTCGGTGAGGTCCAGAACAATGGACTTCGTCTGCGGTATAAGTTCGCGAACCGCCGCTTGCAACTGCGAAGATGTAACCGAGCTGATCCTGCCGATGCAGCGCACCACCGTTTCGTCAGGGCCCTTGCTGATCCAGTGTTAGGTCGTTTACAGGAGTGGGATTCGCGGCCATCGGGGGTCTCCTCTCTAGCAAAATCGCAGCCAAGTTGTCCTGAGCGGAGTTGGGCCGAGGCGCTCTGACCTATTGCGCGGCGCGTTTCACACCGCAGTCTTCAAGTTGCCCGGTTGCACCACCGCCTTGTCCTGTAGTTCTCTCTCTGATTTCCGCACGGCACGCGCAGCCAGTGGCTTCAGCCACAGCAATGCCATAAATGCGGCGACCAAATCGCAGATGATCATTGCCCAAAACACTTTGCTCCAGGAGCCGGTCCTGGCAAAGATCCACGCTGCTCCCGGACCGGCAAAAGCTGCGGCTACACCTTTAGCGGTGTAAACCACTCCGTAGTTCGTCGTGGCCCACTTGCTGCCGTAAAGATCGCCGGTGAGCGATGGAAACAAGGAGAAGATGTTGCCCCAGGCGAAGAAGCACAGGCCGGACAGCACCACGAACCATATAGGGTGAGCGATCAGTTGCAGCAGAGCATATACGGCGAGGGCTTCCAGGATAAAAGCGACAAAGATGGCATTCTCGCGACCAATATGGTCGGAAACCCATCCCCAGAAGGGACGCGTAAAGCCGTTCAGCAGCCTGTCGACGGTGATCGCCAGCACGACTGCGGTCATTCCGAAAGCCACCACGATCTTGTCGACGTGGTACGAAACAGCCATGGGATTGAGCTGCGCCGTAACCACCAAGCCCCCGAAGGCCAGCATCGTCATCATCAGATAGATCACGTAGAACGATGGCTGTTGCAGCATTTGCCACGGCGTCATGTCCACCGAGGAGGTGTTCACCTTCGCCTTAATTCTTAATTTTTTCTGCTCCCAGTTCGGCGGCGCCCATCCCACCGGAGGCCTGGCGAGGAACAGAGCCGCCAGCAACACCACGGCGCCCTGAACCAGCCCCCAGAAAATGAACGTGTGCTGATAGCCGGAGGCCTTCAGCATCGCGGCGACCGGGGCGATCGTCGATGCGGTGCCTATGCCGTAGGCTCCGGCGGTCAAGCCGACGCACAGGCCGCGATGGTCCGGGAACCACTTCAGCGCATTGCCCACGGTGCCGCCGTAAACGATCCCTGCACCGATGCCCCCAATGCTGTACCAGAAATACAGGCTGCCGATACTCTCGGCGTAGCCTGAGCCAACCCACCCGAGCGCCACCAGGATGGAGCCCATGCCCAGCATGAAGCGCGGCCCGATGCGATCGACCAGGTATCCCTCGAACGGCACCAGCCAGGTCTCGAGCGCAATAAATAAGGTGAAGGTCCATTGCACCGCCACCAGCGAAACGTGCAGATGGGTTTGGATCGGCTTGGTGAAGAGCGTCCAGGCATATTGCAGGTTCGCAATGGCCATCATGGCCACGATACCGGCTATGAGCTGGATCCAACGATTGGGAATGCGTGAGGGGTGAATCAGGGAGGACGGACTTTCGGCCATAGTTCTATCTCCGCAACGCAGCCTCGGAACCGCAACCGCTCAATGGCGATGTAGCCTGCAGTGAATTTCCGGCAATTCTAATTCAGCAGCTTCTTCGGCGCCTGGCAGCCCTAAGCAAGGGTCGAGCACCCTGTGCTAAATTGGTCTGGTCACCGAACCAGTTTCGAACGTTAGCATCGCGACGCCTTCACTGTCAAACAAGTACGAGAGTTGCCGTCCAGCGTCCGCTGCCAATGATGAGCACACCCAGCGACGATGACATCCGGGAGCAGATCGAGAGCTACCGCGGCCGGCTTAGCCTGCTGATTCGCGGCGGCCTGGATGCCCGCGATACATTGGCAGCCGATCCCATCAATGCCACTGCGCTTGCGGCCGTTCGCAGGTGGCAGCAAGAGTGTGGAGTCGCGGTCAACGAGCTCTCGGGTGGGAGCAAGGCCCATTGGCTGGCGAGGGCCTTCAGCGAAGCCTTCCTGGTGGGTGCTGCGGAGGGTGGGGCGGTTGCGGACGCAGCTCCAGCCGAAATCGCGCAGCGCTTGATCGGAGTGCTTGAGCAAGCGCTGGCTTCGCTCTCGCGGAACGACTTCCCTTCCCAGCCGTCGGCTATGGCAGCGCCGGTTCCCCGGCGCTTCGACTTTGTACATAATCCGCAGCTCCGGCCGGTTCTGGAGCACGCCTACATCGATGCCCGGCGCGCGTTCGATGAGGGCGATTACGACCTAGCCCTGCTTACGAACTGCGGGATTCTCGAGGCGATCGTGACCGATGCCCTCGAGCAAAAAGGTGTTAGTGGCTTGCCAGTGGCTGATACGCCCGAGGGCGAGATCGCCGATTGGCCGTTCTCAACCCGCCTCAAAGTCGCAGAGCAAAGCGGCCTCATCGGTCGCGGATGCGCGCGATTGCCGGTGGTCGCGCGGAGCTATCGCGATGCGGATCGCGAGACAGGAGCAAAGCTCAATGTGTCAGAGCATGATGCCCGCGTTGCCGGACAAGTACTGCAGGTGATCCTGCGCGACCTGAATCCGGGAAGGTGAATCCCGCTCAATCCTCCAGGTCCTGGCGAAAAACCGGTTGCGCGGGATCGAGCCTGCCGTGGATCACCCCCATCAACATCTGCTGATAGGCTTCGTTCGCATCTTCCAGAGACGTGTGACCGCGCTCACGCTGCAACCCTCCCGCCGCCGAATAGATGAGCGTGAAATAGCGCCCGGACGAATACTGTCCTTCAAGCAATTGGCTGGGTAGCTGAGGATCGCCCTCCTGCCCCAGCACATCCATCAGAGCCACCGTCCACTGCCGTCCCTTCGGATCGGCGACGACCTCGCGCTCCAGGTAGCGCCACTGGTCCATGCTCCACGCCGGCATAGTCACTCCATCAATTGAGCTAGCGCCTGCGCGACCTGCCCACCGGTAAAAGGTTTGGGAACGAGGAGGACGCGCTGCGCCTTGCGTTCGCGCAGCTTCGCCTCGGCCTTTTCGGGCGTGTCGCTGATGATGACCACCGGGAGTTCAGTGTAGCCGGCATCGGCGCGAACGCTGTCGAACAGCGATTCGCTCATGTCCCAGGTGGACAGATGCAGCACCAGCGCATCGGAATGCTGCTCCCGCAACAGTTCGTTCAGCGAGGTCGTGTATCCGGTCGCGAAAACCTCGTGCCCGCGATCGCGCAAGGCGAAGGTAAGCAACTCGGCCGTCTCCGGCGTGTCGTCGATAAGCAAAACGCGCAGCAAGGATGCTAGTTCTTGCCCGTGCCCGCCAGCCGTGGCTTTTTGCCGGCGCAGAGCTCCAGGTCCATGACCCACACGCGGCCTCCGGCTGTGTAGTAGGCGCGCTGATCGTTCTCTACCGTCGCACCCCACGCCTCCAGCGTGCGCATCGCGAAGGTGTATCCCTCGAAGTTGTGACGCGTGTGCGCCAAGACTTGGTTGGTATGCCAGTTGTCGGTGAGGATGGCGTCACCGGCATGCACGCGCAACACCGTGTAGTAACGGTCGTAGGCTGCCTCAGGCCGAACGTCGCGCGTCGCGCCGCGCTTCTTGCCTTCGCTGACGATGTAGCTTTCCTGCGCGTCGGGAGCGGGATTCGGGTTTGTCGCTTTGCTGGTCATACAGTCTCCGCTACCACTGCGGCCTCTTCAGCGGCGGCCATGCTGGCTACGTTCTTCGGGTCAGTGGCTTGGAGTAACGCGTCCGGCAGCGCCACCCCCATCATGCGCCATTGCTCGTTGGCATACTGCTGCAAGGTCGCGATGTGCTCGGCGTGCAAGTGTCCAAAGCGTCCCTGCAGTTTCAGGTATTCGGATACCGGCCGCATGTTCTGCGGGCGGAAGCTGTAGTCGAATTCGCGCTTCTCCGGGTCCCACTCCCACACAGGATAGAGCCCACATTCGACTACCAGCCGGCCCAGGTCGATGGACCGCGGTGTCTCATACACGAAGCCCTTTTGGCAGGGCGTATAGATCATCATGAACGCTGCGCCGCGATGGTTCAGCCCTTTGCGCACCTTGTTCATCATATCGATCGGATACCCGACGCTCGCTGTCGCAACATAGCAATGCGGATGACCGGCCGCCATCATGCGCGCCAGCTCTTTCGGGAACAGTTTCTTCGCCTCGGGGATTTTTGGGCCAGGCGGCGAGAATGTTGTCATGCCGCCGTAGGGTGTGCGTGATGAGGCCTGGATGCCGGTGTTCGCGTACTGCTCGTTGTCGTAGCAGATGATTAGGCAATCATGGTTGCGATACAGGGCGCCAGAAATCGAGCCCAACCCAATGTCGGAGGAGCTGCCGTCGCCGGCTTCACAAATTACATTGGGAAACGCACCCCTCCACTTGCCCTTGCGAATCAGGGCCTCGTAGGCCGCTGCCACGCCGGCGGTGAAGCTTCCGGAGCTGCCGATTTGGGTGTGAGCCCAGGGCACGTTGTACGGCGTACACATATAGGAACTGTTCGCCACATACATGCAGCCCGTTGGTCCGATCAGGATGGTATTGTCGCCCGCGGCCTTGCTGGTCATGCGGTACTGAATCGAAGGCCCGCAGCCGGCACACGTGCGATGGCCGGGCACGAACGGTTCGCTCGCCGGCAGCTCAGGGTTGTAAAAACGTGCGCCCTGATTCGGGCTTTCCAGAATCGGCAGTACTTGCCGCTGAACTTCAATGGTTGCCATCTTCCTTCCTCCTGATCTTGGGTGGAAGCGTACCCCTAAATGTTGTCATCTCGACCGAGGACTTCAGTCCGAATGGAGGGACCTGCTGTTCGCCCGCGGTGCGATGATGCCGCGCACGCTGGGCTGAAGTCCCAGTACATCTGCCGTCCCTACGGGACTCGGATCGTTGTCCTCGCCGACCCAGCGCTGAAGCGCTGGGCTAAACTCTTCTGCGCCTACGGCGCTCGTTCCATATCAGCATTGCAGCGTCCCATTTCTCGAGTGTCATCCTGCGCGGAGCGACCGCGCAATTATCCTGCCAAGCGTCGTTTGCTTGGCGGGACAGTTGTCCGGTCGCGGAGTCGAAGGGCCCGGCTTCACAATTGCACGGCTGCCGTGCCCTTCCGCCGAAAACTCTCTACTCTTCAAATCCGACCCAATGCGCGCGCTTCTCGATCTTGCCACGCTGCATGGCTTCGGTCATCTTCCTGGTCATCCAATAAAACTCTTTCAGCACGATCGCCTCGCCGCCCAGGCCGGCCATGAACGACATCACCAGCGGACGCTTCGGCGCTTCATACAAAGCTGCGCAAGCTTCGGCGTACAGTGAGCCGCCGCTGGCGACGCTACCAAGTCCAAGATTAGTCTCGATTACACCAACCACTTTGAACTTGCTCAGGACCTCGCAAACGCGGTCCGTCGGATACGGCCGAATGCAGCGCAAACGCACCAGGCCGACTTTGATGCCTTCGTTGCGCATGTGCTGAATCGCGAATCGCGCGGTCACGGCGTGGCCGCCTTGCAGGAAGAAGACGACGTCCGCGTCGTCGGTCATGAACTCTTCCAGCCACGGATCGTATCGCCGCCCGAAGATGCGCGCAAAGTCCTCATGCGCCTCTTCGATCACCGGCATCGCCTCTTCCATCGCACGCGCACGCTCCAACTGCAGCGGCGGACCCTGCTCGGGCATGATCTGCGGGCCGTGCGATACCGGATGCCGCGGATCGAGCGGATACGGATGCTTGTACGGCGGCAGGAATTCTTTCACCTGGCCCGGATCGGGCAGCTCGACATCAGTGGTGATATGCGAGACGAAGAAGCCGTCCTGGCAGACCATCTGTGGCAAAAGTACACGCTGGTCCTCGCCGATGCGATAGGCCAACAGATGATTGTCGAAGGCCTCCTGCGCGTCGCACGACCAGCCCATCAGCCAGCCCATGTCGCGCGTGGAAAGCGCGTCCGTATGCTCGGAACCGAAGTCGCCGGGTGGATCGAGCGTGCGGTCGGCGATCATCATCTGCACCGGCATGCGGCTGCCCGAAATCGGCGAGTATAGCTCGTAAGCGTAGGTGACGCCTACGCCGGAACTGCCGGTGAACACGCGCGCCCCGCTGGACGACGCGCCATGCGCGATGCTCAACTGCGAGTGCTCGCTGTCGGCCACGATGTACTCGGCATCGAGTTCGCCGTTGGCGACCATCTGCGCCAGCGCCATCATCGTGGCCGTGTAAGGCCGGATGGGATATGCGGTGATAACGTCCACGTCGGCATACTTGGCCGCCTGCGCCGACGCCACGCAGCCGTTGATGCGCACCGTCTTCCTGGTCAATTGTGCTGCCGTTGCCATGATGGCTCCATTTTCTAGCGTCCTTTTGCCCGGTGGAAGCACTGGGCTTTAGCCCAGCGAAACCCGCCCACGCCCTTGTACCGCTTCAGCCGCGGGGTCGGGCTGAAGCCCCGACCTAAGGGCCGCATTTCGGCACGGCTGAAGCCGCGCCCCTCCCCGTCATATGTTCTTTGCCGGCTGCTCGGCCAGTTGCCGCAACTGTTCCGACTGGCGCCCGTGCAGTCCAGGCGAAACGGCGAAGGCGGTGTCCATGCGCACGACGCCGGTATCGAAGTCGAGTTCGGGCACGCCTTCCAGGCATCCGGTCGGGCATTCTTCAATGCAAACCCGGCAGCCTTTGCAATAGTCCACCAGAATTTTGTACATCCCGTTGGATCGCGCCGGGCGTACGATGCACGGCTCGGGGCAGACCAGATAACAGTTGTCGCAAGCGTTGCAGGTGCCGCAACTGAAGCAGCGGGCCGCCTCTTCCACCGTCTGCTCTTCACTAAGTCCCTGGATCACTTCCCGCGATGTCTTCTTCCGGCTGTCCGGCGGCAGCAGCGTCTGCTGCACCCGCGGAAAGTGCGGGAAATACGTCATGTTCATCCGGTTGAGGTCGAAGATGACGTCGACCGGGATATTGCGTGGCTGCAGCGCTTCGCCACGAAGGACTTTGTCCACATTGAACGCCACCCGCTTGCCGTCGCCCACGGCGTTGACCACCATCAATTGCTGGCCAGTGCCGAGCTGCACGATATCGCCTGCGGCAAAGAAGTTGGTGTCGCCCAGGCGCCCGAAGCGATCGGCTTTGATGGTGCCGCGCTCGTTCTTGAACTCGTCGGGCAGCCAAGCCAGTGACGCATGCTGACCTACGGCGATGATGACGTTGTCGACGAAGAACTGGTCGGGCGGCGCATTGCGATTGATGGTAATGGGCGAGGCATTTATGGCGCCTGAAAATCGCGCCGGATGCAGTTGCAGCGCTTCGACTTCGCCGTTGCCGAGCACCGCCGTCATGGCGCGCCCGTGCACCAGTTGCACACCTTCTTCCAACATGTCGTGCAGGTCTTCGGGGACGGCGGGCATTTCGTCTGTGTTGGACTCCACCGTAATCATGGTGACTTCCATCGCGCCTTGCCGCAGTGCTTCGCGCGCGCAATCGATGGCCGTGTTGCCGCCGCCGATGACAGCCACGCGCGGGCCCAGCTTGACCTTGGAGGTCCCCATGCCGATGTCACGCAGGAAGGGCAATCCATAGATCACACCTTCCTTGTCCTCGCCCTCGGCGCGCACGCTGTTGGCTTCGGTGAGACCGACGGCAAGCACGACAGCGTCATAGTTTTTCTTCAGCTCGTTCCAGGTGACGTCCTTGCCGACTTCGCAGTTGGTCTTGATAGTGATGCCGAGTTCGAGCAGACGTTCGATCTCGCGATCGAGAATCTGCGGCGGAAGGACCCACAGCGGGATGCCACCGCGATTCAGCCCGCCGGGCTTCGGCGATTTCTCGAGAATCGTCACGGCATAGCCCAGTCGCGCCAACTGATATGCGGCGCTATGGCCTGCGGGGCCGGAGCCTACGATGGCGACTTTCTTACCGTTCGAGGGGCCGGCCGTGACCACGTCGCGTTTCAGGTTCTGCCCGAGATCGCCAAGGAAGCGCTCGACCGCACGAATGGAAATGGCTTCATCGTACTTGCCACGATTGCAGGCCTGCTCGCAGGGGTGGTAGCACACGCGTCCGGTGACCGACGGGAACGGCATGTCTTCCTTGATCAGCGCATAGGCATCAAGATACTTGCCGCGTTTGACCAGATCGAGATAGCCCTGGATCTTCTCATTGGTTCCACACGCGTTGTTGCAGGGTGGCAGCTTGTCGCGATACACCGGGCGGATCGCGCGCCAGTTGCCGGTGGGAAACAGGTCTTGGCCTTTTTCCTGCGATGGCGCGGGCGTGATGCCGCCAAACGTGATCTTCAGCCGCTCGGGTATGTGTGTACCTTTGGTGGACATGCTGCGATCCCTTCCTCTGGAAAATTCAGCGTTGCCATTACCGCCTTGAAGGGGTTCGGCTTCAGCCGTGCCGCAACTGCGGCAAAACAATTTGGCCTTTAGGCCCTGAGGGCATTTCCCTCAGCGGCTAAAGCCGATCTCAAACGGTAACTTCTCGGCACCTCTTCAAAACAGCCACAGGAATCTCCTAGACCGCCATCGCCGGTGTGGCCTCGCCCGCGTTCAGCGGCATGACTTGTAATTCGTCCAACGCCATATGGAATGCCTTCTTGTTCGCGATCATGGGCTCAATCGTTTTCCGCTTCACGATTCCCGTGGTCTTGATGACCGCGGCGATCAACGGAGCGGCGATATCGGGTGCGACCAGTTTGCTGCGCTCGGCTGCGCCTTCCGTCGACAGCCGGTCGAGGCCTAGTTCGCCGAGGCGATAGTAGAGCCACTTGTGGTCGGCCAGTTTGGATGCATCCACGCAAACCAGTTGCGCCAGCCGCTCCGGACCGGGCACGAAACGAATCATGTAATCCGGGGTGTAATGCGTGTTGATCACCAGCGTTCCGCCCGGCGGCATACCGCGCATGTAATCCCATCCCTTGACCATGGTGGCCTCCACCAGCACCACGATGTTGGGACTTTCGTTTTCGTAGGTGAGCGCGTTCTCGATGACCGTGTCGCTGATGCGGCAATACTTGCGCGTCGGAGCGTTGGTGCGATCGGGATTATCGACGTAGTTTTCCATCGCCTGCGAATACTTGCCCTCTTTGCGGGCCGACGCGGAGATGGAGTTGACAATGTCGCGGCCTTCTTTATCCATGATGATGCCGCGCGTCCAAACCGTGAGTTCCGTGTAGCTCATGATGACCCCGTAACTGTTTTCGATTTTGGAGGGCGGCTTCCCTCACCCGAGCGGTCGCCCACACCGTATAAAGCTCGCGATCAAAGATTCTTCAATACCATGTGCTCGATTTCGTTAATGTGCCGGCGCATGGCGGCATCCGCGGCCTCAGGATCGCGGCGCATCATGGCATCCAGGATCCTCTGATGACCGGTCAGCGATTTTTGCGCACGGCCGGGCACCTGCAAGGCACGTTGGCGCGTTTCGCGCAGCACGTCCATCACCACGTCCATCACCCTAAGCACCACGCTGTTACCGGAAGCCAGTGCGATGCCGTAGTGAAACTCCGTATCCTCAGCGACGGCCAGCTCCTCAGCCAGCATCTTCTTCTCCTGCCGGCGCAGAATGCTTTGCAGCCGCAGCATCTGATCCATCGAAGCGTGCTTGGCCGCGCGCGCGGCCAGCGGCGGTTCGAGCAACGCGCGAAAATCCAGAAGCTGACTCAGCATTTCCTTCTTTTTTCTGAGCTCGTCGGCGAAAGGCTTCATGGAATCGACCGTGGTTACGCGAACGATGGTGCCCGCTCCCTGGCGCGGTTCGACCAGGCCCATTAGCTCGAGGCTGCGAATCGCGTCGCGAATCGAGCTGCGACTCACGTGCAGCGTCTCTGCCAATTCACGCTCGGAGGGTAGTTTGTCGCCCGGCTTCAGCTTGCGCAGGATGACACTCTCGATCTGCTCGGCAACGGCTTCGTAGACCTTCTGACGGCGAACGACCTCAAAATCGGCTTGGGTGGGCGTAGCCATGGAATTGGTCTGATAAGTGGACCAGCAGGCACTATAACCCAAACCTCGTAGCCGCGGCAAATCGTGCTCGCAATTTTGGTGAGAGTAACGGGGCCGGTAGGAAGCACCTTGTGCCCGGATCCGTTTCACTGTGAGTTTCCATTCAAAGCAAGGGCGAGACAGCAAGGATGGATTTAGCTGCGGGTGGGCGCAGTTAGAGATTTGCCCAAGAGTTTCGTGCAGTCGTAAACCGTTCGCGTGAATGGCATGGGCACACCAAGCCGCTCGCCCAACTCGACCACCGAGCCGACAATCGCCTCCAGCTCCATCGGGCGGCCGGCTTCCAGGTCCTGCAGCATGGAAGTCTTATGCTCGCCGACTTTCTCGGCGCCGGCGATTCTTTGCTCGATGGAAATCGGCAACTCCATGCCCAGCTTGCCGGAAACGGCTTCCACTTCCTGCATGACGTTACGGATCAGCGAGCACACTCCGGGATCGCGCACCATCTGCGCCAGCGTGGCGCGTGTCAATGCACTGACCGGGTTGAAGGAAGCATTACCCAGGACCTTCACCCAAATCTCGTGCCGGATGCGG
>Ga0335081_10000501_pt1 | contig 66891 bp, 65 predicted proteins | sample Lox_Sample_35_FD_206713 | JGI IMG/M metagenome (GOLD analysis project Ga0335081, IMG submission 206713) | Soil microbial communities from Loxahatchee National Wildlife Refuge, Florida, United States - Lox_Sample_3.5 | ecosystem: Environmental > Terrestrial > Soil > Wetlands | place: USA...
TCCGGTTTCGCCGGGATTGTCGGGGTCAGCGATGATCTCGAATCCATATTCCCTGGCAAGGGTGGTCGCGAAGGCATCGCTGGTCACAACCGCGACGCCTGGGTCCTTCTCCCAGGCATGCAGAGCCGAAAGCACGTCATCCAGCATGGCCTGAGCCAATTTTGTGCGGGCAGGCTGATCGAGCACAGTCGCTAGCCGTTGCTTTGCCGAACCCGTATCTTTGATCGGAACCAGGATCACGGCTGGCGATCCCGCCCTGCAGCCGATGCACCCTGCGCCGGCTCTTCGCGAAGTGCTTCGGGCGCGGCTAGCAGTAAGACCTCACGTGCGAGCGCAGCCTTGTCGTCGGAGCTGCGCATGATCGTCTGCGTGCACTGCACGCGCAATCCATTTTCCCGGAGCATTTCGGCGGCACGGGCGTCGCGCGAGTCGCAGACGAGAATGTCGAGAAAATCTTCGTAGGCGTGAGCGACGCCGCCGATAGAACTGGGAAGGCCTTGAGCCTTCATCAGAATTCCCGCCGGGCCCGCCACCGGAGCGTTGCCCACGATCGGACTGACCGCAGCAATTTTGCCACGCGCATGCAAGAGTGCATCGTGAATGCCCGGAACCGCGAGGATCGGCCCGATGCTGGTGACGGGATTGCTCGGCGCGATCAGTACCGCGTCTGCTTTCGTAATGGCGTCGATTACGCCCGGCGCCGGTTCCGCGTCCGAAGCTCCTGCGAAGCGGACCGACTTCACCGGATCCTGATACCAGCGCTGCACGAAGTATTCTTCGAAACTGAGTTCGCCGATCGGCGTGTCCACACGCGTTTCCACGCGCGAGTTGCTCATGGGCATGATGCGCGCCTTCACGCCCAGTTTCTGCGAGATAACTTGCGTAGCTTCGAGCAGAGTCTTGCCCTCCGCCAGCAGGCGCGAACGCAGTAGGTGCATGGCGAGATCGCGATCGCCGGTATGAAACCAGGTAGGCTCGCCCAGTTGTCCCATAGCCTGCAGGCAGAGAAACGTGTCGCCCTTGACGCCCCACCCACGCTCGCGGCTCAACATGCCGGAGAGCACGTAGGTGATCGAATCGATATCGGGCGAAACGTAAAGCCCCCACCAGAGCAAGTCGTCGCCGGTGTTGACGACGAGGGTGATGTCTTCGGCCGGCATTACTTGCCGCAGGCCATCGACAAACTTCGCTCCGCCTGTGCCGCCGGTGAGAACGCAGATCATGCCGCCCTCCGCGCGAGCAGGTCATCCGCGGCCGAGGCTCGCAGGCGATCCGATAGAAGCCCCGGTCTGGCCGCGACTTCAGGAATGAATTCCGGATACACCGGCAAACGCTGCCGCAGGTCGAATCCCTTGCTCTCCGTTCGCAGGCGCAGCTGCTCCAGATGCGGCCACGGCCTTTCCGGATTGATGAAGTCGGGGGTCAGCGGAGAAATGCCTCCCCAATCGTTGATGCCCGCGTCGATCAAATCCTGATAGTACGGCGCGGAAAGATTGGGCGGAGCTTGAATATTCACTTCCGGCAGTAACAAGCGAGCTACGGCTAGGGTGCGCAGCATCTCGCCCTGCGAAGGCTCGGGCCAGTGCGCCATGGGGATCGACGGCTTCACGCGGAAATTCTGCACGATTACTTCTTGAACATGCCCGTAGCGGTCGTGCAACTCCCGGATCGCGAGCAGCGCCTCGACACGATCTTCCGGCGATTCGCCAATGCCGATCAGGATACCTGTGGTGAACGGGACATTCCGCTTGCCAGCTTCTTCGATGGTGCGGATTCGTTTGGCGGGAATTTTATCGGGCGCGTTGTCGTGCGCAGCCCCCGGCGCAAGCAGAGAATCGTTGGTCGTCTCGAGCATCAAGCCCATACTGGGCGAAACTGCAGCCAGGCGGGCAATCCACTCGGCGCTGAGCAAGCCGGGATTGGGATGCGGAAGCAATGTGGTCTCTCGCAACACGAGTTCGCACATCGCCTCCAGATAGTGCAGGGTCGACTTATACCCCAGATGGCGCAAGGTCTCGCGCATCTCAGGAAAGAGCAGCTCGGGCTTGTCGCCCAGGCTGAAGAGCGCTTCCGTGCATCCGAGTTTCTCGGCTGCCTTTGCGACCTCAAGCACTTCGTCGGGAGTCATGGTGCGGGCGCCGGGTTCTCCCGGATCGCGGCGGAAGGTACAGTATCCGCAGTAATCGCGGCAGAGATTTGTCAGCGGGATGAAAACCTTGCGCGAATAAGTGATGATGCCGGGTTTGAAACGATCCCTTGCTTCCTGAGCCGGCCGCAATAGTTCCGGCAGTTCTTCGTCGCTGCAACAAATTAGGCGAACCGCTTCGTCGCGCGAAATGGGTTGATGGTGCACGTTGACGGAATGATACAACGGCGGTGGCGTGGTAATGTAGCGGGCGTAAACTCTTGATTTCAGATTCAAGATTTCGGATTGCAGAGAGAAAGCCGCACCTTTGCTGAATCTGAAATCCAAAACCTGCAATCTGAAGTCAAAATTCGGCGTTCGGCAATCGCAAGTCCGCAATCAACATGTCCCTGACTCCGTCCGACTTCCGCAAAGCGATGGGCTGTTTCGCCACCGGCGTCACCATCATTACGGTTGACCTCGACGGCGTCGTCCATGGCATGACGGCGAATGCCTTCGCGTCGGTGTCGCTGGAACCCATTCTGGTTTTGGTGTGCGTGGACCACACTACCCGTACGCATGCCCATCTTCATGCGAAAAAAAGATTTGGCATCAACGTGCTCGCGGAAGGGCAGCGGCCGATTTCTGAGTATTATGCGCGTCCCGAACGGTCGCACGAGGATGCGGAGGCCGAGGCTGGAGCGCGTTTCGATCGTACGCGGCACGGCACGCCCGTGCTGCGTGATTCGCTGGCATATCTGGAGTGCCGGTTGCATTCGTCCGAAGTCGCAGGAGATCACACGATTTTTATTGCGGAAGTGGAAGACGTGGTGATCCGGGACGGAAACCCGCTGCTGTTCTTTCGGGGAAAGTATCGGAAGGCAGGAGAGGAAGTAGGAGGCAAATAAATGTGGCGGGCGTCATCCCGAAGCCCCGCGCTTTTATCAGCGGGGCGAGGGATCTCGCGTGCGACTGTACTCGCAGGGAGATCGTTCGCTTCGCCTTGCTGCGCTCGCCTCCAACTAAAGTTGGAGGTCTACTGATAACGGCTCCGCTCAGGATGACGCCACCCTCTCAGAATTCTAGAATCTACGCACCCCTCAGCTTCTTCGATTTTTCCTCCACCCCGCGCGCCAGCTTTTCTTTGTGGCCGTGCAGTTTCTTCGCAATCCCTTCATCGGCTAGTCCGATCATTTGTGCCGCGAGAATTCCCGCGTTCGTTGCGCCGGGCTTGCCGATCGCGACGGTGGCGACTGGGATGCCCGCCGGCATCTGCACCGTGGATAGCAGCGAGTCCATCCCATTGAGCGAAGTCGAAGGAATGGGCACGCCGATGACCGGCAAAATTGTATGGGCGGCGATAACGCCAGCCAGGTGCGCGGCGCCCCCTGCTCCTGCGATGATGACTTTGATGCCGCGATCGGCGGCCTTCTTGGCGAAATCCGCCGAGCGGTCCGGCGACCGGTGCGCCGAAGTGACGTCGATCTCGTAGGCAATGCCGAAGTCGTCGAGCGCTTTGCCCGCCTCGCGCATGATTTCCAGATCGGAGTCACTGCCCATCACAATCGAAACTTGTGGCTTGCTCATTCTGGCTCTCTTTCTAATCTGTATTGGGAAGGGCACGACTTCAGTCGTGCCGCAAGGGTCACATAAAAGAACCGGCTTCAGCCGCTGAGGTCCTGGGTTTCAACTATCGGGCAAGGCCCCGCTTCTGCGACCAGCCATCGACGAAATTAGAAGGCCAATCAGATAGTACACCGGAACATTCAGGCATATCGCCACAGCCCACATAAGATAGGCAACTCGGTCGCTGGTTCCCATGGCAAAGAATTGCAGCAGCAGGCCGGGACAGAGCACAAACATCGTGCTCTCCAGAACGCGATAAAGTGGCGGTGGCGGCGGTAGATGGAATGGGTTGTACTTGTAGTCGAGAAAATAGAGGCACATCCAAATCGATCCTGTTACTAACCCCGTGATCGCAAACTTCATCGGGAGCCTAGAAGTCAACACTACCTGCCTCCCTACGTTGTGGACACGGCAAGTCTCATTTCTTAAGCGCCCTCGCCGCAATATCCTTCCGGTAATGCGCGCCCGAGAACGAAATTCTTCCGCAGGCTGCATACGCCCGCTCGACGGCAGTTTCCAGATCACACTCCCGGGCAGTTACTCCGAGCACGCGGCCTCCGGCTGTGTAATAGATGCCATCTCGCTTGGAAGTGCCAGCATGAAACACCTTCACGCTATCGACTGTGCTTGCTGCGTCGAGTCCGTCGATTCGCTTGCCTGCCTCGAACGTCCCCGGATAGCCCCCTGATGCCATCACCACGCACACCGCCGCGTCCGGCGACCAGCGGAACACATCCTCGTTGAGTTCGCCGCCAATCGAAGCTTCAAAAGCATCGAGCAGATCGCTTTCGAGGCGCATCAGAATCGGCTGCGTCTCGGGATCGCCAAAGCGGCAGTTGAACTCCAGCACCATGGGACCGCGTGCGGTCATCATGAGGCCGCAGTAGAGCACGCCCTTGAACTCGCTCCCCTCGGCCTTCATGCCTGCCACCACCGGCTGGGCGATGTGATGGACCAGCCACTCCCGCATCCCGGAATCGAGCAGGTCGTCGGTCGAATACGCGCCCATGCCGCCCGTATTCGGACCGGTATCGCCGTCGCCCACGCGTTTGTGATCCTGCGCGGCGACCAGCGGCGCGACGTGCTCGCCGTCGCTGAAGACGAGAAACGAAAGCTCTTCCCCCTTCAGACACTCTTCCAGCACGAGGCGTTTGCCCGCCTCACCCAACATTCTTCCGCTGAGCATCTCGCCGGCCACAGTCAATGCTTCGTCTTTTGTTTTGGCGATGACCACGCCTTTGCCGGCTGCGAGGCCGTCGGCTTTGATCACAACCGGCAGGTGGAAATGCGCCAAACCCGATCGCACCTGTTCCATCGAGTCGCAGATCGCATAATGCGCAGTGGGAATGCGGTGGCGCTGCAGAAATTCCTTGGCGAAACTCTTGCTCGATTCAAGCTGTACGGCAGCCTGGGTCGGGCCAAAGATTCGCCATCCGCGGCGCGTGAACTCGTCGACCACACCGATGGTCAGTGGCAATTCGGGGCCAACGATGGTCAAATCTGGCTGCAGGCGCGCGGCCAGCGCGGTAATCGAGTCCAGGCTCTTGAGGTCGGCGGGAAGGCATTCCGCGTCGTCAGCGATCCCGCCGTTGCCCGGCGCGCAATAAAGCTGCGAGATACGCGAGGACTGGCGTAGCTTCCAGACCAGAGCGTGCTCGCGCCCTCCGCCGCCGAGAACGAGTACTTTCATAAGAAAATCAAGGTTAGGGATTCGCGCGAATGCTGTCAAACGCCACAGGCTACAATGGGTTCGCATGATTGCCCACTTGCGCGGGAAGTTGCTGGCCAAACATCCGAATCAGGCGATCGTTGAAACCGCCGGCGTCGGCTATGACGTGACCATCAGCGTGCCGACCTTTTCTGATCTGCCCGCCATCGGGGCGGAAGTCGCGCTGCATGTCCACACGCACGTGCGGGAGGACGTCATTGCCTTATATGGATTTCTGCGGCCGTCGGAGAAATTTCTTTTCGAGAAGCTGATTTCGGTGAGCGGCATCGGTCCGAAGCTGGCCATCACGATTCTCAGCGGGATGGCCGCCGACGAGATGGTCGGCGCGATTCGCGGCAACGATGTCGCCAAGCTGACGCGCATTCCGGGTATCGGAAGAAAGACAGCAGAGCGCATGGTGCTGGAGCTGCGCGACAAGTTGCCGGAACCGGCCACAGCCGCGGCCTCCGCGACTCCAGTGATGACTGCGATGGAAGACGATGTGCTCTCGGCGCTGGTGAATCTCGGATATCAGCGAGCGGCGGCGGAAAAGGCGCTGAGCGTGGCAACGAAGAACGGAAAGGGCGGATCGTTCGATGCGCTGTTCCGCGAGGCACTGGCCACGTTGTCGAAGTGATATCTCTTGAATTGAGGAATATTTGTGTGAGCTCAAGAGGCTTGCTCGTAATCGGGGCGGTCTGGTTTATAGCGGCGGCTGTGCTCACAATTTACCTGGGCCAGACCGATTTCGCCATCACTTGGATCACCCCCACCCGCGCGTCCCGCGTCGGTTCATTAGCAGTAATTTATCTGATGTTCATCTCCACTGCCCTTCTTCTAATCGGTTGGATTGTGCCTCTTGGCGTTGGCATTTACCGGCTCTTGAAACATTGAGCTCCACCCTTGATCACTTTCCGATGCAAAACGTGCTGAAGATCAGATTCAGGATGTCATCGGTCGTCGTCGCGCCAGTGATCTGGTCCAGCGGACGCAGCGCGTTGTAAAGATCCATCAGCAGCATCTCATGCGGAATCTTCTTCGCGACCGCCCCCTTCGCCGCATCCAGCGCCGCGAGCGAGTCTTTGATCAGTCCGTGATGGCGGATGTTGGTAAGAAAACCGGCTTCTGCCTGCGTTCCAGTCTCTCCGCCGATGTGGCGCAGAATTTCAGCACGTAGTTGCGGAATGCCCTCGCCCGTGATGGCGGATGTGCGGATGTGGTTCAGGCGTCCCTCCGGGAAGCGCTCATCCTCACTCGCTTTCCCAGCGCTGAAGCGCTGGGCTATTTTCAGTAACCCCTCCGGGGCCAGGTCTGCCTTGTTCGCTACAACAATTGCGGTGCGCTGCATGGCCTGAGCCGCCAGTTCTTCATCTTCCGGGGTGATGGGCTCGGACGCGTCGACTACTACCAGCACCAGATCCGCATCGGCCAACGCCTCCATCGATTTTCGAATGCCGATCGACTCGGCCTCGTCGAGCGCCTGGCGAATGCCCGCGGTGTCGACAAGCTTGACTGGAATGCCACCGACCGCAACCGTCTCGGTAACCAGGTCTCGCGTGGTGCCGGGGGTCGCAGTGACGATGGCACGTTCGCGCTCTACCAGCCGATTAAACAGGCTCGATTTCCCCACATTGGGACGGCCAACGATTGCGAGCGTCAATCCTTCATGCACGATCTTGCCATAGGCGAAGCTGCCGCCGAGTTGTTCGAGCGGCTTGCGAATGGCGGCGATGTGCTCGAGGATGCTTGAGTCCGGCATCACGGAGACGTCGTCTTCTGCGAAGTCGATGCCTGCCTCGAGCACGGCAATCAGTTCCACCAGCTTCTGCTTGATCGGCTGCAGCCTTTTTGAGAGCGCGCCTTCGAGTTGCTGGGCTGCGACCTTGGCCTGGTACAAAGTTTGCGAATCGATCAAATCGCGGACTGCTTCCGCCTGGGTGAGATCGATGCGGCCATTGAGGAACGCCCGCATGGTGAACTCGCCCGGCTCAGCCAGACGGGCACCTGCTTCTACGCAAAGCTCGACGACGTGGCGCAGAACGACAGGCGATCCGTGGGTCGAGATCTCGATCACATCGTCGGTGGTGTACGAATGCGGTTTGGCAAAGTAGGTAACGACAACTTCGTCGATTCGAGAAGAATCTTGAGGGTGCCCCATTCTAAACGTCGCGTCGTTTGCGACGTTTAGGGTGGGGGTTTTGACGTTCTCTGACACTGAACTGGAGGGCTCAACCAATTCTCCAAACACCGCCCTCCCGGGCTCGAGATCATGCTTCAAAAGCAGTATGGGACGTGCGATCTCGAGCGCTCGCGGACCCGAGAGCCGCACCACGCCGATTCCTCCGCGCCCCGGCGGGGTGGCAATGGCGACGATGGTATCGTCGAGGTTCATCGCAAGTTCACGCGAGATTGTAAACTGGTGGATAAGACCGTCGCTGGTCGTTTGTCGTTGGTCGTTGGCCAATCACTGAATCGGCCTCGCTAACGACCAAAGACCAACGGCTAACGACTAACGACGGAGTAAAACCTTGTCCGTTGCAGACGAACTCTTACGCGCCAACGAAGAATTTGCCCGAAATTTCAAGCTGGGAGAGCTCTCCGTGCGACCAAAGCGGCGGGTTGCCGTGCTCGCCTGCATGGACTCGCGCATCCTGTTCGAGCATTGCCTCGGCCTGAAGCCGGGCGACGCTCACATGATCCGCAACGCCGGCGGCATTGCCACCGAAGATGCCCTGCGGTCGTTGATCGTGTCGCATCACCTGCTCGACACGCAGGAGTTCATCATCATCAACCATACCGACTGCGGCCTGTTGAAAGTGAAGGAATATGAATTGCGGCAGCAACTGACCGAGAAAACCGGTGCGATCGCCAGCGAACCGGCGCACTTCTACGGCTTCGACGATTTGGAAGAAAACGTCCGCCAGCAGGTGGGCAAAGTGAAGTCGCACCCGTGGATCCCGAAAAACATTCCGGTGCGCGGATTTATCTACGATGTGAAGATGGGAAGGTTAAAGGAAGTGAAGTGAGTTCGCGTCAGCCGCGCTCGTGAGCCCGCCCGAAGGGGGTGTCCTTCGGCGCATCGTGGCGAGAAATTCTACGGAAGAATGATCCGGCTGCCGGCCTCTTGTGGGGTCAGCACGGCGGATTCTTTCTCCGGAAACTGGACAAATAGAAATTCGACAAACGCCCGCGACTTGGGACGTCCTGAAGTCCGGCCGTGAGCCAGCCTCACCAGAAATACCAGCGCTTTGAGCACTTCGGAATCGCGCAGGCTGGAATACCCGACATGCTTCTGCTCGGCCTGGCGATACTCCTTGACCATCGTCTCAATTTCGTTCGCCGCGCGGCGCTGCGAGTCGCTCGTGAGCGGCGGCTCATAGTGAAGCCCCGAATTCACCCGGCGCTCGTAGCTTTTGGTAAGCATGGTCAACGCTGCAATCAGATCCTGATCATTGATGCTGCGGTCGGCACGGGCCGCCTTAGCGAGCGCGAAAGTAAGCCCCATCAGCAGGTGCTCCTTCTCGTACATGAACTGGTCGGAGACTTCGATCTCGAGAAATAGGGCTGCGGGGTCGAGTTGGTCGGGCGATCGCGGCTTCTCATGCTCGCGCGCCTGCAGCAGATAGGGACAGTCACTGGGACAGTCGAGAGTGACCTCGCGTTGCTCGCCGCAGCACTGCGGGCAGATGCGCCCGTGCACGGCAGGGCAAAAACGCTTCTCCTTGCGGATTTCGCAGATGACGCAGGCCAATCGGACTCCTGCTCCATTATTGCATTTCAACCGTCCTTTACCACGGGAGACACGGAGGCACAGAAAAAGGCAATCGGATTCGTTTTTCTCGGTGTCTTTGTGCCTCTGTGGTGAAATCTCCTTGACATTGAAGCAAGGAGCATCCCCGGATCGGCTACGCTGAAACCCCTGTAATAATGCCCTTCCGCGCGTTTCCATATCCAAAAAAGCCAGTAAAATAGCTGTTTTTCCACAGCGGAGAGGTATAAGATACCCCCCGCTAGCATTAAAACGATTTTTTCTAGGAGGAAAGCATGGCTGCAGGTCTGACCAAAACCCAACTGATTCGGCAACTCGCCGAAAAGACAGAGCTCTCGAACAAGCAGGCGGCGGCGTTTCTCGAGCATCTCGCCGACACCGCGATCAAAGAAACCAAGAAGAATGGCATCTTCGTCGTGCCCGGACTGGGCCGCCTGGTGAAGGCGCACCGTAAAGCCCGCGTGGGCCGCAATCCGCAGACCGGCGAACCGATCCAGATCAAAGCCAAGACCGTCGTGAAGTTCCGCGTCGCCAAGGCCGCGAAGGACGCGATCGCGCCCAAGAAGTAGTTCCGACATACATTAGAATCGAGGCCGGCCGCGTGCCGGCCTTTGTTATTGAAGGCAAGTTTCAAGGTCTCAAAGTTTCAAGGTTTCAAAGATCTGAAGCGTCTTCAACTTTGAAACATTGAAACCTTGCAACTTCGAAACGTATGAACTGGCTCGTCATCGGCATCGGCGACATCACCATCCGCCGCGTCATTCCTGGGATTCAGGCCGAACCGCGCAGCAAGTTGTACGGCATCGTGACGCGGGATCCTGCGAAGGCCGCGTCATACGGCGTGAAGTCTTGGACAACTTTAGACGAGGCGCTAGGCGATCCCGAAGTTGATGCGGTGTATGTGGGCACTCCTGTGTTTCTTCATGCGCCGCAGACCATTCAATCGTTGCGCGCTGGCAAGCATGTGATCTGCGAAAAGCCGATGGCCATGAACGAAGCCGAAGCGCGATCCATGGTGCAAGCCGGCGAGCAGAGTGGCAAGGTTTTTGGAGTCGCCTACTACCGCCGCTGCTATCCCAAGGTGCAGCGCGCCAAGCGGCTTATCGAGGCAGGCGCGATCGGTAGACCGGTTTTTGCGGAGCTGACGAATCATATGTGGTTCGATGGCTCTGGAAATCGCGGGTGGCTGTTCGATCCTGCAAAATCCGGCGGCGGCCCGCTGTTCGATATCGCCTCGCATCGGATTGACGTTTTGAATTTTCTTTTCGGGCGACCGCACGTTGTGAAGGGGCAGCTTTCGAACGTCATCCATCACTACGCTATCGAAGACAACGCGACGGTGATGATCGATTACGAAAATGGAGTGCGCGGAATAGTGGACGTGCGCTGGCATTCGAAGATCAATCGCGACGAATGCCGCATCCGCGGAACCGAAGGCGAAATGGAGATGTCTCCGCTGAACGGACCAGACCTGATTTATTCCGGCGGCCGCGAGAGGCTGCCAACGCACGCGAACATTCACTATCCGATGATCGAGAACTTCGTGGATGCGGTGGAGGGCAAAGCGGAATTGCTCTCAAGTGGCGCTTCGGCTTACTGGACGGATTGGGTGACGGAACAGGCGCACGGTTAGCCGGGCATTCTCGACGAAGGCATGCCGTAACCAAGGCGGAGGGTGCGGCGGGCAAATGACTGGTGCCGCCTGTTCTCGTCAGCTATCTTCCCAGGGCTGTAGAATACGCGACATCAAGACTGGACTGTGGTGGGGATACTTCAATGAGAGCGATTCTCATTTGGTTCGGTTCAGCGATAGTGACGTGCGTCCTATCCGTCGCACAAACGGCTTCCGCGCCAACACCACAGGGAAGGATGGTCGACATCGGTGGCCGTAAGCTACACCTCAACTGCACTGGTGGCGGCAGTCCAACGGTAATACTAGAAGCTGGCCTAGGCGACTCCTCGCTGGTGTGGACGCTCGTTCAACCGAAACTCGCCGCGATGACACGAGTTTGCAGCTATGACCGCTCGGGAACGGCGTGGAGCCATGATGCTGGACCTCAGCACGGCCTGTCGCACGCGGCAGACGATCTCGATCAGCTACTCAAAATCTCCGGCGAGCGCGCTCCATACTTGTTGGTCGGCCACTCGTGGGGCGGTTGGCTGGTCACCGTATATGCTCGGAGACATCTTGAAAATGTCGCTGGCGTCGTGTTCGTAGATAGCTCTGTCGGATTTGATCCGCCAGTTATTGAAGAAATGCCGGAGTCACAAGGCGGCGGGCCTCCGACTGGACCAATGATCATGAAGAAGAGTTCGGACGATAAGGATGATCCGTTCAAGAGACTGCCTGCGAGTAGTTACCAGTCTTATCTGTGGGCAGAGTCTTTGCAGCGTTTCGATGATGTCGACGATCCAGACGAGCCCTTAGCGACAGTGCAGCAAGCCACAAGCGGTAAGGTTCCGCTGGACAGTAAACCGCTGGTCCTCATTGCTGCGCGAAAAGCGGACGGGCTGATTGACCAAGATACGGAGGAGGGCAAAGCGATTCGAAACAAGATTCTAAACCTATCCCGAACATCAACACTGATGTACGCGGATTGTGGTCACCATGTGCAGTTGGAAAAGCCAGATGTAGTCGTCGCTGCTGTGCAACATGTCTTGAATGCACTACATCGCCGTTGATTGGCTTAACGTCCCCATAGCACTCATTGACCCGCCGTTCGAGCGCTGAGGCGCGACACGCGAACCGAATTTCCGTACTTCGAGAGTGCTCCCATGAAAGGCGTAAGAAACTCTTCTATTACTTTCCATACTCGTTCTTCACCACCTCGCCGCCCTTCATCACGAATTTCACGCGCTCGAGCGTCGTGACATCCTTCAACGGATCGCCATCGACTGCCACGATATCGGCCCAGGCGCCGGGCTCAAGTGACCCAACTTTGCCCGACCATCCCAGCAGATCGGCGGCATTGATCGTCGCGGCTTGGATCGCCTGCAGAGGAGTCAATCCGAGCTTCACCATGACCGCGAATTCGTGCGCATTCATGCCATGCGGATAAACAGCGGCATCGGTGCCGAACGCGACCTTCACGCCGCTGGCGAAAGCGTGGGCGACGTTCTTGCGCGCGGCTGGAATCACTTCCTGCGCTTTGGCGAGCAACGGCGCAGGCAGGTGCGTCAAGCCCGCGTTCTCGATCATCCAGTCGCCGAGGTAGAGCGTCGGAACCAGATAAGTTCCGTGCTCTTTCATCACGGCGATCGCGGCATCGTCGATGTAGGAACCGTGCTCGATCGAATCGACCCCGGCCTCGGCGGCCCAGCGGATACCCTCCGCGCCGTGAGCATGTGCGGCGACCTTACGGCCAAGCCGGTGCGCATCGGCGACGATCGCCTTCATTTCTTCGAGCGTGTATTGCGAGTGCTGCGGATTATCACCGAGGGACAGCACGCCCCCGGTTGCGCAAACTTTGATCAGGTCGGACCCGTACTTAATGTTTTCGCGGACTTTGTGCTGCACAGCCGCAATGCCGTCGGCCACGCCGTCCTCGGTCGCGTGATATTCGAAGGGCAGCATGTTGTTATCGCAGTGGCCGCCTGTGATGCTGAGGGCAGGTCCGCTGACCAGCATGCGCGGTCCGGGAACGTCGCCGGCGTTGACGGCATCGCGCAGGGCGACGTCAGCGAACTCGCTCGCTCCCACGTTGCGGATCGTTGTGAATCCCGCCAGCAGCGTGATGCGAGCGTTCTTTGCTCCGGTCAGCGCCTCGCGCGGCACCGATATGGCCAACCGGTCATAGCCAAACTTGGGATCGAATGTGATGTGCGTGTGCGCATCGATCAAACCGGGCAGCACGGTCGCGTTGGGCAAGTCGATACGAATAGCGTCGGGAGGAACTCTCGCATCCGCAGCCGCGCCAGAGCTGACAATTTTGCCGTCTGCGATGACGATCGTTTGATCGGCCAGGGTCTTGCCAGACTTCACGTCGAGCACGTGCCCGGCATGCACCACGACGTGCCGTGAAGTCTGGGCAAGTGCAGTTTCAAGAAGAAGCAGCGCCAACGCGATCCGGCAGAGGTTTTTCATTTTCAGTTTTCCTTTCTCATGATTCTGGATTCGGCCGTGAGCGAAGCCCGGCCCGGCGATTTGTGTTCACTAAAAGAAGAAAGAAGGCTGAGGTAGCGATGTGGACAGCAGCCAGGGTGCGAGGCGACGAGGTCCGTTGGGTCATTCCAGAATTTCCTCTGTGCTCCTCCGTGCTTTCCGTGGTTAGTCGTTTTGACTTACCACAGGGGACACAGAGGAACACAGAGGCAGAACCTAGCCGCCCGGTCCATCGTTCGACACGTACTGTTCGAGCGATTCGAGCTCGCGGCTCAGGTCATCGACACGCCACTCAAGCAGGTTACGAATAGAAAGAATCCCCAGCAACTTGCCGTTGTCGTCGGCCACCGGCAGATGGCGGAAATGCCGCTCCAGCATGATGGTAAGCGCTTCTCCGGCGCCGGTGCTACGCGTCGCCATCTCCACTGGCGTGGTCATCAACTCGCGCACGGATGTGGTCTGCGGGTCGAGGCGCGTGAGCGACATTTTGCGGAGCACGTCACGCTCGGTGAAGATTCCTGCGACCCGGAATTCGCTATCGACCACCGCCACGGCCCCCACGTGGTGGTCCAGCATTTTGTGGATCGCCTCCGCTACGGTGGCTTCCATTCCTACTGCTGCTATTTCGCGGTCGCAAAGCTCAAGCACGCTCATGACTACCTCCTCCGGCCTATCCCCTGGGCCGGATCGACCGACTCGAAAACAGATTCAGGCATTATGCTCAGGGCGAGGAGGATGTCAAGGAAAAAGGGGTAGTCGACAGTTCTATTTGACCTTGGCGTCATCCCGAGCGAAGCCGCTTTCTGGTAGACCTCCGACTTCAGTCGGAATGCGAGCGCAGCGAGGCGGAGCGAGATTCTCCCCAAGAACCGAATTATGGGAAATACCGCCGCCCGCAGAAGCGGCACGCGACTCGGGCAGCGCGGTCAGTTGACAATATGAATAGAAATTGTTGATTCTCCCTAGAATACTTTGCCGTCCTTCATCACGAAATCGACGCTCTCCAGCACCTTGATCTGCTGCAGCGGATCACCACTGACAGCGACGATGTCCGCGTAGGCGCCGGGAGCGACGACGCCGATCTTGCCGTCCATGTCGAGCATGGTGGCCGCGCGCGATGTGGCGCTCTGGATTGCATCCATCGGTGCCATTCCCAGGTCGACCATCCGGGAGAATTCCTGCGCGATGGGCTCGGTCCAGGGAATGCCGCCCATATCAGTGCCGAAGACGATCTTAACGCCCGCCTTCATCGCCTTCTTGAACGATGGCTCATGCACTGCCGCCCGGAGGCGGTCGCGCTTGCCCTGCGGCGTATCGGCGGGAGCCCAGTCTTTGTAATAAGGACTGAGTGTCGGGACGTACCACGTCCCTTGCTTTAGCATCTGCGCAATGGCGGCATCGTCGAGGTCGAGGCCGTGCTCGATGGAATCACATCCGCCATCGAGTGCGCGATGCAAGCCGATTCCGCCGTAGGCGTGGCAAGCCACTTTCTTGCCCCAGCCGTGAGTCTCGTCGACTACGGCTCGAAGTTCTTCGACTGTGAGGGTCGGCTGCGAGACCAGCTCTCCGTTCTTGCCAACCCAGGAACGATGCGTCATATAAACCTTGATCCAGTCGGCGCCCTTGTCGAGCTGCTCCCGCGCCGCTTTACGAGCTTCCACGGGACCGTCGACGATCTGCGCGCCCTTCGGCATGTCCAGTTCCGGCGCGTAGCCTTCGAGCATGTAGCCTCCGGTCGTCGAAATCGCGCGGGTCACGACGAACAAGCGCGGGCCGGGAATATATCCGCCTTCAATCGCCTCCTTAATGCCGACATCGCCGTATCCGGCGCCTTCGGTCTCGACGTCGCGCAGCGTGGTGAAGCCTTGTTCCAGAGCCCGGCGAGCGGCAACCGTGGCGCGGGCTGCACGAAGGGCTAAAGGCGCGGTCAGGATGTTGGCGTCGTATCCGCCCTGGGCAGGATCTTCCCCCTGCAGGAAAATGTGTGTATGCGAATCGATCAAGCCCGGCAGCACGGTCTGTTTCGAAAGATCGATCACAGTCGCTCCCGCGGGAGCCTTGGCCGTTGCGGCATCGGAGACGCTTTCAATCGTGTTCCCACGAATCACGATGACCTGGTCGTGCCGCGGCTTGTCGGACTTCCCATCGATCAACGTGCCGGCTCGGATTACGGTTATTGACGGCGAGTGACCGGGTGTCGCCTCCTGTGCCGCGACACTCAAGATCAGAGCAAGAAACAAAACAAGGCGGAGAGTTTTCACCGTAGCCTCCCGTGTGGGTTTTCAGAGCAGTGTGGTCTTGCGTCGGATTTCACCGGATAATGGGCGGGATGGATTCTATACCGATTCCAACCACAGCGCCCTCGGACTTTCGCATCGCCTCGCCTGAGGAAGCTCCGGCGGTGGTGAGAGCCATCAATGCCGCCTTCCGAAAGGCCGAGAGTTTTTTCGTTGAGAGAAACCGGATTGACGTGGAGACCGTGCGATCGCTGATGAAGAAGGGAAACTTCCTGGTCGCTGGCGAGCCGACCGTTCTGGCCGGATGTGTGTACATAGAAATCCGGGGCGAGCGGGCGTATCTCGGGCTGTTATCCGTCGATCCCGCCCAGCAGAGACGCGGTTTGGGTTCGCTGCTGATGAAAGCAGCCGAAGATTACTGCGCGCGCGCCGGTTCCCGATTCGTCGATTTGCAGATCGTCAACCTGCGTCAGGAACTGCCCGGCTTTTATCGGAGTCGAGGATACGTTGAGCAAGGCACCGGGCCATTTCCTGCAGAAATCAAAACCAAGGTGCCCTGTCACTTCATCAGGATGTCGAAATCCTTGACGTAATGCCGTCAAGAGATTACGGCGTCGGCCTCAATCTCAACCAATATCTCGGGCGAAATGAGCGCGCTGACCTGGACCATCGAGGTCGCAGGACGAATGTCGCGGAAGAATTCCCCGTGCGCCTTGCCGACCGTTTCCCATTCCGCAATGTTGGTGACGTACATGCGCGTGCGCACGACATCTTTCATGCCGGCGCCAGCCTTCTTGAGTGCACTCTCGATGTTTTTCAGCGTCTGCACCGTTTGCGCATACACATCGCCAATGCCCACGAGTTTTCCGTCGCTCCCGGTCGCGGTCGTGCCCGATATGTAAATGGATTGCCCGATTTTCACTGCACGAGAGTAACCGACGACCGGCTCCCATTTTGTGCCACTTGCAATATTCTGTCGCTGCATTCGAACTCCTCCGCGCGTCCATTCTACAAACTCGATACACCGAATTCGTTGTTTTTGGCAGCCGGGATAAGTGAGCGCCAGCAGAATGCTGCGATTTCCCCAGCCAAAATGCTTCTCAAGGCTGTTTCTCCTAACGGGTTTGCTGCACAACTCGTGTGGCAGCCGGCGTGTTCTAACTCATCAGGAAAATGAATCATGCCGATAAACAAAAGTCACTTGCGTCGAGTACCGAAAGTAAGCTATCTACTCACGCAGGTGGCTGAAATTCCGTGAGCGACGCGGAGTTCAGGGGGCTCAGACCATGATTCCGGAATCGCATCCGTTGCAGCAGTTGTTTCAGGACCTGGTGGGACGGCACTATGCGGAGGAAATCGGCATTCGCGATCCGCAAATTGTGGCCTACGTCTCGCACCTGCTCTCGGAATTCTGCGACGCCGACCAGCTTTATAAAATCCAGGACGCCTGCAAACGCCCGCTGAGCGATGTGGGCGAGATGCTGCTCGAATCCGATCCGGTTTACGGCCCCGCGCCATCGTTCGATCGCGAGCGCCAGGTGCGCAAGCACATCGGCGACTTCACGTTGTTTTTTGCCGGAATGTTCCCGGAAAGTATCAATCATTTCCGGCTGCGCCGGCAGCGCCTGGAGAATTTTGTGGAGTGGGTCAAGGCCGGGAAAGAAAGCTACTACATCGTCTCAAAATTCGAGCATTTCGAGTATGCCAAGGTGGCGCCGCTGTTTGCCAGCCTGTCGCAGAATTTTGAGCACTGCGTTTACGGGCTCAACATGGTGAAGAACGATCTGGAAGAGATGCAGCATCCGATCGTCCGCCGCACCATCGACCTGATCATGTAGTTCGGGGCATGGGATTCACGCCGTTGACGCTGCCCATCCGATAAAAGCTCAAAGCAGTGCTGCCCTGCAGCAGAAGGCGAAATCGGCGCAGCGCTCCGAACTCCGAGCCCGGATCGAACTGCTTTTCGTGTTCGGCGATGACCACCGACATCGCCCAGATCAAAGAAGAATCCGCGAGGGCACCCAGAGTTTCCGCATAGAGGTCGCGCAGACGGTAGGGCGGATCCATGAATACCACGTCGGCGGCCACATGCTGGCGCTCCATGCGCCAGAACGCCCGCGGCAGGTCTTCTTCACGGATGAAGAATCCGTCGGCAATCCCCAGACTCTGCAGATTTTTTCGAAGGGCGTCAGACGCCGACTTCGAGTTCTCGACGAAGTGGACTTCTTTCGCTCCGCGGCTCAGCGCTTCGATGCCAACCGCACCCGTCCCGGCAAACAGGTCGAGCCAGATGCTGCCCTGGAGCGCCGTCGGATTGCCGGCGGTGAGCACATTAAACAAAGTTTCGCGCAGGCGATCGGAGGTCGGGCGAATGTCCATGCCGCGCGGCGAGCGCAACGTTCGGCTCCGGTATTTCCCTGCGATAACCCGCATGGCTCTGCCCCTTTAGATGCCCCGCCAACGTCTGCTCTCCATGTAGAATCAAAATACCAGACGGCATGCGAAGTTGGTCGATTCCCGTGGGGCGCTTATTCGGCGTAGACGTGCGCCTGCATCTGACATTCCTGATCTTGCCGATGTTCATTTTTTGGACGGACTATGCCGCCCATCAGCAGAACGCCAGCGGTCCGCGGGACCTGGCAATTGTAGGAATCATTCTGATATGCGTCGGACTGCATGAATGCGGTCACATGCTGGCCGCGCGCCGGGTGGGCCTGATTCCCAAGGCGGTGATTCTCTTGCCGCTCACCGGCGTTGCGCTCTATGACGAATCGCGTCTCGAAAAGCCGCCGGCACAAGCCTGGATTCGGGAAATTCGCCTGGCGCTCGTGGGTCCATTGGTGAATGTCGCGCTGGCAGGATTTGCCGTGGCCGTCATTTCCGCCTCGGGCCGCAATATTGAGCTTTGGTCGTGGCCTTTCCTGCAAGCCAGGAATCTGCCGAAGAGTCTTGTCTGGGCGAATCTCTACATCGCCGGCTTGAATCTCTTACCTGCCTATCCGCTCGATGGCGGGCGCATTCTGCGCGCCCTGCTTTCCCGGTCGGTCGATCTCCCCACAGCGACGCGGCGTGTCGTCGCGATCAGCAACGCGATGGCAACTGTGCTTGTATTGGGCGGCCTGTTCGGGAACCAGACCTGGATAACGCTGGTTGGAGTGGTCATCTTCTTTGCGGCGCAATTGGAAGAGCGCGCGCTGGTGTTTCAGTCGGTGCTCGATAACGTGCGGCTCGACGAAGTCATGCTCACCGACTTTTTGACACTCTCGCCCGCCGACACGTTGGAAGACGCGCTGGATAAGGCGGTTCACTCGCTGCAGGATGATTTCCCTGTCGTGCGCGGCAGCGATATGGTGGGAGTGATTTCCAAGCAGCGGATCCTCGAAGCGCTCAAAGCGGAAGGCAACGGCTACGTCCAGGCCGTTATGAACAAGATTTTCGAAGTCTCGCTGCGCAACGATTCGCTGGGATCGGCTTTCCGGAAACTCACGGCGCGCAGCTCGAGCATCATTCCCGTAGTCGAAGATCAACGGCTGGTGGGAATCGTCACGCTACAGAATTTGATGCACTCGATGGCCCTGCTGGCCGAGAGCAGAAAGCTGAAACGGGACGAGACGGAAGCGTAGCGATTTCAGATTGAAGATTTTAGATTTCGGATTGACTGCTGTCGTAAATTGACTTGGGAAGGGCACGGCTTCAGCCGTGCCGCATGGTCCCCAAAAACCGTCCGGCTTTAGCCGCTGAGGCAATTCGTCGGTAGCTACCTCTTATCCGTGTAGGATTGGCACAGCGTTGGTTCTTGGGACGCCAGCACTGCCTGCATCGAGATTGCAAAACTCCGCTGTAGTTCAATTTTGCGAATGGCCGAGGCAATATGGCCTTGAGTCCATATGCCTCCTAATGGAGGATCTGGAAACGAAACACCAGGGTACTCACCGCCCTTACGAACCCTGACGAACCTCGCATTGTTCTGAATGTGGAAAACCTCGCGATTGCCTTTCTGACTCAGGAAAATATTGAATACCCACCCGGAGTGTGTATCGACCCGATAACCCCAATTCGAATCATGCAATGCTTGATCCGGTAGGAACTTTTTAAGTACCAGGCAGTGGACAGCGTCGGACAGCAACTTCGGAGGCTGTTCCTGAGCCCAACACGAGGCGCCGACGAACGTCACAAGGAGCGGAACGAACCATCTCGTCATACGCTTAACAGGATCTTGAGTCTGAAATCTGCAATTTGCAATCTGAAATTCAGAATAGTCGTACTGCCTTCGCCTGCTGTACCGCCGGAATTGCACGCAACTTCGTAAGCACCTGTTCCGGAACTTCTCCATCGACGTGCACGACAGCGATCGCTTCCCGCAGCAGGTCGAGGCCTTTTTCCGCGCCGCGGCGGCCCAGCGAAAAATCTGCGATATTGATCGACTCCTCTCCGAGAATCGTTCCCACCCGCCCAATCACGCCCGGCACATCCCGATTGCGCATGTAAATCAGATTGCGCTCGAGTGGGGCCTCGACATCGATTCCGTCAACATGCAGGAGTCGCGGCGCTTCTCCGTGCAGCACCGCCCCTTTGACCATATGCTCTTCCGTCGCGGTCTTCAGGAAAATCGAGAGCACGTTTCCGGCGCCGCCGGTCGTGGCCTTCGACTTGTGGGACTCGAGAACGCGCAAGCCTCGATCGTCAGCAATGGTGGCGGCGTTCACCAGGTTGGCTTTTTCTTCGAGCGCCTGGTTCAGGATGCCCTTGATGGCACCGTTGCGGATCAGGTCGGTCTTCCATTCGGCGATCTGTCCGCTGTAGCGGATCGAGATTTCTTCCAGAGATCCTTCCGAGACCTGGGCGAGAAATGCTCCCATGCGCTCCGCGAGCACGATGTAGGGCTGCATCACCGCATATTCCTCGGCGGAAACAGAGGGAACGTTGACCGCGTTCTGGATCACGCCATGCTTCAGATATTCCTTGACCTGCTGCGCGATCTGGACGCCGACGGCTTCCTGCGCTTCGGAGGTCGAGCCTCCGACATGCGGCGTGAGCACGACATTAGGGAGCGCCAGTAATGGCGAATTTGTCGGAGGCTCTTCGGCGAACACGTCGAGCGCGGCGGCGGCGACATGGCCGTGCTGGAGTGCGCTTGCAAGATCGGCCTCATTGACCAGTTCGCCCCGCGCACAATTGACCAGGCGAACGCCCTTTTTCATCTTCGGAATCGAGGTTGCGTTGATCATGCCCGCAGTCTGCGGAGTCAATCCGACGTGGAGAGTGATGTAGTCGGCCGCCGCGTACACTTCATCGAGGCCCGCCAGCCGAATTCCCTGGTCTTTTGCGACCGACACCGAAACAAACGGGTCGTGCGCGATCAGGTCCATGCCGAAAGCGCGGGCGCGCCGCGCAACTTCCATTCCGATGCGGCCCAGCCCGATGATACCGAGCGTCTTTCCACGTAACTCTGTCCCTTGCAGCGACTTCTTTTCCCATTTTCCGGCGTGCGTGAGCGCATCGGCGCGGCAGAGATGGCGCGCCATCGCCAGCATCATCCCCAGCGTCTGCTCGGCCACAGCGACAGCATTGGCGCCGGGCGTGTTCATCACCGCGATGCCTTTGTGCGTGGCCGCTTCCAGATCGATGTTGTCGACGCCGACGCCCGCGCGCCCGATCACGCGAAGCTTCCTGGCGTGTTCGAGCAACTTCGCATCCGCCTGCACGGCAGAGCGCACGATCAATGCATCCGCCGATTCCAGGTGATCGGGCAACTTGCCGTCAAGCTGGTCGGCAGTCACAACGGTCCAGCCCGGCTCCTGCAGCTGCTTCACGGCCGAAGATGAAATCTTTTCCGCAACGATGATCTTCACGAGCGACGTCCCCTAGCAAATGTCGTTCTCATTCGTCCTGCTGACGCGAATTTGATAGGAAAATGACAGTCATCTGACACGGTCACGTTCCCAACTTCCTAGACTTACTCTCGATGGGCCGATGCCCTCGGGAGAATCACACATGAAAAGCGTCTCTACAGTTTTGCTGGCGATACTCGCCACACTCACGCTCGCCTGCGGCTATGGATCGAACTACAACGCCGCCAACAATGGCGCCATGCCTGCGATCGCGCAACTGAATCCGAATAGCGCCACTGCCGGCAGTCAGGCCTTCACGTTGACCGTCAACGGAAGCAATTTTGCTTCGCACGCAGTGATCAACTGGAGCGGCGCCGCACAGGCTTCCACCGCTTACGTGAACGGCGGCAAGCTGATGCTGGCAGTTCCGGCTTCGATGATCGCCAACTCGGGCAGCGTACAGGTCACAGTTACGAATCCGGCTACCATGACCGGCGGCATCTATGGAACCGGAACACCGGCCCAGACCTCTGCGCCGATGACGTTCACGATCAACTAGTCCCTCACCCAACGAAAAAGCGCGTTGGGTGGGGGTACCGCTGACAAGAACGCTGCGTTGACGCTCTTCAAGCGCCGACCAGTTGACGCTTCTCCGCCTGGCTGCGGGCATAAACTTGTTGCGCCGCCCGCACCGCCGCACCAAATTCGACGCTCTTGTCGGTGACGCGCGCGAGAACGTGTTCCAGCGCGCCGAGTATGCCAATCGTGTCGAGATAGTCGTAGTATCCGATGTGCGCGATGCGGAACAGCTTGCCTTTCATCTCGCCCTGTCCGTTGGCGACGACGGCGTCGAACGACTCGCGAAATTCCTTCACGATTTTTCCGGAGTCGATGCCGTCGGGTGAAGTGATCGCGGTCAGCGCTGCCGCCGGAGATGAAGCATACAGCTCGAGTCCTAATGCCTTCGCGCCGGCACGAGTCATCTCGGCGCAGAGTTCGGCGTTGTTGACCAGCATCTCTCGTCCTTTTGCCAGGTCGCCTTTGCCCATGCCGCGGATAAAGTCCAAAGCGGCGCCGAGGGCTGCGAATAGCGACGTTGCAGGCGTATAGGCAGTTTCACCCTTCGCGGCCGATTTGCGTTCCTTGCGCAGATCGAAGTAATAGCGCGGCGATGTCGTCTTCTCCATGCGCTTCCATGCGCGTTCGCTCACGGCGCAATAAGCCAAGCCGGGAGGCATCATCAGCGCCTTCTGCGATCCGCCAATGATGAAGTCCACTCCCCAGCCGTCAACGTCGAGATGGGTAGTGCCCAGGCCGGTGATGGCATCAACCACGAGCAGAGTTTGATCGCCCTGGGTCCGCACGATTTTTGCAATGCCCTCGATGTCATGCCGCGCCCCTGTCGAACTTTCGGTCGCCTGCACGAATACAGCTCGAACCTGAGGGTTAATGCGCGCTCGAATCCCAGCGAGAGAAAACGTTTCCCCATAAGGCGCTTCGAGCACTTCGACCTGACATCCGAAAGCCTTGGCCAAGCCGGTCCAGCGCTCGCCGAATTTTCCGGCGGTGAGCACAAGCACAGTGTCTTCGGGCGAAGTGAGATTCGAGACGGCAGCTTCCATCACGCCGGTTCCGGAACATGCCAGCACGAGCACATCATTTTTTGTGCCGACGAATTCCTTCATATCGGCCAGTACTCGCTGAAATAGCGCCTTGAAATCGGCAGTGCGATGATGCGCCGTGAAGGAGGCCATCGCCGTTTGCGCAGCCGGCAAAAGCGGCGTCGGACCCGGAGTAAAGAGACGATTCTTACGCAACATGTAGGAGATCCTTAAGAATGAAGTAGCTCACTAGTGTATAAGAAGAAATTACAGAACGGCACCCGCCATGCTCGACTTCTCCCGCTACGAAATTCTCACCTTTGATTGCTACGGCACCCTGATTAACTGGGAAGCTGGCATCTTGCCCGTGTTCCACCGCATACTTTCGGCGTACAGGAAGAATGTAGATGACGGAACTCTTCTCAGGCTCTACGGAGATTTTGAGCAGCGCGGCGAGCAGGGTCCATTTCAGAATTATCGCGACGTGCTGGCGTTGGTCGTCCGGCAGCTGGGAGAAGAATTGAGATTCACTCCCACCGCCGACGAAGTGCGCTCGCTGGCGGACTCGTTGCCAGGCTGGAAGCCCTGGCCGGACACGGTAGTCGCTCTGCGGCAACTCAAGTCACGTTTCCGGCTGGCCATTGTGTCCAATGTCGATGACGACTTGTTCGCCGGCACCCGGCCTCAACTCGGTGTCGAATTCGATGAAGTCATCACTGCGCAGCAGGCGCAAGCTTACAAACCGTCGCTAAAGATGTTTGAGTTGGCATTGAAGCGGATCAAGGCTCCGGCGCACCGCGTGCTGCACGTAGGGCAGAGCATTTATCACGACGTCATTCCCGCGCAGTCGCTGGGATTGGCTACCGTGTGGGTAAATCGTCCATCCGCAAGGCCCGGCGTGGGAGCCGTAAAAGCGGCGGACGCAAAACCAGACCTGACGGTTCAGAGTCTCGCGGAGCTGGCTACGCTCGTAACTGCGGAATAGGCCCTACAGATTGACCGGCACCTTCACGATGTTCGCCTGGATCGCCCACATCACCAGTTCAGCTTTGTTGTGAATGCCGAGTTTCCGCATCAGGTTGAACTTGTGCGCTTCCACAGTCTTCACGCTGAGACCGAGAACGCCGGCGACGCTGCGCACGGTCCGGCCCTCGGCCAGCAGTTTCAACACTTCGAGCTCCCGTGCGGTCAACTCTCGATTGCGGGGCAGAGTGGTGTCGGGTGGCCATTCGGCAATCGCGCTTTGTACAGTTTCGTTGGCGGTGGCCGTGCGCCGTACCATTTCGGCTAGTTCCGAAGCGGAAGTTTGTCGCGCAGCTAAAGTCGGACCTGGCGCAGGATGATCCGCCGTGTGGCTTGTCAGAAAGAGGACTCGGCTTTCCGGGGATTCGCGCAGGAGCAAGCGTTCCGTCTCCTCGGCCGGACAGTCAAAGATATTAAGATCAGCGATCACCACGTTTGGGCGATGCTCGAATACTTTCTGCAACGCTTCTGTAGCGTTGGAAGCCTCGGCCACGACTTGCATGTCCGGCTCGTCTTCGAGCAGGCGGCGTAGGCCCTGGCGCAGCAGCACGTGATCGTGCACCAGGACACAACGAATTCTTTTAGCGTGCCGGATCTGTGCGGGGGAGCACACAGGTCCTCCTTCATGAAATCTGATATTTACGACGTGGCGCGGCTCAGCCCAAAGGCCCGCTCGAACTGCAGCGCCGGATCTGATCCCCGGCACGGTTGGAGCATACCTCAACAGCGATATCCAATATTGTACCTGCCATCAGGTACAATCGAAAATTTATGTTGCGCTATTTCACCGCAGGAGAGTCGCACGGCGAGGCGCTGGTAGCTTTTCTGTCGGGCATTCCCGCCGGGCTGAAAGTCGATCAGGCGTTCGTGGACCGCGAACTGTGGCGGCGCCAGCAGGGCTACGGACGCGGCGGGCGCATGAAGATCGAGCGTGACACCGCGCACATTCTTTCCGGCGTGCGGCATGGGATCACGATCGGTTCGCCGATCTCGATTGAGCTGGAAAATCGTGACTGGAAGAATTGGCAGGAGTCGCTGCCGGTGGAAGAAGGCGATCCAACGAAACACAAGCGAGTGGCCTCGCCGCGCCCGGGTCATGCCGACCTGGCCGGAGCGCTGAAATACAATTTTCCAGAAGCGCGCTACATTCTCGAGCGGGCGTCAGCCCGGGAATCGGCGGCTCGCGTAGCAATTGGCGCGATCGCAAAACTTTTTTTGCGCGAACTCGGAATCGAAGTTCTGAGTCATGTGATCACTACGGGAAGCGTCACCATGCACGATCCGGTGGAGTGGGAAACGATTCGAGCGCTTCACGATCGCGAAGACGTCCTGCTGAACTGCGCCGACGCGGAAGTCGAACAGCGCATGAAGGAAGAGGTTGATTCTGTTCTTAGAACCGGAGACTCGCTGGGCGGCGTCTTCGAGGTGGTCGCGCATCAGGTTCCTCCCGGCCTGGGCACGTACGCCCAGTGGGACGAACGACTAGACGCGATGCTGGCGGCGGCAGTGATGTCCTTGCAGGCGGTGAAGGCCGTCGAGATCGGCTCGGGAGTCGCGGCCGCTTACACGCCCGGCTCGCAAGTACACGACGAAATCGGATACACAGCAGCGTCCGGCTTCACCGCGTTTTCGCGCACGCACAACAACGCAGGCGGCATTGAAGGCGGAATTTCGAACGGGGAAGAGGTTCGCGTGCGCGGATATCTGAAGCCGATCTCGACCTTGCGGCGGCCATTGCAATCAGTCGATTTTTCCACGCGCGAACCGGTGAAAGCAGCGTACGAACGATCAGATGTTTGCGTTGTGCCTGCTGCCGGGGTAGCCGCCGAGGCCATGGTTGCACTCACGCTGGCTCGCTGCGCGTTAGACAAGTTCGGCGGCGATTCCATGACCGAAACTTTGCGAAATTTCCATGGCTACTGCCAGCAACTGAAAAACTTCTGACCGAAAACTGCGAATGATCTATCCCATCGTGAAGTACGGCAATCCGGTCCTTGAAAAACCATCAGAGAAGGTGACGGTTTTCGATGATGAGCTGAAAAAGCTGATCGAAGACATGTTCGAATCGATGTACGCGGCACACGGCGTGGGGCTGGCCGCGCCGCAGATCGGAATCGGACGCCGCATCGCCGTCGTCGACGTGACGTTCAAAGAAGATCCGAGTGCGAAGCTGGTGCTGATCAATCCGGAAATCATTCACACCGAAGGCAAACACACGCAGAGCGAAGGATGCCTGAGCATTCCCGACTTTCGCGAGAATGTAACTCGGCCGAACAAAGTCACGGTTCGCGCGCAGGACGTGAATGGCAAAGTCTTCGAGAAGACCGGCGAGGAGTTACTGGCCCGCGCTCTCCTGCATGAAACGGATCACTTGAACGGAAAGCTCTATATCAGTCACGTTAGCGCCCTCAAGCGCGATCTGATGAAGAGAAAGATCAAGAAGTTGATGAAAGCGGGAGAATGGTAGGTATTTCGTAGTTGAGTAATTTGGTAATTGTGTAATTGGAAGGCGTTCGGTGGAAGAGCGGCCCTTTAGGGCCGCGTCAGGTGCGAAGAGGGCTCGGGCCTTTAGCCCTGGTGGTCGCTCTGCAATTTCTCAATTACCAAATTACACAATTATTCAATGTCCCTTGATCTCGTCTTTTGCGGAACACCGCAGTTTGCCGTTCCAACGCTGGAAAAACTTGTGGCGGCTGGCTATTGTGTCCACCTCGTTGTCACGCAGCCAGATCGTCGTAAAGGACGTGGCATGGAGCTGGCAATTTCGCCGGTGAAAAGTGCCGCTGCCAACCTCCATATTCCAATCACTCAGCCGGACCGCATCAAGACGAATGATGAATTTCAGGCGCAACTGACCGCCATCAAGCCCGACGCGATTATCGTGGTCGGATACGGCCGCATCATCCCGCAATGGATGCTTGACCTGCCGCGCTTCGGCAACATCAATCTCCATGCCTCGCTGTTGCCGAAATATCGTGGAGCGGCGCCGATCCAGTGGGCGATCGCGAATGGCGAAACCGTCACTGGTGTGACCACGATGCGCATCGACGCGGGGCTCGATACGGGAGACATTCTGCTGCAGAGAGAACATCCGATCGCGCCCAAGGACAGCGCCGTCACCGTCGCACCAATTCTCGCCGCGATTGGCGCCGATCTCATGGTGGAAACGCTGAGCGGACTCGAAGCTGGGACGATTCATCCGCGGCCACAAGACAACGGGCAGGCTACACTCGCTCCCATACTGAAGAAGGAAGATGGCATCATCGACTTCTTGCGAACGGCGCAGGAAATCTATAACCGTCTGCGCGGATTCCAGCCTTGGCCCGGCGCATACACGAAATTTCGCGGCAAGCAGCTGCAGCTTCTGCAAGCGCAGCCGCTGAGCGAAGCCATGCCGCAGTCGGAACTTCGAATTGTTGGGGACCGCCTGTTCGCTGGCTGTGGTCAAAACAGCTCTCTGGAATTGCTCGAATTGCAGGTGGAAGGAAAGAAGCGAACTCTCGCGCGAGATTTCATCCACGGATATCGCCCCAAAGCGGGCGAGAAGCTGGGGATCTAAGTCTGCGTGGCGTCATCCTGAGCGAAGCCGCTGTTCCGGCGGAGCGAAGGATCTCCCAGCCCACAACTCTGTTATTCGGGAGATTCCCTGGTCCCGCTGGTAAAAGCGCGGGACTTCGGGATGAACCCCACAAAACGGATACGCCTTTCAGGACGACCGCTAAGACTAGAATTCACCCATGTCCGTCTCTCCCGCCCGCACCGCTGCATTCGACATTCTTGTGCGCACGGAGCGCGAGGACTCATATGCCTCTGAACTACTGCACTCAGCGGCCAACCTGAGTCTTTCGAAAGCGGATCATGCCCTGGCGACAGAACTCGTCCTGGGTGTTCTGCGCTGGCGCTCGCGGCTCGATGACGAAATTGCCGCGGTATCGTCTCAGCCAATCCCGAAGCTCGATCTTGAAGTCCTTATTGCTCTCCGGCTCGCCCTATATCAACTCCGATGGCTGGACCGCATCCCACCGCGTGCGGCTCTGCATGAGAGCGTAGAGCTGGTGAAACGGGCGCGGAAACGGTCCGCAGCGGCGTTTGCAAATGCGGTGCTGCGAAAACTGGCCGATCAAAAGGCGAAAAACTGGACCACGGAGGTCAGAGAAGCGCACGGCGGCGATACTTCTCGATCGATCGCTTCCTCCTGCGCGCATCCTGACTGGCTCGTCGAACGCTGGGTGCGGGAATATGGCCTCGAATTCGCGCAGAAAATCTGCGCGCACGATCAATCCGTTCCTACGATGTCAATCCGGCTGCGCACCGTGAAAGCGGAAGGCGAACTGGCGAGGGAAGGAATCTCCCTGCTCCCCGGCGCGCTTCTCTCGTCCGCGCGGCGCGTACAGGCAGGAGATGTCACGAAGGCTCGCGCATTCGCAGAAGGGGGCATCGTCATTCAGGACGAGGCTTCCCAGCTGGTTGCTGCGCTCGTGGGCCCTGGCGAAAGGAAAATGCGCATCCTCGATTGCTGCGCCGCGCCCGGAGGAAAGACGCTGGCCATTGCGGATCAGAATGCCGACGCGGAGATTACTGCGATCGAACTCCATCCGCACCGCGCGCGTCTGATGCGAAAACTGCTTCGCGACAAACGTGTCAAGATCGTTGTCGCCGATGCCCGCACCCTTCCGAGCTCGCGGCACTTTGATCGAGTTCTCGCCGACGTACCATGCTCTGGAACCGGCACGCTCGCGCGCAATCCCGAGATCAAGTGGCGGCTCAAGCCCGATGATCTTTCCGAATTGCATCAGCGGCAGGTTGCGATCTTGCGTTCAGTCCTGAACCAGCTTGTGCCCGGCGGAAGGCTGGTCTATTCGACTTGCTCGCTGGAACGAGAGGAGAACGAAGCGGTTCTTTCCGAGGTCCAAACCGGAAACGAAACAATTCGTGTGATTGATTGCCGGGAGGAACTTGAACGTCTGAAGACCTCGGGCACGCTTACATGGTCAGATCTTGGCTCGCTCACCCGCGGACCCTACTTGCGCACGATTCCCGGCGTTCATCCCTGCGATGGGTTCTTTGCGGCGGTACTGCAGAAATGAAGTTTCGAGTTTCGTGTTTCAAGTTTCACGAGTATTTTTCCTCGAAGCTCGAAACCTGAAACTCGAAACTCTACCTCACTTCGAAACTCACCACCGTTCCTGCGACCACTTTCTGTCCCGCCACTGGCGATTGCGTGACGATGACGCTGGCGGGCGATGGTTGCGCGGGCGCTTGCTCGATCTGAGGAACCCCGGTAGTCGCCTGATCCGGAGCAGGGGGCGGCGGAGCCATGCTCACGTTGCCTAACTTGAACCCGCTGTCCTGCAACGTGCGGTTCACACTGCCGAGCGGCTGCCCCACAAAGTTCGGCATCACGAACGCCTGGGGACCCGTCGGAGCGGTCACCAGCAAACTGATGCGCGGCGCGAGAACCTGCGTGGCGTCCGCGCGCGGATTCTGCGCCAGCACCTGATCGGCAGGAATCCCTTCGGTCTCGACCTGCGCCATCGAAGCCAGCTCCAGGCCGCGCCGCCGGATGTTCAACTCGGCTGCATGTTCGCTCTGGCCGGTGACGTCGGGAATGGCGACCCGAGTCGGGCCCAAACTCTGTGCCACGCGCACCTGCCAGCCGCGACGCACCTTCGTCCCGGGTAGTGGGAGCTGCGACATGATTCTGCCTTCCGGAATCTGCGGACTGTAGTACTGCCGCTGGATCGACATCTGCAGCCCTGCAGCCGAAGTGGCCCGCTCTGCGTCCGCCGGGGCCAAACCGACCAAAGGCGGAACGGAAACCTCCTGTCCGTGGATGGCCAAGCGCATCGCGGCCAAGCCTGAGAGCATGGCCACCACGACCAAGACGAGCGCAAGCAATGCAAATCGGAAGGCGGACTTCATTTCTACGAATTTTTACGCGGAAGCAGAATTATACTTCGCTTTGAGACCGCAGACGGTTCCCTGCTTCGGACTCGAGCATCCGCGCCAACTCCCGTGCAATCTAAACAAATATGCGCGTTCTATCGCCGAGGTGCGCCATGCCTTCCCGTCCGGAGTATCATATTGCTGTGAGGTCTGCCATTCTGCCTTCGGTGTTCGTGGCCCTGGTGGCGATGGTCTTTTTCACGTCCACCGCCTTCGCCCAGATCAATGGAACCCCCTCGTCGGTGACTTCTCCCGGATTCGGCGGGCGCGCCATCAACGGCCCGCCCGCGAGTGTGACTTCTCTCGGACCGCGCGGCTACTCTTCCAACGCGCACGTCAGCTTTTCGACCACCGTCCCCAACCTGCGGCACGACCGCAATGGGCGCGACGGCCAGCACCGCCGTCGAGACCACTATGGCGAGTACATCCCGCCGCTGTATTACGCCGTTCCGGTTCCGTACGCCACGGACCAAGCCGCATCGGACGACGTCGATCCTGATGATGACCCGAATTATCAAGGTGGACCGACGATCTTTGACCGCCGCGGGCTGGGAGAGCGTTCCTATGTTCCACCGGTAAAGGACGTGCCGATGCCGCACGCGGGACTGAATGGTGAGGAGTCGTTATCGGACCCGGCGCCTGCCCAAGATCCCACTCTGCTTGTCTTCAAAGACGGCCATCAGCTTGAGGTGGGGAATTATGCGATCGTGGGCGCGACTTTGTACGACCTGACGCCCGGCCATTCGCGCAAGGTGGCGCTGGCCGATCTCGATCTGGACGCCACTCGCAAGCAAAACGACGACCGTGGCGTCGTCTTCCAGTTGCCGCCAACGGCGCAAGCAAACTGATGTGGTGCGGGCACTCCTGCCCGCGTTATGCAGCAGCAGCGTAGCTCGACACCACCTTCTGTTTTTCCAGCCTCCGCTCTCGCAGCCGCAGCATCGGCATTTCCACCAGATAATACGAAGCACTCGCCATGGCCACCGCCGCGAACATGAAGTACCACGGCCTCGGATGCTGGCCGTAAGCGAACAACTGTTGCCACAAATACAGGCTGTAGCTGATCTTCCCCAGCCATACGACCGGTTTCACATTCAAAATCCAATAGGCTCGCTGTACGGCATGAGCCACGAGTCCAGCGATCGAGAGATGCATCACCGGCCAGAGCACGAAGAGCAGGACGGTCGTGAGGTGGAAGCGCAAGGCGCCCAGATAAATCGGCACCAGCACGACGGGGAAGATCATCGCCGCGGCCCAGCTAACTTTGATCTTCGGGAGCCGAGTGCTGAACAAGGCGAGAAGACATCCGACGGCGAGGATGTCAGCGACTGCGGGAAATGTCTCATCGGCGCGGCCGTGCAGTCCGAGAAGGTGACACGCGATCCGATAGACCGGCGCGAACGCGACTACAGAAATCAGAATCCTCACCCGATGGCGAAACCATTTTTTCAGCACACCGGGCCATAAGAAATAAAACTGTTCCTCAACGCTAAGGGACCAGAGATGTCCCAAAAACCAGGGATGAGTGAAATCAAAGTTCGCCACGTAAAGCGCGGCGGCGGCCATGTGAATCCAGCGCAGGTCGCCCCAAAAGATGATGAATGCCGCCAGCATGAAGAAATAGGCGGCCGGCAGGATCCGATACGCCCTCCGGATGTAAAACTCGCGCAAGTTGATCGTCGCAGTTTTGCCGTGTTCTTTGAGAAGGAGCGTCGTAATCAGGTATCCGGAGAGGATGAAGAAAATTCGGACGCCCAGATTCGCGAAAGCTCCCGCGATATCGGAGTGATAGCGCAACTCCGCCCAATGCCCGATGACGACCAGCGCGATCGAAATCGCTCTGAGGCCATCGAGGGACGGAATCCGGTTCATATTCTGCGCAGGGTAGCAATCACGTCGCGCGAAACGTTGTGATCTGTAACCTCAAAGGGCAAAAATTTCTGAGGAATTCCCGGTTCGGGAAGGCCTCACTTCCTGCACTTAGAACTCGCAGCAAGCATCCGCCTGGTAACTGCTTTTCGTGGTATAATTGCAACAGTTCCCGGGACATATAACTTCCTGTAAATGCAACAACTTGCATAAGATTTTGGCGACGCAAGACTGCCAGTTGAAAGCTGGCAGCTGAGAGCTTACGAGAATGCCTGACAATCAAGACCCCCAACTCCCCTTGACTCCTCCACCGGGTGGCGATGGTTCCGGCCCGGGTGCGCTGAACATTCAACCCGTCAACATCGAAGAGGAGATGCGCCGGTCGTATCTCGACTACTCGATGTCGGTGATCATCGGCCGCGCGCTGCCCGACGTGCGCGACGGACTCAAGCCCGTGCATCGCCGCATTCTCTACGCGATGCGCGATATGGGTCTCCTGCACAATCGCAGGTTTTCCAAGTGCGCAGGGGTCGTCGGCGAATTGTTAAAGAAATATCACCCTCACGGCGATAGCGCAGTTTATGACGCACTTGTCCGTCTCGCCCAACCATGGAGCCTCCGCTATCCGTTGGTTGACGGCCAAGGAAACTTCGGCTCTGTGGATGGGGACCCTCCTGCAGCCTATCGGTACACCGAGTGCCGAATGATGCAAATCGCAGAGGAGTTGCTCGTCGATATCGACAAGGAATCTGTCGATTTCGTCATGAACTTCGACGAGACCACACCCGAGCCTGTCGTGCTTCCTGCGCGCATTCCGAATCTGCTGATCAATGGCTCTGACGGAATCGCGGTCGGCATGGCGACGAAGATTCCGCCGCACAATCTGACCGAGATCGTCGACGCGACCATCACGCTGGTCAACAATCCCAACGCGCAGCTCGCGGAAATTTTGAAATTCGTGCAAGGACCCGACTTCCCGACCGCCGGCATCATCCACGGCCGCGCGGGAATCTTCGATGCCTACAAGACCGGCCGCGGGCGTTTCATGATGCGCGCCAAGGCCGCGATCGAGAACATCACCAAAGAGCGCCAGGCCATTGTCGTCACCGAGATTCCGTATCAGGTCAACAAAGCCAACCTGATCAAGCGCATCGCTGCGCTGGTCAACGACAAAGAAATCGAAGACATCTCTGACGTGCGCGACGAATCTGATCGCGACGGCATGCGCATCGTGGTCGAACTGAAGCGTGGGGCCGAGGCACAGATCGTCCTCAACCAACTCTTCAAGCACACGGAGATGCAGCAGGGCTTCTCCATGATCCTGCTCGCGGTGGTCAACGGACAGCCGCGGGAAATGGGCCTGATTCCGGCGATCAAGTACTTCATCGAGCACCGTGTCGACGTCGTGCGCCGCCGCACCGCCTATTTGCTTGCGAAGGCGAAAGAGCGCGAGCACATTCTCGAAGGCTATCTCACCGCGCTGGATCATCTTGACAACGTAATCACCATCATTCGCGGCAGCGCCAACCGCGCCGACGCCCGCGAAAATTTGGTGCTCTATTTCGGCGGCAAGAAGATCGACATCAATACGACTGGCCGCGCGCCCAAGCTCGATCCCGAGAAGCCATTCACCACGAAGCAGGCCGACGCCATCCTCGAACTGCAGTTGCACCGCCTGACCAGGCTCTCAATCGACGAAATTTCGAACGAGTTGAAGGAAGTCCGCGACAACATCGCCGAGTACGAATCGATCCTCGGCTCGGAGAAGAAGCTGCGCTCGGTCATCATCAAAGAACTGGAAGAAGTGAAGAAGTTATATGGAGATGACCGCCGCACGCGCATTGAAGACGAAGCCGCGGAGATTGTCCTCGAGGACCTGATCGCCGACGAGCAGGTCGCGGTCACCGTGAGCCACTCCGGCTACCTGAAGCGGACACCGATCTCCACCTACCGCATGCAGCGCCGCGGAGGCACAGGCCGCACCGGCATGAAGACGCGCGACGAGGATTTCGTCGAGCATCTCTTCATCGTCTCGACCCACGCTTACATTCTCATCTTCACCAACACCGGACGCGTCTACTGGCTCAAGGTCTACGAAATTCCTGATGTTAGCGCCGCCGGCAAAGGCAAGCACATCGGAAATCTTGTCGGCCTGCAGCCTGGCGAAAAACTGCAGACGGTTGTCGCCGTGCGCAATCTCGAAGAGGAAAACAAGTACGTTTTCTTCGCCACGCGCAACGGACTGGTGAAGAAGTCCGAAGTACGCGAGTTCATGCACGTGCGCTCGAACGGCATCATGGCGATCGGCATCGAGCAGGCCGACGAACTGGTGGCCGCGCGCATCACCGACGGCAACCAGATCATCTTCCTCGCCACGCACGAAGGCATGGCCATCCGCTTCGACGAATCGCACGTTCGCCCCATGGGCCGCGCCGCGTACGGAGTCTGGGGCATCGACCTGGAAAAGGGAGACTACGTTATCGGCATGGCAACAACCACGAAGCCGGGAACTTCCGGGGAGGCTGGTGCTACCGGGGAAGCCGGCACTAGCGTGGAAGAGCGGCCCTTTAGGGCCGCGTCAGGTGAAGGAAAAGAAGGGGCTTCAGCCCCTGAGGTCACGGACGAAGCCGTCCAAGGCGATCTGATCCTCTCCGTCACCGAAAACGGATTTGGGAAGCGCACCGGCGCCGACGTATACCGCCTCACCAACCGCGGCGGCAAGGGCGTGATCAACCTAAAGACGACGGAGCGTGTTGGCAAAGTCGTGGGCATCGCGCAGGTCGACGAGAAATCCGAAGTGATGCTGATCAGCCACTACGGCAAGATCATCCGCATGGATTCGACGACGATCCGCGAATCCGGCCGCAACGCGCAGGGCGTCCGCCTACTGCAACTCGAGCCGGGAGACCGCGTCGCCGCCGCAGTGGTCATCGCACCGGAAGAGGAAGGAAACGGCAACGGGGGGACGCTGATTCAGTAAGCTCAGGAGAGAATTAAGCTGACAACGCTCTGATCTTGAATCCGGTGGATTCCGACTCAATCCGAAGTGTTAAGCTTTCGTGCTTCTCGAATGCAAGCTCTAATTGGTGATAGATAACGTTGGATTCTTGGCTGGAACCGTTGCGATTGAAGGTGACATGCAGATCCTGAACGATGAATTTATCGGCTTTCAGTACGCTTGCGATGCATGCCAGCGTCTCAAACGGCGGGGCCACTTCCCCCTTCTCGTATAGGCCAATCATTTGACGGGAAACCCCGTTTCCGTTCTTTCCGGGCTGGCTCAGACCAGCGTCTCGTCGAGCTGCAGCTACTTGGTGACCGAGTTCAGCCTGAGTAAGTCCGGCCTTTCTTCGAGCTTTCGCTATTTCTTCACCTAATTGCTGCATCCAACTCATGACAATCCTTTATTGTCCTTTTCGCAACGGGCACTGAGATTTTCATTGACTTACAGTTAAAATGTCAATAATAATTGTCATTACGAAAGGCCAATGACAAGTAAAATTGTCATCAGATTTCGGCTATACTGTACTTGCGGTTATGACCCTCGTTCCGTATAGTTGGTGCCGTCGAGGCGCAGGAGTTGTACGATGAGTTCCGAGTCTGAGGTCCGATCAAGATATCTGGCGCTTGCGCTCGATGCGAGAAAAGTGATTGATTCTCTCATCGTGTTTGTTGATCAAGAAAAGCGGGAAGAAGGACTCAATGAGTCTCTTCGAGATGTTATCGACTCCTTGCAGTTAAGCCGGGAAAACATATTTTCCCCTCTGCGTAACCGTCTAGCCTTTTCTGAATATTACGAACAGGCTCGAACTGTGCGCGAGTCCCTGAACAGTGCAGTGATCGTCGAGAAGTTGGAGACTGTGAGGGCGGGTCAGGCCACCATTGAGAAGCAAAAGCAGGACGCATTTGATGCGATTCAGTTGCTATCGGCCGTCGAGAGTCGTGCCCTCTACTACTATCGACCGCAACCCTGATGTGCAATGCCAAGAAGAGCGCAGCTAGGCGTCGAAACCCTGAGGATAGACGCTGCCGCGCTTTTTTCGTTTGTTGATTCCATCTGTCAGTTCTGCGTCGATCGCGATTCGCCTGCCTACCTGGAGCCGTCGAAAGATTTCTTTAAGTACATCCGGGACTTGGGTGACGCCACAAAGGCATACCTAAACGTTTTCTCCGAAAAGGCCCCCCGCGATCCGAGGCTCTATCAAGGTTATCGGCAGAAGCTCGAAACCATTCGCTCTGCATGGTTCGAGTTTCACCAATTCATCAAGCCCGCAATCGATGCCGACACACTCAGCATGCCGTACTCGCTTGTCGAGGCGCTGACAGGCCGACTGAACGAAGTTAAAGACCTGGATAAAACGAGGTTTGTTCTGTTTCATCTCGATGAGGTGAACTATCTACAGATTCGTGTCAGTGAGGTAAAGCGAACTGCCGACAGACTCTCGATCATCATACCCGACGCACAGCCATTTCCAGCCGACCTCGGGATGATCGGCATTCCTTATTCTCAATCGTCACCCCTTTTTCTCAACTGTCTTATCGCTCATGAGATCGGTCATTTTGTATTTCAGAAGTTTGATCGGAAGAAGAGACTTTTGCCCGATGTCCAGAAATGCCTGAATGCGAGTCTCGCCGCGCACGCTGGGGCTACTGCTGAGATGCTCGACTGGTCCAGAGATCGGCTTCTTTCGTGGGCGGAGGAATTGTTTTGCGATCTATTCGCGATCTTGCTCGTAGGTCCCTGCTATGCATTGGCATATGTAGAGCTATTCGGCCTTACCACTGTGCTAAATCCCGACCCAGGAGTGGCGTCTGGTTATTCGGTTACTGCAGAGTCAATCATTTTTTCTCGAAGTCATCCAGCCGACCTGTTCCGGCTTAAACAACATGTCGCTCTCCTTCAAGGAAACATCGGGTGGTGGCCGAAGGTCTCTGCCATCAGGAGTCACTACATTGACGTGTTAGAGGCGGCATCTTCGCTACCCGACGACAAATTCTTCTTCTACACTGATGAGCAACCCGCGGCCTACTGCGTCGACACACTTAAAGGATTCTTTGCCCTTGCACCTACGGTCCAAAATACAGTTTCAGAAATCACGCAAGGCTTAGACCCCGGGGTTCGCGACTACGAGCGGTTTGGAGCACTAATCGAATCTCATCTTGAACAGGCCGTTGTCCCGTCCACTGTATTTGACGGTAAAGATCATTGGTACCCTGATACGGTTGCACTGCTGAACGCGTCGATGAAGTTCTCACTTGAATCTCTCGAGAAATTGATTAACAGTGTGCAGAATCAGAAGGCGTTTCTTGCGGGTCATCGAAGTAGATGGCTCAACAGGGTTGAATCCCTCACGAGCAAGGCAATAGAAGATCACTACCTTCTCGTAACAGAGAAAGGGAAGGTGCCCGTTGGCAGTTCTTTCAAAAGACCAGATCTTAGCTCGCCTTAACAAGCGGATCGTCGAGTCTGATTCTCTTGTGATTAGTCCGCTGCTACAAGCCCAGAATGCGTTTGACACGGACTCCGTCGACCTACGATTGGGTACACACTTTCTCTTGCCGCGCGTACCCCCGCGGCCATATTTTTACCCGGGTTCAGAGGCCTCAAGCCTTGGCCATCAGCGGTTACATATTCCATTTGGTCGATACCTGGTTGTTCCGGCTCATGAGACGGTGCTCGGTGCGACTCTAGAATTCATCAAACTTCCGCACAACGTCTCGGGCCAAGTTCTAACGAAGTCATCCGTCGCCAGAATGTTCGTCGTAATCGAAACAGCTCCTTGGATTCATCCAGGTTACAGAGGATGCCTCACTCTCGAAATAGCGAACGTTTCTAATACTCCTCTGCTTCTCTATCCTGGCAGGTCAGTGGCTCAACTGATCCTATTCGACACTCCAAATGCTAAATTGACAGAAAAACAGAGCGGAACCTATATGGGCCCGGTCTATCCGGAGGCCCCAAAATTCAAAGATCCGGTTTACGAACTGGAAACCTTGGGTATCGCAGAAGCAGATGAACCGGGTAAGGCGAAAGCGCCCCGGGATCGATGCCCGGAGTGTTTGGCGAAGCTAGCGCCGGGGGCCGCTCGTTGTGCATTCTGCAACGAGAAGATCTAAGACTTACATACCTATTCGGAGCAATATGAACAAGAACTTGCTTGGTTGTATTCAACTCATTCTTATGGTACCGCTGCCTACAATGATTTTCGCGGCTGCCGATCCCGCGCCTGCTCCTCCTTCCGCCAAGGTCGCGCCGCATATCACCGAAATCAATGGACACAAAATGATCGACAACTACGCGTGGCTGCGCGAGAAGTCGAATCCCGAGGTGCGCGCTTATCTGGAAAAGGAGAATGCCTACACCGACTCGGTCATGAAGCCGACCGAGCCTTTCCAGAAAAAGCTTTATGACGAGATGCTCAGCCGCATCAAGGAGACCGATGTCGAGGTCCCCTACAGGGAAGGCGATTACTTCTATTATGTGCGTTTCGAAGCGGGCAAGCAGTATCCCATCCGCTGCCGCCGGAAGGGCAGCATGGACGCGCCTGAGGAGGTCGTGCTCGACGTCAACGAGCTCGCCCAAGGACGGACCTTCATGACCGTGCAGGCGTTCGCCGTCAGCCCGGACGGCAATCAACTCGCCTACAGCTACGACAACACCGGCTTCCGCCAGTTCAATCTCGCTTTGAAAGATCTGCGCACCGGCAAGACGCTGGCCGATCATGCCGAGCGCGTCGGATCGGTCGTCTGGGCCAACGACAATCAGACGATTTTCTACACGCAGGAAGACGCGGTCTCGAAGCGGCAGCACCGGCTGTATCGCCACACTGCGGGATCGGCCGATCCCGACAAAGTCATCTACGAAGAGCCGGACGAGCGCTTCTCGGTTCGTGCGTTCAAGACGCGCAGCCAGGCTTTCATCTTCATGATTCTGGCGAGCCACACGACGAGCGAAGCCCGTTACATTCCGGCGACGCAGCCCGATGCCGATTGGAAGACGATTGAGCCGCGCAAACAGGGCGTCGAATATTATCCGGACCACAACGGCGATTCGTTCTACATCCGCGTCAACGACACCGGGCGCAACTTCCGGCTGGTGCGGGCTCCGGTCGACAATCCTGCCAAGGAGAACTGGCACGAGGTCGTTCCCCACAACTCAGCCGTCATGCTCGATGAGACCGATCTGTTCAAGGACTACTGCGTGCTCTATGAGCGCGAGAACGGCCTGCCCCAGCTGCGCGTGATCGATCTGCGCAATGGGCAGCTGAAGAAAATCGCGTTCCCAGAGCCGGCCTATGCGGCGTATCCCTACACGAACCGCGTGTACGACACGACGGAGTTTCGTTACGGATATCAGTCTCCGATCACACCCGCGTCGGTGTTTGCTTACGACATGGAGAAGGGAACATCGACGTTGCTGAAGCAGAAAGAAGTGCCGGGCGGATACGATCCGTCGAAGTACCAGGTCGAGCAGATTTACGCGATGGCGTCGGATGGCGTACAGGTTCCGATTTCGGTGCTGCGCCTGAAAAATTCGAAGCTCGATGGCAAGGGCGCGCTCTATCTCTACGGATACGGCTCGTACGGAATTTCGATGGACATGTTTTTCAACTCCAACATCTTCAGCATGGTCGATCGCGGCGTGGTGTATGCAGTGGCGCACATCCGCGGGGGCGGCGAAATGGGCAAGGCCTGGCATGACGCCGGCAAGATGATGAACAAGAAGACCACGTTTACGGACTTCATCGCATGCGCGGGAGATCTTGTGAAGCGCGGCTATGGATCGAAAGACCGCCTTGTCATCGAAGGCCGCAGCGCCGGAGGCCTGCTGATGGGTGCGGTGCTGAACATGCGTCCCGATCTGTTTCACGCGGCGCTGGTCGGAGTTCCGTTCGTGGATGTGATCAACACCATGCTCGACGAAAGCCTACCGCTCACCGTGGGCGAGTTCGAGGAGTGGGGAAATCCGAAGGAGAAGGCCGCGTACGATTACATGATCACCTACTCGCCTTACGACAACATCGAGGCAAAGGCGTATCCCAACATGCTGGTGAAAACTTCATTCAACGACAGCCAGGTGATGTATTGGGAGCCCGCGAAATATGTCGCGAAGATGCGTGCGACGAGGACGGACAAAAACATTCTGATCTTCAAAACAAATCTGAGCCCGGCAGGACACGGAGGCGCCTCGGGACGCTATGACCGGCTGCATGAATCGGCGTTCGATTACGCATATATCCTCACGCAGATGGGGATTACGAACTGAGATACTAGGCGGGCAAGAGTGCCCGCCCCACACACAGCGGCTCAGATCAGTCCGGCTTTGACTCGGCGCAGGAAATCCTCTGCTTCTTCGTGAGCTTGCGCAAGAATCTTGGGCTGGTTGCGAAACTCCAGAGCGATCTCCTGCAAGAAAAGTTCGACGGCGTCCTTGGGCTTAAAGCCTTGGGCGACGAGCTTGCGGATTCGAGGCGTGAAGCTTTCGTTGTCGGAGATGCTGAGGCGGGCGAGATGGTCGGCGCATTTGTGCTCGCGGAATTTTGCCGCCGCCAGCCGATCGTAGGCAGTGCGGGCTTCGGGATCGGTCAGCATGGTCGGCAGGGGATAATTCCACTCGCACTGCGAGCACGTCCACCCCTGAAAGGTGCGATGCGAGGTCCAGATTTGTTCGCGCGCCGTTTTTTCCTTGAGCGCGTCGTGCTTCTTACTGCCCTGATCCATGAACTCGGCCACTCCGCATGAGTTGCGTGGCCCCACCGATGGTGATAGCAGGATACCTCCGAGAAAGAGCGGTGGGGCGTGTCAAAAGCGGTTCAGGGGCGGCGGCGGTGGGGAGGACGCTTTATCTCGCGAAGAAATAATCGAACGACTTCACCGCGGTGAATTCGTCGTCGCGGACATCGAAGACGGTATAGAGCTTGGTGACGTAGAGCACGTCCTTCACCTTTTGGCTCAGGTTAAGCAACTTCAGCTCACCGCCGGCATTGCGTACGGTGGTAAATGCGCCAACCAGTTCGCCGACGCCTGAGCTGTCCATGTAGTCCACCTCCTCCAGGTTGAGGATGATCTTCTTCTTGCCATCAGCAACCAATGCACGCACCGCATCGCGCAAGGCGTGGATTTCCTCTCCCAGCACGATCCGTCCGCGGATATCCAGGATGGTGACATGCGCAACTTCGCGCGGCTTGATGGAGAGTGGCATTCTGGCGGGAATGGTAGTGCGTGGACCTCGGCAAGTCAATGGCGCGGCCCTGTTTCCGTCGTTCCCAGTTCTCGCAAAAACGGCGAGAACTGGGGCACCCCAGTCCGGTCTTCCCTACATGCTTTGCGATGGATTCCGCTTACGAGTGCGCGCCGCGGGGCCGCGATTCGAGTTCCAGAGGAGGGAGGGCCACGTTGTCGCGGATTTCCTGGATGGGTGAGGTGACGATTGGCGTGGGATAACCCGGATGGCGGAATTCGAGGTGCATGCCGCGTCCTACAAACTGCAGTTTGAGCATCGAACCGCCCCAGGTCGATCCGGCGATCGCGACTTGCACCGGCTCGGGACAAAACTCCGGATGCCCGCTCAGTAACGCCTCGCTTCCGCCTAGCAGCACTGCCGTATAGCAGTGGTGCATAGTCTGGATTTGCAACACCGTCGAGGGCGGCAGGTCGCTCAAGAAAACTCCGCCTTCGATTTCCGACTGGACGATCCCGCGGTTGACTTCGTCCGCCAGGTTGGGATGGGGACTAAACATAGAAGCGAAGGATTAGGGTAGCGGGTTTCGGGGTGCCGAACAAGAGTCCTTTCGGGCCGGGCCCTAGGCGGAAGGCCACGCCCCTTAGACGGAACATACCTTTGGGAGGTTGCAGCAATCGTCTCTTTTCCTTTGCCGCAGCCTTGTCGCGCTTTATGCGACAGGGTGGGATTCGCACTTCCTGATCAGGTAGTTCCCTTTGTACCTTCGGCGATCCTCCCCATAGCCGCCGACTGGCGAATCCCTGTTAAAATGTTTAGAGAGAAGGGGTTCTGATGCCAGTGCCTGTATCGCAAATGTGGACGGTGAGCACCTATGTGCTCGGACAGAAGCTCAAGGGCCGCAGGCAATATCCGCTGGTCCTGATGCTGGAGCCGCTGTTCCGCTGCAACCTGGCCTGCGCCGGATGCGGCAAAATTCAGTACCCGGCCCACATCCTTAAGAAAGATCTAACCCCGGAAGAGTGCTTCCGGGCTGTGGACGAGTGCGGCGCCCCGATGGTTTCGATTCCGGGCGGCGAGCCGCTGATGCACCCACAGATCGACAGGATTGTCGAAGGCCTGGTCGCCCGCAAGAAATACATCTATCTGTGCACCAACGCGCTACTGCTGAAGGAGAAGATTCATCTCTTCAAGCCGAGCAAATACCTGACGTTCAGTGTTCACCTCGACGGCCAGCGGGAAGAGCACGACCTGGCGGTTTGCCGCGAAGGCGGATATGACATCGCGGTCGACGCGGTGAAAGAGGCGCTGCGTCTGGGATTCCGCGTCACTACGAACACGACGCTGTTTGACGGGGCGAATCCGAAGTCGGTCCGCGCGTTTTTCGATGAGATGATGGACCTCGGTGTCGAGGGCATGATGCTCTCCCCGGGGTATTCCTATGACAAGGCGCCCGACCAGAAGCATTTTCTGGGGCGCGCCCGCACCCGGCGCATGTTCCGCGCCATCTTGTCGAACCGGAAGAAGCGCTGGCAGTTCAACCTGTCGCCGCTGTTCCTCGAATTTCTGATGGGGAGGCGGACGTATCCCTGCACGCCCTGGGGCATGCCGACCTACAACGTTTTTGGCTGGCAGAAACCCTGTTATCTGCTGCAAGACGGGTATGCAGAGAGTTTCCAGGAGTTGCTCGCTACGACCGACTGGGCGAACTACGGCACGGAATCAGGTAATCCGGCCTGCGCGAATTGCATGGTTCACAGCGGATACGAGGCGTCGGCCGTGAATGCGACCTTCAGCTCACTCGGCGGATTCCTCGCGACGGTTAAGGCGACCCTCTCCACCAGCTACAAAGATGAAGAGGCACTCAGAATGCTCGACGAGCCACAAGCACCGGTGCACCCGCTGATCCAGATCGCACCGAATGCAGAATCGCTGCACGAATCACGAGCGTAGCAAGTGAAGCTCTTAGGAAAAGTCGAAGCTGTATTCTGGATATCGGGGCGCGGAGTTGTGATATCCCCGGTAGGTCTCTCTGACCTCGGGCTCCACAACGGGGATTCTATTGAGCTTCGTGCACCGGATGGTCGTGTCAGGAATACTCAGATCGCGGCCGTTGAGTCCGCAAACCAGGGGCCGGGCAAACCCCGCCGACCCGTATTCATGCTCTCGCGTGACGTAGCCAAGGAAGACATAGTCGATGGAATGGAGATCTGGATCTGACAGTTTTGTTTCCTCTGCGTCCTCTGTGGTGAAGATTTTGACTTTCGAGAGAAAATGACCGGTAAAGAAGCAGGTTTCATCGAACAGCATCCGTCGCACTCGAAGGCGGTTAATCCCGACGCGCTCGAGGTAGCCCCAGGCACGGAACACGAGAATCTGGAAGGCTGGAGTCCCGCCCTCGCCTCGGAAGAGGACCTTCGGCAGGCGCTTGAAAAGGCGTTTGATTACCGGGGCGACATCACCATCACGCGCAAAGACGGATCGAAGATCGAAGGCTACTTATTCGACCGTCGTTCGGCGGCCACACTCAAGGATTCCTTGGTCCGGCTCTATCCGAAGAATTCCACCGAGAAGGTCGCGATCTCTTACGCCGACATCTCCGGGCTCGCTTTCACTGGCCGCGACACCGCCGCCGGGAAATCCTGGGAAGCCTGGATGAAAAAGTACGGGGAGAAGAAGGCCGCGGGCGAGAAGGATTTAAGCCTGCATCCCGAGCCGCTGGAGTAGCCGTGATTTGCATAGGCCGTCATCCCGAAGGCTCGCGCTTTCACCAGCGAGCCGAGGGATCTCCCAGAAATCTGCTCTCAGGGAGACCCCTCGCTGCGCTCGCCTCCGACTGAAGTCGGAGGTCTACCAGAAGGCGGCTCGCTCGGGATGACTCCGGCCACCCCGCTTGTTCTATACTCCTCTCATCCCATGAAGGATTTTTACATCTGCGACTGCGTGCGCCACGAGAATAAAGTCATCACCTCGACGTTCGTCGTGGTCACCAAGCAGATCAAGCCCAAGAAGACCGGAGAGCCTTATCTGGCGCTGACTTTGGGGGATCGCAGCGGCCAGCTCGAAGCCAAGATGTGGGACAACGTCGACGACGTTTTGGAGGCCTTCGAGCAGGATGACTTCCTCAAAGTCAAAGGGCTGATCAACAAGTACAAGCAGCGCTTTCAATTGACCATCCACAAACTGCGCAAACTGGGCGACACGGAAATTGAGTTCGACGACTATCTGCCGAAGACCACGAAGGATATCGACGAACTTTGGCGGACTCTGACGACCTTCGTAGCGGCATTCGAAAACCCGCATTTGAAGGCGCTGGTACAGGCCTTTATGGCGGACTCGGAAATTGTCCGTGCCTATCGCAACGCCCCGGCGGCCAAGACACTGCACCATGCCTACATCGGCGGGCTGCTCGATCACGTCGTGTCGCTGTTCAAATCCTGCGATCTGATGTGCCGCAACTACCCGCAGATTAATCGCGATCTGCTGCTGACTGGCGCCTTCCTGCACGATATCGGCAAGATTCACGAGCTCACCTACAACCGCTCGTTTACGTACACGACGAAAGGCCAGCTCCTCGGCCACATGATCATCGAACTGGAAATGCTGCAGGCAAAACTCGCGCAAATCCCCGGCTTTCCTGAAGAGCTCAAGACGATGGTCGAACATCTCATCATCAGCCATCACGGAGAATATGAATTCGGCTCGCCCAAGCTGCCCATGTTTCCGGAAGCGCTGATGCTGCACTATCTCGACGATCTCGATTCGAAGATGGAGGCCATGCGCGCGCAATTCGAGCGCGACGCGAGTCTTGAAGGCGCGTGGACCAGCTACAATCCGTCGCTCGGACGTCCGTTATTGAATACAGAAAAGTTTCTTGCGCCGAAGAAGCCCGCTCCGGCTGAAGAGTCGGCGCCGGAGCCCGTCAGCGATCATCATGAAGTGAAGACGGAAGCACCAGAGTTAACGCCAACCTTGCCGGGACTTGATCCTCAACGATAACCGGCCATGGTCTTTTGATTTCTGCCCGCTGCTGATAAAGTACACGTCAAACCCTGTTTCCATTTGATTGCTACTAACGTTTGGAGGCCATTATGCGCTCGCGTCTCACCCTGCTCACCTTCGCCCTGTATGTCGCGTTCACCGTTGCCGGATGCACGAGCAAACCGCCGTCCGATGACGCCAACAATAACAACGCTAGTTCCGATTCGAGCGCTCCCGGCGCGAAAGATTCCGGCAGCGCCGAGCATAAGGAACACAAAGAGGCCAAGCGGGAACCGCTCGTGGTGCCGGCAGGAACTGAAATCACCATCAGCCTGGGTTCGGCGATTGGCTCGAAGCTCAGCCAGCCGGGGCAATCCTTTGCTGGCAGCGTGGCCAAGGACGTGGTGGTCGGCAGCGCGGTTGCCATACCTCAGGGCACGAACGTGACCGGCACGGTAACTGACGCCAAGCCGCTGGGCAAGTTTAAGGGCGGAGCGGCCCTGCAGGTGCGGCTGGATTCCATCAATCTGAATGGCGCTGAGGTTCCCGTCCAGGCTGCGGCGCGGTCGTTCACCGAGAAAGGGAAAGGTAAGCGGACTGCCGTGATTACCGGCGGAGGCGCTGCTCTTGGCGCTCTGATCGGCGGCTTGGCCGGAGGCGGCAAAGGTGCGGCCATCGGAGCTGCAGCGGGCGGCGGCGCCGGCGCCGGAGGCTCGGCTTTCACCGGGAACAAGGAAATCGTTCTGCCCGCCGAGTCGGCCGTGAGCTTTGAACTGACGCAACCTCTGGAGGTAAGGCGGTAACCGCCGAGGCGTGCCGAGTCCTGATTGGGGTACCCGTTCAAATTTCCTTTGAGCGGGGCTTTTGTTCCGAATCAGTCAAGCAGGTATCCCGGCATCGTGTGAAACGGACGCGGTGCGTTCTGCGCCGGCTTTCAGATCCTCTGTCAGCTCTTCAGCGATCTTGCCGGCCCACGCGTCAATTGCATTCCAGTCGCGAAAATCGCCGTCAGGAAAGAGCTTTCGATCACGATTCGCTGGCAGATTGAACATCAGCCGATGAAAGAATCCCAGTTTCTTTGGAAGTAATGCTCCGAAGAAAACGTGATGGCCCCGCGGATGAATCGCATCGCGGAACTCGGCAATTTCCCTCGGCTCCAAAACAGTAAGCAGGTCGCGGCCCTGATCGTCGGTGGCCTTCGTGCCCAACGGCCCGCTGCTGAACAGCCAGACCGGTCGCTCGGCCAGCGTATCGCGATACCGACGCACAAATCCCGAAGCCTTCTTCAGCCATCGGAAGTAGTACGCAGCACTCCCAACTATGACCGCACCGTATCCCGCCGGATCATCCGCGTCCTGCACCGGTTTTACGGCCACCTCGAGTGCGTGTTGCCGCAGCGTCTCGGCAATACGCTCGGCAATCCCCTGAGTGCTTCCATAGCGGCTGGCATAAACGATGAGAACTTTCATCTCCCACCTCTTACTTCCATGAGGACACAAAAGCAGCTTACCCGGAGGCTCCGCGGCCTGCCGTGATGTACGTCACACGCGACAAGAGTCGCGAAAGAGCACTGCCGTATAATCCCTCCATGCCATTAGTCGATCAGATTCAAAAAGACATCGTCACTGCCATGAAGGCCAAAGAAGAAGCCCGGCTTTCCACGCTGCGCATGGTCAAGAGTGCCCTTCAGTTGAAGCAGGTGGAGAAGATGGGCCCGCTCGATGACAAGGAATCGCAGGCCGTCCTGAACACGCTAATCAAACAGCGCAAGGATTCGGTCGAGCAGTTCACCAAAGGTGGACGCCAGGAGATGGCCGACAAAGAGGCCGCCGAAATTAAGGTCATCGAATCGTACTTGCCGAAGGCGGCGAGTGAAGACGAGATCGTCGCCGGAGTGAAGGCCGTGATCGCCGAAATGGGTTCGCCGACCATGAGAGACATGGGCACCGTGATGAAGAACGCGATGGCGAAGTTCTCAGCCGCGGGCATGCGCGTGGATGGAAAGACGGTTAGCGAGACGGTGAAGAAAGAGTTGGCAGGGAAGTAGTCCTATGTGGGGACAGCCGCACTCGGCTGCCCGGTCGAGCGCAGCTCGACATATCATTTCTCTCTCTGCATTTCCCGGTAGGCCTCGCTCTTCGAGATTCCGCGTTCCTTCGCAACTTTCTTCAGCGCGCCCTTTTCGTCGATCTTCTCTTCGGACATGACTTGCTTTACTCGTTCCCGCACGCTGGGGCGGAGGAATGCCTCCGCCCCTACACCAGCATTTTGTCCTTCCGCTTTCCCAATTAACAGCGTGATTTCGCCTTTCACAGCTTCTCGGGTTTTCAGACTTTCCAGAACCTCGCCCACGCGCCCGCGCAGGAATTCTTCATGAATTTTGGTCACCTCGCGCGCAATCACGACGTTCCGCGACGAACCCAGCGTTTCGACCAGGTCCTCCAAGGCTTCCACAATACGGTGCGGGGCTTCGTAGAACACCTGCGTAGTCTGAGACGTCTTGATTCCCTCAAGCACACTCCGCCGCTCGCCGCGTTTCGCCGGCAGAAATCCGTTGAACTGAAACGAATCCATCGGCAAGCCGCTGGCGACCAGCGCAGCCAACACCGCCGACGCTCCCGGCAATGGCACCACCGGAATGTGATGTTGAATCGCCTGCGTAATCAGCCGATACCCGGGATCGGAAATGCCCGGCATCCCCGCGTCGGTCACGAGCGCGACACTCGCGCCCGCCTGCATCTGGCTGACGAGTTCAGCTGCCTTTGCCGCCTCATTGTGTTCGTGATAGCTCGTGCTGCGGGTTGCAATCGCGTAATGATTCAGCAGCTTTTGCGTCTGGCGCGTGTCCTCGCATGCGATGAGGTCGACTTCCTTCAGCATGCGCAGAGCGCGCAGCGTGATGTCCTCCAGATTACCGATCGGCGTCGCAACTAGATACAACGCAGGCCTAACGGATTCTGTTTCTTTCATTGCCGATTTCCGATTGCCGATTGTAGATTGAATTGTGCAGATGCTTTAAGCAATCTGCAATCGCCAATCGAAAGTCTGCAATCCCATGACTCCTTCCGCCTTCCGCAAAATTGCGCTTTCGCTCCCTGAGACCGAGGAGCGCGCCCACATGTCTCATCCCGATTTTCGGGTCACGGGAAAAATCTTCGCCACGCTCGGATATCCTGATAAGACTCGCGGCATGGTCAAACTGTCGCCCGAAGATCAGCATTATTTCTCGAAGGATCATCCGGATGTTTTCGTCCCGGTGAAGGGCGCCTGGGGACGCCGCGGCGCCACCAGCGTATATCTCAAATCCGCCAGCAAAGCGGTGATGCAGAACGCCATTCGCGCTGCCTGGAAGTTCAACGCGCCGAAACGCCTCCTCAAGAAGTAGCGTTAGCGAAACTGGCAAAGATTTCACGGCGGCAGGAACAAACGTTAGATGAAAAACATTTCTCTCCCTTGCCAACACTATGGTTTTTCAGCTACTTAGATTTTCTTGCGCTGCTGGCACCCCGCTTGCTTCTGATTGCGCAGGAGATTTCTGCCATGCAAGAAGAAGTATCGTCGTCCCCGCGTTTTGTGAATCCGCTCAGTGCCGGAATAGCGGCGCTCGTAATTCTGATTGTGGCCATGGGTGCCTACGCGTTTCATGAACACAATGTGGCCAAGAGGCTGGCAGGCCAGAACAGCGCGGTCAGTTCCGCCCTGAATGCCACCCGTGACCAGGTAAGCGCGCTAACCGCGCGGCTCGACGCGATAGCTGCTGAGAAGGCACCCGCAAAGCCATCCGCAGCGCCTGTGTATCGCAAGCCGATGCATGCGGCCGGCTCCCGTCGTCGCCTTGAAGATCCGCGCTGGAAGAATATGCAGGGACAGCTCGACGATCAAGCCAAGCAGATCGACGCTACGCGCCAGGATCTGGCCAGTGCCCGCACCGAATTGTCGGGATCGATCGCGACCACGCATGACGAGCTTGTGCTGCTGGAAAAGAAGGGCGATCGCAGCTATTACGAGTTCGATCTCGACAAGAGCGGACAGTTCACTCGCGAAGGCCCGGTCGGCGTAAAGTTGCGCAAGGCCAACACCAAGCATGAATACGCCGATCTCGAATTGCTGGTCGACGACATGAAAGTCTCGCAGAAGCATGTGAACATCTTTCAGCCTGCCGTGTTCTACGCGGCCGATTCCAAAGTTCCCGTGGAAATCGTGATCAACAACATCACGAAGAATCACATCCACGGCTACGTCAGCGAGCCGAAGTACAAGACCGGCGATCTGCAGGCGGCAAATTCACCCGTCCCTACCGGTGTGCCGGGCGCGGCGAACAGCGCTCAACCAGAGCCGAATAATAAGCCTTCGGCGGGAACTCGTCAGCGCCTGGAAGTGCCGAACCAGAACTGAAATCCACTGTCCTCCGAGCCTTCATGATTCCCACCCTCTTTCGCAAAGAACGCGAAAGAAGGGTGGGGCAACCCTCAATACTCTCGAAATTGACGGCGTTTCGCTCCCGCCCTAGAATCGAAGAGAGATTGAGTTCTCCTTCGCAAACGTCTCACACACATGCCACTTTACGAATATCAGTGCAAGAAGTGCGGCCACCGCTTTGAAAAAATCCAGAAATTCTCCGACAAACCGGTTAAGAAGTGCCCGGAGTGCGGTGGGACCGTCGAGCAGACCATCTCAGCTCCTGCTGTCCAGTTCAAAGGGTCGGGCTGGTACGTGACCGACTACGCCAGAAAATCGCATGCGCCGGCGGCATCCGGGGAGAGCAAAGAAGCGAAGGAGTCAAAGAAGGACGAGAAGAAGACGGAGAGCTCCACAAAGGAAAGCACCGGCAAGAAAACAGAGAAGCACAAATAGGAAGATGGAAGCTTGTCAAGCTGAGGAACGCGCAGCGTTCCGAAGGACCGTACGAAGTGGGATCGCCCGATGCAGGGGAACGGTTCCACCCTACTGCGCGCAGCAGAGGGGCGTTCCTGCACACTGCATCGCAGCTATACGGAACCGTACGGTCTTTCGCGTCCGCCTGTCGGCGTCGCTCAGGATGACACGCTCTTTTCACTTAGTGCCTACCCCCGGACGAGATCTCTAATCCCCAGCCCCCGTCACTTCAGTTCCCGCTCGAAGTGATCCACAATCATGGTGAACAGGTGGACGCGTGCATCGTGGCCCGCGATTCCGTGTGTTTTGTTGGGATAGATCATCAGCCGGAACTGCTTGCCAGCATTGATCAACGCATTGATCATCTGGATGCTGTTCTGAAAGTGCACGTTGTCGTCGCTCGTGCCGTGCACCAGGAGCAGGGCGCCATGAAGCTTGTCGGCGGACTTCGTCACGTCCGACTGCTCGTATCCTTCCTTGTCGTCCTTGAGCAGACCCATATAGCGCTCGGTATAGATCGAGTCATAGTTCTCTTGATTCGTGACTGGGGCAACCGCAACTCCAGCTTTGAATCGGTCGGAATGCGTCATGGCGTATAGCGTCATCGATCCCCCATTGGACCATCCCCAGATGGCGACGCGGTCTTTGTCGAGCTGCGGATACTCGGCCAGCAACTGATCGAGCGCAGTGAGCTGATCCTTTAACTCGACAGCGCCGAACTCGTGGCGAATCGCGGTTTGAAATTTGCGGTCGCGGCCCGGCGTGCCGCGATTATCGACCGCGAAGATGGCGAAGCCCTTGCGCGCAAGAATTTCATCGAAGGCACTCGGAACGCCTTTTCGCACCATCTGCGCCGCGGGACCACCGTAGATGTTGATGATCAGTGGAATCTTGCCGCTTGTCATTCCCTCCGGAGGAATCAGCAGCCGCCCGTATAAGACCGTGCCGTCGTCTGCTTTGAACTCCAGGAACTTCGGCATCCTCAGCCCGTAGTCGGAGATTTCGTCGCGCGCCTTCCACACCGGCCTGCACGATCCGCCAACGGCGCACAAACTGATGCTCGGAGAAGCTTGGGGGCCTGAATACATTTGGGTAAAGTGCTTGCCATCGTCACTGAAATGGGCGGTGTACTCGCCTTCATCGGTGGTGAGCGCCTTGAAATCTGATCCGTTCAGCTGCACTGAGAAGATTTGAGTCTGCCGAGGGTCGTCCTTGTTCGCTTGCAGAAAGACTGTGCCGGCGCTCTCATCGACGCCTTCGATGCCGAGCACCTCGTAGTCGCCCTTCTCCAGTTGCCCGTCAAGCTTGGCATCGGCGCCCAGTGGATTCTGCTGATCGAAGCTGTAGAGATAGATGTGCATGTTGCCGTCGCGCCAGCTTGGCCAGAGGAATTGCGGCTTCGACTTCAGGAAACGTATCTCCCACGACCCGCTTGACAAGTCGATCCACGCTCCCGGCGTTGTCTCGGTCAAAACGATGTGCGACTTGCCCGATTTTGCGTCGACGAAGTACAGATCCATTTTGTCTTCGGTGCGGTTGAGCACCTCGGCCCAAATCACCCCTTCACGCACCCAGCCGAAACGCGGAATGTACGTGTCTTCGTCGCTGGTCAGCGAGAGCCAGCGGACTCTTCCGCCATTCGCGTCGACCACACCGAGTTTCACCACTGGATTCGGATCGCCAACTTTTGGATACTTCTCCGGATCGACCTGAGGATGGGTCGGTATCCAGTCGGTGATGGGATAAGTGGGAACCTTGGTCTCGTCCATGTGGAGGAAGACGATTTCTTTGCTGTCGGGTGACCAGAAATAATTGCTGCGCACCGCCAGCTCTTCCGCGTACACCCAGTCAATATCGCCATTGAGCAGGTTGTCATTCGCATCTTTTGTGAGCTGCTTCTCGTCCTTACCATTCACCGGACGAGCGTACAGATTATGTTTTCGCGTGTAGGCCACGCGCGTCCCGTCGGGCGAGAACTTCGGATCGCCGCTGGGATCGGCGGCCGACGTGAACTGCACCGCCGTCTCGGAGCCAAGATCGTAGAGCCACAACTGGCCCTGCGAGTCGAACATCATGTGCTTGGAATCCGGCGCCCAGATGTAGGCCGCCACGTGATAGCGGGTCAGGCGCTCCTTCTCGCGCTCATTCTTGACCTTATTGACGTCTGGATCGAGCGAGGCCAGCTTGGCGGCGCTGACCAGAACTTTCTTTTCACCGGATTTGGTGTCGGCGTACCAGAGCTCGCCCTTTTCTCCTTTTTCGTCGCGCTGCACGAATGAGAGGCGGCTTCCATCCGGACTCCACTCGATCGTCTCCGGCGCCCGCCCCGTCAGTCCGCCGGGCTGAAAGAGAGTATCGACCGTCAGAGGCTTGGTGGGGGCCGTTTGCGCAGACGCGAGTCCGCACAACGAAAGTGCAAGCAGCGCGCAGCAGAAGAAAAGAATGCTCTTTGGGATCACGCAGTAACCTCGCAGAAGTAAGCCAGATTCGGGGAAGAAACAAGAGTGTACACCGCACAGAGCCACCACTGCACGGCTCTTGCCCGCGCAGCGCATACTCGCGTCTTGATGGTTTGCCAAGAAATGTGCCGAAAGAGCGCCGAAATCGGCCTCGTCCACATGCTAAAATCGATGTATCCGATGCTGCCAGACATCGAAAACCTGCTGAAGCTCCAGGATGCCGACAAGGAAATCCAGCGTCTGCAGGCCGAAGTCGCCGAACTCCCCAAACGCGTGGCCGCGATCGAACAGCAGCTGGCCGGCACCAAGGCACAGCTGGACAAGGCCCAGGCTTCGGTTAAGACCGACGAGGCTGCCCGCCGCAAGTACGACACCAACATCAAAGACTTGCGGGAAAAGATCTCCAAGTATCGCGACCAGTCGCTGGCGGTAAAAACGAACGATCAGTACAAGGCGTTGCTGCACGAGATCCAGTTTGCGGAAAAGGAAATCTCGGCCAATGAGGACAAGATTCTCGAATTGATGGTCAACGCCGACGCGCGAGAAAAGGAAGTCAAGGCCGCCCAGGCAGAGCTGAAGGCCGAGACGGCCGAGATCGAGAAGGAAAAAGAGCAGGCCCACCAGCGCACTGCCGAAGACGAAAAGCTGCTGACCGAATGGCGTGGGAAACGCGACCAGCTACGCTCGGGCATCCGCGAAGATTTATTACGGCATTACGAGCGCGTCTCCAAGTTTCGCGGCAGCGGCATCTCGGAAGTGCGCGATCACAAATGCATGGCCTGCCAGGTGATGCTGCGACCGCAAACCTACAACGACGTGCGCTCGGGCAAAGAGACCGTGGTTTGCGATTCCTGCCAGCGTATTTTGTACTTCAATCCAAAGGAAGAACTGGTCGAGAAGAAAGACACCCTTCATCGGCCGAAGCGCCATCATCCGAAAATTGACTCGCCACAAGCCTGGTATTACCGGTCCGAGTTTGCCGCGGATGGCGAAGTTTTTCTGTGCCTCACCAACAACCATGGCCAAGCCAGCCGCCGGGTCTACGACATTCATACCGGACGGCTGCTGGGCGACATTCTTAGCCGCGAAGGCGATTACCGGCAGGCGTTTCCTGAGGACATCACCGGCTCCACGCGTCTGAACGGCAACTGGAGCGAAGAAGAACTCGACGGCTTCGGCGACGAATTGCCGATGGTGATCCTCGACTCGCTGAACGCTGATCTGGATCTTGCCCGCTACGAAGCCAGCGCGCACGTGAAGTCAGCGGTGACCGCCGAACAAGCCGCCAGCTAGGGCTACCCCGCTACCATTAAAGCCCCCGAACCTCTGCTGTCTTACTTTGATTGTGCTGCACGTATGCCTCGGCGTACTTCACGCCAGCTTCCATCCCGCGAAATTGGTTCATCATGTCGTGTAGCGGCCAGAACGTGGTTTCCGGTTGCTGGCTCACATGAGCAAAGCAAGCGGCGCGCTTGCGACTCTCCGTTTGTGTGATGTCGACATAATGCGTTGGGTGGAAGACCTGCGTCTGCTCGCCCTGGTCGACTTCGTAATAATAGAGTGCAAATTTTCTGCCGCCGGTCAGCCATGCGTCGTAGGTGAGCAATGAGGCGGCGCGGTGATCGCGATGGCTATCGATGGGCCAATGAGTCAAGACAACGTCGGCATGCTGAGCCTCCAGGACCTGACGAAAATTCGAGTAGCGCGCGGGAGTGATTTCCGTGTCACCATCGGTCTGGCCCGCGAATAAGGGCCGCGCTTTAAGGATGGCGCATGCTTTCTCGGTTTCGGCGGTACGGATCGCAGCCGCTTCCGGATGTGTCTTTCCTTCAATCCCCGCTTCGCCACGCGTCAGATAAAGAATCGAAACCTCGTGTCCGAGCGTGGTATACAACGCGATAGTTCCGCCGCAGCCAGATTCCGGGTCGTCCGGATGAGCGCCAACCACGACAATCTTTAATTTCTGCTCCCCAGTGGGCGCGGTGGTGGCCAGCGTACCAAGCGGCGTAGCCGCCGTTCCTAAAATCAAAACCGACTGCCCTAAGAGATCTCTGCGCGTGACCTTCGGCATGGCACTATCCTCGCACAAGGCAAGCCAGCTTTGTCTTGGAGTGCGCAGGCGTAACGCGGAGGCATTACCATGTGCTCATGCCTTCCCCAGTAGCAGCTCTCCCGAGAGTAAGAGTTTCGCCCCGAGGCACGGCGCGGCTGAAAGCCGGGCACGTATGGGTCTACCGGTCCGACGTCGACGCGGCTGATGGCATTGCACCCGGTTCGCTCGTGGCAGTTGCGGATCAGCGCGGTAAGCCGCTCGGCACTGCTCTTTATTCGAGTTCGTCACAAATCGCCATCCGCATGCTCTCGCACGAGCCCGTGGTCGATTTCCCTGCGCTCCTTCGCCAACGCATCTCCGATGCAATCGCCTATCGCGAAAAGCTCGTCCGCGATACCGACGCCTATCGCCTCATCTTCAGCGAAGCGGATCTAATCCCCGGTCTTATCGTCGACCGCTATAACGAGATCCTTTCTCTGCAGATTCTGACGCAGGGCATGGACGCCAACCCTGTTCGTGAAACCGTCATCTCTTCCTTGGTCAACCATTTAAAGCCCGCGTCCGTGATCGAGCGCGTCGATCCGCGCGTGCGCGAACTCGAGTCGCTTCCACCCCGAGCCTCCGGCCTTTTGCACGGAGAGAAGATGGAAACCACGTTCACCATGAATGGCGTCCATTTTCGTTATGACGCGCTTGAGGGCCAGAAGACCGGCGCCTTCCTCGATCAGCGGGAAAACTATGCAGCCGCCGCGGCGTACGCACAGGGAGAAGCTCTCGACGTCTTCTGCTATCAGGGAGGCTTCGCGCTGCATCTGGCTCCGAAGTGCAGCCAAGTCACTGGCGTCGACAGTTCGAGGCCCGCCCTGGAGGTCGCCGATCAGAATGCCGCCCTAAACGGGCGAGAGATTGAATGGATTGAGGCCAATGCCTTCGACCTGCTGAAGGATTACGCCGGCGCGAGCCGCCGCTATGACACCGTCGTCCTCGACCCACCCGCCTTCGCTAAGACAAAGCGCGACCTCGATTCCGCCATGCGCGGGTATAAGGAACTCAACCTCCGGGCGCTCAAGATGCTGCGACCCGGCGGGATCTTGGTGACCTGCTCGTGCTCCTACCACGTTAGCGAGCAAAACTTCCTCGATATGCTGGCCGACGCGGCCTCCGATGCACGCCGCACCGTCCGCCTGCTGGAGGTCCGCGGACAAGCCAAAGATCACCCCGTCCTGCTGAATGTCCCGGAAACGGCCTATTTAAAGTGCCTCATAGCGAACGTAAGCTAAAGAAAATAGGCTATATATTATAATTGACAATATTACACTCATATTTTATGATTCGTTTACGCTAATTATGCGTCTAATGAAGTGCCCGCAGCCTAGGCCATGCCAAAGGTCGGTCGCGAATTTCAAGTCAGCTCTGACCAACACCAAATTCTGAAGGAGGATTTAGTCATGACCGTTTTGACCCGTTGGGAGCCGTTCCGTGAATTTTCCACCCTGCAGGACCGCATGAACCGCCTGTTCCGCGAGTCCTTCGAGGGCCAGGATCAGGCTCTCGCCACGTCCAGCTTTGCCCCCGCCGTCGATGTCTACGAAGACGAGCACCAGGTCACATTGAAGATCGAGGTGCCCGGAATCGATGAGAAGGACATTGACGTCCGCGTCGAAAACAACACGCTGACCGTCGCCGGTGAGCGCAAGATCGAGAAGGAAGAGAAAGAAGAGAACTATCGCCGCATAGAGCGTCAGTATGGCAGCTTCACTCGCACCTTCACTCTGCCTTCGACCGTGGACAGCGAGAAGGTTTCGGCGAACTACGAAAAAGGCGTGTTGAAGATCGCCCTGCCCAAGAAAGCCGAAGCCAAGCCGAAGCAGATCAAGGTGAATGTCGGTTCGGAAAAGCAGATCGAAAGCAAGGGGCCCAGCAAGGCCGCGTAATTTTCATCACGTGGAAGAGCGGCGCTTTAGCGCCGCGTCGTAGGTAAGAAAAGATGCGGGCTTTAGCCCCTGAGGACGGGAGGCGGCAGAGGTGACCGCCTCCCTATAATTTTGCCATTGTGAAATTTGGCAATCGGGTAATTTGAAACCCTCAGGAGTGGTAGCGCCTCCAATTACTCAATTGCCAAATTACACAATCACTCAATCGAGGTTCTTATGCCCATTCGTTGGGACAAATTCACCGTAAAAGCGCAGGAGGCCGTCCAGCGCGCGAGCCAGCTCGCGTCTGAGCATGGCAATCCCGAGCTGCTGCCGCTGCACCTGCTTGCGGCGCTTCTGGAAGACAAAGAAGGCATCGTTCCGCCGGTGCTCGAAAAGATTGGCATCGGGCCGCAGGCCGTGCTGAATGAAGTCTATGGCGAGGTCGAAAAGCTCCCCAAGGTTTCCGGCGAAGCAGCGCAGCCCGGGCTTTCGAATGAGGCCAACAAGTTACTCGATCAGGCGTTCAAAGAGGCCAGTAACTTCAAAGATGAGTACGTTTCGACCGAGCACCTGCTGCTGGCCGTCACGCATCTGAAGCGCGATGCAGCGCAGCGGATCCTGGCAGGCCACGGCGCAACGTACGATGCGATCCTGAAAGCGCTGACTGCCGTCCGCGGATCGCAGAAAGTCACCGACCAGAATCCCGAAGCGAAGTACCAGGCGCTGGAGCGCTACGCGCGCGATCTCACCGAACAGGCGCGGCGGGGCAAACTCGACCCGGTTATCGGGCGGGACGAAGAAATCCGCCGCGTCGTGCAGGTGCTGTCGCGACGCACAAAGAACAATCCCGTGCTGATCGGCGAGCCCGGAGTCGGCAAGACCGCCATCGTGGAAGGCTTAGCACAGCGCATCATTTCCGGCGACGTTCCTGAGGTGCTGAAGAACAAACGTGTCGTCGCGCTCGACCTGGGGGCGATGCTCGCTGGCGCAAAGTACCGCGGCGAGTTCGAAGATCGGCTGAAAGCAGTGTTGAAAGAGATCGAGGACTCGCAGGGGCAGATCATTCTCTTCATCGACGAGCTGCACACACTGGTGGGAGCGGGAGCAGCCGAAGGCGCGATCGACGCCTCGAACATGCTCAAGCCGGCGCTCGCCCGCGGAGAACTGCGCGCCATCGGCGCCACCACGCTGAACGAATACCGCAAGTACATCGAGAAAGATGCCGCCCTGGAACGGCGTTTCCAGATCGTGTTCGTCGGCGAACCGAACGTTGAAGACACGATCGCAATTCTTCGCGGACTCAAGGAACGTTACGAAGTACACCACGGCGTGCGCATCAAGGATTCGGCGATCGTCGCGGCAGCCACGCTCTCGCATCGTTATATCTCCGATCGTTTTCTGCCGGACAAGGCAATCGATCTGATCGACGAGGCGGCAGCGTCTTTGCGCATCCAGATCGATTCGCTCCCGACTGACATCGACCAGCTCGAACGCCGCGCCACGCAGCTGGAAATCGAAAAGCAGGCGCTGAAGAAGGAAGACGACCTGAACTCGCGCGATCGCCTGTCGGTGATCGACAAGGAATTGGCCGAGATTCGCGAGAAGTCGAACACACTCAAGGCGAACTGGAAGAAAGAAAAAGACGCGATCGCGAAGACACGCACGCTGAAGGAGAAGATCGAGCAGCTGAAGCTCGATGAGCAGGCAGCAGTCCGCAAAGGCGACTATAACCGCGCGTCTGAAATTCAATACGGGGAAGTACCCCGGCTGCAGGCCGAACTCTCGAAGCTGACCGACGCGGGCGGGGGCGCCCGCGCCACACGCATGCTGAAAGAAGAAGTCGACGAAGAAGACATCGCGCGCATCGTTTCCAAGTGGACGGGCATTCCTGTCTCGAAGATGCTCGAAGGCGAGGTCAAGAAGCTGGTCACAATGGAAGAGCGTCTGCGACAACGCGTCGTCGGACAGGATGAAGCGCTGGAGCGAGTGGCCAACGCGATCCGCCGTTCGCGGGCGGGCCTCAGCGATCCCAAGCGCCCGATCGGCTCGTTCATCTTCCTCGGACCGACCGGCGTCGGCAAAACCGAACTGGCCCGAGCCCTGGCAGAATTTCTGTTTGACGACGAGCACTCCATGCTCCGCATCGACATGTCGGAATACATGGAAAAGCACTCGGTCGCGCGCCTGATCGGCGCGCCTCCCGGATACGTCGGCTACGAAGAGGGCGGGCAGCTGACCGAGCAAGTGCGTCGCCGGCCGTACGCCGTCGTACTCTTCGATGAAATCGAAAAAGCACATCCGGATGTCTTCAACGTTCTGCTGCAGATTATGGACGACGGACGACTCACCGACGGCAAAGGTCGCGTGGTCGACTTCAAGAACACGATCATCATCATGACCTCGAACATCGGGTCGTCTTTCTTGCAGGCGGAAGGCCTGCGCTCCGAGGCTGAGTTCGAAAAGGCCTCGCAGCAGGTGATGAACCAGCTGCACGCCCACTTCCGGCCGGAGTTCCTGAACCGTGTGGACGATATCGTGATCTTCCATCCGCTCGGTAAGGAACAGCTGGTCAAGATCATCGAACTGCGTCTCGAAGACGTACGCCGTCTGCTGGCGGATCGCAAGATTTCGCTGGAGCTGACCGATGCCGCGAAAGAGCTGCTCTTCACGCAGGGATACGATCCGAACTTCGGAGCGCGTCCGCTGAAGCGCGCCATCCAGAAGCTGATCCAGGATCCGCTCGCGCTGAAGATTCTCGATGGCGAAATCCTGCACGGTGATCACGTGATCGTCGATGCGGACAAAAAGGCCGGCAAGATGAAATTCGAGGTCAGCAAGAGGGTGGGAGAGAAAGAAGACCTGAAGGCTAGGCGGTAAGCCCTCCCTATTGTCATCTTGAGCGGCAGATTCTGCCGCGAAGGATCTATGCATCTTGCCTCAGAAACAGGGAACTGCACAGATCCTTCGCGCCAAAGAACGCGCTCAGGATGACAAGACTTGAAGAGTGTTGGGATTACGCCAAATCGAACAACAGCACTTCCGCGTCCTCTGCGCCCTTGATGGTCACCTTCTTCTCGTTGCTGATGGCCGCACCGTCGCCCTGGTTCAACTTCGTTCCATTTACTTCAACTGTTCCGCGGGCAACCTGCAGCCATCCGTGGCGCCCGGCATCGAACTCATGCCCAACCTCTTGTCCCGCGTTCAGCAGCGTCACGTAAAGCTCAGCATCCTGGTTAATCTTTACCGATCCGTTACCGGCGTCGCGCGATGCGATCAACCGCAATTTGCCCTGCTTCTCGTTTTGCGGGAAAGATTTCTGCTCGTAGCTCGGCGTCAGGCTGCCCTTTTCCGGAACAATCCAGATCTGAAGCAGATGGACGGGATCAGTGGTCGACGGATTGAACTCGCTGTGCCGGATGCCGCTGCCGGCGGTCATGCGCTGTCCGTCGCCGGGCAAGATGACCGAGCCGGTACCAAGGCTGTCTTTGTGCTCGAGCTTACCTGAGAGGACATAAGTGATGATTTCCATGTCGCGGTGCGGATGCGTGGGAAATCCCGTGTTGGGCGCGACCCAATCTTCGTTGATGACGCGCAGCGAGCGGAATCCCATCCATTTCGGGTCCCAATAATCGTTAAAGCTGAAAGTGTGGTGCGTCTTGAGCCAGCCGTGGTCTCCACCGCCGCGCTCATTCGCAGGACGAACTTGAATCATGACGTGCTCCGATCTATTTCTGGTATTAACGAATCAATAAACATTGGATGCCGTAGCAACAGAAAAGACGCGGCCACGGATTTTCACGGATCCTCACGGATTTTTGAAAAGATTTCGATTTATTCGCGACGATCCGTGCAGATCCGTGGCGAAAAGGTTTTCGCCTGTAAACTAAAAACGTATGCATCGGCTGACGCTTGGCGATTTCGAACTCAGCATCTTTTCCGATGGAACCTACCCGCTCGACGGCGGAGCGTTCTTCGGGGTCGTACCGAAGGTCATGTGGTCAAAGAAAGTCGCGGCGGACGAGCGGAATTACTGCATGGCCGGACTCAATTCGCTGCTGATCCGGACGGGAAAGCAAACCCTTCTGGTCGAGACCGGGATGGGCAACAAGTTGTCGGACCGCATGATCAAGTTCTATGGACAGCCGGCCAAACTACTCGACAGTCTCTCCGCCGCTGGCCTCTCGCCCGAAGATATCGATATCGTCATCAACTCACACCTGCACTTCGATCACTGCGGATGGAACACGGTTCGCGACAAGAATGGCAAGATCGTTCCAACATTTCCGCGCGCGAAATACTACGCGCCGGAAGGCGAATGGCAGTATGCGCGTCAGCCGAGCGAGCGCGACTCCATTAGCTACATTTCCGATAACTACGACCCGCTGGTGGCCAGCGGCCAAATGACCCTGCTGAAGGGCGGGGAAGAAATCGTGCCGGGAATTTCCGTCGAGACCTTCCGCGGACACACGGCGAGCATGCAGGGGATCATTGTCCGCGGACGTCACAATTCCCAGGTCTCGCAAAGTCGGCGAGACCTGGGGCACCCCCAGTCAAGCCTTGAAAGGGCGCGGCTTCATGCCGCGCCGTCAGGAACCGCAGAGGCATCTGGGGCTTTAGCCCCCAAGTCCGCGACGGCCTGCTACATCTCTGACCTGATCCCGACTACCGCTCACATCGACATCACCTGGGGGATGGGCTTCGATCTTTATCCGCTCGACACGATTGCCAGCAAGAAACGGTATTATGCTCAGGCGATCCCGGAGGGTTGGCTGACCGTTTTCACACACGATCCGAAGACGCCGTGGGCCTGCGTGCAGCAGGATGAATCTGGAAAAATGATTGCCAGGGAGGTTAAATGAAAGTCCAAAGGAAATTACCGCTGCTGATCTGCGCCGTGCTCGCGCTGAGTCTTTTATCGATGCAACCGGCCTACTGCGCGGCAAAGGCCGACCTGACCGGCCGATACGAAGGCACGGCGAAGAACACCCAAGGCGAGGTCATCCAGGTCAGCTTCGAGTTGACAGAGAAAGACAACGCAGTTTCCGGGGTCATCCACTCGTCGCACGGAGACTTCACCATCACCCGTGGCTCTCACCAGGATGATACGGTTACGCTTGAGTTTGAAACCGGCGGCCCGACCGGCACGATCACGCTGAAGCAGTCCGAGGACAAACTCGTTGGAAACTGGACCGCGGGAGACGATAACGGACCCGTCGAGGTGAAGCGGGCCGGACCGCAGGAAGACGCTCCCAAGGGAAAGTCGTAAAGCTGAACTAGCTCGATAGGGCTTCGCGGGCGGGAGTGACCACGCCACACGGCTGCAGGCGGCCCTCAAAGAAATCTTCCACGCGGCTGAGGATCTCGGGAGCGCTCTTCGACTCGTAGATTTCCTTGCGCAGGTGCGCTCCGCCGGGCACGCCATGTGTGAACCATGACGCAAACTGCTTCATCTTGCCGATGGCGTCCGGAAGTTCTTCTTCAATCAGCATCTGGAAGTAGGTGCGGATCATTTGGTAGCGGTCGGCCTCGGTGGGCTCATCGTAGAGCTTAGGTCGCGCCGAAGCGTTGGAATTTGGCATGGATGGGAAGGGCACGGCTTCAGCCGTGCCGTAAGACTGCTCAAAAGAATCCGGGGCTTTAGCCCCTGAGGTACCGTCCTCGCCGGCGCAACCACAACCCTCAGCGGCTAAAGCCGCTCTCAAATGGCTCCTGTTTTCGGCACGACTAAAGTCGTGCCCTTCCCGTCTGTGGTCATCCCATACAGAATGTGCCGAGCTTCGCTCGACCGGGCGGAGCAATGGCTCCTCCCCTACATGACCACCACCGATTCCGACGCAATACTGTTCGATCTGGCGGAAGATCCAGGGATTTGACGGCGCCGTCCGGCCAATCATGACGGCATCGCACCCCGTCTGCGTCACCATGGCGCAGGCGTCCTCCGGAGTGCGGATATCGCCGTTGCCAATCACCGGAATCTTCACTGTATCCTTCACTGCGGCGATCCACTCCCAGCGCGCGTTGCCGCTATAGCCCATTTCGCGCGTGCGGGCGTGGAGCGCAACCGCAGCCAGTCCGCAGGATTCCGCCATACGCGCCAGTTCCACGCACACGATCTCTTCGTCGTTCCATCCCGCGCGGAACTTTACGGTGAAGGGAATCTTTACGGCGGCGCGGACGGATTCGAAGATCCGGCCGATCGCGGGAAGATCGCGGAGCAGGCCCGAGCCGCCGTTGCACTTCACGACTTTCTTCGCCGGACAACCCAGGTTCAGATCGACCAGATCGAAACCGAGGCCCTCCACCATGCGCGCGGCCTCGGCCATCACCTTCGGATCGCTGCCGAACAGCTGCGCAGAAATCGGATGCTCGTCTTCGTAGAAATGCAGGTAGCGTTTGGCCTTCTGATCTTTCTTGCGCAGGACGCCGTCAGCCGAGGTGAATTCGGTCATGATGAGGCCGCATCCGCCAAGATTGCGAATAAAGCGCCGGAAAACTGTGTCGGTGACGCCAGCCATCGGGGCGAGAACGGTGGCAGGGGAGATCGTTACGGAGCCGATCTGGAGTGTTTTCGGGACGAGCCGCAACGCGGCGTCGCGGGCAGGAGTGCCCGCACCACACGAAGCCGAGTTGTCCCAAAACTTTTTCAAGGTCTCATTCTACTTTGCCCCGCCAAACCAACGTGATGGTTGAATGCGTCGGATTTTCCGTGCTTTCGGCAAGCGACTCCCTAATGTCCGGCTCTTGAGAGCGTCACGCGAGCAAACGGCTTGGCAGTCCCGTTGTTGATATTGTCGATGCGCCACTGCCAAGTATCCTGTTTCGGATCGTAGACAAAATCATTCGTAATGGATGTAGTGCCCTTGTCATCCTTGAACACGAAGGGGATTTCATTTTCCTTGGGCGTCGCGATGCCGATCGACACCGGCAACAAGCCGCCAAAGATATCGAGCCAGGCGCACGCGAACTGCTTCTGCTCCTCGTTCCAACCGACGAATACCAGCGCCTCGTACCGAGGCTTTCCCTTGTCAGTCTTTTCGCGCGAGACTTCGTGAAGCCGCACATAGTGATGGTCGAGAACCCATTCGCCGTCTACATCATGTGTGACGTGGTCGCCGGCAATGATTCCATCGAGAACCCATTTGCCGGTAAGGTGCTCAAGCAGCGGAGAATTGAGCGGCGGCTGCTGGGCCATGGCGAAGGAAGTCAGGGACGCAACCAGCAAAAGCAGCGTTCTGATCATCGGATGCCTCCGGCTGAAGTGGCGCTTTCCGTTTGTGCTTCGAGAGCCACGCCATCGATTTCCAAGCAAAAGCCCCCGCCAGGGCGAGGGCTGAATTTCAGATCCGCGAAAATCCGCGTTGATCCGCGGAAAAGAATTACTTTTTCGCCGTCTCGGCCTTGGCGTACTTGCGGCGGAAGCGCTCTACGCGGCCTGCGGTATCCATCAGCTTCTGCTTGCCAGTAAAGAAGGGATGGCAGTTCGAGCAGATTTCTACGCCGATGTCGCCCTTATGCGTCGACCGGGTCGTAAACGTATTGCCGCATGCGCAGTGCACACGAACTTCGTGATAAGAAGGATGAATAGCTGCTTTCATTGGAGTTTCTACCTCGACTCGAGTCATTAGATTCTACCGGATTTCCACAGGATTCAGCAAACCCGCGCCTCGGCCGTCGGACCTCAGACCTCGATGCAAATTGGTTTCACGCTCGGGACTCGGGACTGGGGACTAGGGACTCTAAAACCGGAACATATAGCTCACCTTCACGAAAAATTGCCGGCTGTCGTTGAGGTATCCGCGGGCGGTGTTGGTGACGTATCCGGACGAGGCGCCAAGCGGAGGCACCACATCCAGATTCTGCAAGTCGCTGTTGTAGCCGACATAAATCGCGGTCCCCGGATGAACCAGATACGTGATCAGGAAGTCGGCGTTGAATTCTCTCGCGGTTGTCAGGTAAGTGTAAGGCGATGAGCTCAGGCCGGAATTCGGAAGCGGGGTCCCGGCCAGCAGGCCGTTGTATTGCAGGATCAGGCGCAACGAAAGCCGGGGCGTGAACTGCCAATTCCATTTGCTGCGGATGATGTGGTCGTTGAAAATGCCATGCCCAGCCCCTGGAGTCTGCGAGTGCACAAAGGCGTAGGTGGCGTCGTTGGCGCGCAGCCGGTCAAACAGGTAGGTGTTTTCGATCTTGAGTGGCTGCATCGGGCGCAAGATCAGGCTGACCGAGGCAGTATCCTGCCGCGCGTCAAACGGTTGGTTGTAAGGCGCTGGAGCGGTAGTGGCAGCGACAAAATTTGCCTGCGGTCCCCAATAGTAGTTCGCCGCAATGGTCGCTTTCTTCAGGTACGCGGTTTGAAAGCCGAACGACGTGAATCTCTCGTGATAGTCGGTGCTACCGGGATTCGTCGTACCGCAGTACTGCGAGTATCCATAGAAACAGAAATCCTGCGGACGCAGACGCTCGCGCATTTCGTCGTAAGGTTTGAAGAAGAAGATTGTCTGTCCTCGCCCCTGGATTGCCAGGTAAGGGTCGTAATAAGTGTCGAGCCGCAGCCCGGTGTGATCAAAGTCGTAGCGCAAGTTGACGGACGGTCCCCAATCGACGATCCATCCTTTTTTCGGGCGAAAGCGGTAGTCGGCCTCCTGCGTGGTCTCTCGGATGTCCACGCGATTGACGAATCCGGGAACGCTGACAAAGCCGGGCGTGATGTCCGAATACGTTCCGTCATATGTCAGGTGCAGTCCGTCGCGATGCAGCTCGGCCTTTTCCGCCGGACCGGCATAGTAGTTGCCGTTGCCGCGATTGCCCGAACTGAAGGGATATAGATTCGCTTCGCAGTTCAGACTCAGATTGCTCGAACTGGTCACCGCCTGCCCGTCGAGCGTCCAGTTCGGATTGAACTTCAGATGTGTATCGGCGCCGCCGAGGCGGTTGAACTCGCCTGTGCTCGGACATTCCCAATCGGTGTAAAGCACCCCGACATTCGATTGCCCGAAGATATCGCGGCTCACGCGGGCAATGGTGAAGTAAGAACGAACTCCGGAAAGCTGGGAATAATCGGGAACAGCCAGTCCCGGGCTGCGGTCGTCCGAGGTCATCAATCCGACCGAATAAGGTCCGTCTTTTCCCGTCAGGCGAATTCCCGCGGATGGGTCTGCAATATTCCGCGTGAAGAACAAGTCCATCGGCGTGCGAAAGAAATCCTGGTTCTCCAGAAAGAACGGGCGCTTTTCGGGAAAGTAGACCGCATAGCGCTGGTTGACCGTGATCTGGGGATCTTCCGACTCGACCTGGCTGAAGTCAGGATTCGCGGTCAGATCGAGCGTGAAGTGATCGCGAAAGACGAACTTGCCATCCATCCCCGGCTGGCCTTGGACGGTGGCTTTCTGAAAGTAGGGATTCGTCGGGTCACGCGTGTCGAGGGCGCGAAAGCCGCGCAGTAGGCTGTAGGGGATCAGCTCGATGTCGCGGCCGGGCGATATGCCTTCCAAGCCGGAGAGAGTAGCGGCCTGGCCCAGCCGTCCTTCGAGCTTGTAAGAAATGTGCGGCCAGAAGGAGTCCTCGGTCTTGCGCGTAATGCCCCGATACAAGATGATTCCCCACTCCTGCGATTTCCTTGCGGGAAAGCGAAGACTCTTGAAAGGAATCGCCATCCACACGACAAAGCCGCGGCTGGTGAGCTTGCCGCGCGAATCCCAAACCGTGTCGAAAGAAGTATCGAAGTGGCCCTGCGTCTCGTCTTCGCGCGAAGCCTCGGTCCAGATCGCGTCCCACTGCACACCTAGCGGAGTGGTCTGGAAGGCGTAGGCGCGGCGGCGATCGTGAAAGGTGTCGAGAATAACTTCGACCTGATCGTCATCGTAGACGTCTTCGCGGGGCGACAACCGCCCACGAACTTTTTCCGGATCATCGAAGCACACGAAAATAACGTAAAGATTTTTCTGATCGTACCCAAGATAGGCTTCAGTAGGCTCGGAGACCGGCTCGCCGTCGTGCGGATTGCGCTGGGTGAAACCCGTGACCTTCGCCATCTGGAGCGCCGCGTCTCCTTCTGGCTTCATACTGAGAAAATCATTGAGAGAAGGCGCGGTCTGCAGCCGGGGAATCGTCAACTCTGGCGCGACGGCGGCGCGGAGCGGCAAGGACAAGACCCCGATCCAGAGAATCGCAGTCCCTGCTACTGAAACAGATGTGTGACGAAGGGTTCGACCCACCGCTCGACGCAGACGCAAGAATTCCCGCCCCCTCCTGCCCCCTCAACAGGAACTGAGGCAAGATACACTATTTGCCGCGCCACAAAACAGCACAGAGTGTCTTGTAAGTAACGAACGTAAGAGTCCGTCCGTATCCAGGGAATGACCGCCGGGTAGCCCACCCTTTACGATCGATGACACCGTCATGAATGTGGGTGCCCCACTCTTCGCGTTTTGTGTGTCCAGTCCCATGACATGCTTTACAAAACGTCCCGGGACATCCTTTACACTCCCGGCGCGTGCGGAGCACGCGGTGGGGTGCGACTGGGATGGCGTGGAAGACGATGGATGTTCACGAACAACGCGTGCGTTTTGTGGTGGAGGCGACGCAGAAAA
>Ga0335081_10000502_pt1 | contig 66880 bp, 77 predicted proteins | sample Lox_Sample_35_FD_206713 | JGI IMG/M metagenome (GOLD analysis project Ga0335081, IMG submission 206713) | Soil microbial communities from Loxahatchee National Wildlife Refuge, Florida, United States - Lox_Sample_3.5 | ecosystem: Environmental > Terrestrial > Soil > Wetlands | place: USA...
TAATGCCAGCCGGGCGCGCCGTGGCGTCGGCTAGCATGCGGGCAGTCACCCGCCGGTGTAGCTCAGTTGGCAGAGCGGCCGTCTTGTAAACGGCAGGGCAGCGGTTCGATCCCGCTCACCGGCTCCCAGTTCAACTGGGGTTTCGGTCTTCCGGAGAGCACTCACATGGAATCAAACGTGGAATCAACGGTCTCATCAGGGCTACCATGCTGGCATGCCGAGGGCCGCCAAAGGTCACGTTGAGCAACTGCCGAGTGGGTCATTCCGCGTCGCTGTCTTTGCCGGATGGGACCCGGTCACGCGGCGCCGCCTGTACCTCCGGGCCACTGCCAAGACCAAGCAGCAGGCACAGATCGAGCTCGGCAGGCTCCTCAAGGACGCATCGGACGGACGCCAGCCAGAATCTGGCGCGACCGTGGCGAAACTGATAGACGAGTACGCCGCGGTCGCCGAATGGGACATCTCCACCCGGCAGACCAACGAAGGGTTCATCCGGCGCACCATCAAGCCGGCCCTGGGGCACCTTGAGGTGCGGAAGGTACGCGGCCCGGTGCTCGACAAGCTGTACGCGCGGCTGAAGCGCTGCGGAGACCTGTCCTGCACCGGCGCGCCGTTCACCGATCACCGCAACATCCCGGTCCTCACTATCGACCCGGCCGGCGCCCAGCCCGCGTGGCAGCAAATCGTCGGCACGCTGGCCGGGGCCATCCGCTCCGGCACGCTCGCCCCCGGCGAGGAGCTGCCGTCCATCACCGAGCTGAGCGCGCTGCAGGGCATCGGGACGGGCGTGATACGCCACGCCCTCGAAACCCTCGCCACCGACGGCCTGATCCGTGCACGGCACGGCCGGGCCACCGTCGTCGCCGGGGAACCTGGTGACGGCACCCGCCCCGGCCGCAGACGGCCCGGCCCCGGCCACGACTGCCGCCGGGCCGGGTGCAGGCCGCACCAGTGCCGGCCGATGAAGCCCAACACCATCCGCGGCATCCACAGCATCCTGTCCGGCGCCTTCGCCGCCGCGCAGCGCTGGGACTGGACCGACCGCAACCCGGCCGAGTCGGCCAAGCCGCCCACGGCCGCCCGGAAGCCCATTCCGGCCACCCCGCCGGAGGACGTCGCGAAGGTGATCGCCGCGGCCGGGTCGGTCACCGCTGCCCTCGGCCTGTACCTGTGGCTCGTGGCGGTCACCGGCGTGCGCCGCGGCGAGCTGTGCGCCCTGCAGATCCGCGACATCGACCTGGACCGCGGCCTGCTGCATATCGCGTTCAACTACATCGTCCGCGGCGGCCGGCGCGTGCGCAAGGACACCAAGACCCACCAGGAGCGCGACCTCGCGATCGATCCGAACACCTGCGCGCTGATCAGGAGCCACCTGGACGAGATCAGGGCCGCTCTCGCCACCGTCGGCATCGTGCTGGCCGATGACGCGTACCTGTTCTCCAACGACCCGGTGCACGCCCGGCCGTGGAACCCGGACTGGGCCACGCACCAGGTCGCCGCCGCCGCGGCGGCCGCCGGGACCGAGCTCGACATCAAGGGCCTGCGGCACTACACCGCCAGCCAGCTGCTCGCGGCCAGCTTCGACCTGCGCAACACCGCCGCGCGGCTCGGCCACAGCGGCGGCGGAGCGACGACGCTCCGGTTCTACGCCGACCCGGTGTCCGAAGTCGACCGGCGGGCGGCCGCCTACCTCTCCCAGCTCACCTCAGGCGCTGCGATCCCAGCGAAAGCCGTCGGCGCCGACGGGTAGCCTGGTCACGGAGCGGACCGAAGCCAGTCGCCGCTGCCGCAGCGGTCAGCAGCCGCCGCCGGCGTCGTTGTCGTCTTGGTCATGGTTCTTATCCGCGGACGACTGCGCCCGGCGGTCGAAGCCGCTCGGCGCGCTGGCGGAGTCAGGATGGCGTGCTGCGGCTGACTGAATCCGCGCCGCCGCATCCTTGTCCATCGGCCGGTGCTTGCTCATGCTCCGGCAAATACCCCGCGGTCCGCGCAGCCATTCAGCTACGGTCGTATTGCGGCCTGACGAGGAGACCAAGGCCAGCTGCGTGTCCGGCACGCTGCTTGCGTGGCGTCGGCTCACGGGCCACGAGTATGCGCGGCCAACCTGAAGCAGCAGCCTGGCCAGCACCACAAACGGCCGTTTCAGGAGCTGGCCGACTGCGGGATGGCTCAGCGAGCGCGAGCCCGCCGCCGTATCTCGTCCTGTATCCGCCGGACCTCGCCCGCGCATCCGCGGTGCCTCGCGGTGTTCGCCGGCAGTCAGCGGCCGCCCGAGGTCCTCCTCGTGCCAGAGCGCCAGCCGCGTCCTGGGCGCGCAGCCTAGACAAGTCCACCGCGTAGGTCGGCGGGAGATCGGGACTCAGCCTCGCGGATCGTCGCCGTGCCTTCGCCCGGGCCATCACGGCCCACCAGATGCACTGGCCGGTGCCGGACTGTCTGTTGATCTCGCCTGCCAGATCCTCGCCCCCTGCGGCTGCACCAGCCCCCGCCGCCTGCAGCCGTCCTGGTTGCCGATCTCGGCGTCGCCGAGCCCCCACGTGTTACCGGTCACCCTCGTATGTCCCAGGGCAGTGTGTACGGGAAGAACAGCTCGCCGCAGTAGGCGCACGCCGGCTCGCCGCGCGGCTCAATCCGCGACTCAGGCGGCCGGAAAATCTCCGCGAGCCGATCTGCCGCCGCGACCGTCTGCCGGGCCTGCCGCGCTTCTCGTGCGAGCCCATCATCCGCAGCATCTTGGCACGGGCGGCAGCTCCGCCAGGTCACCCGGAGCCGCGAACGCGACCCCAGGCGGGCGAGTCGATCATCATGTCAGTGAAGATCGGGCTGGCTACGGTCCGTAGCCCTCTAGATCAGCCAGCGACGTTGTGGGCTTGCCGTTAAAAACCTTGATCCCCATGATGTGCATTTGCGGGTTGATCAGCGCGGCCATGTGCATGATCGCATCCCCCGCATTGCGCGCCCCGTCCGGCAGGAACGCCGAAGCGACCTGCATCCGATAGTCCACATCCTGACCCCACCTGATGCTGTAATCCGGCAGCGCCCGGCGGGGCATGCAGGCAAACAGCGCATCCCGGCCTACGTATCCACGGCTGCGCTTCGCTGTGTCGTGCAGCGCCGTGAGCAGCGGCCAGACAGCTAGCGCAGGGTTTGACGGGTCGCCCCGGACGACGACGCGGATTCTGTGCTCCAGCGCCCGGAGCGTAGTGTCGTGCACCGGGTGGCCCACCGGGACGATGAGCTGACGACGGTTCGCCAGGCGCTCGACGCAGATCCTGAACTGCGGGGACACGGGGACAGCTGTGCTGAACCTGCCGCGGTGATCGAAGCTGTTGGAGATGGTGACGCACAACGGGTAGACGGGCCCTCCTGGCCGGAGGCTGGCATAGCCGACCGCCAGGAAGGCGTGCGGCATCCCTCCGGCCTGGCCTTCCCGGACGAAGGCAGCCTCGATCTCCCGCCGTAGAACCTCGAAGTAGTTCTCAAGCTTTACGCCATTAAGCACGCGGCCAACCCAGACCTCAATGCGCAGCTTGTCTATCCTCGCCAGCCCGGTGAAGCCCATGAGGAACTGCCCGCCGAGCGCGATTGTCTTGGTGTCGGTGTCTTCCTGGCTGACGATCCGGGTACCGATCTTGACAGTCATGCGCCTGTCGGACATCAGCGCGACGTACTCGTCAGTCAGCACGCCGGTTACCAGGGTCACGGACCGTAATCGTACCGATCCGCCCTGACCAGGCTCATGTTCTTTGTGACCGCGGGTGTGCGACCTTTCTGTAGAGTCGACGCGTTCGTGCTGGTAGCGGACTCGTTCCGGATGCGCGGTCACATCCAGATGAGAACTCGGCTGAGGTTACGGCCCGGGATTAGCGCTTCCTGTTACCGGGCAGTTCAGGAAGCGGCCGCCCACTCGCGGACCTGCCTCCACAGCGACAGTGCCGATTACGCAGCATAAGCAGCTCCACGAGGGTCACGGCGGTCTTGCGCCGGGCGGCCGACTTCGAGCAGAGCGCGGTCACCCAGGCGGCTGCAAGCAGGATCCCCCGGAGGGCAGACGATGCAGCGATGATCAGAACTGCGACTCTTGGGTCCACCAGAGCGTCACTCCCCAAGCGCCCCTGCTGGGGGGTGCTGTGGAGCGAACTTCTCCGCCGGGCAACGCTGCCGGACCCGGGACTCGCACAGTACGAGCCACTTGTTGTCGGCACGATCGTAGCTGCCTGGTTACTCTCAGATCGTGAGCGACACGCAGGGCGGGTCACCAGGCGCGACGTGGACGCTCGGGGCGCGCGAGGGAAACAACTGCATGTATTGCGCCTTCTGTGGCCGCAACTGTATGGCGGATGGTGTGCCGCACATGCTCTTGGCGCCCACAGCGGAAGGAATCCGTTTTGCTTGCATGTGCTGCCTGGCAGCAGATTGCCCAGACCGCAAGCCGATTGTGATCGACTGCGACACGTGTCGCCGACCCGTCGCCCGCCTCGTCTTCGGCGGGGGCGGCGTCATGTTGAGCGGCGGCATCTCGCCCGAGGGCTCTCTTAGGGGTGGCGGCCGTACAGGTACCAGCCCTGAATGGCGCGCCAGGATCTGGAACGCGAATCCCGGCGGCTTTGCGCCCGCCAGGAGTACGGGCAGGCTGCCTGACCGGGTCAAGCTTGTCTGCCTGGGCAAACGGGATCACCGCAAAGTGCAGATCGTCATGAGGGAAAGCCTCGTGCCTGCGTATGTAAACGCTCGCCGCAACGGCCTCGTGCGGATCTCGATGTCGGAGCTGCGGCATGCACGCCCCGGCCGTCGCTGAACATTTCCACAGGTAGTGGATCCCGGTACGCGCTTGCGCCACATGGCGGATCGCTCCTCATCGTTGCCCCGTCAGCTTGCCTTGGCGAGCAAGCTGGCGAGCTGCATCTGCACCAGCTGCATGCTTGCCTGGGCGTCGTCGATCGATCCGCTGAGCAGCCGCTCGTGCTCGGCCGCCTGGGCGGCCAGCTCGGTGTAGCGCTTGTGCAGCGCCTGGACCACTGCGGTGTCATCCGGCTTGGTCTTGCGGATCTCGTCGGCGAGCTTGGCGAGCTCCTCCTTGGACCGGGCGATGAAGGCGCTGATCACCATGTCGCGCATCTCCTCCTGGTCTGGGAGCGGCACCCGCGCCAGGTTGCTGCCGTGACCGAAGTTGGCCACGAGCTCGCGTAGCGCCGCCAGCGTCTTCGCGTGCTGGGCGCTGGTGAAGTACACCCCGCCGGACGGCCGCACCCTGATCGGGTGGAACGACTCGATGTAGGTCCGCACCACCGCCCGCAGCTTGCCGCTGCTCAGGAACAGCCGCCCGCGCTCGAAGGCGTCCCGCGCCTCGTCCAGGACCTCCCGCACGACCGCCTGCTCGTCCGCGGGCAGTGCTGCGATCGCGGCATGGTCGGGCTGGATCACCAGGGACCCTGCCGTGCCCGCTGCGCCGTCGGCCTGGTCGCGAACGAACGAGATCACGGCCAGCCCGGCGTCGTATTCCAGCTGGACGCGCTCCTCGTCGCGGACCTCGCGCACCAGGTGCCGCACGATTGCGCTGTTATCCCGGCTGACGTGGCGGATCATCAGCAGCGCCCGGCGTCCTTTCGCCCCGTCCCGGCGCCGCTCGTGGCGGGTCTGCTGCTCGCCGATCTCGTAGGTGCGCTTGACCCCGGACGGTCCGGTCACCCGCTCGTAGACGTCCTGAGCGCTGATCTCCCGCGGGCAGTACGCCGGGTTGAGCCCCAGCTCGCGGAACCATCCGGCGATCGCATCGGGTGTCACCTCACCCGAGTACACCGAGTAGAGCACCAGGTGCCCGAGCAGCGGCGCGCCCTCAGCCTCCAGCACCTCCACGTAGTCGTCGAATCCGCCCGGTGAGGTGGGTGCGTGCTCAGCCGTCATCGCCGTTTCCTCTCATACGACCCGGAACATGTCGGCCGTCTGGTCGACGTCGGCCAGGTCCTCGATCGATCGCACGTTGTCGGACAGGGCGCCGAGCAGCTGCCCGTACGGCCGGCCGACCTGAATGCCGAACACCCGGAACCCGAGCCGGGCCTTGGCCTCGTTCCACGCCCGCATCCAGTCCTCGGACACCCCGCAGATCCCGTCGGTGATCAGCGCGATGTCGCCCCGCATCCGGCCGTCGTCGTTGAACTCGGCCTCCAGCAGCTCGGCTGCGGCGGCGAGTGGCTCCTCGAAGTTGGTGCCGCCGCCCCAGAAGAACTCGGCGAAGTCGAGCACCTCGCTGATCTTCACCGGCTGTGACCCAGGGAACCGGAGTACCTTGATCTCCCCGGCCGAGCTGAACAGGATCCCGGCGAAGTCCCGCTGTGCCGCCCGTGCCTGGTCGAGCATCGCCAGGGCACAGCCCTTGGCCCACGCCTCGCCGCTGATCCCGGTGCCCCTGACCACGGTGCCCATCGATCCCGAGCAGTCGACGCAGCAGATGATCGCGCCTTGCCCGGCCTCGGTTTCGCCGCGCTGCTCGTACACGAACAGCCGCTGCTCGGCGTACCGGGCCGCGAACACCGCCCGCATGGCGGGCACCCCGAGCGATGCCAGCTCGCTGGGGATCAGCCGCCCGAGGTCGTCGCCGGTCTCGATGCCGACCAGCTCGCCGGGCACCCGCTCCATCCGCCGGGCCCGCTGGCCGGCGGCCATCTGCCGGAACCGGCCGATCAGGCCGGTGAACGGTGCCATCCGCCCCGACCGCAGCCGTTCGGCCAGCCGTGCCCGAGTCTCGAAGTCCATCCGCTGCAGCTCGCCCGGCCCCACGCCCCACGCGGCCATCAGCGCGGCCTCCTCGCGGGCCTCCTCGGCCGCGTGCGACGCCCCGGACCGCAGGGTCTGGCGCAGGCCAGGCGCTGCCCCCGCGAGCGCCTGGCCTGCTGCCCGGGCCGCTGCCGCCGCCCGATCGCTGGCCTGCTCCGCCCCGCCGATCGCGGCCTGCGCGGCAGCGGCGGCGTCGTCCGGGACCGAGTCATCCTCGCCGGACGCCGAGGTCGCCTGCTCCATCGCCTGCTGGACGGCCGCCGCCGCGTCCTGCTCCTCGCGCCTCGCCCGGGCCGCCTCGTCCGCAGCCTGCTGGACGGCCTCGGCCTGCTCCAGCGCCCGGCGCACGGTCTCGGCCATGGCGATCACCACCATCGCCGACGCGTACGCGTCGCCCGCGGTCTCCTGCCGCAGGCCGGCGAACTCGGGGGAGTCCAGCAGCCCGGCGACCACGGCCCGGTTGACCAGCCGCGAGGGGTCCATGTCCGCGGCCGGCCGCACGACGGGCGACGCCTTATAGGCCGCCAGGAACACGTCGCGCGCCAGGTCGGCCGCGTAGTCGTGGCGCTCGCCCAGATCCTCGATCACCTGGCGCAGCAGGCCGGCCTGGCCGGTGATCTCGCGCCAGGTCATCTCGTCGAACCGGTCGGACTCCACCGCCCGGGTGTGCGCGGCCGGGGCGGCCAGCCCGAGCCACCGCCCGGCCTTGCCTGCCAGGTCCGCGAGCTTCGCTGTGAGCCTGGCCATGGCTAGGCCTGCCCGAGCTGCGCCGCGACCGCGGTGGCGTCGATGCCGAGCGCCTCACTCAGCACCCGCCCGTGCACCGCCCGGGTCCGGTCGATCGCCTGGTCGAGTGTCCCGGTCGCCCGCCCGGCCGCCTGGCTCTGCGTGCGCAGCTCAGCGAGCCTCTTGCCTGCCCGGGCGAGCTTGGCGTTGGCCTCCTTGATCACCCACTCGGCCAGGTGTTCCTTGGACTGCCCCTGCTTGGCCTCCAGCTGCGCCTCGATCTCGCCGACACCGTCGGCCAGGTCCAGCGCCTCGCGGGCGTCGGGGTTGACCAGCTGCAGCACCTCGCGCTCGACCGCCGGGCGCTGGGCGACCGACTCCCACAGCACCGCGGTGAGCACCTCCAGGTCGGCGTCGTCGACCGCTGCACGCCCGGCCAGATACGCGCTGGCCTGCAGCAGCCGCACGGCCTGCTTCCACCGCCGGTCCGAGCAGATAAGCTCCTGCCGGCGCAGGGATGCCCGCAGGGTGCACACCGCGTCGATGATCCCGTCCGGCACCGTCACCGCGGGCACCCCGGTCTGGACCGCGTCCCGCAGCCCGGCCAGGTCCACCGTGGTGCGCGCGGGCGTTGCAGGTGCGACCACGGCCGACTTGACCAGCGCCGCGAAGTTGGAGGGGTCGGCCAGGTAGCCGACCTCCAGGCGGACCAGCAGCCGGTCGTAGACCGCGCCCAGATCCTCGCCCGAGGGCAGCTCGTTGCTCGCGGTGATCGCCGAGATCAGCGGGCAGGCGACCGGCTCCCCGCCGTTCTCGGGGTGGTACAGGCGCTCGTTGAGGAACGCCAGGGTCTCGTTCAGCGCTCCGGCGGAGCATTTGAAGATTTCGTCGATGAACGCGACCTCGCACTGCGTGGCGCGCCCGGCGAACACCTGCGTGTACTCGCCGCGGGTCAGCGCCGCCACGTCGACCGGCCCGAACATCCGCTTGGGGTCGGTGAACTTGCTCAGCAAGATCTCCCAGTACCGGGCACCGTCGATGCGCCCGGTCAGCTCGCGGGCCAGCTCCGACTTCGCGGTCCCGGGCGGTCCCAGCAGCAGCGCGTGCTGCCCGGCCAGCATGGCCACGATCAGCGACCGCGACACGGAGTCGCGCTCGAAGAACGCCTCCGCCAGCTCGGCGCTGATCTGCCGCAGCGCCCCGGCGGTGTCTGTCATCTCGCCCTTACTCCTCGCTCATCCTCACGCCTGTGCTGCTAAAAGTAGTTGTCTACTTTTAATCTAGCCGTCTTCACGGAAGTAGTCAACTACTTTGATACGATGACCCTCATGGCAGGTCAGCATCGCTATCCGGCCAAGACGATCTATCCGGACCCGGACGAGATCACCGCGGCCGAAGAACGCCTCGGCGTGAGGCGCGTCAGCTCTTACCTGCGCGCCTGCCTGCGCTGGCTGCGCAGCGAGCCAGACGCGGCCCTGGCCGCTGTTGCGGACTACTGGCCGCCCGAACGCCCGACTGGCCGCCCGCCGCGGACGCCAGGCCACGGGTTACCAGATGACGAACCGCACGCCAGCCCGCAAGTCCACATCCCGCCGGCTGAGCCTGACACTCTCAATGACGACGTCGCCACTCCAGGCGCCGGGAAGTAGGTGGCCGCCGCACATCGTGGCGGCCGCCGACGGTCGGTCAAGCGTGCTTATCCAGCCTGAGCCCGGGCGGTCTCCATCCGTCTGCATCCCCGAGCCAGAGCGCCTCCCGGCCCTGGCGATGTTCACCGCGCTCTCCGGGCGGCGGCCCGGAAGGCCTCGATCGCCTGCTCTGCCTGCTTGCGGGTGTCGTAGGTGCCGTTAGCCCCCGGGTGATCGATCGGGGAGCAGTTCCTGCGGTCCTCGCCGATGCTCAGCTGCAGCCCGGATCCGGGCCCGAACCAGAAGTAGGAGGCGGTGGCCCCCACCCACTCGACGGCCCCCATCGCCCCGGTGTGGCGGCGCAGCGGCTCGGTCGTCCAGTCCTGCCCTGGGCTAGCCTTGCCCGGGCTCACTGCGGCCCCCCGCCGACGTAAGCATCGGGGCCGTCTTCCCATGTCTCGGCGGCAGCTTGCACGGTGCCGCCCCGGTGTGCATTCGTCCTGGTCGGCCAGTCGTCCTCGTTGTACGAGCGGAAGCAGCTCGCGTAGTAGGCGGCCTCGCCGACCTCTTCGCAGTACACCTCGGTGTGCTCGCCGCGGACCCACTGCTTGCGGCCCCGGCGGAAGATCCGCCGGACCACGTAGGTGTCCCCGGCTGCCAGGTCGACGGTCACGCTGTACCCGCAGTCGACCGGCAGCGTGATGCCGGTCGTCCTGCGCATCACCCGGCCGCCGGAGATGGCCATCAGGTTGCCCCGGCCGATCTGGCGCAGCAGCTCGCCTGCGTCGCAGGGGATGAAGATCGTTTCCGTGTCCATTTCAGGCCTGCCTTCCTCGGGGTTTCACGTTCGCCGCCGGGCCTGCGCGCGGGGCGCGGCTGCGGGACCTGGCCCCAGCGCTCCATCACGTGCTGCACTGCGGCGAGGTAGTGCGGGCCGTCCTCGGGCTCGGGCAGCAGCTCGCCCAGGTCCGCCAGCTCGGCGGTGAGCTGCTCGTGCTCTGCCCGGGTCAGCTCCTGCGGGCGGAACTGCCTGCTCACCGAGCCCTGCCGATCTCCGCTTAGGTGCGCGACCAGGTGTTGCACCGGGCGTCGTAGGCCCACCGCTGCGGCTGCCACGGCGCCACCGTGCAGGCGGGGTACCAGTCCGGCAGGCAGCCGTCGCCCGGGGTGAGGGGAAGGGGGATGATCCAGTAGCCGTCCTGGCGGTACCTGCGCTGCGCTCGCTGGATCTCGCCGAGCCTGTCCCCGCCGTGCGGGCCCGGCGTGCCGTACTCCGCGCGGTCGCCGGGCTTCACCGCGTCCTCCTGTTCTGCAGGTCGCGCCGGCGCCCGGGAATGTGACCGGTGTGCCAGTGGTCCCCGAACGGGCACGGGTAGGCCATCAGCGCGCCCTCAGCAGCTCCCGCCGCCTCCAGCCGGGCGACCTCGCGCTCAGCGCCCCGCCGGCTGAGCTCCTTCTTGCCCGCGCAGGCCCGGCCCCGGGTGATCCGGCTGTTGGCGTATCTCACCGCGGCCTTCTGCGCTGATCGTCGTCGTGGGCGTGGTCGTAAAGCCGGGCGCAGCGGGGGCGCCCGCACGCGGCTCTGGGTGCCCGGCCCGGCTCGACGCGGGCCTGCCAGTCGCCGGTGCTGCGCCATGCTGCCGTCTCGCGCTCAGCTGCCCGGTCCGTCCGGAAGGTCCGCGAGGTGCTCAGCCGGGCGGGCTCGCCGGCGGGGTGGCGGATTACGTGGGCGCTCACCGCCGCCTCCGCAGCCGGCCGATGGCCTCCTCGATGGCCGGGCGCTCGGCCCGCGTCGCGGCCTGCAGGGCCGCCAGGTAGTGCTGGTGCGCCCGGCGGGTGTCCCCGGCCCGCTCACAGTCCGCCCCGGCCGCCATGTGCCCGGCCACCCGCCGTGCCCTCCTGGACTGCCCGGGCGGCGGGGGAGCCTGCTCAGCCTGGCGGCCGTGGCAGGCGCAGGTGATCTCGTGATCGGGGTCACAGATGCACGCGACCTGCACGCCGCCCCGCCAGAACTCCCTCGGCCCGTACCGGCCGGAGTAGACCAGCGTGGTGGCGACGTACTCGCGCCGGTCATCCATCGGGTGATCGCTCACCGCCGCCGCCGCCAGCCCCGCCGCCGCGGCGGCTGCTGCAGCCCGGCCAGCTCGATGGCGGTGGCGATCGCCTCGCCCGCGTCGGTGACCCGGTCGCCGAGGTAGGCCACCGCGTCGTCGAGGTCGCGGCTGGCGGCGTAGCCCCGCTCTTGGATCGCCTCGATCAGCCGCTGGCCCAGTTCGTGGCCTGCCTCGCGGTCAGCGGGTTGCCAGGACGCCGGGGGAGGGGCGAGCAGCTGCTGCGCCCGGGCCTGCTCCCGCCACGCGTGGCCGCCCCGCAGCGGGTCCAGCGTCCGGGCGGCCACGATGACCACGTCCCCGGGGCAGTGGATCGAGTCGCCCGGGTCGGTGATCACCACCTCGGCCCGGCCCCCCGGCCGCAGGGCAGTGACCACCCCGGTCCACCAGTAGTTCGGCGCGCTCATGCGCACCGCCGATCCCTCGCCGATCCCGTGCGGCGTGCCGTTGACCGCGGACAGGGTCATCGCGCGCCTGCCTGACCGGCTAGCGCCTCGGTGATCGCCTCGCGGACCTCGCCCGCCCAGGCGGGCACCGGCAGCGGGTCCTCCCGGCGCAGCGCTGCTTGCTCGGCCCTGTCCGCCACCGCCAGTACCCGCTCGGCCGCGTCCAGGAGCCGGGCGAGGTCGTCTCTTGCCCGGGCGATGAACTCGGCGTCCGGGTGGCGGATCCCGGTGATGTCGGCCCGGTAGACCCGCGGGTCGTCCCGTCCCTGCGCCTCCGGGCAGACCTCGTACACCGCCAGCGACCGCGCCTCGGTGTACAGCCAGTCCGAGCAGAACGCCAGCCGCGGCTCCGTCCGGGGCTGCCCGTACTGGTCGGTCATGTACTCGGTCAGCGCCGCCTCGTAGGCCCTGTCCGCAGCCGCCTCGTACCGCGCCTGGTAGGTGGCCGCGGGCTCGGCCGCCACCCGCGGCACCGGCACGTCGCCCCGGCTGATCACCTGTCCGGCTTCCGCCCGGGTGATCTCGTGCGGGACGTGCCCGAGCACGTCGCCCGCGTGGTGATGGTGCCCGCCGGTCACCATCCAGCCCGCCGAGGTCAGGTACGGGTCGCCGGCGTCGGTGTTGCCCCGCCATCGCCACGGCCCGGGCGTGGCCGCCTGCTCGCGCGCCCTGATCTCCGCCACCAGCTCAGCGGCGGTACCTGTCGTCGTGTCGTCCATCTGGTCCTGCCTCTCTCGTTTGCCATGCCCTGGTGGCAGCCGGCGCGGGGTCGTCCTCGGCTGGCCCGCGCCAGCTCCCGTCAAGGCCCGGCCGGGAACGTAGGGGTCATTTCCGCCCCCGGCCGGGGGTCTGGCGGCCGTGACCAGGGGAAGCAGCCACGGCCGGGTCTGTGTCAGCGGCGGCGCCGCCGGCCCCGCCCGCCCCCGCGGGTCAGCAGCGCGATCACGAAGGCGCCGCCGACCGCGGCCACCGCCATCACCTCCAGCTCGTGCCGGCTGTCGTGGTGGGCGGGGGCGGTCGTGGCAGCCGCGGCGGCGAGCCGGATCGGCGGCGCCGGCCTCTCACTACCGCCGCCCAGCACCGGCTCCGCCCGCAGCGTCCCGGCCCTGCTCGCCGCCAGCCACTGCGCGCAGCCGACCGCCGTCGAGGTGTCCGGGCCGACCTGCCCTCCGATGAAGCTGCCGAACTGCGGGTCCGGGTAGCTGGCCGGATTGGCGCACGGCTGCACCGGGTAACCGCCCCGGTACACGTTGCCCTCGTGCCCGGGCGACCAGTCGAAGTACCAGCCCGGCGGCGGCGTGTAGACCCACGCCTGCGCAGGGCTTGCCTGCCAGTACCAGCCGGGCGGCGGGGTGGCGTACGGCGTCCCGGCCCACTGCTGCCAGGGCACGTAGCCGCCCGGCGGTGCCCAGCAGTTCCCGGTGGCCGCCATCTGGAGAGGGGACCAGTGCGGCTTGCTGATACCGACGGTGAACACCAGCAGGGTCGCTGCCCCGGCGCCCAGCTGCACGCCGCCGTCACCGGCGACGGACTGCGCCGCCAGGCCGCCGGCGTAGGTCCCCGCCCGGGCTCCGGCCGGCACCGATACCGTGACCGGCACCGTGGCGCTGCCCCCGGCTCCCAGGCTGATCGAATGGCGCGCCCAGATCCCGAGCGTCTTGCCGTAGTCAAAGCTCACCCAGCCCGCCGGGACGACCCTGGCGGGCAGCTGGCCGGGCGCCCGGGTGACCGTCAGGGACAGGTCCTCGCCGCTGCTGCCCGGGTTGGTCACCAGCACGCCCGGGGTGAGCCCGTCAGCGTCCATCTGGTAGGCGTGGCCGGGCTGCAGCGGCGTGCCGAGGCAGACCGGCGCTGCCCCGATCCCGGCCCCGCTGCTGGCCGCCGCCGCGGCGGAGGCGCTCGCGGACACGGTCATGGCGAGCGCGGCGGCCAGTCCGGCCACGCCGCAGGCCGCCGTCGCGGCGGCTCGCCTCAGGTTGCTGTTCACAGGGATTCCTCTCGGGCGGGCAGGCAAGGGTCGCTGAACGCGACCGAAGCGGTGATGCACGGTCCGGCTGGCCGGACCTGCGGGGCTGCGGCGGCCACCGGCCGGCCTGGGGCGCCGGTCATCCAGTCGCCGTCCTTCGGCATCACCCCCCCGGCCCTGATGTGGTCGTAGATCGCCTCATAGGTCTCGCCGAGGTCCTCCGGCACCCGGCCCAGCAAGGCCAGGGCGCGCCGCAGTTGCATGGTCAGCTCCCGGAGGATCTCCAGCGCCTCCTCGGCGACCTCGATCCGGGTGAGCGCCTCGTCGACCTGGCGTTGCGCCCGCTCGATCGCCGCCGCCCTGATCTCGCGCTGACGGGCGGTGGCAGCGGGCATCATCCGGGCGGCAGCCAGGGCGGCCTGCGCCTTCACCTTCGCCGCGCGGGCCGCCGCCAGCTCGCGGCGGGCCTCGTCGGCCAGCTGCCGAGCCTCGGGCAGGGCGACCGCGGTCGCATCCTCGACCTCGGCAACCTCTTCGAGCAGCTCCGCGTCGGCGCCGTAGGCGGGCCGGGTCGCCTGGTACACCTCGAGCGAGCTGGCACCCAGTGCCATCGCAGCCCCGGCCAGGCTGGTCATCGCGTCCGGGTCCAGCCGGGCCGCCCGGGCTCCGCCGAGGATCCGGGTGACCTCCCCGGCCAGGTCCACGACGTCGGCCATCGCCGCCGCTCGGGTGGCCAGGCTGCTGCTCTGCGTGGTGGTCATCGCGCTCTCCTCCCGGCCCGCATGGGCCTGCGTACGGGGCCCCGTACGGGGCGGCTGCCAGCCCGTACGGGCAGCGGGGCGGCGGTCTCCCGTGCGGGGCGCCGTACGGGCGCCAGCAGCGGCACCGGTACGGGCAGCCGGCGGCTGCAGCGGCGGCACCACCACCCGGACGGGCACAGCCAGGCCGGGTAGTCGCAGCACTCCGGTACGGGGTCCGGGCACAGGGGCGGCTCACCAGATGCGTCGGCCTGGTGCTGGTGCTCATAGCCGCATCCGGTGTCCAGCCGGACCTTCAGCGCGGAGTACTCCTGGCCGGCGAGCAGGTCGCCTGCCAGAGCCCGTACGGCCAGATCGCCGAGGTGTCCGTACGGGTCGGGGATGTGGGCGAGGTCGGCGTCGCGCCCGTACGTGCGGCCAGCCTCATCGGCCCATATGTAGGTATCCGTACGGGTGTCCGCGGCCCGTACGAGCACTACCCCGCACAGCCAGCAGCGCGCGCTGATCGCACCCTCACCGCCTCGCCCGTACGGGTTCCGCGGACAGCCGCGCGGCCGCGGGTGATCATGGTCGCCAGGCCGGCCGGGCGTCTGTCATCGCAGGGAGAGATGATCTTGCGACCTGGCTAGGTGGTGATCTTGCGGTCCCGGTGGCTGGCGGTCTCGCCGCGCGCGCGAGATCACAGCCCGCCGCACCGTCGTGACCGTGATCACGAAAGAGGAGGGAGGCGCGCGAGGGCGGTCGTTGTAAAGTGATCTTGGCGGAGATGTTTTGCTAGCTGGGCAAACACCGCTTTACAACGGTTGTAAACGGGGTTGTAAATGATCATGGATTTACATCCCGCCTGCCCGTGGGGGCCTCGCCGCCCCGCTGCTCCAGCTCGCCGCCGCGGTCGCCCGGCTCCAGGCCGTCGTCGACCGCCGGGTCGTCCCCGGCGAGATGCGCCCAGCGGGCGATCCGATGCGGCGGCGTCGCGCCGGACTGGCTGCTGGTGCGCAGGGCCTCGCTGATCACGTACGGCAGGTGGCCGTGCAGTAGGTTCACCGCCTCGGCGACGACGTCCTCGGGCAGGCCGGCCTCGCGCGCGTGCGCCGCCGCAGCGTCCAGGTCGGCGCCCTGCTCCGGGGAGCCGTACGCCAGCCCCCACACCGCGGCCATCGTGACCATGTCGCTGCGGCAGAGCGGCATCTCTCCAGGCCCGTAGACCTGGTCGGGCTCGCGCGCCGCATCGTCCGAAACGGCCGTTTCGGCGGGGGGCTGGTCCGGGACCACTCGCAGCCGGGCCCGGGCGGTGGCATGCCAGCGGCGGTCGCCCCCTCCGGCCCCGCGGATCTCGGCCTTGTTCTCGTCCCGCCAGACCCGCAGCTGCTGGTTGATCGTGGTGTGTGACCAGCCCAGCAGCTGCGCCGCCTCGCGGCTGGTGACGCCCTCGGGCCGGATGAGCAGCTCCCACAGCCGATCCTGGTCGACCTCAGGCAGCGGCACGCCGAGGGAGCCCTCAGCGCCGCCCTGCCCGCCATCGTCAGCAGGCTCGGCGGGCGCCGCCGCCGGCGCGGCGGCGCTGGTCAGCAGCGCTTCTGTCGCGGCGTTGCGGGCCCGCACTCCTGCCACGCCGGGGGCGGTGCGGCCGTCCGCGGTTGTGACCAGGTCGTAGCGGCTGTCGCTGGCAGCCATCGGGCTGCCGCCGGTGATCGCCGCCCACTGCCTGGCCAGGGGCGCCAGGGCGGGCTCCAGGGTGTAGGGCTGCTGAGCTGCTGCCCGGTCCTTGATCAGTTTCAACAGGCCGGGGGAGTCGTCGCCCCAGAAAAAGGCCCGGCCGCGCGAGTGCGGCATGCCGGGGAACGTCGGGTGGTCGCAGACTCCGAAGACTCCGGCGTTGCCCCGGCCGTAGCCGGAGATGTCCGGCAGCGTGATCCCGTCACTGCCGGCCAGCCTGCGCAGCTCCGACGGCCGCATCTTGCCGAAGATCAGGTGCGAGAGCTGGGCGCGCACGGAGGGCGGAATCCAGCCCTGAACCGCGCGCTGGGTCAGGATGATCAGCGCCCAGCCCTCCGACCGGCACTTGGACGCGATCTCCTCCATGGCCCGCTTGCGGGCCGGGTCCTCGACGACCTTGTCGCATTCGTCGACGATCAGCACGAACAGCGGCTCGGCGGCCGACGGGATGTGTACGCGGGCGCCTGCTGCGCGGGCCGGGGCGTGGCGGCGCAGCCGGATCGAGCCGTTTACGAAGTCGAGGATCGCCAGCGCACGGGCGTCGGCGTCTGGCTCGCCGCCGACCGCTGATGCGGCGGCCACCTGGGCCCACCAGGAGTCCTCCAGCGCCTTGGACAGGTTGATTTGCACCAGGCGAGCGTCGGGGCAGGCGGTGACCCCTTCCCGCAGGGTGTCGGCCAGCATGCTCTTGCCCGACTCGGGCAGGCCCACGATCGCGATCCGCTTGGCGCCCTTGGCGTCCCACAACGGCACCTGCAGTGGCGTGCCGGTTTCCGGGTCTACGCCGAACACGACCGGCTTCTTGATCGTCCGGGCGGGCGGCACCAGGTCAGCGAACGCTGCGGCCGGGTTGTATTCGCCGGTACACCACGGGTGCCAGACCAGCCCGTCGGCGCCGCCGCCGTCCCACGGGTCGCGCAGCCGCCACAAGATGTGCAGCCGGTAGGGCCACTCGGGGTCCTCCCAGACCTCGACCATGCCCTTGCGCAGGCGCCGGTATCCGGCAAGCTTGTCCGCCAGGGCAGCGTCGACATGCCTGGCGAGCAGTCCCGCGCTGTAGAGGTCGATGATCCACTCTTCGCCGTTGCGGGTCGGCGCCAGCTGCATCAGGTGGCTGCGGTCCAGCTCCCGGAACTGGTGCTGGGCGGTCAGCGTGTGCCAGTACGCGTGCTTCTGCCGCAGCTCCTCGGCCCGGGCGGCCGCCTCGGCCGCCGCCGCGGCGGCAGCGTCTCTCCTTGCCCGGGCTGCCTTCACCGCCTCGTGCGCGCGCAGCCACCAGTAGCCGCCGGCCGCGCCGAGCAGGTAGAGGATGCCGACCAGGTGATCCGGCCCGCCGAGCGGTCCCCAGACGGCCGCCGTGGTGATCCAGCCGCCGACTCCGGCGGTTGCGGCGGCCAGCTCGAATCCCCGCAGCCTTGGGTGCCGGTAGGTGGCCGGGAGCGCCACCGCGACGGCCGCGTCCTTGTCCGCTGGCTCGTTGCCCGGGTTCTCCTCGTCCAGGTCCTCCTCGCCGTTCGGGGCACCGGGGAGCACCGGGTACTGCTCGCCGTCCGGGTGGCGCTGGCGGCGCTCGCCAACCCCGAACGCGATGCCGGCGGCCGCCAGCGTCGCCGCCCCGGTGAACACCGGCGGCATGCCCGTGGCATGCATGATCTCGGCCGCGCTCCACACGCCCGGGATGCCGACCAGCGGTACCCGCTCGGCCGGGGCATGGCGGAACCAGGCGGCAGCCCGCGACAACCGCGACGGCGGCGCGTCGCGCGCCCACTCGGGGCGGCGGCCACCGCCGCGATGCCCGGCTGGCCCGGGCATGACCGGCGCCGGGCCTGTGGCTAGGGTCATGTTTTGCCTCGTCAGGGGGTGCAGGGCCCGCTGCCGGGGGCGCCATCCCTGGCAGCGGGCACGGATGGGGTTAGTCGTCCTCGCCGGTGGTGAAGTCGCCGTCCTTGGGCAGCACGCCGCCGTCGGCCACGAATTGGCGGGGTGCCTCGTAGACCTCCTTGTAGCGCTCGCGTGCATGAGCCATCGCGCTGGCGGCCTCGGCTACCGCGTCGGCGACGTCGTGCAGGGCGGCCATCGCGGCCGGGTCGAGCCGGACCGCGTCCGACACGTGGTGCTCGTGCACGTCGGCGACGGCCTCGCTGTAGGCGACCATCCCCTTGACCTGGTCGGCCATCCAGTCCAGCAGGTCGGTCTCGTCGCCGGCCTCGAAGTCGTGGGTGTCGCTGACCAGCGGTGCCCACGACCCAGGGGCGGGCCCGGATGAGCGCCGGGCGGCTGGAGCCGCCGATGGTGGTGTTGGTGGTGCCACATTTCCTCCATTCGGATTAGCGGCAGGCGCGGGCGCGCCTGCCGCGATAAGGCTTGAGATGGCGCAGCGGCAGTTCGCGCCGTGAGCCATCTCGTGCAGCTCGGCGAGGGTGTAGCCCCGCAGAGCCCGCTTGACGCCCTCGTTTTCCAGGTGGATCACGGCGTCCGCGGGCAGCCGTGGGTCGCGGAACACCCAGTCACGCAGCCGCAGGTACGGGCCGTCATCGCTGTCGACGAGGTCCAGGGTCCCGGGCTGGACGATCTCCAGCCGCCGGGGCCGGGTGCCGCACTCGCCGGGCACCAGTAGCACGCTCTCGTCCGGGACGGGCTCCAGCTCCCCGGCGCCGCCCGGAAGATCGTAGCGGCTGATGATCAGCGGGGTGCGCCACGCGCTGCCCCGGCCCTCCCACCGTGGTTTCGCCCACCCATGCACCCACCTGGCGGCCGTCCCGGCGCCGCGGGCCCCGCGGATGGTCTGCTGCCTCGCCTGGCGGGCCGTGTAGCGGATCACCCGGCGGTGGTGCACCCGGATCAGATGCGCCGCCCAGATCGCCAGCCCGACGAGGGCCAGCCACTCGAGCACGACCGCGACGAGCGAGCCCAGGAACGCTGGGCGCAGCGGCAGCCGCAGCCGGATCCCGTGCGCGGCGGCCAGCACCAGCACCGTGGTGCCGAGCACGATCCCGGTCCGCAGCACCCACCGGGGTGCGCGCCCGGGATCGGCCGGGCGGCGCACCCCGCGGCTTTCCTCATGCGCCTCTTGCTGTGTCTCCTGCACCGGGGTGGCCATCAGTAGCCACCTCCCGGGTAGAAGCCGCCGCCCGGCGGCAGCATCCGGGCCGGCGGCGCAGCCATACGGCGGCGGCGCAGCCGCAGGCCACCACCGCCGCCGCGGGCACGCAACGTGGCGATGATGTGGGCCACGACAGTGACCGCCACGGCGATGGTGGCCATGACGACGGTCATCAGGTGGGGGAGCGTCTGATGGGCGGCTGCCGCGCTCGCGGCCAGCTGCTTGTGCCGCTTGACCAGCGCCGTCACGCCCACGCCGACTGCCACCGCGAGGCCGCTCAGGGCACAGGCCGCGAACCGCCGCACATGGTGGACGGCCAGGGCCTGCACCAGCTCCAGCAGGGCGATGGCCAGCCCGGCCCACACGGCGCCGGTGATCCAGTGGTTCATGATGATGTTCCCTTTCTTCGGTAGTGCGGGTCAGCGGCGCCGGGCCGTGCTCAGGAAGACGGCGATCGCGACGGCGCCGCCTGCCTCGATGGCGCCGTAGACCAGGACCCGGGCGGGCGTCTGATGCTGCGCCCGGGCGAATGGGGGCAGCGATCGGGACCCGTGCTGCAGCAGGCCGCCCCAGATACCCAGGCCCGCCGTCGGCTGGTCCGGCTGGAGTCGTGACCCCTGCTGGCGCCGACACCGGTAGCTGAGCAGTGCCATGAGGCCGCACAAGCCAAGGGCCGCTGCCGGCAGCCAGCTGCTTTCGTGCTGGTGCATCAGCGCTCGCCGCCGTCCGGCGGCACCCGCGGGCCGCGCCAGGGTGCCCGGCCGGCGCGGGCCGCCCGTGACCACGACAGCACCGTGGCGATCACGAAGAACGCGGCGGTGAGCACCAGGGCGGCCAGGATGCTCCCGGCGGTCACGATGACCGCGGCGCCCTGGTGCCCGGCGGCTGCCTGCGCCGCCAGCGCCTGGCGGCGGACGGTCAGCGAGCAGGCGGCGGCGCCAGCCACCACCGCCCCCGCCGCCGCGCACCGGGTAAGCCTGGTGATCACGGACGTTTCCTTCCTCTCGCGGTCTGGTTCGCTGGCCTGCGCCAGGAGGCGCTCAGTACCATCCGTCGGCCTCCTCGTGCGCCCAGGCGCCGCAAGGCGTGCCATAGGTCGCCTGGATGTAGCCGAGCCCCCAGCGGACCTGCGTGGCGGGATCGGACCGACCGCCGAGGCCGGCGGGCTGTCCGGCCAGCGGCATCTTCGTCGCCGGCCGGGCCTGGGCGATCCCGTAGGCGAATACTGTGGCGTCCGGCGGGTCCAGGCCGCTCACCCGAGTGTCGGCGGTGTTGTTCCAGCCGCTCTCGCGCTCCCACAGCGCGTACAGGCAGTCCCACTGGCTGCCCGAGGCCCACCCGTAGCCGTCGGCGAGCTGCTGGCCGAGCGCCACGTTGCCGCCCGCGCTGGCCGGCGCCGCCGCCACGTCAGCCGGGATGCCGCCTCCGCTGCCGCCGCCGGCGTGGTGGCCGGCCTGGGTGAGCACGGCCAGCGCCAGCCCGCCGATCACGGCGGTCAGCAGGTAACGCCGGTCGCGGCGGCTCATCCGGCGGCGTATGCGGCTGCGGTAGCGGCGTGAGGTCATGGTCAGCCTTCCGCCGGGTCGGTGAAGCCGACCGGGTCGGTCAGCCCGCCCTGGCTGCCGGGCAGCCCGTAGGTGTCGTACTCGACGTTGGTCCCGGTCTCGTAGGCGTCGATCATCGTGTGCGTGGCCGGGTCGACCACGATGCCCACGTGCCCGGGCGCCGACCAGGTCCCGTCGGCCCCGGCGAAGAACACCAGGTCCCCGGGGGCCGGGGTGGCGACCTGCGGCCCGGCGGCCCACTGCTCCTGGCTGGTGCGGGGGATCGTGATCCCGGCCGAGGCGTAGGCCTGCTGCGCCAGCCCGCTGCAGTCGTATCCGTCCTGGCACGGCCCGGTGCCGCCCCACACATACGGGCAGCTCTCCGCCTCGCGCGCCTGAGCGAACGCGATCACCTGCGCCGCCACCGAGCCCGGGGGCGCCTGCGCATCCGCGGGCGCTACAGCCGCGGGCGCTGCGTGGCCGGCCGAGTTCATCAGCGCGGCCAGCAGCAGCCCGGCGATTGCCGGGGCGGCCAGGTCCCTGCCGGTCAGTCGGCGGTGACGGCGCAGGTAGCGTCGGCGGTAGGTCATGACGTCCACGGTCTCCGTGGGTGCGGGGCGCCCTCGGCCTTGCCCGCCCAGTCGTGATCGCGGGGGCCGCCACACCTGCACCCGCCGCACGACAGCACCTCGCCGCGGGTCGACGGCTCGCGGTTGCCGCGGCACTGGTGGCTGCTGAAGCGGCCGTTTTCGCCGTCGCGGTGGGCGGCAGCCTCGATCTCGCCGGGCATCAGGTACCCGGTCATGGCACGCTCACCGCCTGGCGGACGAGCACAAAGACGTTGGGCGGCCATCCGGCCCAGTCACCGACGCCCCGGATCGCCACGTCCGCGGCGGCGGGGAACGCGATCTCGTTGCCTACGCGCACCAGGGCGGCCGCCGCGTCGCGGCCCCGGCCTGAGCTGAGGGACTCCAGCCGGCCGTCCGGGAGCACGACGACGCCGTGCCAGGTGCGGCACGGCGGCTCGCCGACGTCGGCGCCCCAGCAGTGGTAGGCGGGGTTCGACTCGGCCACGAGGATGCCGGCCTGGTCGCCCTTCGCGACGCGGGCCGGGTGGGCCGCGAGCCACGCCACCTCGGCGGCGTACTGCGCCCCGGCGGGTGCCATCGTGCGCGGTGCTGCCGGCCCGGGCGGCGGGGCGGTGCCCAGCCAGTACAGGACGCCCGCGATCGTGGCGGCTACGATTGCCGCCACGGCCAGCACCGGGCGACCCCGCCTGCGCCCTGTGGGCTGCCGCACGGTCACGGCATACTCACCGCCCCGGCCACCAGCACCTCGGCGGGAGCGTCGTTGCCGTCATCACCGGGTGCGCCGACCGGCAGGTCCGGCGCGGGGAACTCGATCTCGTCGCCGACGGCGGCCAGCTGGGCCATGCCGTCGTCGCCCTGATCGGAGGTCACCTGCACGATCCAGCCGCCGGGGATGACGACCGTGCCATGCCAGGTCCGGCACCACCCGGCGCAGACATAGCCAGGGCTGGATTCGCGCACCAGGATCCCGGCCTGCATGCCGGCGGCGGGCCGGACCGGGTGCGCGGCGAGGTAGGCCGTTTCGGCGGCCCAGGCCGTGCCTGCGGGCGTCCGGTGACGGGCCGGCGGCGGGGTCGGCGGCCCCCAGAACTGGCCCTGGCCGCATCCGGTCATCACCGCGGCTAGCGCCCCGGCTGCGATGGCTGTGGTCATTACGCGCTTGGTCATGCGATCGCCCTGTCGCTCGCTGCGCGGATTTCGCACCAGGTGACCCGGCCGCCGTCGGCCTGCTCGCAGCCCCAGGCGGCCGACACGGCGCCAACGATCGCCAGCCCGCGGCCACGGGTGCTGTCGGCGGCGGCCCGCCGCGCCCGCGGCCTGCCGCCGCTCCCGGCATCGGTCACGGCGATCCGCACGCCGCCGCCCGCCTGCTGGACGGTGACCGTGAACGTGCCGCCGGGCAGCCCGGAGCGGGAGTGGCAGATCGCGTTGGCCGCCAGCTCGCTCACGCACAGGGCGGCCTCGTCTGCAGCCGGGTGGCCGGCCAGCGCCTGCAGCACCACCGCCCGGGCCATCCCGGCGGCTTCCGGCACCCCGGGCAGCACAACGCTGGTCACAGCGCGGATACTGAAACGCCCGTTTTCGGCGTGGCGGGGGCTCATGACCGGCTCCCGGTAAGGCGGGCGCGCTCAGCCTCGGCCCTGGCGGCAGTGGTGACCGCGACGAACCTGCGGGGGACCCCGTGGCTGACGATGTGGTCGCTCGCCCAGGTGGCCTCGTCCTTGTCGGCGGCGGGCAGGAACCACACGCCTCCGCCCGGGCACAGCGATAGGCACACAGCCCGCCCCGACGCCTCCCATAGGGCGATCGCCTGCGCCCACCACCCGGCTCCCTGACCGGTGGCGAAGACGCCGACCTCGCTGACCCGCACACCCCAGCCGCTGCTCATGACCACCCCCGGGCGCATTCGTTGCACTCCCCGATCGATCTGGGGATGCAGTAGTCCTTGACCTGGCCGCAGCTCGGGCAGGTCATCCGGGCGATCAGCGCGGCAGACAGGGCGCCCCACTTGGCCGGGGTCATCGGCCGCACCGGCTTGGCCTGCGCCTCGTCGTAGAGGTAGGCCACCCGGCGGGAGCGCCCGGCACGGCCGCTGCGGCCGCGTCCTCCGCCGTGCCACCACAGGATCTGGGCGGCGATGTCCTGCCCGCCCGGGCGCAGCCCCTTCTTGCGCAGCTGGCGCTTGGTCGCCAGGCCATCAGGCGCGAGGTGGTAGGGGAAGGTCGGCAGCCCGTAACGCTCGCCCTCGACGTCCAAAAACTCGGGCCGGATACCTCGGGCCACACAGGCCTCCGCCTGGGCTGAGCGCCGCTTCACGGCCAGCTCCAGATGTCGCCAGCAGCCGCATCGGCGACCGCGAACGCGTAGAGGAACTCCGCCCGGCGCAGGAACTCGCCCGGGTTGTCCACGCACGGGTCCGGCCGGGGCGGTTCGTTGCGCCTCCTGCACAGCTCGCTGTTGCGCGCTGACCGCTGCTGCTCCGGCACGCGTAGCCGCACCCGCAGGTCGGCCCGGTCAGCGGCCTGCCCGGCCCACTCCGCCGCCACCAGGGCATTGGCAGCGACCGCGGCCGGGTCATCGCAGCTGGTCAGGTCCCGGGCGATGTCCAGCAGCCAGGCGCGCTGCACGGGACGAAGGTTCATCGCGACACCACCCCAGGCCTTGGCTGCTGCTGGCGGACGCCTCGGGCGACGACCTGGGCGTTCCACACCGCCCACCGCGCCAGCGCCGGGTCGTCAGGCCGGATCCCGGCGTCGACCAGGTCCCGGGCCGTCTGGCAGCCCAGGCAGATCGCGTACGTAGCTCTCTTGGCCCGGCGGAACGGATCGCCGCAGCCGGCGCACTCCACGGCGTCCTCGTAGCGGCTGTGGTACAGCACCCGGGCAACGAGAGCCGGCTGCGCGAGCGGGGGAGCCAGGGTCGCGGCGGTCACCGGCCTGCCTCCAGCTGGCGGTCCACGGCCCTGATCGCGGCCTGGCACGCCGCCCAGTGCGCCGGGCTGTCGGCTCCCTCACCATCGCGCCAGGCGCCGTACACGGCACGCCGCAGCGGCGCCGGAACCATTCGCCAGTGCCCGGGGCACATCAGCCGCTCGGCTGGCGCATCCTGCCCGCACACCCGTACGGGGCAGCGGTGGCCGCCGTCATCGGTACGGGCGTGCGTCCCGTACCGGCGCCCGGCGCTCATGCCAGGCTCCCGGCGAGCTGGGCGTCCGTACGGGCAGCAGGGTCGGCCGCCGCACGGTGGGCGGCCGACCGGGCCTCGCGCACGAGCTTCTCGCAGTAGCTGCGCTTGCAGCCGGTCAGCTCCTGCAGCGCCGGGTAGTCCGGCCGCCAGGCCGGGTCGGCGACTATCTCGGCGGCCAGCTGGGTCACCAGCGCCTCGCGGTCGATGCCCGTGCCGGGCCGCCGGTCCCGCGGCGCGCTGGCCCGTACCGGGGGAGTCCGTACGGGGCCGGAGCCATCCGTACGGGGCGCGCTGTACGAGTCAGGCCCGTACGGCGCCAGCGCACCGTCCGGGCGGCTGTACGGGCGTAGGGCCGCAACCGGGGCACCGGCGGTACGGGCCTGCCGGGCAGCCATGCGCTGCGCCCGGGCATCCTCGCGGGCGGCGGCCTCGTCGGCGATCTCGTCGGCAGCGGCCCGGCACAAGTGGATCAGCCCGGCGCCGAAGCCGAGCGAAACCACCGGCAGGCAGGCCACCAGGACGACCACTGGCCACGGCGCCCGCACCGCGTGGGCGGCGGCCAGCAGGTGGTAGATCACCTGCCCGGTCATCCCGAGCGCGAGCGCACCGGCCGACGACCGGCGGGCGAACGTGCGTGCCCGGCTCGCCACCGCCCCGGTCGCGTCACCCAGCCTGATCCAGGCGCCGAGCGCGTACGACCCGTACGCCTCGATGCCGATCGGCAGAGTGATCGCGGTGTCCAGGTGCCAGCTGAACATCCCGGGCAGCGGCTGCACGAGGCCGAACCCGCACATGCTGCCGAGCCCCACCCAGCCGGACCAGACCGCCACCGCGGCCGGGGCGGCGATGATCAGCAGCGGCCAGCGTGCGACGCCCGTGCTGCCCGGGCTCATGACAGCCTCCAGGTGCGGGTGATGTCGGCGCACTCCCCGCCCGGCCACAGCTCGCGGTCGAGCGCCGTCAGCCAGCGCTCATCGCGGCGGCGCAGGCGCGCGCGCATGCTCTCGGGGTGGTGGCGGGGCTGGCCCAGCAGCCCCGGGGCCATTGCCAGAGCCCGCTGGCGGGTGACCAGCCGCCACGCGGCCGCCGCCATCCCGAGCAGCACGCGGCGCCAGCTCGGCATCGGGCGGGGAGCGCGCGGGCCGGGGCCGCCGGTCGTCACCTTGGTCATCCGGGCATCTCGATCCCGAGTTCGCGGGCGAGCGCGACGTACTCGTCGGCCAAGTCGAGGTCGGCGGCGTGGGCGTCACACAGCAGCGCCGGGTGCGCGTCGCAGTCCGGGCAGGCGAAGTCCGGCGTCCGGTACTTAAGCGCGTCGGCCAGGGCCCGGGCCAGCACCTCACGCTGTCCGGCGGTAAGGACCCCGGCCTCGGCCGCGGTGGCGGTCATGACACCCTCGCCCGGCTCAGGAGCTTGTCCAGGGCGTTGCGGCTCAGGCCGAGCCGTTGGGCGGCCAGCTCGCGGTCCGGCACGCCGAAGCCGCCCAGGAGTTCCCGTGCGTCTTCCAACCGCCCTGTCGGCGGCGTCCGGTGCGGGCGGCTCCAGTTGCTCACCGGGCAGGCGGGGTCGTCGATGTAGTGGGGGTCGCCTGGGTCGTCATCCCAGGCCAGCGGCGGCGCCCAGCCGCGCGCCACGGCGGTGCGCAGCGCGTCCTGGCAGCCGCCGGGCATATCCCACAGCTCGTCGTACAGGTCGGCCACCGCGACGGCCAGCGGCGCCGGGATCCACGCTTGCCCGTGGCCGTCCCGGAGCCGCCGCAGCAGGGCTCGGTCGGCCGCGGCCGGGCCATCGTCTGGGAGCCGGGCGGCCAGGGCCGCGCAGTCCCAGCGCATCCGGGCCAGCGCGCGCAGGCGGCGCCGGGTGCCCGTTGCGTCGACGCTCGTCGGCCAGCCCAGCCGGGCGGCCATGCGCGCCGACATCGCGGAGGTGCCCGGCACGCCCGCCAGCTCGCGGTGCAGCCGGCCCACCGCCTCGGTGAACCCGTCCGGCAGCGGGTGCAGCGTGCCGTCCTGCGCCTGGCGCACCACGTGCGGGGCGACACCCAGCCGCCTGGCGAGGTAGGGGCGGGAATGCGCCATCGCCGCCAGCCACCGCAGCTGGCCGGCGACCTGCGGCCGGCGCAGCCGCTCGGCCGCGGCCGCCGCGCGCCGACACTGCAGGTGATGGCAGCCGCCCGCACCGCAGGCGGCCAGGGACAAGCCCGGCGCCGGGCCGCGGTCATCGCGGGACGCGCGTCTGCCCGCTGCCAGGCCAGGCTCGCACGGCAGGCTTTCGAACATCGGGTGCGGTCCTTTCGCAAGCGAAGGTCCGGTGGTGGCGCCAGGGAACCCGGCCCCTGCCGGGCCTGGTGGTGGGTAGTCGCAACCAGCGCGGATCTGTGCGGGGACGCAGAACTGTCCGGCTGGCCGCGGACGCGTCAGGCCCGCCGCGTCGAGCGCTCGAGCGCGGCCAGGCGACCAGGCGCGCTGCCCGGTTCGTCGCGATTGGTCAGCTCGCTGGCGCGTTCGACCGCCAGCTCATGCTGGCCGTGCATGCCACGGAGGTCCTGGCCCGGCTACCGCACGTCCTGGCGCAGATTCCGGTCAAGACCTGGCCAGTCCAGTGGCCGGAATCCGGCCGCCGTCGGTCTCTTGGGCTCCGTGCCGGTGCTCGCCGTCACTCCTGCGCGGCGGCGAGCCGGTGCCAGGTCAGGTGGCCCTGCCGCTCGGCGTTCGCGTCCTGGTAGGTGGCGTGCTCGGCACCCGCCCAGCCGCAGCCCGGGAGATGGCAGCGGGCACGGAACACCTTGTCCACACTCACGGCGTTAGCACGGATCTCGGCCACGGATTCACCTGCCAGTATCAAGGACCGGCGGCGAGAGCACCGCGCGGGGCATGATGAGCACCTCCTGGCGGGCCGCGGCGCCGCGCCCGCCCTGCCGTCGTGCCGACCGGTCACCGGTCGCCGTCCAGGTAGGCCCGCGCCAACAGCCGCGACGCGGCATCGGACCAGAACACCCGCGACGGCCTGCGGGCGCTCAGGCTCCGGGCGAGCCCCGACCGCAGCACGGCCGCCAGCGCGGCCGCCGCGGTCGGGTGCCCGGTGCAGGTGATCGGGGTTCCGGGCCTGGCGTGCCAGCTGGCCCGCCAGGTCTCCCCGTCGTGCTCTATCGTCCCCGCGTGCTGGCCGGCGACCAGGATCCGCAGCACGCCGGGAGTCTCCTGCTCGCCGGGCAGCTCGCCTTGTGCCGACACTGACACCGGCCGCGGGCCGCTCACCGGGCACCGTCCACGCCGCCGGGCCCGCACCGCCCGTCGTCCCTGGGTCTGTGGGGCGCAGGCCCGCAGGTCTTCGGCCTGCCAGGAACGACATCGGGGTGGTTCTGGCCCGGCTGGAGGATCGGGCCTTCCAGGGTGTGCCCGCACGCGGCGGCGAACGCTGCGGCAGCGTGCCAGCGGTGAGCGTGACCCAGATGCGCCAGCCCGAACATGTCCTCGCCGAGCGCCACGGTCAGGTCGAGGATGCGCCGCTGGCTCGAGGAAGCGGGCAGCATCCGGCCCTCCCTGCCTTGGTAGCCGCGCCCGATGAACTCGCGGGCCTCGTACCAGTTGATGATCGCGACCAAGCCCGGTGCCCGCTGGCTGATGGCGGCGCCGCGGAAGTCAGGGCGGCGCAGCCAGGTCTCGTGCCAGATCAGCAGCTCAACCGCGGCCTGCTCATGCGCTGTGCACCCGCGTGCCCAGCTGCGCAGCCCGGTCACCAGGTCATCGAAGCTGATCTCGGTCACCTCAGCCCCTTTCGATGCGGGTCAGGACCGGGATGACGGCCCGGTTCAGCTCGGCCACGACCGCCTCGGCGGCCATCCGCGCGGTGTGCTCAACCTCCCCCGGTCGGCGGGCAGCCGAAGGCGCGTCCGGGAGTCGCGCGGCCGGGATGGCGAACATCAGCCGCAGCGACGCCAGCGCGAAGCAGTTCCTGGCGAATTCGTCGCCGTACGGGTCGCGTGGGTAGTCTCCGGTCCACGAGCGCTCGTACGGCCACGACCGCCAGTGGCGCTCGCCGTCGTAGCCATGCGCGAGCGCCCTCGGCTGCGAAGTGGCCAGCGTGACCACAGCGATCAGAGGGCAGCCCTCGGCCTCGTAGTCGACCTGCAGGTCGACCGACATGACCGGCGCGTGCCAGTCCGCGAACGGCGGTGACATCACCGGCCCGGTAGCGGTCCGCCACGCGAGCTCAGCGAAGTGGCCGGCCAGGTTGGTCTCGTACGTTCCGTCCCAGGTTTTCTGGAACTCCTGCATGGCGCCTCGGACGTACGCGCCGTACCGGGACTTGCCGTCGGAGGCACGGTCCCGGTCCCACTCATAGTCGATCCAGAAAGGCTGATCAGGCATCGTGGAATCTCCTTCTCACGGCCAGCCGACCGCGTAGTCCCCGTTCTCCGCGACCAGGCGCCTGCCCGCGCTCCGGCGGGGCGCCGGTGTTGTGGCGGTCATCGGAGCGGTGCCTGCTCGGAGACGATGACCCGCCGGGTGACCACGGTCAGCCGGCCGATCACCGCGGTCAGCTGGCTGCGGGTGACCCGCCCGGCGGCGCAGGCGGCCAGCCACCGGGCAAGATGGTCCCCGCGCGGGTAGTACTGCTGGCAGGGCTCGGCTGGCCGCGCCCAGCACAGCGGGCAGCTGACCTGCCGGACATTCGCTGGCGGTGCCGCCTGCGAAGCGGCGACGGCAACGGCGGCAGGCATGTGACCCGTGCTCCTGTCCGTTCCCGTGACGCGGATCTGGTCCTGCCGGGCGGCCCGGTACCACAGCCGGTTGCCCGGTATCCGTGACGCAGCCGTGGCCAGGCAGGCTCGTCATACTCGGGTCGGCATGACTGGGAAGACCAGCACCGGGTGCACGGGTTCTGAGCGCGTGGCCGACAGCTGTTCCGCCCGTGCCGTGCCAGCCGATGGACGGTCAGGGTGTGGCCTTCCACCAGGACGGCAGCTTCCGCCCACCGGAGCCGCGGTTAATGATGTCTATGGCGGCGGCGGCGACGCACTGGGCCTGCGGACTTCCGGTGTTCTGCCGTAGCTGCCCCGCCCGGCTCAGCAGACCGGACACCCCGCCGTGCGCCGATGACAGCCGATCGATGGCGTGCTTCTCGTCGAGTTGCCCGTCGTAGCGCTGGCAGAGCAGACCGATCCCGTCGATCACTGGGCCGTCCAGGCCTGACTCACCGTAGGCGTCGCGGATGATCCGCAGTGCCCTGGCCAGGACGGCAGGCCCGCGGGCATATACCCGGACCAGGGTCCCGGTCGCCGAAATCCCGCCGCTTCCACGGCCCTGGCAGATCCTCAGGCCACTGGCGCGCACGATCCTGTCGACGTCGCCCTCGGTCGTCCGCCCGGCTTGCACGGCGACCTTGAACTTGTCGAACGAGCGTACGGTCAGGGTGTCGTTCAGGCTGAGGAACAAATCGGCCTCCTCGGCCTCGGACAGCCCCTCGTAGCACCAGCACTGGACCTGCTGGCCCTCCCAGGAACCGAGCCAGATTTTCAGCGCCTCGATCCGGTGCTGGCCGTCGCCCAGGTAAAACCAGTCGCCCCGGTTGCTGACGGTCGGGGTGCCCATCCGCTCCACGTCGAACGCGGCCGCCAGCTTGGCCACCCACAGCGGGCGCACCTCCCGCTGGGCGAGCGGGTTGACTCGCATCCGCTCCAGCGGCACCCACCGCAGCCGGGCGTCGCGCTCGACGCGCCGGGGCGGCTGTTCGCTGCCGCTGGCAGGGACATCCGCCGTGCCGTCACCGGTGGTCTTCGGCCCAGACTTGCCGTTCACTGCTGCGCCACCTCCTTGATCTGGCGAGCGAACCTGGAAAGCGCCCGGGCCGACCGGGCGATCGATGCCGCCCACCCGGCCGCCTCGGCCGGGTCCAGCTCGGCCAGGCTGGCGAGCTCGATGCTCATGGCGATCCCCTCGAGCTGGCTGGTGATCTCCCGCACGATCCGCGTCGAGTCAAGGCGCCTGGTGCGGCCGACCACCGCGTCAGCCGGGATCTCGATCTGGTGGTCGCGGGCGATCTCCCGGACCCGCCGGTCGCTGATCCCCAGCAACTCGCCAATCTGCCGCGAGGACATCCGCCTGGCGGCATAACGAGCGATCATGTCACGGCGCGCCTGCCTGGCCTGCGGGGACCAGTCCGCAGGGCCGGGAACCTGCTCACCTGCTCCCGCCGACTCCGGGCCGCGGCGGGCTGGCTCCGGGCCGCGACGCTGGCGGATCTTGCGCACCAGGTTCGACCGGGACAAGTTGCCCTCCTCCTTCGCGTCGGCCAGCGCCTGCTCGAACATCTCCTGAGGCACGCCGTCGGTCAGGTGGTAAATCCCGGCGCCGTTGCCGGTGAGCTCGTCCTCGGTCGCGAAGTCGGTGGGCGATGCCACCAACCCGTTGTTACCGGGTTGGTGGACCACCCGGGACTGTCCCTTGCTCCGGATCTCGCCGTCTTGCTGGCCGCGGCGGATCGCCACCCCGATGCCCCGCTCGGCCCGGCGGATGATCTCGGTCGCGGCGAACTGAGCGTCCTTGCCGAGCTGGCGGGACATCGCATAGACGCGGATCGCCTCCGCCCGCGACTTGCACTCGGCGATCTGCGCGATGTCGCCATGGTCCAGGGCCTCCCGCAGCCAGCCCTTGGCCCGGTCGCACGCCTGGATGATGAACTCGCCCGGATCAGCCGCCAGGTCCAGCACCGACGGCTCGACGGCCAGGGCCAGCCCGCCGCTCATCTGCGCCCGCGCCCTGGCCGTCTTGGCCGGTCGTGGTACGGCGAGGCCGGGTCTGGCTCCATGCGTTCGAGCCACCTGTCGCCGAACGCCTGACACAGCCACTCCCGCTCCCACGCGCCCCTGCGGTAAACGCCCTGCTGGACGTGATCCAGCAGCTTGCCAACCACCGCCGGAAGGTCGGGAAGCCCCTGTTCCGGGTCGATCAGGGCCGACAGCCGCTTAGCCACCCAGGACGGAACCGTGACCGTGATGGTCACCTCAGGATCAGTTCTGGCCATCCGGGATGCCCCTCACAACGGCCAGGCCGCGCCCGCAGGACCCGGCCTGACGAGCGGCGGTCGCTTCCCCGCCCAGGCGCGGTCCGCCAGGCAGCCTGCTCCTCTCAGTTTGGATCTCCCACCGCGGGTTACCACTTCGCCGGGAGTCGGCCAGTGCGGCGGGCGCTCAGCATCGCCAGCCACAGCTTGTACTGGCGTTCGCCGAGGTAGGCAACCCGCGACAGGTCCACCCCGCCAGCCCGCACGCCCCACAGCGCCGCCGCGGACGCGATCAGGAACCGCTCGGTCGACGACCAGCCCTCGCCCAGCACGGCGGCCCAGTCGACCCCGCCCCGGTCGGCATGGCGGTGGAACTCCGGCCGCGCGGCAATCTCCTCATAGCCGAGGAATACCGCCACCGCGGCGTGCTCACCCGAGCCCGCGTCTTGCCTGATGTAGGACTCGCGCAGCGCGGCGACATCCGCGGGGCTCACCTGAAAGCCCTCATCACGCCGCCGCGCAGGCGAAGCGCGCAAGATCATCGAGGGCCCACAGTTCCGGCGCCCATCCGTCGTCGAAGTGAACCCAGACCGCCAGCCGCCCTCCCGCCCAGCGGATGACTCCCCGCACCGTGGCCAGCCAGCCTTCCACAGCCACCCGGCACCCGCTGACGAACCAGCGCAGCACCACCCAGGGCCGGATCCCGCCATGGCGGCAAATCTCCTGCTCCTCGCGCCGACCGATCTCCTGGTCGCGGCGGCGCGTCTCCTCCTGCGCCGCCATCGAAGGTGCCTGTGAGGTCCAGTCACAGCCAGGCGCCCGGTAGGGCCGGTGCCGCCCGCGGTGGCGGTGCGGATGCCGCTCGCAGCCCTCCAGCCGGGCCGGGCGTTCCACCTCAGCCGGGGTCGGCTCAGCCGCTGGGACGGCCGCGTGCGGCGCACCTGCTGCCTCCGCGACCGGGTGCACCACTCCTGTAGCCGCGGCAGCAATCGCGCCGCGCCGACGGCAGCCCGGCCCGTGGACAACCCGTACCGTCGCGCCGATCACCACCGGCCCACGGCACGATGGGCACCGCGCGTCCGGGCCGAGCTTGTGACATCCGTGCTGCAGCGTGCGGACCGCCTCCCGCCGGTGGCTGCCTTCTAGCCGCGCACGCAACACCGCCCCGGCGGCGGCCACCTGCGGTTCCTGTACGGTCACGGTCGTCATGCCCCTACTCCCTCCGGACGGCCCGCGCGAGCAGCGACGCCGTCTCCAGGCGGCTGGCCGCTGCCCTCGCACCGCACCATCAGGCCGCTGACGGGGTCCCACCGGTTATGACGGCACATCACGTCACCCTTAGGCGCCACGCGCCGCTCCGACCGCAGCCCGGGCACGCCCCCCACAACCGGTCCCGCGACCGCCATCACGCCGCACCCGCCGCACCCGCCGCCACCCCGGCGACAGCCTGGTCGCTGGACATCCCGGCGCCCGACGCGTCTGCGGCCGATGCGGCCCACCTTGCGGTGTAGTCCGCCAGGCAGATGGACGTTCCGGCGTTGAGCTCGGCGAGCAACTCCAAGACGAACCGCTTCGGGACCCGCACCATCCGCTGCCTGCGCCCTCGGCGCAGCTCGATCGATGGCAGCTCCCCGTCACGCACCATCCGGTCGACCGTCTGCCGGCTGATGCCGGTCAGCGCCTCAACCTGCGGAGGTGACAGCAGCGCCGGCAGATCCACGTGCTCATCACCGGTGGCTGGCTCTGCCATTCGCGGGCCCGGCCGCGGTGACAGCCCAGCCGCCACTGCCCGGACCACCGCCTCTAGCACTGCTGGCGGCACCTCCGCCGGGACGGGAACGGTTTGCAAGCTGAGCACCTCCCAGAACTCCCTGAGCGGTCGCGTCTCCAGGAGCGGCCTCGTTGAAAACAGCTTTCAGCTCATAGTGCACCTAGCACACCTAGTACGTCAAGTCGCGCTTCAAGATTTCCCAACCCCCGGTGTGCTGTACTTAGTGCGCAAGGTTCCAGCGAGCCAGCCCCGGAGGGAACGCGGTGACGGCAATGTCTGGCGTTCCGGCGTATCTCCAGGTGGCCGCTGACCTCCGCGCGAAGATCACAAGCGGTGCGCTCCCGGCCGGGAGCCAGCTACCGTCAATGACCCAGCTCCGCGAGATGTACCAGGTCTCCAACACCGTCATCCGTGACGCGCTCAACGAGTTGCGGCGCGAGGGCCTCACCGTGGGCCAGCAAGGGAAAGGCGTGTTCGTCCGGGACGCGCCGCCAGAACCCGCGCCGTCGAGCGAGGCCCGGCTGCTCGTCGAGCGCCTCGACGAGCTCACTCGCACCGTCCGTCGGCTCGACGAGCGCCTTCCTCGGCTTGAGCAATCCGTCCAGCGGCTCGACGAGCGGACTTCTCGGCTCGAGCAATCCGCCGGTCAAGAGCAGCAGCCTCCGCCGCCAGCCACTCCAGGCGCAGGCTAAGCACCCTCAACTCCGCTGCACTGGTAGCACTGTGGCACAGCCCGGCCGACGCAACATGCCGAGATCGCCCCGGCATGAGTCGTCCGGGACGGGGGACGGCATCCAGATGCCGGCTCATCGCGTTACCTGGTCACGCTCGGCAGAGAGGTCCGCCAGCGGCGCGGGCTCTGGTGGCTTGCCCCTACGAACGTAAAGGCCAAGAATCTCGCCGACGATGGCCGCCAGGAAGGTCGACCCCGGCTTCGAAAGGTCGGTCGGGTGTGCCTGGTGGATGCCGACCACAACCAAGACGAAGAGCACCGCGAGCACCAGGGCAGTCCCGAGGGCGATCGCGGCAGCAATCGCGAGGACAAGCATGTGCACCTCACCCCTATCCAGCAAAGTGAGGCATCCTGGGACTTACAGGCCGCGCAGCAAGCGCTGAATTCGCTGACGCGATCGAGCGCTTGCCGCGGCGCGATCGTGAAATTGAACGGGATGCCACGCCAGTGATGTTGCGATGTCGGGCCAGGTGTCCGCGATGGCTGACAGTGCCATATGACAATCTCCGACACCTCGCCGCCCGAACCTGATAAGCCGAGTGACGTCGTGACAGACGACATGGTCACAACAGCGAACCGGGATCTTGGCGCGCGCCTGGCTACCCTCCGGGAGGCTGCCGGTTACACCCAGACGAGCCTGGCGCGGCTGGTCGGTTACTCCCGAAGCACGGTCGCGAACGCGGAAGCCGGGCAGGGGGCTGGCCGGCACTTCTGGCAGATGTGCGATCAGGCACTCGGCGACAGCGCCGGCTTCGCGGGCCTGTGCGACGAAATCAGAGCGCTCCGTCGGCAGCGCCAGGGGGCGGTCGCGGAGGCTGGGCGCCGCCAGCGGGAGGCCGAAGCTCAGCGGTGGCGGCAGCACCTTACTTCTGCCACGACCACGAACGCAGACGTGCGGGGTCCTAACCGCGCAAAGACATGGCCCGACAGCTTAGCGAACGCTGGCGAGCACGACGCCGCGGCGCAGGCCGAAGACACCGAGGGGCCGGATCACCGGGAGCGTCTGCCATCCTGGGCATTGCCGGTCCCTACCCTGGAGCCTTATATGGTCGATCGACCCTCCGATCTCGATACGCTGATCTCGCAGCTCACGGGTGCCGCGGAGCCGACGGCAGCCGCCAGAGTGGTCACTATCGCCGGACCCGGAGGGTTCGGGAAGACGACCCTAGCCAGCCAGGCGTGCCACGATCCGCGCGTTACCGGAGCGTTCGCCGAGATCTTGTGGGTCGAGACAGGGGAGCACTGCACGCCTGCGCGACTCGTCCAGCTCGTTTCGGATCTTTGCGTGCACCTGGAAGGAGAACGCCCCCCGTTCTCTGATGCTGAGCAAGTCGGCTTCCACCTGGCACGAGTCCTTGCGGACCGCAGGGCCCTGATAGTGATCGACAACGTGTGGTCGGCTGCTGACCTCTCGCCGTTCTTGCTCGGCGGACCGAAAACGGTCCGGCTGGTAACGACCCGCAACGCGCGCGTCTGCCCCTCAGATGCGCAGCAGCTCCGCCTCGGCCCGATGACCGGCGGCGAGGTCCGGGAACTGCTGCACAAGACGGTCCCTGCGCTCCCGCTCGAGGACACGGCGAGGCTCGCCGAGCTCTGCGGCGGCTGGCCGTTGCTTGCCTCGGTGGTCGGCTCGGCCCTCAGCCAGGACGTCGCCGCGGGAGCCCGGCCGGGTCAGGCAGCCTCAGAAGCAGGCCAGGCGCTGGGCGCGATCGGGCCGGCGGCGTTCGACGTTTGGGATTCTGACCAGCGGAAGAACGCCATTGGTCACGCGATCACTGCGAGCCTGCGCAGCGTCGAGGAGCACGTCAGGATCCCTGGCGGCCCGGATTTGAGGGAACGGTACCTGTCGCTGGGGATCTTCCCGGCGGCGACGCCGGTTCCGCTCCCGGTGCTGTCCACCTGGTGGACGGGCGAATACGGGTGGACGGCCAGCGCAGTGCGGCAGTTCTGCCGGGTGCTCGCTGACAGGTCCCTGATCGACTCCTACCTTGCCGACCAGGACGCCGTTCTGCTCCATGACGTCTTCCGCGGGTACCTGCGTCATCTGATCGGCGACGACTGGCCCGAGTTGCACCGCTCCCTGGTGGCTTCCTACCGGCGGCTGGCCGACGCCGGCTGGGCCGAGCTCGGATTCGAGCACGGCTACGTGTGGCGCCAGCTTCCCCATCACCTCTGCGAGGCCGGGCTTGCCGATGAACTCGTCGGCCTGCTCGCTACTCCCGACTACATCGTCAGGAAGGCGGCCCACTTCGGTCACGAGTCTCTCGTCATCGACAGGGTCGCACTCAGCCAGGCCAGCCAGACGGATGCCGAACCCTGGCACACAGCCGGCGTTCTCACCGATGGCGGGCGGCTCCTGCACGGCCTTGCCGCTGAGCGCGACATCGCGGCGTCGCTGCTTGCCGCCGCCTGCCGCGACGGCGCGGCCAGTGCGGCTACCCGCCAGCTGCGCGACATGGTGGGCGACCAGGGGTTTGACGTCCGCTGGTCCATCACAGAAGACGCAGACCACCGCGGCCACACCGGCGCGGTGACCGCGGTCGCAGCGCACGGCACCGCGCTCGTGTCCGGAGGCGAGGACGGCACCGTGCGGATCTGGGATCTCACCGGGATCCAGCCTGGCCGCCAGCGTCGCGGCCACGCGGGCTGGGTGTACGCGGTGGCGATCTCACGCGATGGGGAGACCATCGCCTCTGCTGGGGACGATGCGACTATTCGCCTTTGGCAGCTCGCGACCGGTGAGTCCACCGGCATCCTTACTGGCCACCTGCGGCGAATCCGCAGTCTCGCGTTCACCGCGGGCGGTCAGCTGGTGTCCGGCGCCGAAGACGGCCAGGTCTGCCTCTGGGACACCAGGCGTGGCAGCCTTATCCGCGCGATGCGCACGCCGGGCTGCCCGGTTTGGGCGGTTGCCATTGGAGCAGGAGACACGCTCGTCGCGGCTGCTGGCGAGGATGAGTTCGTCCGGTTGTATGAGCTGGCCAACGGTGAGGTGCTCGCCGAGAAGGCGGCGCACCGGGACTGGATCCGCGCCCTAGCGTTCGCCGATGACATGCTCATCACCGGGTCGGGTGACCAGTCTGTGCGGGTGTGGCGGGTCTGCGGGCCTGAGCTCATTCTGGCCGAGGCGATTGACACCGGGGCACGGGTCCGCGCGGTCGCCGTGTCGCCCGACGCCAGGCTGATCATTGCTGCTGGCGAAGACGCGACGCTGCGCGCCTATACCGGCGACGGCATGGCGGGGGAGCAGCCGCTTCCGGCTGGCATTGACTGGATCCGGGCCGTCACCCTGCTGCAGGACCGCTCGGTTATCGCCGGCTGCGAGGATGGCAGCGTCCGCATATGGGACGGCCGTGGCCTCACCGTACTCGGGCACGGGTCGCACACCACCTGGTCGACCGCCTCCGCCGGGGCGCATGCCCTGCTTGGCAGCGCCGATGGAACCGTCGAGTTGCGCGACATGGCTAGTTCCGAGCCAACCCGGAGTCTCCAGGCCGGGGAAGGCCGGGTGTGGTCGCTGGCCGCCGCGGGCTCCGGCCTCGTGGCTGCGGCCTGCGGTGACGGAAGCGTCCGCGTCTGGTCGCTGACGCGCCCCTGCACGCTTCGCCTGAACGAGGAAGAACGGCGAACCTGGTCGGTCGCGCTGAATCAGGCCGGTACCCGGCTGGCCGCCTCCAGCACGGGCGGCATCATCCGGGTGTGGGACCTCCCCTCCGGCGAGAAGCAGTGGGAATGCCAGGCTCATGAGGGCAGGGTCCGGTCCATGGCCTTCGATGCCAGCGGCAGCCTGCTGCTGACAGGCGGCGGGGACGGCAGGGCTCGGCTCTGGCGGTTCCCGGGCGGGGAGCTGGTCGCCGAGTTCGCTCACGTCCCGAGCTGGATCCGCGCCGTCGCCCTCGACGCCTCCGCCACCAGGGTCGCGCTCGGCTGCGGACCCGGTGACATATACGTGCATGACATCCACGGCGGCCAAGGCCTTGCCGAGCTGCACGGCCATAACGGGCGGGTGCTCCTGGTCGGCTTCACCGCAGATCCCGACGTAATCGTCTCGGCCGCGGCCGACGGCACCATCCGGTCATGGTCGCTGGCAGGGCAAAAGCAGCTCGCGCAGATCCGCATTGACGCCTCGCTCCAGGCCGCGGCACTGGATGCCGAGGGCGGGATCGTCCTCGCGGCGAGCGCCGGCGGAACGATGGCCATCCAGATCCCCACCGTTATCGGCACGGAGTAGCCGCATGCACACACGCCAGGAAGACAGCCGGCCTGCATTGCCGCAGGAACTGCTCAACAACGATCCCGGGGGATTCGCCTGGGGAGTGTGGCACGACCGGACGCCCAAGCTGGTCACCCAGATCCGCGACGCTCACCCCTACGGGCCGACGCAGCGCCGGGCGCTGGAAGGGTTGCTCGAGGAGATTGCGTCCGGCGTGATGGAACCGCTTGGCTCGCATGCTCACGACCACAAGACCTGGGCCGCATGGGGTGCGGGTTACTTCGGCAGACGTTGGCTCGATGCGCCGTTCCTGTGGTCGGAGTCGTATTTCTACCGGCGGCTATTGGATGCGGTCAGCTTCTTCGAACCCGGCCCGTGGCGCTGTTTCGACCCGTTCGAGTACCTGAAGACCGCGGAGCTTCGCGACCCCGCGCTGGAGCCCGACCTGGCGGCGCTCGATGACCTCCAGCACCTCGACGCCCGCAGCCTGCAACGGGCCATAATGCTGGCGTCGCTGTGGGGAAACCGCGCCGACCTGGGCTTCCGGATGGGCACGTCGGCTCCGGGCGATCCCGCGTCGGCTGCAGTGATCATCGACCAGAGCGCCGAGATCTGGGCAGCTCTCGGCCTCGGTACCACCGCCGTCGTGGTCGCCGATAACGCGGGTAGGGAACTGCTCGCTGACCTCGTTCTCATCGACTACCTGCTCGCCCACAGGCACGCAGCCTCGGTCAGCCTGCACGTCAAGCCCTATCCCTACTACGTATCCGACGCGACGACGGCCGACGTGGTTGCCTGCATGCGGCGGCTTGCCGCCACCCCGGGCAGCGCGGCGGAGATCGCCCACCGGGTGCATGCCGCCATGACCGAGGGCAGAGTCAGCCTCTATACCCATGAGTTCTACTGCGCGCCCTGGCCGTTCGATCGCATGCCCGCCGACCTCGCCGCCCAGTTCGATCGTGCGTCGCTGACCATCCTCAAGGGCGATCTGAACTACCGCCGGCTGATCGGCGACCGCGACTGGCCGCCCACCACCCCGTTCGCGGCACTGACGTCATACTTCCCTGGCACGGTGGCCGCGCTTCGCACTCTCAAGTCCGACGTCATCGCCGGCCTGGACCCGGCAACGGTTGCCGAATTCGACGCCTCCGGGCAGTCCTGGCGCACAGACGGTACCCACGGGCTCATCCAGGTAAGCCACTCGTAAACCGTCCCTGGCCACAGGATGGCCGCGCGTGGCATCGTTGCCCCCATGCTCGAGCACCACAGGGATTCCCGGGAGCGGAGCGGCGACAGGACGCGGCGGCGCTCGCGGCGCGTCTCCCTGGCTCCGAGCGCTCCGGCATATACTGTTAACGTCGATCCGAACATTCGTTCGAGTAGGAGCGACAATGGGGCAGGTTGAGCTCCTCGCGATGTGCCGAGTACGGGGGGTGTCGTGGCACTTCCTGGCACGAGAGGCCCAGCGAACCGACGGCATGGAGCGCCTGGGTGCCGGTTCCTCGATCGAGCAGAGCGACGAATCGGCGCGGACCCTTGAGCTGCTGACGAGCGCGCGCGACGAGCTCACCGACCACCGGCGGGCCGTGGAGGAGATGCTCGAAGCGGCCGAGACCGAGGGCGTCCGACTCACGACCGTCCTAGACGATGACTACCCGGTGAACCTCCGTACGATTTACAACCTGCCACCGTTCCTCTTCTACCGAGGGAGCCTTCGGCCCGAGGACGCGTTCTCCGTCGCCGTCGTCGGGACACGGCAGGCGAGCCCGGAGGGCGTCAGCCGTGCCGAGCGCATGGCGCGACTCCTCGTCGAGGCCGATGTCACCGTGCTGTCGGGCCTCGCGCGTGGCATCGACACTGTGGCGCACCGAGCCTGCCTCGAGGCAGGCGGTCGAACCATCGCGGTGCTCGGCTCCGGCATCCGCCGGGTGTATCCAGCGGAGAACGCGGAACTCGCCGAGCGGATCGCGGCAAGCGGAGCAGTGGTCTCGCAGTTCTGGCCAGATGCTGCCCCAACGTCGTACACCTTCCCGCGGCGGAACGTCGTGACCTCGGGCATGAGTCAGGGAACCGTGGTCATCGAGGCTTCGGCGACCTCCGGGGCCAAGATGCAGGCGCGCCTCGCCATCGAGCATGGCAAGCAGGTGTTCCTGCTGCGCAGCCTCGTCACGGAGCGGGAGTGGGCGCGCCGTTACCTGGAGCGACCCCGTGTCCACGAGGTATCCGACGTCGCCGACATCCTTCGGCTCCTCCGATCCCCCGAGGAGCAGCGCGAGCGCGCGACGCAGCGCGTGGAGCTCCCCCTCGCCCTGTTCTGACGTGGACGAGCGTCTCAAGCAGGTGCCGGGATTTGGCCGGTGCGCGAGATGTCTGTACAACACGTCGGGGCCGGCGGAGCTGTGCTACGCGTGCGCTCGGCGCACGATGGAACCGCTCGCGGACGAGCGCTGCGTGGTTTGCGACCTCCCCCATGCCTCCGGCGAGACCCGATGTGGCAACCCGCTGTGCAACCGGACCCGCCGCTCCTTCAGCTGGAACTATGCCATCGCCATGCGCTCGGGAGAGCTGCAGGAAGCCATCAATCGCTACAAGTACCAGGAGCGCCACGGCTGGGCGCTCGTCTTCGGACGTGTCCTGATCGGCTTCCTGGAGGAGCATGCCGCCGTCTTTCGCCGCTTCGACGCCATCACAGCGAGTCCCACGTACGTCGGCCCGGATGGACGCCGGTTCGATCACACGCGCACGGTGCTGGAGAAGGCTGCGGCCGAGGAGTGGCCGGGGGAGGCGTGGCCCTTCGACATCACCGGTGAGCCGCTGATCGTCAAGACCGCCGCGACGCCGCCGATGGTGGGGCATACCTATAGGGGGCGGCGAGAGATCGCCGAGGGGCCGCTGCGTGATGCACTCCGCGTGACGCGGCCCCGGCAGATCCGGGGGCGCCACATCCTCGTCTACGACGACGTCTTCACCGATGGCCTGACCCTGAACGAGGTGGCGAGGGCCCTGCGGCGGGCCGGTGCGGCAGAGGTGTGCGGCGTGTCGCTCTCCCGGCAGCCCTACCGAGGCGAGCGGGCGATGCCAGGTGGTTCGTCGGTGTAGATGGGCCGGATCGCCGCCCCGCCTGCGGGCATGGATACTGAGCCCCACGCCTAGCGCGAAGGGGGCCAGCTCCTCCGACTTGTCAAGAACGTGAGAATGCGACTATTGGGAAGTAAGCGCCGCTACTACGCTCTGGCCAGGCCCCGCAGCCACTGGCCACAGCGGAGGTGCGATGAACAAGTCTGAAGGCCCGGTCAGACATGCCCTCGGGCCCTCCTGCCAAGGCGGATGGGCCGCTCCAGTCGAAGCACTGCTGCTGGTCCTTGTCGGCGCGACCATCTCTAGTCGCCTCGTCCGAAGCCATCTCGCGCCGCCAGCGACGGCCGAGCCCAAGGCAGAGCCCGATCCGCAAAGACCGGCTCGGTACGCTGAGGAGGGCCCATTCCGGCTCTTGCAGGAACGGGTGATAAGCCAGCTCGGCTTCGTCAACAACCTGCTCATTACGCTGGCCGTCGCCGTGCTGGCGTTCGCCGCCAACGCTCTGGCCGACCACGCGGAGCTCCGCGCGCTCGTTTGGCGGCGCTGGCTTCTTACGAGCGGGCTCGTCGTCTTGGCGGTCTCCGTGCTGATCGGGATCATGGTCGCCCACAACCGCCTGTCGGCCCTGCGGATCAGCGCCCGCACCGCCCGGCTGCGCCAGCTTCGTGATCGCTGGCGCGACGAGGGTCGCGGGCTTGAGTTCGACCGGCTCCGACGGCAGGCAGAGTTTTTCGGCCGCTGGGGCAGCCTCCCCGACGACGCCGTGAGCGAGCAAGTCAGGAAAGTCAGGACGGCGGCAAGCGCGCTAGCTCAGGCTCTCCCCGACTCCCTGCGCAAGGCATCACGAGAAACGAGGCGTGGACCGGTTGGCAAGGCGGCGTGGCAAACGGCCACCGATTTGGTCGAGGCCCTGCGCGGCTGGTCCGATAGGGCCGATGAGCGGACTTGGCGGTGGCTCCGATGGCAGACCGGAGTCTTCTCGCTCGGTGCCTTCCTGCTGCTCATCGTCGCCATGACAACCCCTTCATGACGGCGTGCGGCAGGCCTGGTGCGGTCGGCACGGTCGAGGGCACGGCCTGCCACTGGTCGGCGACGGCAAGGTGATCGATCCGCCGCAGTACGGAAGGGCGTCGGCCCATGTAGGGATGGTCCTTCGTCCTATTGGCCGCGTTGGCGGTCGCCGCCTGGATGTGGGCTGGCTGGAGGCACAGCCGGGCGGACCGCAGCGGCTAAACGCGCCGCGGCGGCCGAGCTGCGCCGCATCCTGAAGATCCCAGACCCAGCGGTTACCGAGGGCCGCAGCATCCTCGTCTTCGATGACGTCTGCACCACCGGGAGCCAGCTCGACGGGGTCGCAGGCTGCCTGCTCGAAGAGGGCCACGCGAACAAGGTGCGCGGGCTCGTACTTGCGCGAGCGCCCTGGCGACCCAGACAGTGACAACCGTGGATCGAGCCCTTGGACCGCCGGAACCCGCATCGGGCACCGGCTCCGGATCATCCGGGCGCCTGGCCGCCCCCCTGGTTGCGGCCGGCTGGACCAGCCGCTGACCGCGGCCAGGTTCGACACCGTCACCGCGGCGCCCTGGCCACGCGAGCGCGGCCGGGCTGGCTGCGGCCTGCGGAGATGGACACGCTGGAGATCCTTACCCGGCTACGGGCCTCAGCTGGCGGCCAGGCCGCGCTCGACGCTATGCGGATCACCACCGGGCAATCACCGGGTTACCTATAGGTACTGGACCGCGGGCACACCCTAGGTTAGCGTCCCGGGGTATGACCGTATTCGGCCCGGAAGTCGGGATGAGTACGACCGCAGGTGCTCCCGCCGATGGCGCCAAGGTGGTGGTTGGGTACGGCCGCGAGCCGAGCCTGGCCCTCCGCGACCTGCGCAAGATCGCGTCGATCGAGGCCGGCAGCGCTCACGCCGACGGTAACCGTTGGGACGTCACAGGCATCACGCTCGTGCCAGGTCCCGTGCCCGACCACACCGGTGAGCGAGGAGCGACGACCGGCGGCTGGGTGGCCTACGGGACGCTGACCCGTCGTGCAGCTGGCGAGCAGGAGCAGGACGCCCCAGTGGGCGATCTCGGCGACCAGGCACGACCGGGTGGTCTCGATGCAGGGAACCGACGCCGGGCCAGCTAGCCCGGGCGTCGGCCAGCAACCCGCGCATTCTCCGCCGTCTCGCCCGCGAACTCGACCGGCACACCCCTATCCGTGCTCCTGATCGCATTCATGTCCACGCGCCGAAGGGTAGCCAGCACGGCGGGTGCAGGCTAAGCGATTAATGGCGCACGAGGCTACGCGCCGGCCATGCCGACAATCATGACCAGCCTCGCCCTCCTGGCCTACGGAAACCGGGCAGCCGCCTCGGCCTTCAACAGCACGTTCTACGCCACCGCGACCACACTCATCCGGGTCCGCACCCGATGCCAACAGTCACCTGCGATTAGGTGCAGCAGTCCCGTGGTCGGCAAGGGTCTTTCGGACCAGACTCCACGTCTAGCTGAAAAATGGCATGGGCAGAGGGGGAGCCATCGGCTGCCGATTTATCTCGACTTAGGTAAGATAAGCGTCATGGCAGGTCCGGTCCGCGTCACGGGTCCCCTTCTCGACGTCCTTGAGGTGTTCCTGCGGGCGTCCGGGGCCGATGACGGCGAACTTCACGGCTGGGCGATCATGAAGGCCACGAAGCGAACCGGGCCGACCGTCTACGGCGTCCTTGACCGGCTCGAGGACATGGGCTGGATCACCGGCCGGTGGGAAGACCAGAACCCCGAGGCGAGCAAGCCCCGGCGCCGCCTCTACCACCTCACGCCGACCGGAGTCATCGATGCGCGGCAGATACTGGCGGAGCGCCGTCCGCAAGGACACCAGCGTCCGGTACACCAGGTCCCCGGCCCCGCGCGGCCCAGTTGGCTGCACCGCCAGCGCGTTGGCGGTGCCACGTGATCGCGATATTGATCACCCTCGTCACCGGCCTGCTCGTCAACGAACTCTGCGATGTGGCCCCGTGGTGCGCGTGCAAGCTGGCGCGCTGGTCAGCGTTCCGCCGGTACGCCGATGATCCGATTCGCGCTGCAACCCGGGCCGAGGAACTGGCCCGCGTTATCGGCGACCGGCCTGGCAACCTGTTCAAGCTGATCACGGCTCTCGGTTTTGCCGCAAGCGCGGCTATGACAGCCACCCGCCGCGGCCTCTCCCCAAAGGCCGACGATGACAGGACGGCAGCGAACCACAGAACGGTGCCGAGCGAAGTCCTCATTCCGCAAGTCGTCATTCCGGCCCCGGGCCCCAGATTCCTCGCCGTGCTAGACGACATAGACGAATTCGGGATGGACGACCCCTGCGGCGACTTTTTTAAGGGCCTGGTGGCAGTTCGCTGGATGGAGATGAGGGCCGCGACGATGCCAGATGAGGGATCGTGCACCGGCCAGGCGGCATCGTCGGCACCGGTGCAGACTGCACGGGATCAAACGGACGCTTAGCTAAGCCGGGAACGGCACATACAGGAAGGGCTGCGATAGGCCTGCTGTCACTGCCCGGAGCGCCCGAATTGCCGTTATGGGGCGGTCTACCCAGATGCCTTCGCTGGACTAAGGCGAGCGGCGCAGAGTTCGTGCCGTGGGGCCGAAATGCCTACCTCTTCCGCTGAGGATGACGCTGTGCCCGCTCCCGGAGCCGGCGTCCTCGGCCGCGCTTGACGCCCAGGCGTATCGGGAGCTCCGCGAAGACGGACATCCGGTGTTAGTCCTTGCTGGCCGTGACCTTACAGACATCCTCAAGGCCAGCGGGCTGGACGACGTAGGGTAGGTCCGGCGCCATCTGCACGAGAGTTATCCCCCAAAGTGATCGAGGTGCACTCGGGCGCGACGCGTCGTCCCGTAACGACCGAGCCTTACGACAAACGGTTTTGATGGTCTTCCTCTTGGCTGGGCCGATAGACAACACTAAGGCAGGTCAGCGAAGTTTCACGTATCCCAGTGTGCGCCTTACGAACAAATCTGTCGCATCTGCGACATCCGTGGGTGGGCTCCTCACTACGATTGGTGCATGACCGGTGGGAAGAGCGACGTCAGCAATAGCGTCGTGCCTCGACCGGCGGGGTCCCTGGCGCCAGTTCACTGCGATGCGGGAATTCGGCGTGGGGCCTTGGCCCGGGACGGGCGCATGTCCGCCGATCCTGTGCTGCCGCAGTCTTGTTGCGAGGTGTGCGAGACCGATGCCGCTTTCCTGCGGACGACCCGCCCCGCCTACGAAGCGATCAAGCCGGCGATCCGCGTTGTCGATCTCTTCTGCGGATGCGGTGGACTTACCCTGGGCATCGCCGAGGCGGCGCGCCGGTGCCGTCTTGGAACGACGGTCGTCCTGGCAGTGGATGCGGACGAGGATGCAGTCGCCGTGTTCCGCCGGAACTTCCGCGGAGCCGACGTCCGGCAGCAGGCTGTCGAGGAGCTTTTCGATGGGCAGCTGGGTACACGCCGGACCACCGCGGAAGGCACGACGGCACGGACCGTCGGTGCGGTCGACGTGCTGGTCGGCGGGCCGCCGTGCCAAGGCCACTCTGATCTCAACAACCACACGCGACGTGACGACATCCGTAACGACCTGTATCTCCGGATGGCAAGAGCGGCCCAGGTCCTCCGTCCGTCCGTCGTGCTCATCGAGAATGTTCCCGCGGTCCAACACGATGTCGAGGACGTCGTCGGCGTGGCCGCTGAGGCTCTGGAGCGCGCCGGGTACCGGGTCGCTGACGCCATCCTCGACACCCAAGCCCTCGGAGCTCCTCAGCGTCGGCGCCGTCACGTGCTGCTGGCTGCCAGCAAAGAAATAGCCGCCGATCCAGAGCGTGTCTTCGACGGACTTCAGACGTGTTGCCCTGAGGGATGCAGTCGCTCTGTCCGCTGGGCCATCGACGACCTCCTCGATGTGGAACCGGCCGCCCTTCTCGATACGCCCAGCAAGGTGACCGGCGAAAACGTGCGCAGGATCGCGTACCTCTTCGACGAGGACGAGTACGATCTCCCGAATCGCCTTCGGCCAGCCTGTCATCAGTCCGATCACAGCTATCGCTCGATGTACGGGCGTCTCCGCTGGGACGAGCCAGCGCAGACGGTGACCACCGGTTTCGGCTCCATGGGCCAGGGGCGGTACGTCCATCCGGCACGCAGACGGACGCTGACGCCGCACGAGGCTGCACGCCTGCAAATGCTGCCCGACTTCTGCGACTTCGGCGGGGTACGGAGTAGGACGGCTCTCGCCACGATGATCGGCAACGCCGTACCGCCGGTCTTGTCGATGGCCATCGGCGAGGCGCTCATACCCGCGCTGCGCACGGCGTCGGCAGCAGCCCCCGGCCTGATCACGCGAGCTCAGCTGTCCTCTCCCACTCCCGCAGCCTCCTCCGCTGAAGTACGTCGGAGAATGCAGGCCACTCGCCAGCGAGGGACGAAGCCAGAGCGTGCCTTCAAGCTGGCGTTCGACAGCCGGGGCTGGTCGTACCTCGAGGACACGGCCCCTATCGCCAGCCTGCGCAGCAGGCCCGATTTCCTCTTCCCCCATCCCAGGGTCGCCGTGTATGTCGACGGCTGCTTCTGGCATAGCTGTCCCCAACACGGGACCATGCCCAAGACCAACCAGGCGTGGTGGACGGACAAGCTGGAGGCCAACCGTAGGCGAGACGAGGAGGCAAATCGCCGACTCCATGAAGCAGGCTGGACCGTGATCCGCTTCTGGGCTCACGACGATCCCGAGCGGGCTGCCCGCCAGTTGGCGCGCGTCCTGGCCGCCGAGGACCCTCCACTGACCGGCGCAGCCACGTGATCGACGAACCGGCCTCGCCGTGGGAGGAGCTCCGGCGTCAGGAAAGCGCCGAGAGTCTCGTAGCGATCGCACGAGCCGGCCGGCTGGTGCTCCAGCAGGCATCGGGGCCGCTGCGCGTGGCGATCTCGGACGTCGACGAGTGCGTCCTCAGCTTCGTCGAACTGGCCTTCAGGAAGCGACGCGACATCGCATTCCTCTACCCCGCGCCGGCGGGCAGCGTGGCCGTCCTTCTCGCGGCGGAGCTACTGCTCCAGCGCTTCGTCAGCGGAGCGTGGTCACAGGAGGGTCCGTCGGTCGGCTTGCTCACGGCAGATACCGTCGGCGCGGCGCGGATGTGGGACGAGCTGCGCATCGCCACGGTGGGCGAACGCACCCGACTCAGCGAAGTCTTTCCAGCGTTAAGGTGCGGTCCGGAAGGAGACAGCCCAGTGGGCCGTCGGCGTGTCCGCGGCGTGCTGATCGGCAGGCGCTTCGACGACTGGAACGTCGACATGGTCGTCGCCGATCACCTGGCCGGACCCATCGACGGTAACCCATCCGTGCCGACCGTGCGTATCTTCGCAGATCCTCTCGACCCAGCCCTGGACCAGCTGGCTGAGCGAGGGGGACTGGTCTGGGGCAGCTGGCCAGAGTTGCGCGCACCACGTCCTGCGGGGGCCGGGTCTTCGGGCCGTGCGGCCTTTTCCCTCACTGCAGAGCGGCTTGAGGCGCTCGTGGCAGGCGTGCACACCACACTGCATGTCGCGAGCGCCCCTGCCGTGGAGAATGGCCTCCTGCGGCTTCGCGACGATCTTCGGACGCTGAGCGCGTGCGCGGGCGCTGATGCGCCCCGCCTGGTCGTGCACGGTCTGCGGGTCGCCTGGCACCACGTCACCACGTTGTCGACGCTTCCCTGCCGTCCGTCGTCGTTTGACAAGTTCGCCGGGCTGCCTCCCGTGGCGGCACGCCGCACCGGTTCGTTCGAGCCTGAGATCACGGCATGGGCTCGAACCCTTCCCGAGGACCTCGCGGATATCGCTGGCGTCATCGCCAGCGATATCGGCGATCTGCGGGCGGCGCTGGAGGACCACCCTCCCTTCGCTGATGAGCTGCGAACTGCCGTCGGCGCGGACATCGACACGGTCATCGTCGTCCGCACGCACACGGCCGCACGGGGATTCCTCGCCGAGGTCGGGGCAGACCCGAACTCGGGCCGCGTCGGCCGGTGCACCGTTCGTGCGGTCCGCCGGCTCTACCTGGAAGGCACCTGCAACCGGGCGATCGTGGTGGGGATGCCGCCGCGGTGGGACTGGCATCGTCTCGATTCAGGCCTCTCACGTGACCTCCACATCCTCGTCGCAAGCCCGCTAGATGCGCAGATCGGAAAGGCGGTGATCCTCGCCTTGGCTCGCGCGCGTCGCCGGTGGGCAGGCGAAGCGGCTGCCAGCCAGGTCTGGCAGGAGTTGACCGGCCATGAGTTCCACCTCCCCGCTCAGCCGAAGGGCGACCCGGAGGTCACCATCATCGGGACGCGAGACCTGCCGTTGAAGGAGGACCCGTTCGCGGAACTCGATGGCATCGGCGTCGGCAGTCCCCTCGTCGTCGGCGACGAGGGTGTCGAAGACGCGGTGGCCGAGGAGGCCCCGGATGGCACCTGGGTCACGGAGGTCGAGAGCGTCGAAGTCTCGACCGACTCCGGCGTCATCATGCTCGCCGTCGACAAGCTCGTCGACATCCGGTTGGACGATGAGATCCTCGAACGCCGCGCATGCGACCTCGAGCCCGGGATGTATCTGCTGATCGGCCGCCGCGAAGGCCGCGTAGGGCTGCTGGATGCTGTCGGAGAGCGCCTGGCGGGCCGGAGGCCCGACCTGGTTGTCGCGAACTTGCTGATCAATGATCTCCAGGCGTCCGTGCGCCTGGCGTTCATCGAGGCCGGCATCACCCGCGCCGAGCTGTACCGCAAGCTGGTCCGGCTCGGTTTCGACAAGACGTACTACGCGGCACGGGGCTACGTCGATGACTCCGGACCGTTGGCACCCCGAGATCTGCCCGACCTCCGCCGCCTCAGCGACGCCCTCGAACTGGGATACACAGACCGCCAGATTGGTGAGATCTTCGCGGGCGTACGGCGTCGGCGGACGTTCCGGCGCGCCGCCGGCAGAGCGCTCGCTGCCGCCGCAAGGGGAGCGGCCTCCGCGGACATCACCCGGGTAGACCCTGCCACCGGCCTGTCGGTAGCTGACCTCCGGGATGCCGTCACCGAGACCCGGGTCCTCAGGGTGAAGCCCTGCGGCCACCCCGTCCCGGTGAGCAATCTCGGTCGGCTGGAGCCCCGCGGTGAAGCGAGGAAGGGAGCGGCATGAGGGCGCAAGAAATCCGCGATGCCGACGCTGCGGCGTTCGTCCGATGGCTACAGGAGGAGGTCGTCGCCGAGGCCCGCGGCGATCGGTGCCAGGCGCTGCCGGTCGCGCCGCGAGGACGTTGGTGGCTGGGACGCATCGCCCCCGAGGTGAAGATCCGCAACAGCCGGCTGGGCGAGCGGGCCGAGCGCCTGGAGCCATGTGAGGTCGGTCTGCGCATCAGGCCGACGGCGCTCGACGGGCGCGCGATCCACTGCATTGCACGGATGGCGGCGTGGCGAGAACTCCCTCCCTCAGACGACCCCGACGCGGTCAAATGGGAGAAGACACAGCGCGCCGAGATCGAGGTCGACGTCACCGCGCCACGGCTGACAGGGGACGTCAACGTCGGCGGCAAGGACGCGATCGCCAGAGCACTGTCCGTCGTCGGCGCCAACGGCCTGTCCGCGGAGATCCACGTCGAAGCCGAGCTCGGCAAGAGCGGTCACCAGCTTGCCATCACAGTGGTAAACCAGTCGCCTGAAGAAGTGCCCGGCCTCGACACGAACCTGTACGAGGTCGAACTCGAGGCCCACGTCGGCGCGACGCTCCCCTTCCTCCTCGACGAGCTCAAGGACTCCTTCAGGTACGGCCGCACCGTCGCCGCCTACGGCCTTAACGGCGGTGTCCGGCAACTGGATCACGAGGTGTTCGTCACGTCGGACGTGGGTGAGCGCGACCGAAACCGGCCCGACTACTGGGACACGGCGCTGGCGGGCGGCGAGCCGGACCTGACGTTCACGGCACTCGCCGACGACCCGATCCCCTACCTGCGCGAGTTCGTCGAGCGCCTCTATACCTGGACCGCCTCAGCGTGGTCGGCTGCGGCACTCGCCCGGCAGGCCGAACAGGACGGAGGCTGGAGCGAGGCCCTCCAGGAGGTCGCAGCCTTGGAGTCGCGGAAGGCGAGCGCCGAGGCCGAGCGGGTCCGTAGCGGACTTGCCCTGCTGGAAGCCGACGCCAGGTTGCTCCGCGCATTCCAGCTCGCCAACCGTTCGTTCGCGAACACTCGTGCCATCAAACACGATCGGTGGCGCGCGTTCCAGCTCGGTTTCCTGCTAGCGAACATCGCGTCGATCGACGAGAAGCACCGCGACGCTGAATGTCCGATCGTCGACACGCTCTGGTTCGCAACCGGTGGCGGCAAGACCGAGACCTACCTGCTGTTCACGCTGACGGCGGCTTTCTACGACCGGCTGCGCGGAAAGTCCGAGGGAATCACCTCCTGGGGGCGCTTCCCGCTTCGCATGCTCTCACTCCAGCAGACTCAGCGATTCGCCGACGTCTTCGCCGCCGCGGAACTCGTCCGGAGCAAGGACGGGCTCCCAGACAGGCCCTTCTCCGTGGGCTTCCTCGTCGGCGAACCGGGGACGCCGAATAGGATCAAGAAGCGCGACCGGCGTCCTGCCGACCCTGACCCGAACGATCCGACGATGCCCGCGCGGTATCGCGTGCTGATCAGGTGCCCGTTCTGTACCTCCGAGGACATCACCATGCGGTTCGACGAACGGCGGTGGGCTCTCGACCACGTTTGCGCCGCTCCGGGCTGCCCGTCAGCCGGCAAGCCGCTCCCGTTCAGGATCGTCGACGACGAGATCTACCGGTCACTGCCGACCGTAGTCATCGGGACGCTCGACAAGGCCGCGAGCGTCGCGATCCAGGCCGCCATGCGAGGGTTCTACGGCGCGCCCGAGGGCCGATGCGCCGACCCGAAGCACGGCTACACCTACGCACCGCGTTCGAAGACCAAGAACGGATGCCTCTTCCCGGACTGCACCGACCGCGTGCAGCCCCTCGCCCAGGACCCTGGGCTCTACCCACCGAGCATCAGGATGCAAGACGAACTGCATCTCCTGCGGGACAGCCTCGGCTCGGTCGACGCGCACTATGAGGCGCTCCTGGACGACCTGCAGCGGATCTGGCACAGCAAGGCCAAGATCATCGCATCCTCGGCCACGCTGGCCGGCCACGAACGCCAGGTCGAGGCCCTCTACCAGCGGGAAGGACGGATGTTCCCGCTGCCAGGGCCAAGGGCCGACCGCTCGTTCTGGTCGACCGACTCGGGCCTCCTCGCACGACGTTACGTCGGCCTGGCGCCGCGAGGAGTGACGCTTGAGTATGCGAAGGACCAGCTGACAGAGACCCTGCAGCGATCGGTGCGCCGCGCCCTCTCCGACCCAGCCGCCGTCGCCGCGGAAGCCGCAGTGCCCGAGGCCGCGGTGCCCGGTCTGGTGTGGGCGTACGGCGTCGACGTGGTCTACGGGACGACGTTGAAGGACGTCGAAGCAGCGGCGCGTTCGTTCGACGCACAGATCCAGCTAGCCCGCGTCAACGCCGAAACGCTGACCGGGCGGGTGCCCCTCGACGAGGTCCGCACCATCATGGCGCGTCTCACCGAGCCGGAGGCCGAGTTCCTCGACCGCATCCACCTGATCGCCGCGTCATCCATGCTGTCACACGGCGTAGACCTCGACCGGTTGAACATCCTCACCATGCTGGGGCTCCCGCTGTCGACCGCCGAGTTCATCCAGACCACCGCGCGAGTCGGCCGCTCCGTGCCAGGGCTGGTGTTCGTCCTGCACAAGATCGCGCGCGAACGCGACGCCGCGGTCTTCCGGATCTTCCCCTCGTTCATCCAGCACATGGACCGGCTCGTCGACCCGGTTCCGATCACGGCGAAGAGCCGAAGAATCTTGGAACTCACCTTCCCCGGCCTCGAACAGTCCCGCATCTACGGCGTGCACGAGCACGCCGCGCTGGCCCGCCACCTGAAACAGCTGACGACCCCGCGAGCCGTGAAACGCGCGTTCACGCAGCTCCCGGTCAACGAACCCGCCGAGCTCGCCGCCCTCATCCAGATGCTCGGCTTCGAGGGCCCGCTCGACGAGAACCTACGACAGGACCTCACGGATTACGTCCGGCACCTCTACCGCGAGCTCAACGACCCCGCGAGCAGCGCTGAGTGGGTCAGCAACCTGTTCCTTACCGAACCCATGCTGTCGCTGCGCGATGTCGAGGAACAGGTAGAGGTCTACTCGCGCCGGGGGCGCTCATGAAGGTCGAGAGGGGCGCCTCGCAAGTCCTGTTCGGAATGCTGCCCGCGCAGACGGTCGACCTGCAAGGCCGCGTATGGCGAGTTGCCCACTGGACCGATCCCCTGACACTGCCGCTCGATTCCACGGTCGTCCGCGCGGCGCTGCTCGACGCCATCGCACCGTGGGCTGCCAACGACACCGACGGCGGTCTGAGCGCAGAGCTACGCGCCCGCGCCGCCGTCGAGGTCGTGGGCGTAAACAAGGAACGCGGCGTCGCTGTCGATTCGTTCCCGCGCCAATGGCGGTGCCGTCAGTGCGGGCGGCTGACCGCCGAGCGCCCGGACCGCTGCCGGTGCCGGGCCACGAGCATCAGCCAGATGCAGTTCGTCGCATACCACGTGTGCGGGGCGTTGCGTGAGCCGACGCTGGAACGGTGCCCCGCACACCACGCGGTGGCCGTCCGCCTCCCGGGTACCGCGACGGCGAGGGAGCTCTACTTCTTCTGCCCCGACTGCAACAGGCCACTGAGCAACGGATTCCCCGATCAGTGGTGCGTCTGCGGCAAGCCAATGAGCGTCACCGTCCATCGCGCAGGAGCGGTATTCACCCCGCAATACGCCGTCCTGGTCAACCCGCCGGATCCCGCCGTCGCTGCCCGGCTCCGCGCTCACGGCGGTGGCGCGAGCGCGCTGGAATGGGTACTGGACGGCATGGGGCCTGCGCGCCCAGACGAAGGGACACCCACGTACGACAGCTTCATCGACATGCTGATCCAGCAGGGCCTGTCCGAAGCCAGCGCGCGAGAGTTCGCCGATCGCGCGCTGGAGCGCGGAGAGATCCAGCGCAGATCGGCAGGCGCCGGCGGCCTGGACATCCCGCCACCCGCACGAGCGCGTGCCCAGGAAGAGGCCCTGAGCATCAATTCAGCGGCAGCGGGCGGCAGGGTCCGCATCGAGGACATGACCGCTGGCACGACGCCACCGCTGCAGACCCTCTATCAGCTGGGATACCCCCGCGCGCTGCGACAGGCGCGACTCGCCGGCGCCGAACTCCTGACGAACTTCCCGGTCGCCACCCTCGCCTTCGGCTACACCCGGGGCGGCCAGCCGGCTGGCCAGAGCAGGCTCATCCCGTTCCGGGACCGCGGAGGCCTACGCGCATACGGGAGCTTGAATAGAACGGAAGCACTCCTCTTCCAGCTCGACCCGCTCGCCGTCGCCGAGCACCTGCGCGATCGAGGCTGTTCCTTGCCTTCGGCGCCGACCCCCAGAGACGCACGCCTGGCGATCCTGAGGAACGTCGAAATCCCCTCAGCCGCCGAGGAGCGCCCGCAACGCCTCGGACGCGAGCTCGTGACGCTCCTGCACTCATACGCGCACCGTTTGGTCCGCGCGCTGGCCGCCTTCTCCGGCATCGAGCGAGACGCGCTAGCCGAGTACCTCATCCCGCATCACCTGTCGGTCATCATCTATGCGAGCGCACGCGGCGACTTCGTCCTTGGCGGCCTGCAGGCGGTGTTCGAGACCGCGCTGGACCAGACTCTCGACGCGTTCGTCACCGGCGAGACACGATGTCCGCTCGATCCCGGCTGTCGCACTGGTGGTGGCGCATGCATGGCATGCCTGCACCTCGGCGAGCCGTCCTGCCGCTGGTTCAACAGATACCTCGATCGCGCCGCGCTGTTCGGTCCTGACGGCTACCTGCCGCGCCGATGAACACCGCTGCCTTTGTGGGCGGGGCGCTGTACGACGCGGCCGACCCTGCCGCCGCGGCCGTTCTGCTCGTCGAGTTGCTCGTCGACCTTTCCGCGGACGCAGACGCCGCACGACGCTGCGGTTTCGAGCCCAGCGTGGTCGAAGCGCTGCGGCACGCACTGCCCGGCGGCCGTGCCCGGATCGAGGCCGCTTGCGCTGCGGGCGCTGCGTGGGTGCTGGGGCGCCGTTCAGCGCCCGCTGCAGGGACATGGGAGCTCGTGGCGACCCTCCCGCCAGGGAGTGCCCTCCCGAGCGGGCTACGTCGCACGACCGCCGAGACGCTGATCGGGCTCGCATCACAGGCGGTCGAGCGCCTCCGTTGCGCCGCTCCCTACGTCGATCCGGTCGGCATCGGGTTCCTCGCGGATGCCATCGCTGGAGCCACCGCTCGCCGGGTGGCCGTCGAGGTGTTCGAGCCGGCTCGCTGGGAACGCGGGGAAGGCGCATTGGAGCACCTGCGCAGCAGCGTTCGCGAACGCGGCGATTTGGCTTTCCTGCGAATAGTCCGAAGGCGAGCCGATGCCCCCTGGTCACACCTCAAGGTGCTAATTGCCGGAGTTATTGTCAAGACCTGTGGATCAAGATCTTTTATGCGGCTTCCGGCTCAGCCTCCGGGGCATCCTGGGCGGGTCGTTCGACGAGCTTGCCGTTGATGAAGGTCGCACCGGCGCGGACCAGGGCGACGAGGTGCGGAGCATTGACCATGCGCCAGTGATCTTGGGCTGACTCGATCAGCTTGAACGCCATGGCCAGTCCCGCGGCCCGCGAGCCGGGGCCCTTGGTGACCTTGCTCCGGTGCCGTACCGTCGCGAAAGTTGACTCGATGGGGTTAGTGGTGCGCAGATGCACCCAATGCTCGGCCGGGAAGTCATAGAAGGCCAGCAGCTGGCCCGCGTCGTCGGTGATCTTCGCGACCGCCTTGGGGAACTTGGCCCCGTAGGCACCCTCGAAGGCCTTCACCGCGGCCCTGGCATGGTCCTTGTCCTCGGCGCCCCAGATCTCGGCCAGCGCTTTCTTCGCGCCCGGGTGCGCAGACTTGGGCAGCGCCGCGAGAACATTCGCTGATTTATGGAACCAGCAGCGCTGTTCTCTGGTTGCGGGGAACACCTCGCGCAGCGCGCCCCAGAACCCCAGCGCCCCGTCGCCGGCCGCCAGCGCCGGGGCGCGCATGCCGCGGCGGGCGCAGTCGCGCAGCAGGTCCGCCCACGACTCGGCCGATTCGCGGTACCCGTCGGCCAGGGCGATGAGCTCCTTGCGGCCATCAGCGCGCACGCCGATCATCACCAGCAGGCACAGCTTGTGCTCCTCCAGCCGGATGTTCACGTGGATCCCGTCGGCCCACAGGTAGACGTAGTCCACGCCGGACAGGTCCCGGCTGGCGAACGCGCGCTGCTCGTCCTGCCACTGCCGGGTCAGCTTCGTGATCACCGGGCCGGACAGCCCCGCACCCGAGCCGAGGAACTGGCCCAGCGCCGGCACGAAGTCACCCGACGACAGGCCGTGCAGGTACAGCAACGGCAGCACCTCGGTGACCTTCGGGGTCTTGCGCGCCCAGGCCGGCAGGATCGACGAACAGAACCGCTTCCGTTCCCCGGTCACCGGGTCGGTCCGCTTGTCATTCACCCGCGGCGCGGTCACCTCCACGCTGCCTGCGCTGGTCAGCACCTGGCGGCTCTGGCGGTAGCCATTGCGGACCACCAGCCGCCGGCCGTTCTCGTCCCGGTCGGCAGCAAACGCCGCGACATAGGCGTCCACCTCGGCCTGCAGCGCCTCGGCCAGCATCCGCCTGGCGCCTTCCCGGACGATCTCATCGATCAGCGACGCCGGCGCCGAGCTGTCGCGGCCGGCCGGATCAGGGACTACGGTGAGCATGGGTGTGCCTTCCCAGCCGGCGTTCCAGCGCCAGCCATTGCTTGAGACCTCTACGACTCGATCACCGGGAAGGTACACCCCTTTCTCTCAGCTTCCCGGCAGATCCACAGGTCTCAAGCATTCCTCAATTGCCGACGGCAAGGCCGCGTACGTGGGGAGCGCCAACCTCACCGCCGCGGGCCTAGCCGGCCGCAACCTCGAGCTCGGCGTCCTGGTGTTCGGCCCTGAAGTACACACCGTCGAGGAACTCCTCGATCTCTATCGATCCAAAGACCCATGAGCAGTCAGCCTTCCTGATCGATTCCGAGACCGACTTGGCCGACCCTGGCCGGACTGACCAGAGCGCCAGGCGGGAGTGCCTAGCGGTGGTGCCTACCGCAGAAAACGGCACATTTTCTGCGATAGCTTGTAGGCCGTGCTGGCAGGTCCGGTGCGCTGCCATTCGGCGGCGCCTCTTGCGGCATTGCAGCCTCCTCCCTTCGCGATACCGCTGCCGCCCTTCCCCATGTGACCGGCTCTCCCGGACCCGGAGTACTACGGCGGCTCCGCCCCGCCCGGCCCGTTGAGCGGTCGGCGCGCCTATCCCCGCCCCCCGGCTGGCGGCCCGCCGGCGGGGAACCGCGACCGGGCGGTTCCCGTGTTCACTGTGATTCGCTCGACCGAGTAGGAGCCCGGCTGTGTCCCTGCGGCATCGCCACGAGTACGCCGTAGTCCTTCCTCGCGGCCTCCTGGCCAGCTTCGAAATACCAGCCCGGGAGTTCCCCGCCCGCAACGGCGGGTGCGCACCGCATCCGGCCCAGATCCGCCAGGTTCGAGCCGGTGTCATCTTTAAGAGACGTAAAACGCCGGTTCCTCGCGTACTCCTCTCCGTCCCGCTCGCCGGACCCGCGCCATCTGGCAGTGCTAACACGTCCCGGCTTTGTCAGGGCCGCTCCCGCCCTCCCCGGCACCACCCGGATCAGGCTGCCCTCAGCTCCACCCCCCTGCTACGACAGGGCAGGCGGTGAAGGTCTCTCATCTCCACTCGAATCCCAGCGCCTCACGGCGCAACTCGAAGCAGATCCACGCCCCGGTCGCCGCTACTAGCGGTGGTTTGTGGAAACCGGCGTTTCCGCACTTCAGAGCTATTACGTTGGCTCGGACCCGAGCAGCGGCCCCGATCGCGGTCGGTGCAGGTCAGCCCGGGCGTGGCCGCTCCGAGGCCGCAGGGCGAGGATCCCGATTCAACAGACCACCGCTAAACATTTGTCCAGTCATCTCGGCGAGGTAGTGAGTGAACTGCCGGGGCCGTAGGCCCAGCCCGAAGGGGGAATCGTGATGCGATCACACCGGAGCAAGGGAGTCTTAAAACTCCGGAACTTTCCAGCATCCCTGACCCTTGCGGCGGAGTTGGCCGGCATACTGGCTGCCATAGCTGTAAGCTCGCTTACGCCAGCAGCCCGCGCTTTGGCCCCGCCGTTCCCCGAGGGAGTCCGATGGCTGAGTCGCCTCAGATTCGATGGATGGCGAAAGGCGAAGGCGTCGGCGGTTCGACGCTAGTTGCTCGCACGCCAGTCACATTGCAAACGCGCCTGCGGAAGGCTCCTCACGGGTTTGGTACCGAAGAGGTACTCCCGAAAGTGCTCTGGCGCCCTTGGGGTACCAAGACTGTCGGGCTCGACCCTCTCGACGCCAGACGAGTGGACCGTTCGACCAGGAATCTCGGGGCGCTCTTTGAGTCCTCGCCGGTCTGGAATCTGCCCGACCCACGGAAGCAAACGGGACGAACTACGTTCCAGGCTTCTGCTCGTCCCAACGGGGAGCGCAGTGGGCCGATCCACTCGGCACTTCTGTTTATCGAGGAGATGGAGGAGGGCTATGACTTTACGATCGAGCCCCAAGTCAAGGTGATTCCGCACGGCATCGTCATCAAGCCGCTCGGCCACTTCGCGAAACACAAGCGTCGGAAGTGGAAGATCAGGAAGCCTGACGATCCACAGATCGAGGTCCGTTTGCTGCAGGCAGGCGAGGTGTTCGACTACATCGTGGCTATCGAGGCTGAACTTGCCAACGCATTCGAGCGAAGCGCCCGTGTCGCAGACGACATGCCATCCGCCGCAAGGTCGTACTTTGAGACACAGCTCTGGCCGACAGATCCAATCCAGGCCTTTGTCGGGCCCGCCAGTCCGGTCGACGTCGAGATTTTTCTACCGGTGCAAGACGGCCTCAGGACCGCGTTCGCACTGGAGGTGCTGGACCTGGAGAATCGCACCGTCAGCCGAACCGAACCGCTGTTCGCAACTGGCCTCGGCGAGGACCTCATCATCAGCGACCTGCCTGTCTCGTTGCTGCGCGAAGAGCCCCGAGAACTGCTGGCTCGCCTCGCGTCTTCCGGCGAGGACATCGGCGAGCTGGCGGACAACCTCGGTATAGACATCGACACGGCTTGGTCTTACCTGACCGATGCGGCCGAGGAACTGGGCGTCGTTACCGTCGGCGAAGCGGCGTTGCTCGTCGCCCGCGAAATGGGCATGGGGCAAGCGGGCGCGGGCGGACTCGCTCCAGCACCCGCCTAACTTAGGTGTAGTGCCCATAGACGTTGTTGCTGGTGAGCGGAACTGCGGCGAGAAGTCGCTCCGGGGATTGCTCTGCATGGCCCGCCATGGCGCGTGAATGCCAAGGCGCTGCCGAACGACGATGTCATCGCTGAGTGCGAGGACGAGGTCGCGGTTGTGTATCTCACTTGGACCCAGAAACAAGAGCGGCCGCCGTGGCCACTGACCACGTTCATGACATCAGCCGACGAGTTCGAGTCGCATGTCGCGTCCGAGTACGACTGGGAGCCCTGACGCACGCTCATCGGCATCATGTGGGTGACCTTAGGTCACCTGCGCCCTTCGGGTCACATAATGCCTGATCATGCGGGTGATCGAGGCGCAGTGTTCTTGGTCCTGGCGCCTCACGATCACCCCGCATATCAAGCAGAATCGGACGGCTCCGAGGCGCCCTGCGGGAGAAGTAGCGCCAGATCGACCCGTTCTGTGCCTTCCCTGTCGACCGCCAGGTGACCGCCGATGCCGTCCCTAACGGCGGATACTTGCGCGCCGCCTGCGTGACTGCCCTAATCACTGAGTGTGTTCCATCTCGAGTCCGGCGGGCGATCCGAACGCCGCCTCGGTCTGGCTTCGCCGTGATCGTCCGGAGTCCACGGCGCTGGCCAGACCCGTCAATTATGAGTGCGCGAGCTAGCCGGGTACCCCTCAGTTAGCGGCGCCGGGTGCTGCTCGCCCGAATTCGGCGAGCATCGGCGGTGTTGGCTCCCGTCGTCGTATGCTACGACGACACCCGGGTGGGCCGGGAGCTACCTCTGAAGCCGCCGATGCGGCACTTTTACGAGCACCATCGGAGCAGGCGGGCCAAACTGGACGCCGTGGTTAGAGATATATCGATCGAACCGGGCGAACTGCCGATGCCCCCAGTCGGCCCTGAGCCGGAGCGCGTCTACCACTACACAGGCGTAACTGGCCTCACGGGGATCATTGAGGGCCAGTGCCTGTGGGCCAGCGATGTCTGGTACATGAACGATTCGCGTGAGGCTCTCTATGGGCTACGCGCGATCGAACGCGCTCTCCAGGCCATGACGCCGGGGGCAGATCTGGAGAGTCACGTTCACCAGGCAGCACTCGACCGCCTTGCCGACCTGGGAGACCAAGAAGATCTCTTGCATTCGTACATCGCCTGTCTGAGCAAGAAGAGAGACGACCTCAGCCAGTGGCGAGCCTACGGTCGGCCGAGAGGGTTCTCAATCGGCTTCGATCGGCAGACGCTGGAGCGGATCTTCCCACCCATTCTTGAGTTCGACCGGGCGAGCTACCGCGTCATCAGCTACGACGAAGCCGTTCAGAACGGCATGCTGGCCGACAGGTTCCGGCTGATGGTCGACCTAGTCCCCAAGGCCGCACCAGCCGCCGACGCGGCAGGCATCGCCTGGCTGTTCATCCTGGAATCAATGCTGCTGACGCCGGCTTTCAAGGACAAGGCATTCAAGGATGAAGACGAGGTACGGCTGCAGATACTCCACAATCCCGAGACGGGAGTATGGGGCCGACTGAAGTTTCGAGAAGGAGTAATGGGTCTGACGCCGTACGTGGAGCTATCCCTAAATGATCCCGGCTCGGATAAGATTTCTCCCATTCGGGAGATAGTCGTTGGTCCCCAGCCCAACCAGACTGAAGCGATCCGCGCAGCCAAACTGCTCGTCGAGCGGCATGGGCTGGATATCGAGGTACGCCCTTCAGATATTCCATTGCGATCATAGCAATTGCCGCGAATACTGAGTATGCGCAACAAACACTTATTGTGGATCTTTACGAGGCACTGAAAATTTCGACGATCAGGCGTTCGGGGAGGCAGATCCGCAGTGCGGCTCGACCTGCAGAATAGCTTGGAACGTGGCGCCCTCCAGGTGGCGGCGTATCTCGACGCCCGGCAGGAGCAGTATGGCCGGCATCAACTCCATCACGCCACGCGTGAGCAATGGCGAGTTCGGGCCGGGATCCCTATGGCACTCATGCCGATCGGTGACTGTCCAAAGGCACCGCTGCCCGCTGTGCTTCTGGGCATTCGCCTTGGTACCTGCGAACAGCGCTTCATGACTGAGTTCGATGGCTTTCCAGCCGACGTCTCTGTTTCCCACGACCGGATCGGCGAACGTCTCAGATTCACCGCCCGATCGCCCGAGACGCAGGCCGATCCCCTGGCGTGGCCGCCTCAGATTGCCAGTTATCGGCAGCACTCGCTCAGTGGGCGATGCGCCGATCGCGCTGTCACGCTGGTTAACGTTGGCATGACCGATCTTGGATATGCCTCGGACGTCGGCAACTACGCTGACGGTCACGTGGCGTCGATCGTTCTCGGGGACGGGCAGGTCACCTCCAGGCAGTGGTCGGCCTATCTGCTTGGCTTGAAGCTGTATGGGGTTCGATGGCAGGGGTGCCTCGGCGATGCAGAAGTCTCGCTGCGGCCGATCCATCCCGATCCACCCCGGATCGGGCGAGCTGCCCGCGCACGCAAGATCCGCCAGAATCTCTTCTGGAGGATTATGGAGTCGGCTACCTTTCGGCGGAGCGTTATGCCGGCTGACCTCCCGCAACCTGTGCAGGTCGATCTCTTGCTTCCGGCAGCAGTGACTGCCGAAGTGGCCGAACGCTTCCTGCTCGAGAAGCTCTGCTGGCTCCTCGATCTGTACGCCGGTCGCCGTGTCGTGCTGGTCGGGCCGTGGGACGCCGAGGAGCGTTGTGGCCTGCTGAAGGACTTCGGTCGACCGCTGGCCAGTCTCAAGACCGGAGACCTCGGAAACGGCATCATGATCCGCAATTATCTCGACGCGGTTCTGCCGACATGGGAAGCCATGAGCGAAGATGAACGGCGTGACATCAGGATCGGTATCGGGATCCTCCGCTCCTTGCCGGTTGAGCTTGAGGCAGCGGTGGTTGTCGGAGGCATGGGCCTTGAACACCTCGCGAGAGCGCTGCTTCCTCCCGCTAGAGATGGCTACAAACTGAGCAAGCGTCAAAGAGCCCAAGTACGCAGCCAACTCGCAGCGTTCGCGGCCACGATCGCACCAGAGAGTGACTGGCTCCGGGATCTACCTTTGCTCGATGTGAGACTCTTCCAACGCCCAGCTCCTGACCGCATCAGGCAGCTCTGTGAGACATTCGGCGTGACCATAAAGGGGGGGGAGATCAAGGCCTATGTGGAAACCCGAAATCCTGTTACGCATGGGCGGCTTCCGGAGACCACTACTGATCAAAAGATCCAAGCAATGCTATTCGAACGACATGCAATCGCAGTTTGCTTGCTGCGCAAGCTCGGTTACAACGGCGCGGTCTACGACGTCCGCGAAGCGCGAACCTACAGTTAACCATCCCTCAAGGCGGAGCAACGGCGCAGCACAGAATGTCCAGCTCTGAATCGCTCCCATCCGAACCGAACACTAAGTTGAATCTCGCGCAGATCGGCGGCTATTCGCGCGTGGGCCAAGAGCAGGAGCAATCACAGAAAGTGAAGTTGAGTCTGGACGCCATGCGGCCGGATCGCCGAATCGGCGCGTTTCCGCTGGCACCATCCAGGTTGTGGCTGGCGCGCCCGATAGGCCAGTTCTGTTCGCTCCGCCGTCGATCATCCCTCGAAATATGCCGCCGAGCCTTCCTCTGGCGCGTTCTCATGGTCGGCCCGGGCGGCTGGGAACTCGATCGTGATGTGGAGTCCGCCGTCTGGGCGGGCCTGGATGTCGAGGGTCGCGTCGTGTGCGGATGCGATCGCGGCGACGATCGACAGGCCGAGTCCGTGCCCGTCGTTGTTGCTGCCGCGGTCTGGGGTGAGGCGGCGGAAGGGCTGCAGCAGCCGGTCGATCTGGTCGGGCGGGACGTGGGGACCGGTGTTGGTGATGGTCAGGGTCGTGTGCTGCCCGCGTGTGTTCACCGTGATGTTGACGCGTCCGTGCGGGATGTTGTAGCGCAGCGCGTTCTCCAGGAGATTGGCCAGCAGCGTGCGGGCGAGCCGCGGGTCGCCGCAGACCGGCGCCGGGCTGAGCGCGGCGTCGATTGCCACCTGCTGGCCGGCCGCGTGGTGCTGGTGGGTCTCGATGACGTCGCGGGCGATCTCGGCGAGATCGAAGGTCTGCTGGTCCTGGAGGTCTTGCTGGCTGCGGGCGAGGGTCAATAGGGCATCGATCAGCCGCTCTTGGTCTGCGCCCGTGTCGAGGACGTCTTCGCAGGTGGCTTTCAGCGAGTCGAGGGTGAGCTCGGGGTCGGTGAGGGCGAACGAGAGCATCGCGCGGCTGAGCGCGAGCGGTGTGCGCAGCTCGTGTGAGGCGTTGGCGACGAAAGCGCGCTGTGCCTGGAAGGAGCCCTCGAGCCGGGCCAGGAGCGCGTCGATCGTGTCGCCGAGGTCCTTGAGCTCGTCCTTGGGTCCCGCGAGCGCGAGCCGCCGGTGGAGATTGCTGGCGGAGATCTCGCGGGTGGTTGTGGTGATCGTCCGCAGCGGGCTGAGCACGCGCCCGGCGATGATCCAACCCAGCCCGGCGGCGATGATCGCCATGATCGCGAGCGCGATCCCGGACCAGATCATGAGCTGGTGCAGATCGGAGATCCGTTGTCCGCGAACCACGCTCGCCAGCACTGCTTGGCCTTTGGCCGAGCGCAGCCATGAGGGAGGACGGTGGCCGGGTCCGGCTCCCAGGTCCACCGCCAGGCCACCCCCCATGCGCACGTAGCCGGCTCTGACGGTCGCGCGCGCAACCAGTCCGTATGTGATCGCGAGCAGTGCCGCCCCGCAAGCGAGGAACAGGGCGCCGTACAGCAGGGTGAGGCGCATCCGCACAGTGCGCCAGTGCATGTTCTGGCGGTATGCCAGTCGCGTGAATCGATCGCTGAGCGGGACGGTCATGACCGGATCCGGTACCCGGACTTCGCGACCGTCTCGATGATCGCGGGATCTCCGAGCTTGCCGCGCAGCCGGCTGATCGTCGTCTTGACGGCCTGCGAGAACGGGTCGGCATGCTCGTCCCAGACGCGCTCCAGAAGATCCTCGGCCGACACGACGGCCCCCCGCGCGGCAAGTAGCTGCTCGAGTACCGCGAATTCCTTGGGGTTGAGCGCCAGCGGCCGACCGTCTTCGGCGGCGAGGCGCTTGCCGGGGTCGAGCGTCAATGCTCCGTGAGCCAGAATGGGCGGCCGGCGCGATCCCGTGCGCCGGGAGAGCGCCTGGATACGGGCGACCAGCTCGGAGGCGTCGAACGGCTTGGGCAGATAGTCGTCGGCACCGAGGCGGAGTCCGGCGACCCGGTCCTGGACCGTCCCGGCGGCGGTCAGCATCAGCACCCGGCAGTCCAGGCCGCCGGCCACCAGGCGGCGGCAGACCTCATCGCCGTGAATCCCCGGAAGGTCGCGGTCCAGGACGACGACGTCGTAATCGGTGAGCGCGGTGTGGCTGAGTGCGTCTTCGCCGTCGAAGGCGACGTCAACCGCCATGCCCAGCCGCCGCAGGCCGCCGGCGATCGTCAGGGCAAGTTTGGCGTGATCTTCGACCAGCAGGACTCGCATCGGTCTCCATCGTGCCGGGCGCCGCGGCGCAGGACCTGGCCGCGCGCGTTCGGGAACAGCATCCAGGATGCCAGGCCGCCGGTTGCAAAAAGGTAACTGTGTTACCGGGCTGCATCCACCGCTTCGCTACAACCAGGGCATGAGCACAAACCACGCCATGCCCACAGAACCGCCTGGCCTCCGCAGCGGGGCAGGAAGCCGATGAGCATCGCCGGCAGGGGCATCCGCAACGCGTTCCGCAATATGACGCGCACCGTCTCGGTCGTGCTGGTGCTCGGGCTCGCGATCGGCCTCGCGTTCGTGATGCTGATCGCGCACCGGTCGGTGAACGCCGAGGCCTCGACGGCGCTCAGCTCGGTCGGCAACACGGTCACGATCGGCCCGCCCGGGTACTCGGCCGGCGGGCAGCTCGGGAAGTTCCTCACCAGCGCGCAGCTCGCGCCGATCGCGCGCCTGCACGGGGTCACCGGCATCAACGAGATGATCGGTGGCACGCTGAAGGCCAGCAACTTGCCCAAGAACGCCCCCAAGGGCCCGGCGGGGAAAGGGGTGTGCGTCCGCGCCGGTGGATGCAAGGGCCTCGAGATTCAGGGGCCCACAAGCCTGAAGTATCCCGGGACCCTCGCGTTCGCCACGCAGGGCCTCGGTTGTGAGCCGGCACCCTGCACCCCTACGCCGCCTAGCTTCTTCACGATTTACGTCTCCGGTTCGACCGAGCCGACGGCCGCGGTCAACATCGGCGCATCGACGCTCAAGATCGTGAGCGGGCACGCGATCTCGGGGACGGGCTCCGCGTATGACGCGATGATCAGCACGGCGATGGCGCGCAAGAACGGGCTGAAGGTCGGCTCGGCCTTCACCGCCTACGGCAAGACCTTCACCGTCGCGGCCATCTTCGCGACCGACACCGACCAGGGCAACGACACGGTGGTCACCTCGCTGCCGGTCCTGGAGCGCCTGACGGGACAGACTGGCCAGGTCTTCAACGCGGTCGTCACGGTCGCCTCGCTCAGCGAGCTGTCAAAGGTGACGTCGGAGATCGAGCGCATGCTCGGCCCGCGGGCGAGTGTGGTGAGCTACGTGGCCGATGCCGAGCAGGCGGTCAGCGACCTGGCCGGCGTGACAAGCATTGCGCTGGACAGTCTCGCCGGGGCGGCCGGGGCCGCCGTCGTGATCTTGTTCCTGGTGATGGTGCTGGTCGTGCGGGAGCGAAAGCGCGAGATCGGGGTCCTGAAGGCGATCGGCGCCCCGAACAGCCGGATCATGGTGCAGTTCGCGACCGAGGCGGTGACCTTCACGCTGCTCGGCCTGGCCGTGGGCTTGGTCATCGGGATCATTGCGGCGAGCCCGGTCACCTCCTCGCTGGTCTCCCACAGCGGGGTGTCGTCCGAGACGGGCGCCCGTGGCCTGTTCGGCGCGGGCAATCCGGCCCTCACCCACTTGAGCGACATCAACGCGCACGTCGGGTGGGCGGTGATCGGTGAGGGCCTGGCCGCTGCCGTGATCGTGGCTGTCCTCGCCAGCGCAGCCGCTGCCTGGATGATCGCCAGGATCAGGCCCGCCGAGGTCCTGCGGAGCGAGTGACCATGCCCGAACCCGAAAACAGCGCCAGACCGTCCAGCCCCGAAAACAACCAGACCACCAACCCCACCGGCGCGGCGGCATCAGCCACCAGCACCAGCGAGATCAGGAACGCTTCATGAGCGTCTTGAGCAGGGGCGTCAGGAACGCCTTCCGCAGCCCGGCCCGGACGGTCGCGATCGTCGTCATCCTCGGCCTGAGCACCGGCCTGAGCTTCGTCATGCTGGTCGGCCACAAAAGCGTCCAGGGCAAGATCGACGCGACGCTCGCCTCGGTGGGCGACACCGTCAGTATCGTCCCGGCCGGCTCCGCCCCGGGAAGCACCAACGGCAGCTACCTGACGACGGCGCAGTTGAGCAAGGTGGCGCACCTGCCGTACGTGGTCGACCTCGACGAGGTTCTCCCCGGCAGCCTGCCGCCGGAGAGCGCAGCCGGCCAGCCCGCCGGTGCCGGCCAGACGCTGCTGCCAGCCAGCCCCGGCGAGCCGGTGAGCGTCGCCGGCACCAACGACCCCACCGACCCATCCAACATCGGGGCCTCGGTACTCACGATCGTGGCCGGGCACCTGATCAACGGGACGGGCGGCTCCGACGACGCCATGGTCAGCACGACGATGGCGAAGCGGAACCACCTGACGGTGGGCTCCACCTTCACCGCCTACGGCGCGCTCTTCACCGTCAAAGCGATCTTCGACAGCGACACCGACACCGGCAACGACACCGTCATCATCCCGCTCGCAACCCAGCAGCGCCTCACCCACCACGACCACGACGTGGCCAGCGCCATCGCCACCGCCGACTCCCTCACCCATCTGAGCGACGTCACCGGCGAGATCAGCATCGCCCTCGGCCCCGCGGCGGACGTCACCAGCGACATCACCCAGGCCAGCCAGGCGCTGGCACCGCTCAGCAGCGTCGAAAGCCTGTCCCTGTACAGCCTTGCCGGAGCCTTGGCCGCCGCCGCGATCATCAGCTTCCTGATCATGGTCATGACCGTCCGGGAACG